>FWPV01000070.1_pt1 | contig 367315 bp, 317 predicted proteins | sample 2228371 | NCBI WGS metagenome assembly FWPV01 (sample SAMEA103939776, study PRJEB20133) | metagenome | reverse complement strand
CTCCTTGTTTGGTTGTGGTGACCTTAAGGATACTTCTGACTCACCGCTTTTGTTAAGGTTCTACATTTTACAGAAAATATGGTACATCAACCCCATGCAGCCTTTACGCACATTTTATAAACAGCCTATAAGAATTAACGTATTGACAAACATTTAGGAGATCATGATAATTGAACAGGGAAATTAAGATAAAATATATCTTTTTCATTTATATATTCAAATGTCGCAACCGGCAATCTGAAAACAACGAAAGTTATACAGGTGATATCGAATGACAAGCATCCCAACGAATTCAACAATCCTGGTCATTGGCGGTGGTCCGGCGGGTTGTGCAGCAGCCACCCTCTTAGCGCGCGAAGGATTTGAGGTAACCCTGCTGGAACAGGCACAATTTCCACGCTACCATATCGGTGAATCTTTGCTGCCCTCATTGCTCCAGATCATCGATTTATTGGGTATTCGCGAAAAATTGGAGAAGTACGGTTTTCAGAAGAAACACGGCGCCTACCTGGAATGGGGCCGGGATACCTGGGCCTTGAATTTTGGAGAATTGGCTGGCGATCATACGTACAGTTTCCAGGTTGTCCGATCCGAGTTCGACCACCTGTTGTTACAGCACGCTGAGAGCCAGGGCGTCAAGGTTTTCCAGGGGGTTGAGGTCCGCTCCATTAACTTTGAAGACGAACGCCCCAAAAGTGTTACCTATTTGATTAACGCCAACGGTAATGGATCTGCCGGCACCTCAGGCGAAATTGCCTTTGATTACCTGATCGACGCCTCCGGCAGGAACGGGCTGATGGCGACGCGCGTTCTTCGCAGCCGCCGATACCATGAGGTCTTCAAGAATATTGCCCTGTGGGGATATTGGAAAAATACGGACCGCATGGCAACCGGGCGCGAGGGCGATATCGCCGTCGGTTCGATCCCCAACGGATGGATCTGGGCTATCCCGCTGCATGATGACACCATGAGCATCGGTGTGGTTATCCACAAGGATGCGCTGGCGGCCAAGCGGCCGCTCGGCATCAGTGAAATTTACCAGCAGTCGCTGCTTGAATCCCCTTTGATCAAAAAAATCGTTGAAAACGCTGAACTTACTTCCGAAATTAAAACCGAAACCGACTATTCCTACACATCCGAAAAATTTTCAGGGCCAGGATATTTTATGGTGGGCGATGCGGCTTGCTTCCTGGATCCGCTGCTTTCCAGCGGCGTGCACCTGGCAACATTCAGCGCTATGCTGGCAGCGGCCAGCCTGGTCAGCCTGCGGGCAGGAGAAATCAACGAGGCCGAAGCCGCCTCCTTTTTTGAGAAGGGCTACCGGCAGGCTTATTTACGTTTTCTAGTCTTTTTATCCGCTTTTTATGACATCAATCGCGGTAAAGAATCATACTTCTGGGAAGCGCAGCGCCTGACTCAGGATGATGTTGATGAAAGCAACCTGAAACTGGCCTTTCTGAATCTTGTCACCGGCATTAAAGACCTGCGGGACGCACAGAGCGATACCCATCACTTCATCCTCAAAGAGATGTCAAAACGCATCGATGAGAATCTGAATTTTCGTAAAAACAAAGAAGCCCTGGCGACGCTGGAAGGGGAGGATCTTAAGGCGGCCAGGGAAAATGCGCGCTTCTTTTCCTCGGTTGAGGGCTTGTTCGCCCTCAACGAAGAGGATGCCATCGATGGGTTATATGTGCAGACCAAGCCGCGCCTGAAACTCGCCCGGGTGAAGACAGCCGGATAAAACCTATTTAATGGTAGGAATAATACAGGCCCGGGTTGTACGCGCCGGGCCTGTCTTTTTGACTGTTTTTCAAAAATTTATGAACCGACAGGCACGACCAGCATATCCTCTAAAATAATCTCAAGGGCCATGGTATGGCTGCAAACCCCGCGCGTGCGGAAAAAGTCGCAGTCACACTGCCATTTGCCATTATCGTAACTGATGTGGTGGGGATTGTTTGCCCCGTCCATGGTTACTGTGAAGGACTGGAAATGGATCCTTTCGCGCTCTTGAGCATATCGCTTGGCTTTCTCTCGCTTGCCTATCATCCCGTAATCCATTACTGAATCTCCTTTCGAGTTGGATTTACAAAAAGGCACGCGTCATCACGCGTGCCCCGAGAAAGAGCGAAACCATTCGTATGTCACCAAGACAGGCATTCTGGATATTGCCTCAATACCTTTTTCTTATAATAGCCTGACTCGGCTTGAATGTCAACGAATCTATCAAATCTTTAATGAAAGTCTAACTTTTTCTCCAGGACGAGCGCGTCCTCCCTGTCCACATAATAGCGCGGCCAGGTATCCACCAGGTAATAGCCATGCCGTTGATAGAGCTGGATGGCGGCCTCGTTTGAGCGGCGCACCGAAAGACGCACCTTGGGTGTGTGCAGACGCGCCTCGCACGCTAGCAGCAACTGGGTAGCAATCCCGCTGCGGCGGTACGGGCCCAGCACTCCCAACGTGACGATCCAACCAGTATCGTTTCCGCGGCGCGCATCACCAGCGATGAATCCCACCAGCTCACCTTCAACGACCGCCTTCAATCGGATGATCCCCGGCATGATCAGAACCGCCAGGATGTCCACAATTGGCCAGGCATCCAAATCAAAGCAGGCGCGCTCCAGCCTGTACACGCTTAAAATATCGCGGATGCCAGCATCCCGAAGGTTAAATAAGATACCCATATTTGTGCAAGTTTTAAAAATAAATCTCCACCACCGAACAAATAGCTTTGCTGGTGGTGGAGATCGCAATCAACAACTTATTCCTTATTAGTATCTTCCTGCCGCCCTTTGACGAAATCGGACAACAGGCTGGTGAATTCCATCGGGAAGATGTATTTGGTGGCTTCGCCGGCACCGAGGCTCTTGAGCGTTTCGAAGTACTGCAGCGTCATGGTCTTTGGATCGATAGTCTTCGCAACCGCGAAAATCTTTTCCAAGGCGTTGGCATAACCCTCAGCGCGCAGCAATTGAGCCTGTTTCTCACCTTCGGCTAACAGGATCGCGGCCTGCTTTTGCCCGTCAGCACGCAGGACAGCCGCCTGGCGCTCGCCTTCCGCCACGTTGACCGCGGCTTCGCGTGTACCTGTCGATTCCGTAACAACAGCGCGGCGCGTGCGCTCTGCAGCCAGCTGGCGGTTCATCGAATCCTGCACCTCGCGCGGCGGGATGATCTCGCGAATTTCTACGTTGGTAACTTTGACACCCCAGCGTTCCGTAACTTCGTCCAGTCGCACACGCAGCGACTGATTAATCTTTTCGCGTTCCGATAGGACACCATCCAGCATGATGCCGCCAATAACCGAACGCAGGGTGGTGGCAGCGATACCCTGAGCGGCCATTTCAAAGTTGCCCACCTGAAGCACACTCTCCACCGGTGAGAAGACCTTGAAGTACCACAGAAAGTCGATGGAGATAGGCGCGTTGTCAGCGGTAATCGATGTCTGGGCTGGAATTTCACGTACTTGCTCGCGCAGGTCGACCCGCACAGCCCGGTCGATAAATGGGATCAGGATGACCAGGCCAGGTCCGCGTTCGCCGATACAGCGGCCCAGGCGAAAGACAACCAGGCGTTGGAACTCGGGCACGATTTTTAATGCCGTGGCGATGAATATCAGGGTCAGCAGCACCACGATGCCGATCAGACAGTAGATGATTTGATCCATGTTCTTACCTCCTCAGATTTTGAAAATCACACTTTGCGGCTTGCGCCACACAACAGGTCCTGCCAGGACCATCATTCATTTACTGGTTCCACCTGTAACAGCAGGCCAACCCTCCCGATCACGCGTACACGGCTGCCGGCAGGAATTTCTTCCTCGCTCCAGGCGGACCATTCTTCCCCGTTAATGTATACTGTGCCTTCTTTAAAAATATTCGTTTTTGCTTCGCCGTAGGTTTCCAGCAAACGGGTGAGGTCAAAATCTTTACGCATACCGATCGCTTCCACACCTTTACGCCCCACGACCCATAAAATAACCGTCGCTACCAGAGAGGTGACCAGCGCCAGCCAGAAATTAACCGCCGGACCACCATCCGGCGCCCGGAAGAAAAACCAGGACCCCACTACCACAGCGGCGATCGCCAGTATCAGAAAAGCCCAATGTCCCGATTTTCGTAAAGCCAGGATAAAGGGTACGCCGCCAACCACAATAATCCCCAACGCCCAAAAATTGATCGCCAGATTATAGGCGCCAATTCCAGCCAGAACCAAAGCAAATAAGGCGCCGATTTCAAGATAGCCGGTTCCAGGTGAAAACAGCGCCAGCACTCCCAGCACCAGGCCGAACACCAGCAGTAAATAGGCTACATTAGGATCCATCAACGGGTTCATTCTATCCGTCCTTAACGATGACCAGCCGGCTTGCCAAATAAGTTGAGAATTTTAGAAACCCTGAAGCGGAAGAGGGATAGAACCTGTTCTTATGCGCCGTGCCATCGTTCCAAATCCCCTGCCCTGTCTCAGGCACTCAGCCTGCTGAGCGGACATTACGCTGCACGCGGCTTTCAAGCAAACTTCATCACTGTTATGGTGATTAAAATTATACATTACAAACGGGCGGGGTCAATGAAAAATAACACCTTGCGGAAGGTTCCAGCGGAATTAAGCAGAAAAAACAGCCGAATGGCTGTTTTTTCTGCTTACTACCCGTATCCTTGTTGCATCCCTGCATCACCTGCTCACCAGGAGCCACGACCATGCCCGGAGGAAGGTTAACATGATCGCCAACAAAACTATACAATTTGAATATTAATAGGGTTTGATTTCGAGGTTATCGATTTGTTAACAGCCTTATTAATCCAGGTCGGCACGATCGAACAACCACCATAAACCTGCGCCCACAAGAATATTTAAAACCATTGCCGCCATTAATCCGATTAGGCTGGGGTGATCGACCGCCCAGCCCGTTTGAAGATAGGCCGTCAGCAGGGAAAATTCTCTCAAATTTACAGATGTCAGAATTGGCGATAAAAAGAACAGATACATTCCCATTAACGCGATCCCGCCCAAAAGCGCTCCATGCCATACATGGGGAGTGAGAAAAACAAACGCAGCCGTCAGAAAAGCATAAAAAATATACAGCAGAAAAGCCGCAGGCAGGTAAGACCAGATCATCCAGCCGGTATCCTGCGGGGAAACCAGCGTCTGACCGATGCTGAAACCCGCGCACAGGGCGGTTGCGTAAAGCAAACCTGTACCTGCCAAGAAGGTCACCCGGCTGGCGAATACCATCCAACGCGGCAGCGGATACGCCAGGATGTAACCCAGGGTTCTCCTCGACGCGGAACTGAAAAACAACCTCAAGCACTCCCACATTCCCAATCCAGCCAACACCAGCGGCAGGATAAAAACAACATACACGAGGGCGGGATGATTCTGGAGGGCCATGTGCATATCAACACTGCCCTCATTTATCCAGGCGGCCAAAGACGGGATGAGCGGCCCGTACCGAACCCGGGTCGTCAAAACCCCCAGGACAAGGCTGGCTGCGCTCAGAATGGCAATATAGCGGAGCAGCCTGGATTTTTGTTCTCGAAACAGGTCGACAATTAATTCAAGCAGCATACGCCTGGATGCCGTAATAGGTCTGATAAACTTCTTCCAGGCTGGGTTGCTGGCTGATGAAATCCAGCACCCTGTATTGGCTGACTGCCTTGATCAGCGCATCAGGATCACCCTGCAGTGTGCAGTAAAGTTTATTCTGGTCGCAGATGATGTTGTTCAAATTGGATAAGCCGGCGAACCATTCAGGCCTGACCGGCGAGGCAAAGCGCATCTCGACCTTACGCATCGCGCGCGCCCTCATCTGCACACCCCTCTCAACCGTAACAAGATTGCCGTTGTGCAATACAGCCACACGGTCGCATATACGTTCCACCTCTGTCAGGGAGGCGGTGCTGAAGAGGATAGCGCTGCCCTGGCTGCGCAGTTCAGCCAGCAGGTTAAACAATTCGAATTGAGCGTCCTTGCTCAAACCGCTGGTAGGTTCATCCAATAAAAGCAGATCCGGCTGGTGCAGTACCGCCAGCAAGAGCCCAAACTTGCGCTGCTCGCTGATGGAACAGGTGGATAGCTGCCGGTCAAGGTTCAAACCGAAGCGGCTGGCAAGTTGATCAACCCGGCAAGGGTCCAAAGCAGGACGCATGCGGGCCAAACGGGCGATGTACTGGCTTCCCGTCACCCCAGCGGGAAAGCTGGTGGTTTCGGGTAAATATCCCACCAATTTTCGGATACGCATAGATTGCCGCTGGCTATCCAGCCCCATAACCAGCGCGTTGCCGTGGGTTGGGCGCACAATATCCAGCAATATTTTAATGAATGTGGATTTCCCAGCCCCTTTTGGACCTAACAGCCCGTATACTTCTCCCGGCTCGACTTCCAGTGTCAGGTTACTAAGCGCGCGCCGACGACGGTATTCTTTTGTCAGGTTTTCAGTTCGGATTGCTAAGTAGCGCATCATCGGCCTCCATTTTCAGACTTCTCCGGCAAATAAAAACCGGCTGGTGTCTTGGACTTACCAGCCGGTGCGTTTGCCAGATTCAGCCCGCTTCGGGCTAACGGCTCAATGCAGCGCTCAGGCTGGTACCTCCTTGCGGGATTGCCAGGCTTTGATGAGCTTTTCGTAGCTCTTCTGCACCAGTTCAGACCATTCCAGGACCTCTTGAAGACGCTTTCGAGCCGGATGATCCTCCTCCAAACCCTGCAGACCTTCTTCTGCCATCTCCTGCAGCGATTGGATGCCTTCCAGGCGCATCTCTAAAGAGGATTCCCAGGCGTCATCGGAAAAAACGTAGTAGTCGCTGCGTTCTCCCGGGAGCGAAACCCTCTCCGCCAGACCTGCCATCAACAAGGTGCGCAGGTTGGTGGAAATACTGCTCCGGCTGACCTGGAGCACTTCGGACATTTCTTCTGGCGATACCGGGCGGCTGGAAACCAGCAGCAAGCCGAGGATTCTGCCGCCGATCCGCGGTATGCCATAGTCCTCAAAGTGCAATCCCATATTTTCAATGAACTGGGACAACGTGGATAGATCACCCGATATGGGAGGATTACTATCGCCGCTGTCCGCTTCTTCAGACACCATACGTATCAAGACTCCTTGAATAGAAAAAACCCAATAAACCCATTTATGGCAACTGAAATCATACACCTTACATTGATTTCTGTCAAGACTGAAATGTTAGAAATATCTACTCATTGTTGCAATCGTTAATCAATTGTATACACAATGGAATAATCTCGTGCTACAGCGTCCTCGCGGGTGGACCACTCGGCGAGCCGAGCTGATTTCATGATAAAATCCGGATATTCGTCCAAATACGAGGTGCCACATGTCGAAAGTCGTTCTGGTTGCCATAGCCTGGCCGTATGCCAATGCCGAGATCCACGTCGGCAATGTCACCGGGTCTCACCTGCCGGGAGATATCGTCGCGCGCTACCACCGCCTGGTAGGCAATGATGTATTGATGGTTTCCGGCACGGATTCGCATGGCACACCGGTGACCTTGCGCGCTGATGCCGACGGCAAACCGGTTGAGGTAGTCTATCAGGAATACCATCATGGTTTTATCGACCTGTTTTTGCGCCTGGGCATCCAGTACGATCTCTACACCAGCACCCACACCGAAAACCATTTCAAGGTCGCCCAGACAATCTTCCTGGCTTTAAAGCAGAATGGTTTCCTCTATACCGAAACCCGTCCGCAGTGGTTTTCCCCCAGCAGCAACCGCTTTTTGCCGGACCGATACGTAGAGGGCACCTGCTACATTTGCGGAGATACCGGCGCGCGCTCGGACCAGTGTGATAAGTGCGGCAGCGTGCTTGAGCCTGAAAAACTGATCAACCCGCGCTCTAAAGTGGACGGATCCACCCCGGTGCTTCGTGAGACCGAACATTTCTTCCTCGACCTTTCCAAGCTGGAACCCGATGTGGCCAATTTTTTGCGCCAAAGGCGACACTACTGGCGCGACACGGTTATTGGGCAATCCTTAGGCCAGATCGAGGCTGAAGGACTCAAACCGCGCGCCATTACCCGCGACCTGGACTGGGGCATACCTGTGCCAGTGCCAGGCTGGGAAGGCAAATGCCTGTATGTCTGGTTCGAAGCGGTGATTGGTTATTTATCGGCGAGCATTGAATGGGCCAGAATTCACCAGCAGCCAGACGCCTGGAAGAAATGGTGGGTAGACCCGCAGGCCAGGGCCTTTTACTTTATCGGCAAAGATAATATCTTCTTTCATGCTGCCTGGTGGCCTGCGCAATTGATGGGGACTGGCGAGCAGTTTCTGGAATTGTTCGAGGGTGAAAAAGGGAAAAAACTTGTCCTACCCTATGACGTACCGGCTAATCAGTTCATGAATCTGGAAGGCGACAAGATCTCTGGGAGCAAGAATTGGGCGGTCAATGCCCGCGATTTCCTGACCCGCTACGACCCCGATCCATTGCGCTATTACCTGACCGTCAACATGCCGGAAGCACGAGATACCGACTGGGATTGGGAGGACTTTTACAAGCGCAACAATGATGAGCTGGTCGCCACCTGGGGCAACCTGGTAAACCGGGTGCTTTCTTTCGCCCATAAACATTGGGAAGGCAGTGTCCCTGATCCGGGTGAATTGACCGCCCAGGACCAGGAACTGCTGCGGGTGGTCGAAACGGGCTTTGATACGATCGGTAAAGAATACGAAGCAGTGCACTTGCGGGCAGCGCTGGGTGAAGCCATGCGCCTGGCTGGGGAAGTCAACCGCTACCTTGATAAAACCGCGCCATGGACAGCCGTTAAAAGCGACAAAGCCGCCGCGGGCAGATCCATTTACACCGCCCTGCGCGCCATCGATTCCTTGAAAATACTCCTTGCCCCTGTTTTGCCCTTCAGCAGCCAGCGCCTGCACCAATACCTGGGATACAAAACCCAACTGTTCGGGCAGCAAGAGACGCGTGATATTCAAGACGCGGTTGGCCAGCACACCGTTTTAAGCTACATTCCTTCTGCCGACGGCGTAAAGTGGCAGCCCAGCCAGCTCGCAGCCGGGACTCGTCTTGAAAAACCCGAACCGCTGTTTAAAAAACTGGATGAGGCGATTATCGCCGCGGAGCGTGCCCGCCTGGGTAAACCACCTGCTTAGTGCAGGCTATGCCTGCGCGCGACTAACCTTATCGAGCGCGTCCATTTCCTCGCTGTCGAGGCGTATCCCCGCGGCGCCCAGGTTGTCCTGCAATTGGTCCATTGAGCGCGGCCCGATAATCGGGCTGGTGATACCTGGCAGCGTGAGCATCCACGCCAGGGCAATCTGGGATAGCGAAGCTCCGCGCCGCAGTGCGATTCTCTCCACCTCCTCAAGGATCAGCCAGTTACGCTCGCTGAAGTGGCGCTCAACCCGCCGTTGGCTGCCGGCATCGCGCTGTTCGCGCCTGTATTTCCCGGTCAAAAACCCGCCCCCCAGCGGGCTGTATGGGAGGACACCCAGCCCATAGGTGCGGCAGACCTCGGCCAGTTCGCTCTCATATTCAGCGCGGTGAACCAGGCTGTAATGCGGCTGAAGCGAGTCATAACGGGCGAGGTTATGCTTATCCGAGGCCCATAAGGCCTGCATCAAACGCCAGGCCGGATAATTGGAGCAGCCAATATAACGCACCTTTCCCTGGTGAATCAGGTCGTCAAAGGCGCGCAGGGTTTCTTCTATGGGCGTATCGGCGTCATAGGCATGCGCCTGGTACAGGTCGATGTAATCGCTCCCCAGGCGGCGCAGTGAGTCCTCGACCGCTGTCATGATGTGCGCGCGTGACAAGCCCTGGTCATTGGGACCCTCTCCCATTCTGCCGCGCACCTTGGTGGCGATTACCACCTGGCTGCGCGGGATATTGAACTTGCGCAACCAATCGCCGATGATGGTCTCGGCCACACCGCCCGGGTTGCCCTCCACCCAGCGGGAATACACATCCGCGGTATCGAGAAAATTGATGCCCGCCTGGAAAGCGGCGTTGAGCACCTGGTAAGAATCCTCAAGCGTGGCTGTCCAACCAAACTGCATCGTGCCCAGACAGAGCTCAGAAACTTTTAGACCGGTGCGGCCCAGATTGCGGTAGAGCATGGCGTCACCTCATTATTAATAAAAATTTTCAGAACAGGCGTTAGACATATCGAACAAATATACTCCTGCGCCCCCGTCCTCCCAGCTGGCCAGGAGGGGGTATTTCCTGCTCAATGGATCGAGGAGTTTTAATCGCTCAGAGAATCGGTGACTGTACAAGATCCAAACACGCCCGGGCACCTCACCTGAGCACAGGTCAATCATGAATTGCGATTCATCGTTCTTAATATCAACGATAATAGAAACGGGCAGGTTGTGCAAGTCGAAAAATCGACTGTAATATGCAAATGCAGGTTGACTCCAGGCACTTATGGCGAGAACATCCCCTGCATGAAAATTCTTTTCCAAAAAGGACAACGCCCCCTTAATATTATGATTATTAATGGGTTGGGAAAAATTTTGATATGTGTAAATGAGACTTATGAGAACAACACCTATCACCAATGCGCCAGCCAAAAACTTCCTCCATTGCATTACACTCTGGGCCAATTCATCGATGGCAAAACTGACGATTAGAATTAGGATCGGAACCAAAAATATAATTAACCTGCCAGAAAAAGGGTAAAGTTTAAGGATTGAAGCGCATAACGTGATAATAATCGAGCCAATGAGGATTCCAAAATTTCGCCTGGAGCGCAGAAATAGAAATATACTGCCTGCAACGATCAACAACGAAATAAAAAGGTTCGGGATTTTAAGCCAACCTTCGAGCGGAACAACGGGAACGGGTCCCAATTGCTGGAAAGAGATGAATGCCATTTCTAATATCCGCGACAGATACCAATAAAAATCTTCAAACGTCAAAGGTGGGAAAGGTGCAAATCCATGTGACCAATATTCTTGCAGGAAGCCGTTTGAGGATACCTCTCGGATAGAAAGAAAATAATACAGGCTAAAAGCAGCCACCCAAGAAGCAATCATCACGACAAGTTTTCTAACAAGTCGGTAATCTCGTCTTCTAATTGAGGAAAAAAGGTCATAACTACCAACAGCCGCCAAAACAAAAATGGAAGGGTGGGAAAACCAGGGGACCACTACTCCCGTGAAACCAAAGATCCATATACCGTACTTCCATTTCTTATAATTCAAACCAACAAATACCAACAGCAAGGCCAAGAAGGCATCCAAAGAATATTGTTTGAATTCACTTGAGTAATACACCAGGACAGGCGAAACCGAAATAAAGGATAAAAATCCAGCTCGTGCAAGCGTTGTTTTAAGCACCTGCCGTGCAATTAAATAGGCGATAAAAAGGATTAAGACCCCCGATAAAAATACAGGCAACCGAATAATAATGTCGCTGGAACCGAAAAACTTGATTACAGCCTTAATGGCCAATAAAAACCCCGGCGGGGCGGCTTGATCGGATTCCAATTTTTCAAACAACAATAAACGTAATGGGGCGGCAATAATATTATTTGCCAGCATCGCTTCATCTAACCACAGGGAACGATTATAGAGGTATTGTCGAAGCCTGAATATAAAACCAATAAAGATGATTGCCCAAAGTAAGAATTTCTCTTTGTGGGAGAAAATATTTTTGGCGATTGGAAACCCCATCTAGCCTTTCCCCATCAGGAGTAATTTTTTATACACTTGAAGGGTTTCTGAATTGACCTTTTCTGTGGTGAAGGATGCCATTACCCTTTCTCGACCGGCCTTTCCCATTTTTTTTCGCAGCACAGCATTGTCCAGCAGCTTTCGGATTGCGTCAGTCAATGAACCAGGGTCATTAAGCGGCACCAGCAGCCCATTTACACCATCTTCTACCACAACCCGGTTCCCAGGGATATCACTGGCGACTATTGCCCTGCCGCAGGCGGCCGCTTCCAGCAAAACAGTGGGCACTCCCTCGTAAAACGAGGGTAATACCACGATATTGCTGTCGTCATAAACCGCCTTTACATCATCTATCCATCCTTTCCACTCAAAAATCCCCTCTTCAACCCAGGATTGAATATGTCCTTCCAGTATGGTGGTGGGGTTGCCAGGATCTGGCTTACCTACCAGGACAAAATGAACCGGCATTTCATTTTTTAGTTGTCGCGCGGATTCCGCCAGCACGCCAACGCCTTTATCCCACAAGATGCGCCCGACAAACACAACCACTGGAACTCCTTCCGGCTCGGGAACCGGAAAAAATCGGGCGGTATCGACTCCGACTCCTTCAATTAGATCACAGCGATCAGCGGAGATCAGGCGGTTGTGCAGAAAGTATGACCGGTCCATTTCATTTTCAAAGATCACCCGTAAATTCGGATGCCGGAGCGCTGTGCGATAAAGCAACTTAACAAGCGGACGGATGATTTTTGCCCTTCTTTCCTCGGCCTGCAGGGCGTATCCTTGTCCGGTAATGGCATTGCATACGGCCGGCACACCCGCCAATCGGGCTGCAAGCGACCCATAAAGGACAGGCTTTACTGTAAAATGATGCACCAGCGAGAGACTTTCTCTGCGGTAAATCGCGAATAACTTGAATAGAGCAGTTATCTCGAGGAAAGGATTGATGGACTGCCTGCTAACAGGCCAATCGATAAAGCGAAAACCCAACTCCCTAATATTCTCCGCATATCTGCCTGCCGGTCCAATCAGCAATACATCATATCCGCGATCACGAAGCAGGGTAAAAAAGGATTGCTTAAAGTTGAACAGATACCAATCGGTGTTGGCAACCAGAGCAATTTTTGGTGATAATTTCACAGGACCATTCACAAGATGACGCTCATTAGATCTGTCCATACAAATTTAGCAACCGGTTACGCATGATTTCCCAGCTGTAGAACGATTCATAGGCACGTCGACCATTTTGTCCAAGACGGTCTCTTTCCGCCGAATCATTGGCAATCCTTATGATCGCCTGCTCCAGTTCTTTTTCGTCCCCATACTGAATAACAATTCCACAATCTGCATCCTTAATTATCTTATCCATATTGGTTTGCTTTGCCACCAGGATAGGCTTTGCGAGCATCATTGCCTCAAACACCTTATTGGGGCTTGAATATTTGTGGTTAGCAATTTGGGGGTCATAAGTTGCAAATAACAGATCTGCAGCCGCACTTAGGGACAAGGCTTTGTGGTAATCCACCCTGCCGTGAAAGCAAATATTTTCGTAAAGTTTGGATTTTTGGATAATTTCATTTTCATCACCACCAAAACCAGCGAGATCAAGGTGCCATTCTGGATGTTTTGAAACCACATTTATCATTTCGAAAAGTCCTCGTTCGCTTTGTAACAAACCAATATAGGCAATCTTAAATTTCCGATGGGATTCCACCCGGGCTGGTTCAGGAATATTATTAGTTTCCGGGCTGTTATAAATAAATTCCACCAACTTTGGTTTCGAACCAGAAATTTGGTTTCTTCTGGCTTCATCGACCAAAATTACAGCATCAGCCTTTCCAATTGCCCACAAGTCAACTTTTCGAATAATCGATTTAATCCAACCTGGAGTGCGCCGTAAATGATCAGCATAAAAATCGAAGATGTCATATACGATTTTCTTTGACCAGACTTTTTTTACCAGTAAGGCTGGCAAAATGGTGTCAAAATCACAGGCATGAATAAGATCATACTGATCATGATGCTGAACAAGCCAGGACAGCAAACCAACCTGCCACATTAATAATTGCGGGAGATTACCCAATCCAGAACCATAATCGGCTTTAATCCTTAACCTATAAATCGAATTAAGATCCGTCATCTCCAAGGGCGGGAGCGTGGCAGTCCGATCCCATCCCAAAACATCGACTTGATAGCCCCCCTGGGCCAGAGCGCGTGCAATTTTTTCCACCCTCGGGTCTGGATGTACTGGATTCGACCGCGTGATTAGGACCCGCTTTATATAATCTGGCATATATTTCTAATAACCATGGGAATGCTTTTACTTATTAATTATAAACCGGATTACCGATAAGCTCTATTAGGCATAAGATTGACTGGACATCCCACCTGCTGGTGAAAAATGATGCACACTCGCGAAAAAAAATTGATAACCCGGATGGCAATTCAGTGTTAAAATCCTCATATCCATCCTTATGACTGATGACTACCAACCCTCCCAGGATTTCATCGCTGCCCGGCGGTACTGGTGGCTGATCGTCCTGTTTATGTTGGCCGGCCTTGCCGCTGCCTGGGGATTCGCCTCCCTCAATCCGCCCTGGTATGAAGCCCGCGCTGAAATCGCCGTGAATTTTGACCTGCACCGCACAGGCACCCTGACCGGCGAAAACCAGGACATTCTGGTCAACACAGTGGGGAAGATTATTTCTTCAGCGCCCATAATGGATGCGCTGATGAGCGATGCGCGCTCTATGGGGTTCGATGGGGACGCTGCAAATTTTTTGCGCATCGCGGTTGCCGAACGAAAAGCGGAAAGCTTCGTGCTGCGCGTCCAGCATCCCGACTCACGGTTTTCCCTCCAAATGGCTGAACGGTGGACTGACTACGCCTTGGCGGCTTTGGATCGGGCAGAAAAAGCGGCGATTGAAGCCGACTTGCTGCACCGTTACCTCGATGGGCTGGCTGGCTGCCTGCAAGGCCTGGCGAGCTCAACCACAGGTGATAGCACCTGCCCGGTGACCACCCTGGAGGACCTTCAGGCGCAAATCAGCCGGACCCAGCAAGCGCTGCTGGAGACGCGGGCGGAAGCGCGTGGGCTGACGTCCGGCGTACGTCACACGCTGGTGCAGCCCGCCGCGCTGCTGGAGCGCCCAGTGCAGTATCAGAGCAGCAGGCTGCTGTTGGCGGGGACGGGTATCGGTTTCATCCTGGCCCTGCTCGTCATTCACTTCCAAATCCCGAGGTGGTTATTAAGAGAGGGCAGGCGTGCCTGAACGAATGCTGCAGCGCCTGGAAGGCTTATTGTGGGCTGCCCTGGTTCTGCTCCTGCCAATAACCAGCCTGCCTTTAATCTCACGCCTGACGGGCGGTACCATGGTGGCGCCGGCTTCCGCCATCCCGCTTGTCTTGTTGATGATTGTTTTTCTCATTCCATTTTTCATTAAAGGCGGTGGTCTGCCACGGATCAACCTGCCGCTGCTATATTTTGTCTGCGCGGCTCTCCTGGCCTCAGCGCTGTCATTTTTTCTCTTTTTTCCGCTTTTTCGCGACGCCGACCGGCTGCGCAGCGTGACCTCGGCCGCCGCGACTCTACTGCTCGGTGTCAGTTTTTTCCTGCTCGCTGTCACTTGGGTCGATTCGAAGGTGAAAATTCGCCAACTGTATCTGTGGCTCAATATCAGCGGGGTGGTGTTGATCCTGTGGTCGCTGGCGCAGACGTTTTTCTGGGCGCTCCATCAGAATTACCCCGATTGGATGTGGCGCATCCAGGGCTTTTTTTCTGTCAGCGGCAATTTATATGACCGCCGCGCGACCGGCCTGGCATTCGAGCCTTCCTGGCTGGGGCATCAGCTGGTGATGATCTTCCTGCCCTACTGGCTGGCGGCTACGCTGACAAGAACAAGCGCGGTTTCTTTCAGGTTGAAATTTTTTACGCTGGAAAACCTTCTTCTGCTGGGCGGCATTTCGGTTTTGTGGCTGTCGCTTTCACGCAGCGCTCTGATTTCATTCGCGCTGTCGGCAGCTTTAGCGGTCATGATTCTGGCTGGGACAGGTGTGCGCTGGCTGCGACTTAAAGCCAACCAAAACTTACGTTTGCCCCCAGGAATTATCACCGTTCTTTTCTGGGCGGCCGTTCTGCTCCTGGCTGCCTTGTTAACATTGGGCGCTATCTATTTCCTGACACGCGTCGATCCACGTATGTCGGACCTTTTCAGCCTGTTAATCTCCGGCGCTTCGCCGCTTGAACTGGCAGAAAAATTAATTTTCGGCGAGCGCGTCGCCTTCTGGTTGACCGGTATCAATATTTTCTCCCAATACCCTATTCTGGGAGTTGGCCTGAATAACAGCGGTTATTTCATTCCTGAAAACCTGCCCCTGACAGGCTGGACGCTGGTGGAGTCGCATAAAATGTATTATTCCACCGCTCTGCCCAATACGCTCAGCCTGTGGGTCAGGCTGCTGGCCGAAACCGGCGTTTTAGGCTTCAGCCTGTTTATCAGCTGGCTTGTGTTGGTCTGGAAAACCGCCCGACAGCTGCTTAATTCGAGGGATACCTGGCTGAGGACGGCCTCGTTAACCGCCCAGTTCACGCTGGCAGCCATGCTGATGGAAGGCATGAGCGTCGACACTTTCGCTTTCCCATATTTTTGGCTGTCCTTTGGTTGGATGATGGCCGCCCACCGCATTCACCGATATGAAAGACCAGACCCCAGCCCACCCTAGAAAAAAGGTTATTTAATAGGGGCCGGCTGCGGGCAGGTCAGACCAGCGTTATTGTCGCGCCACAGGGTAATGGGCGGGTCGGTCAGGGCGAAGAAGGCAATCGCGTCCAGGAAGTACTCAGGCCCGTTCCAGCAGCCGACCACGGCTACATCGATTCCGCTGGGCAGGTCCAGGGGAACTTCCTGCACGGGCAGGATAACGATGTAATGACCTTCAGGTGAAAGAACGGTCATGGTTAATCGGGTGTACGAGCGTGGTCGTAACTGCAGTATGGCAGGGTCATCGTTCAGGTTGAGCGGTTCGCCCGCTTCCGCAGGATAGTGGCGCGGGTATAGACCCAATCCCTGCACAGCCAGGGGAGATTGGCTGGTCATGTAATTGCGCAGTTCCTCACTAGTAAAGGATAAATAACCATCCTCGCTGAGCATTTCCAGGACTTCGTGCGTCTGCATGGATTTGTATTTGACTGGAAAGGCGTGCTTCGAAAGCGGCAGAGCAAGCCCGAGGACCAAAAAACCAGCCAGAACGGCAGCCGCTCCTCCAACCCGGTGAGTCCACCTTTCGTTCACAGGCAGGCATCGATCTTGCGCTTCGAGATCAGACAGATCCGGTTTTGCTGCGTCTTTCAGGAGAATGGTCCCTATCCATTTCATCAGAACTAGAACCCCGATTGAAAAATAGACCAACAGGATCCAATCGACGGGCACCAGGTAGCGCGCGCCGGAGGTGCGCGCGACCGCATTGGCAAGAAAATAGAAGAGCATGAATCCCAGGGGTAATAACCCCGCTGTCCGCCAGCGCCGCCAGGAAATACCAATCCCAAGCGATAATACCGTCAGGTTGAAAAACACAAAAATGCTCGTATCCGCTGGCAGTTCACCTTGCCAGTTGCGTACATCCAGCCAGTATGGCGTCTCCAGCGTTTCCTTAAGGTTTTTCAACTCAATCGTGTGCGGCAGGATGAAAAATGCCATCACCTGGTTATGGAAGAAGTGGTTGGGAACAAAAGGCAGGCTTGTAATTTCAGCCGCCTGATTCTGCGCCTGGCTGTCTGCGGTTGTCACCCTTATTTCCGCGGTTGGTTTTAATAGCCCGCTGTTGGAAGTGGATAGCGGTTCTTCCGGGCGCGTTTCGGTTTCCAACGGCAAACGGGGTTCGATATAGCGTGTGTCAATCACGGCCCGGATTTTGGCCACCAGGTACGGTTCTGAAAAGCCGCTGGGGGTCTCCAAAAACCATGGACCCACAACCGCTGCGAAAGCCAGCAGGCAAACGACCGCGCCGACTAAAAACGACTTTATCTGTTTGCGGAAAGTGATAATGGCGAACAGCAGGAGAACGGGCAGTAGAGCCAGGGCGTTTGGGCGCGCCAGCCCTGCCAGACCGATTAACCCGCCGCTTGCCATCGCCAGAAGCGGCCAAAGATGGGCACCGCTGAGCCACTTAAATGCTGCCAGACTGGCAAAAATGATCAGCATCGCAGACGGGTATTCCGTCATCATCATCTTCGAATGAGAAACCTGGATAAAGGGTGTGGCATTGAGGGCGTTGAACTGCTGAAAAATCACCAGCAGCCCAACCAGCAAGCCGGTATTCCGGTTCATCACGGCTTTTCCGAGCAGGTAGCCGGCGACCGGCATAACCGCCAGAAAGGCAGTCTGCGCCAGGATAGTTTTTTCATAATCCTGACCACCCAACAATCTGAAAATCGCCAGCAGCAATACATAAAAAGGCTTATCCATGTACTGCCCGTTGGCGATACCCTGCCCGATCAGTAAATACTGCGCGCTGACGTCATAAACCGCCGCATCCGAGAAGGGGTGGAAAACATTCCCGGGCAGGTAGGGACCAGGCGTGAAGTACGAGCGCATCACCGGCACCTGCGACCACAAAAAGAGCGCCAGCAGATACAACCCCAGGGCTGCGGCCAAATCCACCCATGGGCGATTTTTGTTTTCAATGATCCCAAGCTGGGAATAAGCCAACACCAGGAGCAATGAAAAGATCAACTGGATGCCCAGGACAGGCGCGCCGGCCTCATTCCAGAAATAGGGCTCTGACTTTATCCCCAGGCCGGTCAAAGCAATCAAAACCCAAATTCCCACCAGCACGCCCAAACTGGCAGTGATTGCCTTAACCGCAGACCGGTTAACCCTCAACGCTGAAATCAGCAGGCGCAGCCGGCCCCCTGCACCTGGCAAATTGAAAACCAGGAAGGTCTGCAGACCCGCCAGGCCAAACCAGAATACAAGCGGCCGCAGCCGCACAAAATAAGCGTGGTAGCTACCAAACCAGTAAGGGGGCATAAAAAATGCCAGGTAGCCGATCAAAAATGCCAGACCCGCCAGGAAAACAAGCCGCTGGCGCCACCGCGGCTGGCGGGGTATATGGACCAGCCGTTCAGCCAGGGGTTTACCACGAAACGCCGCATACCCGATCAGGCTGCTCAGGAGAAACAATATTAGCAGCAAACCCATTAAAGTCAGCCGCGCCAGGGAGTAGCCAAGTACAAGAGCGTTTTTCTCATCCCCTGGAATCGAAGCGGCGTAAACCAGCATGGCAACGCTGATTGCAGCCAGGCCAGCAAAGAAAAGCGCGCTTCTGGGGTCACCCGTCGGCTGGTTTTGTTTCATTTAGCTTGTTCCTATCCGTTCATCGCCGTGGCCGGTAGGTCGATATCCCGACCGGGCGCAGGATCACATCTTCCTTGTAATAATCGTTGACAGGTTTAAATATTGTATCCACAAACAGGTTGTTTTCGAAAGCGAAGCGGTATGTATCATCCTGGTATTGCAGATTCATCGGCTCCATAACGATCAGCGCATAGCGGTGATTTGCCAGATCCTGGTAGAATGCGTTCAGGTACTCCTGGGAGCCTGCCATGGCCATTTCACTCAAAATGACGCGCTCATATTCAGGGACAATCTCTACCCCGTGAACAAAGCGGAATGCAATCAACTGGCGGTTACCAATAAATAAAATGGGACGCTCATCATCCGCCACCCTGTTAATGCTGCGCTGCAATTTTTCAAGGGAAACCCTGACCACCTGCTCTTCCGGCGGTTTTATCATCACCGGGCTGGTCAGGGCGAACCCTACCGGCACAAGGACCAAAAATGCCAGCCATAACCTGGAGAGGTTTGGAACCCCAGCTTTTTCGCGTTTATCGGGGGTAAAGCCCTCAAAAATAACCAGGCTGCCAGCGGCGAGTAGAAGGTAAAGGTATGCATCCAGGTTGTGGAGATTGTTGCCCCCGCCGACTTTTAGGCTGACGATTACACCGCCGATAAGGAAGACCAGTAGAATTGTGAAAATTCCCGCCACGCGGACGCCGTGCCAGCCGCCGCGATTGCGCAGCAGCCGTCCGAGGATCAGGCCTGCCAGCGGGAAGCTGACCAGCACAATCCCTGGCAAAATCCCCAGGCTGAAAGAAGCATTGGGCCATAACCTCTCCCACAACAGGGTGGAGGACAGGCTGGTGCCGTAATGGCCGGGCGGATTACCGGAAATGGCGATATAAACAAAATAGACCGCGAAAGCGGTTAAGCCGCCGCTGAAGGCGTAAACAACCGGAACTGTTAGATAACTCCTGAGCGAGCGTCCTTTGATCGGCGTTTCTATCAAGTACAGCAAAGCTGCCAGCATTCCAGCCACAGGGAACCAGTTGATGCGCGTCAACCCGGCCCAGGCGGATGCTAGCAGCACCCAGACCAGCGATTTCCAGGGCCGCGCGGCGTCGAAGCGCCAGATCACCAGCATCACGACCACCAGCAGGTGATGGAAAATCGGTCCCTGGTACAGGAATAGAACCCCCCATACCACAAACAGAACCGCGATCAAACGATCGGCGATCTGGCAGCGGCGGGCAAGCAGGTACACCGCCAGAAATGCGGTCCCGATTTCCAGCAGCACCAGCCAAAAACGGTGAAATCCAATGGATAATCCAGGGAAGATAAAGGGCAAGCCCTGTAGAATTCCTCGGCCGACATCCAGGATCGGTAACGGCAGCTCCTTGCCGTACACCAGCGTGGCGTACACCTGGCTGGCTTCATAAATGCGGCTGCCTTCGGACCACTCAAACGAGAAGGGGTAATTACTGATCCTGGGTAGCTGTAGCGCCAGCAGATAGACGGCGCTGTAGAGGACACTTACGGCCGCCAGTCCGGTTATTATGCTTTTCGCCGGTCGAAAGGACCACCACAACCATGCGCCAGCCAGCACCAGCAAACCGAAAAGCAATAAGGGCGGCACGTACGGGCGGATTTTTATCAACGGTTGGGCATACAGTTGGTAGAGAGGAAAAACCAGGGACAGGCAAGCAATGGTTAGAGCGGTCACCAGGCGCTTTTTATGCAGCCAGGTCAAGTTTTGCTGGCAAAGATTGACCATCCCTGTCCACAGGCGGGTGAAGCTTAACGCGAAGGCCACCGCGAAGACCAGCACAACCAGCAGGATGATAGCGCGGTGATGAATGCGCAATACCTCGAACCAGGTTTCGCTTACGCCCAGATAAGCTGCCGGCAGCAGCAAGCTGAGCAGCCCAATTAACCCTCCCAGCAGGAAAAGCAGGCGCAGCGAGCGCACCGTTAAGAGCGGGTCGGTCATCCGGTTTACGGGTGAATGTCTAAAACGGCCGGATCTGAAGAAATCAACCAGCACTCCCCCCAGCAGCAGCAGCGTGATCGACCCGGCGATGGCTCCCACCATACCCCAGAAGGGAATCTCCAATCCCAGGCGGAAGCTGCGGTTGGCATACCACAGCCCAAACACCAGCAGGAAAATTCCCTCCGCCAGATACCAGCGCAGCAGCCAGGGATCGCGCATCCTGCGGCCAGTCGTCCATGCCCAGGCGGTAAGCAGCGCCAGCCAGGGTATAAACAAAGTGCGGTAGCGCGGGTTATCCCACAAATCACCGCCCGCGCGGTAGGAAGAAATCAGCACCCAGGCCACAATCATAACAAATGTGAAAAACAGCAGTCGTTTTTCATCGCCGGCGGCGTGTTTTCTTAAAGCGATGGGGGTATAGAAAATGAGCGGCAGCAGCAGATACCAGCCAAGCGCGCGGAAAGTCGAGATCCCATTCCAGAGCGGCAGAGAGGGATCAAACAGAGCGGCAGGCAACACGGGCTGGGCCAGCCCATAAATCAGAAGAAACGGCATGCGCAGCATACCCGGCATATCTGCAAACAGACTCTGAATCCATCCGGACCCCTGAGCGGTCAATCTGGCATCCCAGGCCGCTGAATCGCGCAGCCAGGCCCCGATCAGCAGCAGCCCGGTCAGGCCAGCGATCCCTGCCAACGCCCAGCCAAGCCAGCGCAGCCGGCGCCGGGCAATACCAGGAGAATATTCCAGCCACCACCACAAAAGCAAAACCGCTGCTACCGGCAGCGCGACCAGCCAGGAGAAGCCTGCCATCACCAACAACAGCAGGCCTGTCAGCCAGACCGCCCGCCTGGGATGGTCACGCCAGGTCAGCATGGAGTAGAAGGCCGCACTCGTCAGACCGATCAGGATCGGATCGCGCATCTGGGCGGCCCCCAGCAAGATACTTTCCGGGTAAAGCGCATAGATCCATACTGCCAGGCTGGCTACCTGCGTACTGAAGCGGGCTCTCAGACCGCGGTACAGAAAGACTGCGCCTGCCGCGGCACTGAAGGCGGTAAGGATCAATACCAGCCAGGCGCGGTGTTCATCCGGGCTGAGAAGGCGATAGATGGCGGCGCTGACCGCCAGCATACCGCCGTACTGGTCGCCGTAAAATTCATTCCCAAAAGCTGACCAGAGCGGCAATCCGGACTGCGCCAATTCCCAGGCCTGGGCGTCACGGCGAAAAGCATCCAGGAAGATGTAGCCCGCCTGTGAGGTGGGAGTATCATGCCCAAATACCGGCAGCGCTAGGCTCAGGCCAATACCCACAATCAAACGCAGAAAAAAGGCCGCCAGCAGGATCCAGGCAAGGCGGGTTTCACTGCCCGCCCAACGCCACAGGATGAGCAGCAATGACAACGCCAGCCAGAGCATGACCGCGAAGCCGAAATATCCCTGCAGGTCGATTCCCTGCGGCTGCAGGGCGGCGATCAGAACAGCCAGCACCAGGGCGGCAGCCAGTGCAAATAAATACGGGATGGTCTTTTGGTTCATTGCTGCGCTCATTGGTACCTGCCCTACACCAACCCCTGCAAAGTTTTTTCGGCGCGGGCGCGCCAGGTATAAGCCCTTGCATCGCGTTTGGCGCGTTCGCTGATTGAAACAACCCGTCCCGGGTTATCGAGCAGGCTCTGAAGAGCCTGCTGCCAGCTGCCGGAATCCTGCGGCGGGCAGAAAACTGCGTTTTGCTGATTCAGTATTTCACTCAGAACGGGTAAATCGCTGGAGATGATAACCCTGCCGCAAGCCAGGTATTCGAACATCTTCATCGGGCTGCAGATATCGGCGGAATTTCCGCCGCTGCTGCCGGCCACGGAAGTTTCGTAGGGCATGAACAAAAATTCAGCGGCAGCCTGGTAAAGTGGAAGTTTCTGGTTCTCGACAAATCCGGTTAATTGGATATTCTCCAAACCATCTTCGATGATTTTCTTGCGCCATTGTTGAACGGCTGGCGGCTGTCCACCGACCCATAAAAATTGGACCTGCGGAAAGGCGCGCGCCAGGTCGAGCAATAGGTCCATTCCCCTGCCAGGGTAAAAATGGCCGCTGTATACCGCGGTCGGCTTTTGGGGAAGGCCGAGCTGCTGGCGCGCTTGGGCGGGAGTGGGTAAATTCTCATAGCGCTCAAGATCAACGCCGTTGGGAGCGATAACCAGGTCTTTCGGGTGGATATGGATGTTGAACTCTTTCGCCAGGGCGTGTTCGAGCGCACGCGTTATCACAGCCAGGCGTTTCTTTCCTCGTGAGCCAGCGGTCTTGCGCAGCAGCCACGGACCGGCTTTCCCGGTCGGGCGGTCGTGCACTTCCAGGACCACGATGTTGCTGCGCTGTAATCCCAGCCAGGCCGCCTGCGGCAGCCAGGTGTAGATCAAATCCGCCTGCCACTTTTCTGCCGCCATGACGGCTGTGAAAGCCAAATCGTAACGACGGTAAAACGGGCGGTCGCGCAGCCAGGAAATCTCGAAGCGGTTGGTTAAACCGTACAGGTTTTGAAGCTCATCCCAGCCTGCCGGTGAATTGCCCGGCAGCCATAACCTGACCTCGTTTCCAATCTGGGACAGGGCCTGGCAGACTTTCATCACCTGAATGCTGTTCGCTGTCGTGGAGGGCACCCGTGAAGAGGCCACACATGCGATTTTCACCTGCTGCTCCTTGGTCAATTCGCCAGCTGCTTTTTCCGTACCTCACCCAGGCCGTTTAATACGATGATCGAAATGGAGAGGATAAAATACCCGCTTAATAAAGCCGCCTGCATGATAACCCCAAATTCCTGAACAAGCAAGAACATCAAAACCATCTTGACCAGGCCGACAATCAGGGTGACCACCAGCGGAAAATTCGGGCGTCCGAGCGCAAGCAGCAGCGGACGGTTCCAATAGAAGATGTTGGCAAAACTGTAACCAGCGAACAATACCCAGATGACCGGGTAAGCGGGCAGGTATTCGCCGCCTTTGAAATATTGCAGGAATATTGGGCCGACGATCAGGATGCCCAGACCGGTCAGGACAGTCCAGGCAACGGCGATCAGGCTGGTGCGTCTGAGCAGTGAGCGCAGACCGTTCCAGGCGCGCATGGTCACAGCCCGGGTAATTTCCGGAAATGTCGTCTGGATAAATGGGGTGATGGGCAGAATAATGACGTTCATAATGGCGATGGCGAACTTGTAATACCCGGCGTAAACATTGTTCAGCAGGAAACCAACCCAAAGCAGCTCGCTGTCGCGAATGACCATATTGACTGTCTGGCTGAGGTTGGTGCTGATGGCAAACCGCAGCATTGGTTTCCATTCTGGCAGCCGGGAGAAAGGCGTGCCCAGCCAGCCAGCCCCAAGCAGGGGGGGCATCCAGTACAGCGCGGCGATGAGCATCCCAACGCCGAACACCAGCTTACCGACCAGGTAAGCCATGATGACGTCGAAAATATTCCCCTGAAGCAGATAGGCGCCCAAAATCCAGGCGGCTGTAATGATGTTTTGCGCCAGCGACATCAGCGCCTGAGTACGGAAATGACCACCCAACTGCAAAACGGCCTGAGCGGTCTCGGTCATGGCGTTTGCCAGCAATGCCAACCCGTAGAAAATGATCCAGGGAACCGCGCGTTCGTCTTTGACAATATAGGTTGCCGCCATCTGCGCCAGCAGCACTAACAGCGTATAAGCCACCATTGAAGTCAATGCCTCGCTCAGGGCAGCGGCTTTGATGGTCACAGCAGCCTGGTCTTTCTTGCCTTCCGCCAGGTACTGGCCGCCGTATTTGATCACAAGTTCGTTCATGCGGAAAGAAAGCAGCCGGTTGACGTTCGAGGCGAAGGAGATAATCAAACCCAGCGTGCCGTAATTCGCCACGCCTAACAGCGCTGCCGCCAGGAGGCCCTGGAGGAAGGTCAGCACCATGCTGATGGAGTTACTCGAAAAAAGGTAACTCGAATTGCGCACCACCTTGCGCAGCAGGTGGTCTTCGCTCCATTGGTCTAACAGGCGGCGTAAAAAGCTCATGGGGTGAGAACCTGGCTGGTCCATTCCCGTTCCGCCAGGTACCAATCGACCAGATTACGCACCCCTTTTCTGAGTGTGAATTTTGGCTCCCATCCCAATACCCGTCTTGCCTTGCTGACATCCGCAAGGTTGTTCATCATATCAGCCGGGTGAAAGGGGCCGTATTCAATCGTCGCTTGCCTGTCCAGCATCTCTTCGATCATGCGCAGCAGGTCGATCATGGAAATGGACTCATGGCCGCCCAGGTTCATGATTTCATAACCCAGCGGCCGCAGGCCGAGGATTGTTCCAACCGCGATATCATCCACGTAAGTAAAGCCACGTGTTTGCATACCGTCGCCATTGATGCGCACCGGCCGGCCTTCCGCTACCCATTGTACGAAGCGAAACATGGCCAGGTCAGGCCTTCCCGCTGGTCCGTACACGGTGAAGTATCTAAAAATGGTCACATCCAGGCCGTAGAGGTGGTGATATGCATGGCACATGACTTCAGCGCCTTTTTTGCTGGCGGCATAGGATTGCAGAGGGCGGCTGCTATCCGCATCTTCTGGCGTGGGGTAAGGCGGGTTGGCGCCGTAAATCGAAGAGGTTGAGGCCAGCAGGAATTTCCCGACCCCATACTGTCGACAGGCTTCCAGCAGGTTAAGCGTCCCGAGGGTGTTGGTTTCCAGAAATGACCAGGGGTCTTCTACGCTGGCACGCACGCCTGCCCTGGCCGCCAGATTAATAACGGCATCGATTGAGCCCGCGTCCACGAAGATTTGATCGATGGACGGCCGGCGGCAGATATCATCGTGATAAAACTTAAAACCGGGCAGCTCCTGCAAGCGTCGCAGACGGTAGTGCTTCAGACGGACATCATAGGCATCATTTAGATTATCGATGCCATAAATCTGGTGGCCTTCAGCCGAGAGCAGCTCGATCACCCTGGCTGCGATGAAGCCGGCTGCACCGGTGACCAGGTAGCGCGCCATTAGAGCCTCACGACTTTGGGATGGTTTCGCCCCATCTGACCGAGCGCATTGCGGGTATCTACTATCAGGCGCGCGTTCTCCAAAATCGAGGGGTAATCGTACACCTTGTGGTTGGTAATAATGACAACCACATCCGCCGCGCGGACAGCAGCCGTTAAATCGGGAACCGATTGCAATTCAATTTCATCATGGCTGAGGTGTGGAATATACGGGTCGTGATAGGCGACCATCGCACCCTTTGCTTTGAGGAGATGGATGACATCAAGCGCGGGGGATTCGCGCAGATCATCGATATCGGGCTTGTAGGCTGCCCCCAACACCAGGACCTGGCTGTCACGCAAAGGTTTATGATGCTCATTCAGGGCATCCTGTACCTTGCTGACCACAAAGCGCGGCATGTTGGTGTTTATTTCGGAAGCCAGCTCGATAAAGCGCGCGGTGTAATTTAAGGAACGCAGCTTCCAGGATAGATAGAGGGGATCGATAGGAATGCAGTGGCCGCCCAGACCTGGTCCGGGGGTGAACTTCATGAACCCGAACGGCTTGGTGGCTGCTGCGTCTATCACTTCCCAGACATCAACATTCAAGCGGTTGCACATCAGCGCCAATTCATTCACCAGCCCGATGTTGATCATGCGGAAGGTGTTCTCCAGGAGTTTGGCCATTTCAGCCACTTCCGTCGAGGATACCGGTACCACCTTTTGCAGCGCCTGGCAGTACCAGACCTCTGCCACTTCGGTGCATTCGGGGGTAATGCCGCCGACGACCTTGGGCGTATTGTAGGTCGTCCAGTCGGTTCGTCCCGGGTCTACCCGCTCGGGTGAAAATGCCAGAAAAATATCCTCGCCCACCTTCAGGTCGGTCTTCTCGGTGATGGCTGGCAGAACCAGTTCGCGCGTTGTGCCCGGGTAGGTGCTCGATTCCAACACCACAATCATGCCCTTATGGAGGTAGGGTGACAGGCCCTCTGCCGCGCTGACAATAAAGGACAGGTCCGGATCTCCGGTTTTGCGCAGCGGCGTTGGGACGCAAATCGAGACAGCATCGGCATCTTTCAAGGCGCTATAATCACTTGTGGCTTTAATGCGCCCCTGCTGAACAAGGCTCGCCAGTTGTTCTGACGAAATATCCAGGATGTAGCTCTCGCCGCGGTTGAGCGCATCCACCTTTTCCTGGACAGGATCCACCCCAAGCACCTCGAAACCGGCCTCAGCGAACACCACTGCCAGAGGTAGGCCGACATAACCCATTCCCAAAACAGCGACTTTGGCTGAACGGTTTTTTAACTTCTCAATCAGTTGTTTTTTGGTTTCTGCTTCCATGAACAAGCCTTCTTCTTCTCGACCCCCTTTGGTGTGGTGCGCAACGCCCGGTCTGGTCGATATGGATTGTTAGAATAAACTCAATTGCGTCGGCTCATCTTTTTGTTTTTGGTCACCCTCCACGACCACCTGAGCCGCTACAGGTTGGATTTTATCGCGTTTTTCCTGTGCCTGGGCGATGAAACCCGGCAGGCGGGCAAAGTCACTGATGACCGTGCTTTTCAGAGAAGGTTGATGCAGCGCTGCTGCCGGATGGAACATGGGAACTACCAGCCGCTCGCCAACCCAGCGCGCCTGTCCATGAACATCACTGATGCGCACGTTGGGCATAAAGCGCGCCATTGAAAACCGCCCCAGGGTAACCACCACGGCAGGATCCAGGATTTGAATCTGTTTCTCCAGATAGTCATTACAGGCGCTGAGTTCTTCTGGTAAGGGGTCGCGGTTGCCAGGCGGGCGGCATTTGACCACATTGGTGATAAAGACCTGTTCTCGCTTCAAGCCGGCGCGCTGCAATAGTTCATCCAAAAATTTCCCGGCGGCACCGACAAAGGGACGTCCCTGTTCATTTTCATAGAACCCCGGACCCTCACCAATAAACATGATTTCAACTTTATCCGGTCCTTCACCTGGGACAGCGTGTTTACGCGAAAAACTCAACTGGCATTTCTGGCAGATAGATACTTCCTTCGCGATAGCTGCGAGCGCTTCCTTGCTGTCCATGCTTCAACTCCCTCTTTGGCACCAGATAAAATTAGATGTGAATCAACGCCTGATTGCTTCGTAACCGCTGGATATCCAGCGGATCTAAAGTCATCATTATGGCATCTTCGCCGTTATCACGATAATAGCGAGGGCGGATTGCGGTGATTTGAAATCCAAATTTTTCGTACAGCCCCTGCGCCGCGGTGTTAGAGCGGCGTACCTCCAGGTAGCATTTGCGCACGCCCATTTCATACGCTTGCAGCAGTGTTTCGGCCAGCAGCCTCTGGCCGATACCCAAACGGCGGTAGTCGGGGTGGACGGCAAATGTGCCAATATGGGCTTCATCCAATATCAGCCACATCACAATCATTCCAATCACCACAGCCTGGCCCTGCGGAGGGCGGTATTCGGCCACCCAAAGCCGCGATGCGGGATTTTCCTGAATTTCGAAGCGAAACGAGCGTTCAGGCCAGGGCAAGCTGAAGGATGCGACATCGATTTCCCTTACCCGGGGCACATCCGCCAGTTCCATATTGCGGATAATGACCTTATCTGTCGGGGAGGATTGGCTCACTTGCCTGCTGCCTCCACAGTCTGGAGATAAATGGGCGCCAGGCTGATGGAATCATCCACTTTTCCGGCCCGCCAGCGCTTCCAGGCCAATTCAGCCAGGTACGATGGGCGTCGAAGCGACATAGCAGGCGACGCCAGCAGGATGGTGCGGCGTTTTTTGGAAAACAACTGGCGGTCGGCCGCCGACAGCTCGCCGCAAACCAGGGTGGGTTCTTCGATTTGCTCATAGAGCGCTTCCGGGGTGGTTACAACCGGCTCGCCTTTTTGCTCCCAGGTATGCCTGCCCGCAGAAAACCAGCCAACCGCGATGCGCCCGCGTCCGGCAGCCAGCACCGCGGCCAGCGGAAGTTCCTGTACAGGCTGCGCTGCAGCCAGGAAATCCAATGTTGGAATACCAATGAGCGGGATTTTTAAAGCCAGCGCCAGACCTTTCGCCACTGACAAGCCGATGCGCAGACCTGTGAATGACCCTGGTCCAAGCGCCACGCCCAAAGCCTCGAGTTCGGTCGATTTGATATGACAGCGCTCCAACTGGCTGTTAATGGCAGGAGCAACTTCGACCGTGTGGTGTGCGTGGGTCTGCCAGATGGTTTCCGCAATGATCTGAGCGCCATCGTAAAGGGCAATGCCAACGGTTTGTGTGGAAGTATCCAGCGCCAGCAGCATGTTTAACCTCCCAACACCCGTCGGCGAAAACCCTCCATCAGGGCTTCGTAGCGTGCACCCTGCGCCAGGAAAACCAGTCCGCGCTGCTCATCCGCTATCCAGGAGAGTTGAATCAGCAATTGCTCCGTTGGCAGTGCTGCCTGAATCCTCTCAGGCCACTCGATAATCAACGCTCCGTTTTCCAACATGGCATCCACGTCCAGATCGATGGCTTCTTCCGCGCTTTCAAGGCGGTAAGCATCCAGGTGGTAAAGGTTTTGGCCGTCCGGGCGCCGGTAGACATTTACCAAAACGAATGTCGGGCTGGTGGCTGGATCAAGCGATCCCCACCCCTGGGTGATGCCTTGTGCCAGGGTCGTTTTCCCTGCGCCCAAATCACCCTTCAGAGCAATCACATCCCCGCTCTGGAGCAGGCCGCCTAACCGCATACCCAAACGGCGTGTTTGGTCAGCGCTGCGACTGAAGAATTCAAGGGTATGCGAGTCGAGGATTGGCATTTTAAAAATTATACCCGGATTCTAGATCCGCCCTGGACTTAAGCGGCGGCTTTCTCCACCAGGATGCGTGCAATCTGGCGGGATGCATCCGGACGTGCGAGCTGGCGGGATCTAGCCGCCACGCGCTCGCGTGCATCCGCATCCTGTATCCAGCGCTTTAAGGCAGCCACAACCTGATCCGGTTCAGGTGCCCAAACACCGGCTCCTTCATTAACCACAAAACTGACATTGCCGTCTTCCTGGCCGGGCATTTTACTGTACAGAATAAGCGGTAATCCAGCGATGAAAGCCTCGCTAATTGTGCCCGGTCCAGCTTTGGTGATCAGGACATCCGCTGCGGCCATGAAATCTGGCATCTCGCGAATAAAACCATGTATCTGCACCGGGATTCGCCACGGGTAACGCTCAAGCTGGTCTTTTAATGCGCGGTTGCGTCCGGTGATCATCACCAATTGCAAAGGCAATCCAGCGGCATCGATGGCCTTTGCATTGGCGGCCAGGCGCCCCATGCCCTCGCCGCCGCCAACCAATACCACTACGGGCAGATCCTTCCGCCAGTTCAGCTTCTGGCGCAGCAGGCCGCGGTCGCCTGAGGGGTGGCAGAACCGCTCTGCAACCGGCATGCCAGCCACAACCAGTTGTTCGGGTTTTAATCCAAATCCGCGGCCGCGTTTATAGGCAGCCGCTGTGGGCACCAAGACCAGGTCGGCATGCGTACAATACCAGGCGGCATGGGTCGAGACCAGGTCTGTCACCACAGTAACAAAAGGGACTTTATATTTTTTTACAGCCTGAGAGACTGGATTATTGATCAACTGGTGGACCGAGACAACCAGGTCGCAGGGGTGTTCCACCAGCAGCCGGTCCAGGGAACGGCGCACATACGGCCACAGCATGGTGTAGGCAAAATGCGTGCGCCGTTTCCCGTCACTGATGCGGTAGCCGAATTCCCATACATCCGGCATCCTGGAAAGGGTCGGATAGATTTTAGGTGCCAGGTTGATCGGCGGCGGGGCGTAATTCAAGAGAATATCCACCATCTCGGTGCTGACCCGTCCGCCGTATTCCAGGTTTATCGCCTCGATGATGGCTTCAGCCGCGCTGCGATGCCCGCCGCCGGTGTCGGAAAACAAGAATAATATATGAGGGTCAGTTTTGCGGTGGCTGGTCATCCACACCTCTGGCGGTTATTGATTTCAGCCGGCGGGACAACTCGCGCCGTGTTAACAGTACCCGACGATTGCATTTAATGCATTCCAGGCCGATATCTGCCCCCAACCTGACGACCTTCCATTCATAGCTGCCGCAGGGGTGCGGTTTTCTCAACCGTATGATGTCATTCAGCCCGATCTCCGGCAGCATGAACGGATTATACCACCCATGTTATAATCCTCTCGTTATGTTGAACCTCAATCCAGCCACACTCATCAGCCGGATTTTGACGCTCATTATTGCCTTAACCGTGCACGAATTCGCGCATGCCTGGTCTGCAACCCGTTTTGGTGATAATACACCTCGGGCAAACGGCAGGCTCACGCTAAATCCGCTTTCTCATCTGGATGTGATGGGATCATTGATGTTGATTTTCGCTGGTTTTGGCTGGGCAAGACCCGTGCCGGTCAATCCTTATGTCCTCGGACGCAAATCACCAGCCGCATTGATGTGGGTTGCCCTGGCAGGCCCGCTTTCGAACCTGCTGCTGGCAGTAATAGCTGCCATCCCGCTGCGCCTGGGGCTGGTATCGCCATTTTCCACCTTCGGCGGTGCTGGGTTTCTGCCCACCCCTTACACTTTCCTGCAGGAATTTATCTTCATCAACCTGCTGTTGATGCTTTTCAACCTTATCCCGATCGCTCCGCTGGACGGCGATAAAATCGCGGATTATTTTGCGCCTCCCCCCCTGGCGCACGCCTTGGAACGGATCCGCCCATATGGACCGATCCTGCTGATCGCGATTATTTTTGTTCCCCGCTATATTGGCATTGATGTGTTTGGCTGGATGATGGTTCCTGCCTTGCCGAATTTGTGGTCTTTGCTTGTTGGAGGTGGTTAATGACCATCCAGTTGACCGTTATTGGACTTAACCAGGTCGGCGTCTCGATTGGCCTTGCGCTGCAGGATAACCCGCTGCAAATCGAGCGCGTTGCTTCAGACAGCGAGTTTTCTTACGAGCAAAAGGCAATAAAGCTGAAAGCCTTCGACCGCGCTGTTCACAACCTGCCTTCGGCGGTTGAAAATGCTGACATCGTCGTGCTGTGCGTGCCGGTGGATGAAATCCGCTACACGCTTGAGGTGATTGCGCCGGTTTTGAAAGAAGGAGCGGTTGTCCTGGACACCTCCCCGCTCAACATTGCGCTATTTCAATGGGCAAAGGATATTCTTCCGCCTGAGCGGTACCTGGTGAATTTTAAGCCCAGCTTGAATCCGGATTTCGTCAGCAGCGCCGATGACACCATTGAGAAAGCCAGCGCGGATCTGTTCAAGAAGAGTATCATCCTGATCAATGCACCGCCGGATACTCATCCGGATGCCCTCAAACTGGCAGGCGATCTGGCCGGCCTGGTCGGCTCAAAGCCATTTTACGCCGACCCGTATGAATCTGATGGCTTATCGGCCATGGCGGCTTTACTGCCCAAACTGAGCGCCGCCGCGTTGGTCCTCGCTTCGACCCACCAGCCCGGCTGGCGTGAAGGCCGGAAATTAGCGGGACAGGCATATTTCGCCGCCTCTGAACCACTCATGCACCTGGATGAGGCGAAATCGCTTGGGCAGACGGCGGTGATCAACGCTGACAACACTGTCAGGCTGCTGGATGCTTTGATCGGTGAGCTGGAAGATCTGCGCGACATGATCCAAAACCGCGATGATGCAGCCCTGTCCAAAGCCCTGGACGAGGCTCTGGATAAACGGATTCTTTGGTGGAAAGAGCGCCAGGAGGCAGTTTGGGATGTGCAATCCAATACCCAGGATCTGCCGACTTCTGGCCAGATGATTGGCCGCCTGTTTGGGTTTGGGAAAAAACCGAAACAGAACGAGAAAGATAAAAAGCAGGGCAGAACACGCTGATCCATGACCTGTTACTGTTACATTCTGGAATGTAACGATGGCAGCCTTTATACCGGTTGGAGCACGGACCCCATCCGGCGCACCGAACAACACAATCGAGGTAAAGGTGCGAAATACACCCGCCTGCACCGCCCGGTGCGGCTGGTTTATGTAGAAGCGCTGGAAGACCGCGGGGCAGCCATGCGCCGGGAACGGTCTATCAAAAAGCTTACCCGCCTTCAAAAAATAAAGCTTATCCAGAAATACACGGGGGATTAAGAGTCATGGAAAATAATCTCATGCGCGAGCCGCAGTATGACGTGCTTTCCCCTGGACGGGTCAACCTTTTGGGCGAGCACGTCGACTACAATGACGGCATAGTCCTGCCGGCTGCCATCGATCGCAGCGTCCACTTACAGGCGCGCCTGCTGGAGCAGCCAGTTGTCAACCTGAACGCCCTCGATCTGAAGGCTGAAACAACCTTCAGACTGGATAACCTGGATGCGAAAGCCGATACGCATGGCACCCCACTGCCATCATGGGCGCTTTACCCCGCCGGGGTTGCCTGGGCCGCCAGGAAAATGGGTTTGCCGGTTAAGGGGATAAGCGCGGTGTACACCTCCAATATTCCTATTGGTTCCGGATTGAGCTCATCGGCGGCTGTAGAGGTCGCCTTTGGCGCGCTTTGGCAGGTGGTCGGTAATTGGGACATTTCCCGCCTGCAGCTTGCCCAGCTATGTCAGCGGGCAGAAAACGAGTATGTTGGCGTCAACTGCGGACTGATGGACCAGTTCGCCAGTGCCTGCGGTGTCCGCGGACACGCATTGTATTTCGATACGCGCTCATTGGAGTACCGCGCTCTACCGCTGCCGCCCAAAACGGTGATTGTTATCGCTGATTCGGGTGTGCGCCGTTCGCTGACGACCTCGGCTTATAATGACCGGCGGGCAGCCTGCGAAGAAGCCGTGCGGATTTTGAAGTCCCGGCTGGACGGTATCTGGTCACTGCGTGATGTGCGCCCGTCGGACTTCGCCCACCATGCAGCCGAGTTGCCTGAAACCATCCGTATGCGCGCCCAACATGTGGTCGAGGAGATTGCCCGCGTCGAAGAAGCGCTGGTTTGCCTGGAGGGCGGCGACAGTGACGGTTTCGGCCGCCTGATGCTGGCCTGCCACGCCTCGCTGCGCGATCTTTACCAGGTCAGCGTGCCGGAACTGGACATGCTGGTGGATATCGCCAAGGACCTGCCGGGATGCTGGGGAGCGCGCCTCACCGGTGCCGGCTTTGGCGGCTGCACAGTCAACCTGGTCGAGGAACGTCATGCCTCAGATTTTATGCGCGATCTGGCGCATGATTACAAGCGGCGCAGCGGCAAGGCAGCCCAAATCTATGTCTGCCGCGCAAGCGCGGGCGCCAGTGTCCGGCAGATATCCTAATCCTCTGGCAGACAGCACGTAGAGAACCCATGTGATAAATGTAAAAGTACCGGCTTACACCACCGCCGGTACTTTATTTGGCTTAATAAGCCCTCGGCCGCTAAGCGCCACTGGTTTAGATTACTGGAATCAAAAATTCAATCGGTGAAGAGCGGCAGGTGCGCGAGGGATATAATCCCGTTCCAGGTTTCCTCATCGCCCTCGGTGCAGATGGCCGCCTCGACGGTGATGCGCGCCTCAGCCTGAGCCATCAACGAACGCATTCCTTCCAGCGTCGAACCAGTGCTGATTACGTCATCCAGAATCATCACCCGCTGGCCTTTGACCAGGTTGTGGTCTTTCTCATCCAGGTAAAGCTCCTGCAGCGTGCCGGTTGTTATTGAGAGGGTCTCTGCTTTAAGCGCCTTGCCCATGTAAAATTTATATACCTTGCGCAGGACAACGTACGGTTTACCAAGCTGGACAGACATGGCATGCGCGAGCGGGATGCTCTTTGATTCGGCTGTGACGATGACATCAAACGGCATTTGCTTTACTTTTTGCGCCAGAGCCGCAGCACAGGCTTCCACCAGCTCGGTATCTCCGAGGATATTCAACAGGGCAATCTTCAATCCGGGTTTTGCTTCGAACAGCGGCAGGTCTCGAGGCAGCCCAGCCAGCTCGATAGGATAGGTTTCGCGTTCGCTCATTAAATTAATCTCCTTGCGTAAGGTATCGATGCATCCCCGTAAACAGGTACTAGTTTACCATAATCGGGCTGGGGGGACTTATAATTCACTTGACACCCTACCTTTTGCAGAGTAAGATATTAGTGTAATTAATACACAAAGTCCGCGGTTCCAGTGAGGAGTTCCACCATGAGCATCTTTGACGGCAAGCGTTTGACCAATGAAACCTTCAAACTCGATATCGAGCGCATGCGTAAGGGCTGGTATACCGATAAATACTTCACCAATATCGCCTACATGCTGGAAGTCCTTGCCAGCCAGGGTTACCGTTACCAGGGTAAAGACCACCGCCTGCCGCCCGGTATTGATCCTTACAAAATTGACTGTGGCAACATTGAGGTCGAGATGCAGTGGTTTACTCGCCGCGAGGGTAAAGCCCTGGTGGTCGGCGTGGACAAAGCGCTTACCATGCTGCGCCACTGCACCGGTTATTTTCAAGGCGATGAATTCATCAACACCAGCGATCAACTGGAAGTATGGGCGGTGCACGATGGCTGCGTGGTGACCTCGGACGGCGACCCGCTGCGCGTTCGTCCGGTGATGCGCGTGCGCGGGCGTTACCGTGATTTTGCTATTCTCGAAACCCCTACCCTGGGCATCCTCACTCGCGCCAGCCGGGTTGCCACCAATGTTTACAACACCCTGGTGGCTGCCCATGGTAAACCGATGCTGTTCTTCCCAGCGCGTTTTGACCTGCACGAAGTCCAGGCTGCCGACGGCTATGCCTACCAAATCGCCGTCCAGCGCTATAACATGGATCATGCCAGCACCCTGGGTCCCTTTGTGTCAACCGATGCGCAGGGCGACTGGTGGGGAGGCGCAGGCGGAGGGACGGTAGCCCACGCTGCTATCGCTAGTTTCCTGGGCGATACCTCCGAAGCGCTGCTGGCATTCGCCCAGGTGCTGCCACCCTCGATTCCGCGCATCGCGCTGGTAGATTTTAACAACCACTGCGTGGCCGACTCGGTCGCGGTATGCAAAGCGATGTTCGAACGCTACCGCCAGTGTATTGAAGATGGCCAGCCAGAAGAAGCTGAAAGATATCATCTGTACGGCGTGCGCCTGGATACCAGCGGCAGCCTGCGGGATGAAAGCGTCCCGCCCCTGGGGGATGCCACCCTGGACCTGGGTGTCAACCCGCGACTGGTATTCCTGGTGCGTCAGGCGCTGGATTCGGCCTGGGAAACCTGGGATATCCCCTCTGAATGGTTAAAAACCGCCCAGGATTTCTGCCATAATGTAAAAATCGTGGTTTCCGGCGGGTTTAACCCCGAGAAAATTGCCCGTTTCGAAAAGCTGTCCGTCCCGGTTGATATTTACGGTGTAGGCTCATCCCTCTTCGATAACCACGGCCCAACGGTGACCGATTACACCGCAGATGTGGTTCGCATCAAAGTCGATGGACAATGGATAGACCTGGCTAAAATTGGCCGTAAAGCGCTGGAAAATCCCGACCTGGAACGAGTGTGGTAACTACTTGCGGTAGGCCAGCGCCACCCAATCGCCCATTTCAATTTGTTCGATTGCCCGCAGTCCGGTTTCTTCAGCCTTTTGCCGGATTTCTTCAGCCTGTTCCACCAGGATACCGGATAATATCAAGACTCCATTATTGGTAACCAGATCCGCCAGGCCGTCATCGAACAGGCGCAGGATCACCGGCGCAAGAATATTGGCCAGGACCAGCGGTGCTTGCCGAAGCCGGAATTGGCCGCGCAGAATCTCTCCAACGGAGCCAACGCCGCTGGTAATCTTTTCTTCTACCCCATTGGAAGCGGCGTTCTCGTCTGTCGAGCGAACGGCGGCGTTATCGATATCCACCGCCAGGGCATGTTTCGCCCCCAGTTTGACGGCCGCGATGGATAGAATCCCGGAGCCGCAGCCCACATCAATCACGGGTTGGCCAGCCTTAACATACTTTTCCACCAGCGCCAGGCAGAGCTGCGTGGTCGGGTGCGTTCCGGTGCCAAACGCCATACTAGGATCGATTTTTACTGCCACGCGCTCGGGAAAATTCGATTCAATCCAGGCGGGCAGGATCAACAGCCGCTCGCCGATGGGAATGGGACGATAGTGCTGCTTCCAGGCAGCCATCCAATCCTCGTCGACCACCTCACGGTAATCCGCAGGCGGCAGGGGTTGGATCTGGCTTAGATGCCACAAGGCTTCTTCCAGGTGCAGGCGCCGTTGCTCCAGGGTACTGTCCACCGGCATGAATCCATAGACCCGAATGGGACCGTAAGGTGTGCCCTCATCTTCCGCGTGGTTATATTCCACCGCCTGCTCCATGACCACACCTTGCGACGTAAAGCGGCCAATGACATCCGCAACAGCTTCCGCCAGTTCGCCGTTTACAGTAAGGCTTACCTCTAACCAGCGCGCGTCAGCCACCCAGGACCTCTTTCAGAATATCCAGAAAACTCTTTTCCTGCGGACGTACTTCGGTCCCAAGGGTTTTTGCCAGCTGCTCGAACAACTGGCGCTGTTCAGCCGTCAGGCGCGCCGGAATATCGACGTTGACGATGACCAATTGATCACCACGCCCTCCGCCGCGCACATTAGCGACTCCCTTGCCCTTCAGGCGGAAGATTTTCCCGGGCTGCGTGCCTGCCGGGATAACCAACTTGTGCGGCCCTTCGATAGTCGGCACCTCGATTTCTGCGCCCAGCACCGCCTGAGCAACATTGATGTTCAGGTCCAGCAGGATATCATCGTTCTTCCGCCGGAAGAACTGATGCTCTTTTACGCGGATCTCCACATACAGGTTGCCGTGTGGGCCGCCGTTGATACCCGGCTGCCCCTCACCCGAAAGGCGAATCTGCGTCCCGTTGTCGACCCCGGCCGGAATAGGAACCACCTTTTTAACTGTGCGACGTTCCAGACCTCGCCCCCTGCAGGTTTTACAGGGACTGCTGATCACCTCGCCGCTGCCGTTACAGCTCGGACAGGTGATCACCTGCACCATCGATCCAAGGAAGGTCTGGCGGGTCTGGCGCACTTCTCCGCGCCCGCCGCAGGTATTGCAGCGCGTTGGGCTTGTGCCTGGTTCAGCGCCGCTGCCGCGACAGGTAGTGCAAACCTCATCACGCGTGATCTCGATTTCTTTTTCTACCCCGAAAACGGCTTCTTCAAAGGTCAACGTTACGGATGTGCTCAGGTCCACACCCCGTCGCGGGGCATTGCGTCTGCGTCCGCCGCCCATGCCGAACCCAAAAAATTCCTCAAAGATATCCGAAAAGTCGATAGTTGAGAAATCCGGCATGCCCCCCATGCCATTCACACCCGCATGGCCGTAGCGGTCGTAGGCAGCGCGTTTATCTGAATCCGACAGGACCGCATAGGCTTCATTGATTTCCTTGAACAATCCTTCAGCCTCGGGGGATTTATTCACATCTGGATGATACTTGCGCGCCAGGCCACGAAACGCGGATTTGATCTCGTCCGCACTCGCGTTCCGTCCAACACCTAAAACCTCATAATAATCACGCGGCGCCATAATGATTCCAATCGTGTTTAACTAAACCTGACCCGCCTTTTGGGCAGGGGTGTGAGGCGGGCTTTGATTCGCCCGCCTCCTGTCTTATCAATAGTTTACGGTTGTTCTTTAAACTCACCTTCAACAACATCGTCACCGCCGGGCGCCTCAGGTTCAGGGCCAGCCGGACCAGCGGGACCGGTTGCGCCCGCCCCTGGCTGCTGGTACATCGCGCCGCCAATCTTCTGAACAGTCTGCCCAAGTTCATCCGCTGCCTTGCGAATAGCGTCCACATCCTGCCCCTGCATGACTTCTTTGACGCGCTCGATGCCGCGTTGTGCCTCCTCTTTCAGGTCGGCGGTGACTTTATCACCGAAATCTTTGAGGGCTTTTTCTGCCGCATAGACTGTATTGTCGGCGTGGTTGCGCACCTCGACCAGCTCTTTTCGCCTGCGGTCCTCTTCTGCATGCGCTTCGGCTTCTTTGCGCATTTTTTCCACTTCGCTGTCGGTCAGGCCGGAAGAAGCCGTGATGATGATATTCTGGCTGTGACCGGTGGCTTTATCCTTGGCGGTTACCGTAAGGATGCCATTGGCGTCTATATCGAAGGTCACTTCAATTTGCGGGATACCGCGCGGGGCGGGGGGAATGCGGTCCAGAATGAAGCGCCCGAGCGACTTATTATCGGCTGCCATTGGCCGTTCGCCCTGCACAACGTGAATCTCGACCTGGGTCTGGCCGTCAGCCGCGGTTGAGAATACCTGCGTCTTACTGGTCGGCACCGCGGAGTTCCGTTCCACCAGCGGGGTTGCCACCCCGCCCAGGGTTTCGACCGAGAGGGTCAGCGGGGTTACATCCACCAGGATGACATCCTTGACATCACCGCCCAGCACAGCCGCCTGGATGGCTGCGCCAATGGCGACCACCTCATCGGGGTTGACGCCTTTATGCGGCTCTTTTCCAAATTCGCGTTTAACCGCCTCCTGCACGGCCGGCATACGCGTCATGCCGCCCACCAGGACAACCTCATCCACCTGGCCCGTTTTCAGTCCGGCATCCGCGAGCGCCTTGCGCACCGGCTCCAGCGAACGCTCAACCAAATCACCCGTAAGCTGCTCAAGTTTGGCGCGTGTAAGAGGTTTGACGATGTGCTTCGGGCCGGTAGCGTCCGCAGTGATGTACGGCAGGTTGATTTCCGTCTGCATGACCGAGGAAAGCTCAATCTTGGCTTTTTCTGCTGCTTCTTTAAGGCGCTGCAAAGCCTGGCGGTCGTGGCGCAGGTCGATGCCGCTCTCCTTCTTGAACTCCTCAATCAGGTAATCCATCAAACGTTGATCAAAGTCATCTCCGCCCAGGAAGGTGTCACCACTGGTAGATTTCACCTGGAAAACGCCGTCGCCGACATCCAGGATGGAAATATCAAAGGTGCCGCCGCCCAGGTCATACACAGCGATAACCTCATTTTTGCGTTTGTCCAGGCCGTAAGCCAGGGAAGAGGCGGTCGGCTCATTGATAATGCGCAAGACTTCCAGGCCTGCAATTTTCCCTGCGTCCTTGGTCGCGTTGCGCTGAGCATCATTGAAGTAAGCCGGAACGGTGATCACGGCCTGAGTCACCGGCTCGCCCAGGTAAGCCTCGGCGTCAGCCTTTAATTTTGCCAGGATCATGGCGGATATTTCTGGCGGTGAATATTCGCGCCCACCCATTACCACGCGCGCGTCGCCATTGGGCGCCTGAGTGATTTTGTAAGGCACGCGACTCAAAGTGCGCTGCACCTCAGGGTCGTCGAATTTACGGCCCATCAGGCGCTTGATTGAGAAAATGGTGTTTTCAGGGTTGACGATGGCCTGGTTGCGGGCAGCGCGCCCGACCAGACGTTCGCCGTTTTTATTTACAGCCACAACCGAGGGTACCAGCCGCTCGCCCTCTGCTGCCGGGATTACGGTCGGCTCCCCGCCAACCATTACCGCCACGACCGAATTGGTCGTCCCCAGATCAATACCAACGATTTTTCCCATGTATGATTCCTCCAGCGATTTTCTTGTTTGTTTTCATCCGACACCACCGCTTCAGGTCGAGGCGGAGGATAGTTGGTTGCATTTATCGCGCCACTCGCACCAGCGCCGGGCGGATGATGCGGTCTCCGATAGCGTACCCCTGCTGCACGACCTCAATAATCCTTCCGCTTTCTACTTGATCATTATCCTCATGAGAAATAGCTTCGTGGATATTGGGGTCGAATTCGTCCAACTCTTTGGCGATCGGCTGCACTCCTTCCGCCTCCAGAATCGACTGCAGTTTACGGTAAATCAACTCAACGCCCGACCACCATTCCTGAGCTTCGGCATTTTCGGGTTTGTTCTTTAACGCTCTTTCCATATCATCCACAACGGACAAAAACTTCTTGATGACGTTACCTGTAATCACCTGAGAAAGCTGAACCTGCTCGCGCTCGACCCGTTTTTTGAAATTCAGGAAATCTGCCCGTTCGCGCTGCCAGCCTTCGTAGTAGTCTTTGCTCTGGTTTTGGATATCCACCAGCTCCTGCTGCAGGGAATTATACTCCTCGGCAGCCAGGGTGATGATTTCAACATTCTCTTGGGCATTCACTGGTTGCTTTTCCTCAGCTTTCTCAGACGTACTGCCTGCCTTTTTGACTCGTTTCTTTTTTTCTTCTTCCATGCATTCCCCTCCTTACGGTATCGAAGTATCGTCCAACAGTGTTTCAGCGACCAGGTCGCTTAATAATCCCGATAAAAAGCGCACTGTCGAGATTGCCCTGCCGTAGGACATGCGCATCGGTCCCAGCACGCCCAGCGTGCCGGTAGCCAGACCAGGCGTCCCATAGCTGCCCAGTACAATCGACCACTGCCGCAGTTCATCCCAGGTACCTTCGCCGCCAATCAACACCTGCACACCACCCTGTGCGTTACCAAATACCGTTCGGGCAACCAGGTCCTGCAGCAAAGAGCGTTCTTCCAGTAATTTGAGAGCCCGGCGGGCATCTTCCGAGCCGGTAAATTCCGGTTCTGAAAGGACATTGGTCAATCCATCGATAAACACTTCACCCGACAGGGCCGCGTCCGATTGGGTCATATTTTGCAGGAGTAAATCCACCACATCCGCATCCAACCCGGTCAGGCTTGCGCGTCTGGCGCGGATTTCGTCCGCCTCCGCGCCCTGAAAAAACTGCGTGATGCGGTCTGCGCTCTGCGAAAGCTGCTCCTGGGTGACGGGCTCTGATAGGTTAAGCAGCTGCTGGCGTACTTCACCGCCGACCATCACCAGAACCATGAGAACCTGGCGCCCGCGGGTCGATATCAATTCCAGGTGTTTCAGCCGCGCTCTTTCAGGGTGCGGTGAAGTGACCAGCGATGCGGCGCGCGATTGGTGCGCCAGGATCGAAGCTGCCAGCCGGCCCCACTGCTCGACATCGTGGCGCATCTGGTAAAACTGGTGACTGATTGTGCGCCGGGTGGTATCCGGCAGCTCGGATGCGTGGATCAGACGGCTGACAAAGTAGCGGTAACCTTCTTCAGTCGGCTCCCGCCCCGCAGAAGTGTGCGGCTGGCGTAAATAACCGAACTCGGTCAGCACGGCCATTTCGTTGCGAACCGTGGCCGAGCTCATATCCAGCCTGTAACGCGAAACAAGCGCCTGCGATCCTACTGGCGCAGCCGTGCGGGTGTATTCATGAATCACCAGGGACAGAATAAATTTCTGCCGTTCTGTCAGCTCGCTCATTTGCTCTCCAATTTTAGCACTCTCGACGCGAGAGTGCTAAAATTCACTATTGCATCATGATACCATGCCATTTTTTCAGCGTCAAGAAGCGTAAAAAGGTTCATATATAATTCTTACACTAAGGGCGTTAATTCAAATAGTTGAACTGGGACTGGGGGGCAGAGCCTCTGAGCAGTTATTTAACGATAAAATAGAATGAATGAACCAGCCATTTGACCACCTGATTTTCAAGAACGATTTTTTACCCCATCGGGCTGGTTTTTATCGCGGCGATCACGATCCCCCTTTACGTAAAGTCTGGACACCCCTGCCTGACCCTTATCAACACTTATCGTTTTTTTGAATGAACTATTGAAGGAGACAGGAAATGAATTACTTAAACCCATTCCAATCCAGGCGCGCCCCGATTTATGCTGATGTACCTGATGAACAGTGGAATGACTGGCGATGGCAGCTTAAAAAACGCCTGAATACAGTTGAAGATTTCGAAGCGGTAATTAAATTAACCGATTCAGAAAAGAAAGCCCTCAGCACACAGGGGTTGTTCCGTGTGGATATCACCCCTTATTTCGCTTCGCTGATCGATCCCGAGGATCCAAATGACCCCATCCGCCGCCAGGTTATCCCCACCGACGGCGAAATTGTCCCCTTCACCGGCATGATGGAGGATTCTTTGGCGGAAGACCGCCACTCGCCTGTCCCGGGGCTGGTGCACCGCTACCCGGACCGTGTGCTTATGCTGGTGACCACCCAGTGTGCATCTTACTGCCGCTATTGCACGCGTTCGCGCATCGTCGGTGATCCCACAGCGACTTTTTCGCGCGCAGAATTCGAAATGCAGATCGAGTACCTCAAGCGCACTCCCCAGGTGCGGGATGTGCTGCTTTCCGGCGGTGACCCGCTGGTGCTGGCGCCAAAATTGCTGGATGAACTTCTCAGCCGTCTGCGCGAAATACCGCACATCGAAATTATCCGCATCGGCAGCCGCGTTCCGGTCTTCATGCCACAGCGGGTGACAGATGAATTTTGCGAAACCCTTCAAAAATACCACCCGTTATGGTTGAACATTCACGTCAATCATCCCAATGAAATTTCAAAAGAACTGGCTGATGCCTGTGATAAATTAACCCGCGCGGGCGTACCCCTGGGGAACCAATCTGTCCTGCTGGCAGGAGTGAATGACTGCGTGCATATCCAGCGCAAGCTGGTACAGGACCTGGTGCGCATTCGCGTGCGTCCTTATTACCTGTACCAATGCGACCTGGTGGACGGCGCCGGCCATTTCCGCACGCCGGTCGCGAAAGGGATCGAAATTATTGAAGGCCTGCGCGGGCACACCTCCGGGTATGCCGTCCCCACCTATGTTGTGGATGCCCCGGGAGGCGGCGGGAAAATCCCGGTCATGCCAACGTACATGATCAGCGCCTCGGATCATAAAATCATCCTGCGAAACTACGAAGGTTTTATCACCACCTACGAGGAACCCACCGAATACAAGATGCATGACCCGAAGACCTGTCAATACTGCCAGAGCAAACGCCTGGAACCTGGACAGAGCGGGGTATCCGGGCTTCTGGACGGTGAGGATATGTTCATCAAGCCTGAGGGATTCGATCTTCTGCACAACCGCGGCGGGGGTGAGCACCGCCTGCGCGCCAACCAGGAAAAATGGAAACCGCTTGGTATTGGCGATACCCGTAAATCGCTCGGCGAAGGAAAAGTCCACGACATGGAATAAAGAAAGCCACAAGCGGTGAGGCGAAAATCGGAACTCGCGAGCCGGCCTTGGAGAACCCCCACGCTGCTCACATCGCCCGACTTTCGATTCGCCAACCTTTTATCACATGGAATTGGAGGGATAAGATGCATTACCGTCGTTTAGGCCGTTCTGGCATTAAAGTTAGCGAAATCTCGTTGGGGGCCTGGATCACCTTCGGAAACCAGATCGACGAGAAAGCTGCCAGCGACCTGCTGCACGCCGCCTACGATCACGGCATCAATTTTTTTGACAATGCTGATATTTACGCTAACGGCCAGGCGGAAACGGTTATGGGCAAAGCCATCCAGGATCTGCCGCGAGAAGCCCTGGTCATATCAAGTAAAGTGTTTTGGCCAACCATGCCCGGTCCCAACGGGCGCGGTCTTTCGCGCAAGCATGTGACCGAATCGATTCACGCCACGCTCAAACGGCTGGGAACGGATTACGTCGACCTGTATTTCTGCCACCGCTTTGATCCCGACACACCCTTCGAGGAAATTGCGCGTGTCATGGACGACCTCGTGCACCAGGGCAAAGTGCTTTATTGGGGCACCTCAGAGTGGGAAGCCCACCAGATAGCCCAGGTCTATGGTACCTGCCGCGAGTTCGGTCTGGTACCCCCAAGCATGGAACAGCCGCAGTACAACCTCTTTCACCGTAAGCGTGTAGAGGAACAGATCATGCCGCTGTGCCGAGACCTGGGCATCGGTCTAACCACCTGGAGCCCGCTGTATTACGGCTTATTGAGCGGCAAGTACAACGATGGTATTCCAGCCGGCAGCCGCGCTTCCCTGGAGGACATGGGCTGGATCCGCGACCGCTTCACCGAAGACAAGCTTGAGAAAACACGCAAGCTCACCGCGCTGGCCAGTGACCTGGGCTGCACGACCGCCCAGCTATCGATCGCCTGGCTTCTGCGCCGCAAAGAAGTGTCCAGTGTGATCACCGGCGCGACCCGCCTGGAGCAACTGGATGATAACGTTGGTGCGGCTGAAATTGTGGACAAACTCAGTAATGAAGTGTTAGAAAGAATCGACACCATCCTCGGTCAAAATCCCTGCGAATAGGAAAGTGACAAACTCATGACTTTTGAACCCTCTCCTCCGCCTGCCCGTCCAGAAGTAGTCTATCCTGGCTCGCAGAAACCCGACCGTCAGGGGGTGGCAATCGCCTCCCTGATTATCGGTATTGTTAACCTGCTCGGCTGGTGCCTGCCCATTTGCGGAATTCCGTTGGCCATCGGCGGGATCATCACGGGCGTACTGGGGCTGCAATCTTCGCGGCGCGGTCTGGCCATCGCGGGGATCATCCTGTCAGCCATTACCCTGCTGCTTTCGATCATCAACGCCATCTTTGGGGCGGTGCTGGCAGCGCAGGGGCTCAATTTTGGCGATTTTAACTTCGACTTCGACCAGTTTATGCCCTGATACGCGCCCCGCGTTACCAATCTGTTGACTGGCTTTATCAACCGGTAAACCTGCCAGATAAAAGCCAACTGGAGAGGAGCCCCTTTCCAGCAAATTTTCACGCCTGCGGAATTAATGAAAATGCCTGCCGGTGACGCTCACAGCACAGGAATTGACATCAGCGCATCCTTTCTATATAATCAAGGCAACTTAATAACGCGTTGCCAGAAGGAGTAGGTCACCCAGCATACTGACAGAGACGGATTGCCGCTGGCTGAAAGCATCCTCAGGTCGCAGTGACTGAAGTCGTTTGGCAGGACTGCCGAAGAAATCCGCATGTGGAGAGTAGAACGGCACGGGTAAGCCCGATACAGCGCAGCCCGGATGATGGTCCGGGGGTGAGTGCACTTCTCTTAAACGAAGTGAATCGAGGTGGTACCGCGGAAGACAGCCTTTCGTCCTCAACAGGATGAAAGGTTTTTTGTTTCTGGAGGAATTGCCATGCCAATGGAAAAATCATACACCCCAAATGACAGTGAACCCGCCTTGCAGCAGCGCTGGGCAGGGTTGGGGTTATACCGTTTCGTGGACAATCCCAATCAGGCGATTTTCTCCATCGATACCCCGCCCCCAACTGTTTCCGGCAACCTCCACCTGGGCCATGTTTATTCCTACAGCCACGCGGATTTTTTCGCCCGCTTCCAGCGCCTGCGCGGCATGAATGTCTTTTACCCAATGGGATTCGACGATAACGGGCTGCCAACCGAGCGCCTGGTGGAGAAAAAATACGGCCTGCAAGCCGCACAGATCAGCCGTGAAGAGTTCATCCAAAAATGCCTGCTGGTTTCAGAAGAAGCAGAAAGGGAATACCGCCAACTGTGGCAGCGCCTGGGATTATCTGTGGATTGGGAGCACACTTACCGCACCATCGATGAATCTTCCCGGCGCATCTCCCAACTTTCCTTTATCGACCTGTACCGCAAGGGACTGATTTACCGACGTGAAGCGCCTTCACTTTACTGTCCGGAGTGCTGCACAGCCATTGCCCAGGCGGATGTAGAAGATGCGCTGCGCAAAAGCGAAATGATCACCATCCCGTTCACCCTTTCTGATGGGAAGACACTGCCCATCGCCACAACTCGCCCGGAACTGCTGGCAGCATGCGTGGCTGTTTTCGTCCACCCCCAGGACCAGCGCTTTACAGCCTTTTTGGGCAGTGAGGCAACCGTTCCGATTTACGGCCACAAAGTCCGCATCCTGGCTGACCCGGCGGTCGAGCCTGAAAAAGGCAGCGGCGCCGTGATGTGCTGCACCTTTGGCGACCTGACGGATGTCAACTGGTGGCAGACCCATCACCTGGACACCATCCAGGCGCTCGATCTGCAGGGACGCATGACAGCCGCTACCGGTCCGCTCGAAACGCTGTCTGTGCCTGACGCACGCCGCGAGATCCAATCCTTGCTAGCCCAGCACCAGTTGATCCTGGCGCGTGAATTCATCGATCAAACCGTGCGCGTTCACGAGCGCTGCGACACGCCTGTGGAGGTCATCATCACCCAGCAATGGTTCGTACGCCTGCTCGATAACCTGGAAAAATTCATCCAGGCGGGTGAGCAAATTCGCTGGCACCCGGAACATATGCGCGCCCGCTACCGCAGTTGGGTACAAAATCTTAACTGGGACTGGTGCATTTCGCGCCAGCGCTACTTTGGTGTACCTTTCCCGGTGTGGTACTGCGCTGCCTGCGGGTCTGTGATGCTGGCTGATGAGGACGAACTGCCGGTCGATCCATTAAGGCAGAAACCAGCGCGCGCCTGTCAGCAATGCGCGGGCGAGGATTTCATCCCTGAAAAAGATGTGATGGATACCTGGGCGACATCTTCCCTCAGCCCATTGATCGTCAGCCAGTGGCTCGAGAACCCCGGCCTGCACCAAAGGGTATTTCCTTTCAACCTGCGCCCGCAGGGGCACGAAATCATCCGTACCTGGGCTTTTTATTCGATCGTCAAATCGCTCTATCACTTCGAACGCCTGCCGTGGTCGGATGTGCTCATTTCTGGCTGGGGCATTGCCGGGGAGGGTATGGGTAAAATCTCCAAATCCCGCGGCGGCGGTCCCATGCCGCCCCTGGAAATGATCCAGCGCTATTCTGCGGATGCCCTCAGGTATTGGGCGGCCTCGACCAGCCCTGGAAAGGACGCTGTCATCAGCGAACAAAAGGTGCAGGCTGGTGCCCGTCTGGTGAACAAGCTGTGGAACGCTGCTCGATTCGCGGAGCCTTTTATTCTCGAAGCCCCTGCCTGTATCGACCTGCAGCAGTTGACCCCCGCCGACCGCTGGATCCGCGCCCGCTGCGCGCAGGTGGTGGACTCGGTAGAAAAAGCCATGCTGGCATACGAATACGCGGCTGCCAAAAATGAAATCGAGGTTTTTTTCTGGCGCGACCTGGCGGACAATTACCTGGAAATGGCCAAGCAGCGCCTTTACGACCCACAAGCCCGGGAGCATTCAGCCGCCTGCCACACCCTGCGGATGGTTCTAAACGCGGTGGTAAAAATCCTTTCGCCATTCCTGCCCTTTGTAACTGATGCGGTCTTTCTGGCATTGTTCGCCAAAGATGAGGATCTGCCGTCGGTACATGTTTCTGCCTGGCCGCAGTCGGATGCGCTTTATCCGGTTGAGAATCGCGACCAGGATGCAGCCGCTGGCGAGGTTCTGGTCGCCATCGCCACGGCCGTGCGCCGCTATAAAAGCGATAACAACCTCAGCCTCGCCACACGCCTCGATCGGTTACAATTGGTGCCTGATCCTCGTTACCAGGTTCTGTTAGAACAAGCCCAGCCAGACCTGAGCAGCGTGACACGCGCAGGCGTGATCGAAGTGGTTTCAGAGATATCCGCCGACCACCCTTACATTGAACTGGAAAAAATCGCCAGAATGGCGGTGATCCCCGCCGCAGCTATTTAATTCTAAACCGAGAGAAAAATCATGCCAGAAAAAAGCCTACCTAAAACGTACGATTTCTCCACTGTCGAGCAGCGTATTTACGAACACTGGGAAAAAAGCGGATACTTTAAGCCAAAAAACGATCCCAACCACCCTGGGCATGATCCATCCATTCCCACCTTCGTTATTTCTATCCCGCCGCCCAACGTTACCGGCGAGCTGCACCTCGGGCATGCCATGTTCGTCTCGATGGAAGACCTGATGATCCGCTATCACCGCATGAAGGGTTACGCCACGCTGTGGGTTCCGGGCAGCGACCACGCCGGGATCGCCACCCAGCTTCAGGTCGAAAAAGCCCTGGCGAAGGAAGGGCTGAGCCGCGAGGTGCTCGGCCGCGAGGAATTCATCCGGCGCACCTGGCAGTGGAAGGAAAAGTACGGCGGCATCATCACGCGCCAGATCCGCCGCCTGGGAGCATCCTGCGACTGGGAGCGCGAACGCTTCACCCTGGATGAAGGACTGTCGCGTGCGGTGCGTGAGGCGTTTGTGCGCCTGTACGAAAAAGGTCTGATTTACCGCGGTCCGCGCATGATCAACTGGTCTCCCGGCCTGAAAACAGCCGTCTCCGATCTGGAAGTTGAATACACCGAAGAACCCGGCTATCTCTACTATTTCAAATATGTCCTGGCGGATGATCCTCAGGAATTTATACCGGTCGCTACCACGCGGCCCGAGACCATCCTGGGTGATACCGGCGTGGCGGTCCACCCCGAAGATGAGCGCTACAGCCGCTTTATTGGAAAGCAGGTTCTTGTGCCCATGCTTAACCGCGCGGTGCCGGTGATCGCGGATGAGTACGTCGAGCGCGAGTTTGGCACCGGTGCGCTGAAGATCACGCCGGCGCACGACCCCAACGATTACCTAATCGGGCAGCGGCACGGACTGCAGGTCATCAATATCCTCACCCCTGAAGCGACCATCAATGAAAACGGCGGTCCCTACCAGGGTCTCGACCGCTTCGAATGCCGCCAGAAACTTTGGGAGGACATGAGAGCCGCCGGGCTGGTCATCAAAGAACAGCCTTACACCCTTAACGTGCCTCGCTCGCAGCGCGGAGGCGAGATCGTGGAGCCGATGATCTCAACCCAATGGTTTGTGCGCATCAAGCCGCTGGCGGATGCCGCCCTGGAGGTGGTTCGCAAAGGGCAGATCCGCATCGTGCCAGAGCGCTTCACCAAAGTATATTACAACTGGCTGGAGAACATTGAAGATTGGTGCATCAGCCGCCAGCTATGGTGGGGGCACCGTATTCCGGTCTGGTACTGCGACCAATGCGCGACCTTCATCGTCGCGCGTGAAGACCCGGAGGCTTGCGATAAATGCGGTAATGTCCATATCTACCAGGACCCAGATGTGCTGGACACCTGGTTCTCATCCGGCTTATGGCCGTTTTCCACCCTGGGTTGGCCTGACGAAACCCCTGACCTGAAATATTTTTACCCGACCACATATATGGAAACCGGGTACGACATTCTCTTCTTCTGGGTGGCGCGCATGATCATGTTTGGGCTGGAATTTACTGGCAAGCCGCCCTTCAACACCGTATACCTGCACGGGTTGATCCGTGATGAACACGGCCAGAAAATGAGCAAGACCAAGGCAAATGTCATCGACCCGCTGGTGGTCATGGACGAGATGGGCACGGATGCGCTGCGCTTTACCTTGCTGGTCGGATCCACGCCTGGCAACGACATGAACCTCAGTCTGAAAAAGGTGGAAGCCAACCGAAATTTTGCCAACAAACTTTGGAACGCGGGACGTTTTGTGCTGGGCGCACTGGAACAGGCCCCCGCCAGCCCGGTTGCCAGCCCGGATTGGACTCTAGCGGATTCGTGGATCTGGGCTCGCCTGCAGGCTGTCATCCGGGACGTTGAGCGTCTCTTTTCCAATTTTCAATACGGCGAAGCCGGCCGCCAGATCTACGACTTTTTCTGGTCTGAATTCGCCGACTGGTACCTGGAAATAGCCAAACTGCAACTGGCTGAGGGCGGCGACCGCGCCTTTTACAGCGCGCAGACACTTGTCAGGGTGCTGGACGCCTGCCTGCGGCTGCTGCACCCCTTTACGCCTTTTGTCACCGAGGAGTTATGGGGGCACCTGAAAGCCGCCTGCCAGCAAAAAGGAGAGCAATATTCTCCAAAAGGTGGCTGGGAGGAAGCCCTGATTATCGCCCGCTGGCCGCAGACTCAACCCCTGGAGGGTTGGGAAGCGCAGAAAATTGAAGATTTCAACCTGCTGCAGGATCTGATCCGTGCCGTGCGCAACCTGCGCACCGAAAAGAAGGTAACGCCTGGGCGGCGCATCGCCGCGACCTTCGCCGCCGGTGAAAAAACCGATATCCTGCGCACGCAGGCCAGCGCGCTGGCTTCCCTGGCGCACATCGATCCTGCCCAATTGGAGATCGTACCCTCGCTTAAAGAAAAACCTCAGGAGCACATCTCACTGGTCGTTTCGGGCGTAGAAGTGTACCTGCCGCTGGCTGGCATGGTCGACCTGGAGGCGGAAAGATCCCGCTTGCAGAATGAGCTGCGCGAGATCGAGGAGCAAATCCGGCGTCTGGAAGGGCTGCTGGCCAGTCCTTTCGCGCAAAAAGCCCCGCCCGCAGTGGTCGAAAAGGAGCGCCAGAAGCTGGCAACCTTCCAGGAAACCGCCGCGCGCCTGAGAGAGCAGATTCAGGCGAGTGAATGAGATCGGATAAAGGCACCCTGTTAGCGCTGGCAGCCATAACCCTGTGGAGCACGCTGGCGCTGGTCGGGGTGCGCTCGCGAGAACTGCCCCCGTTTCTGCTGCTGGGAGTGGCGTTTTTAACCAGCGGCAGCCTGGCGCTGTTCCGCCGCTCGGCCTGGAAAGTGTCGGTTCGGACAATCGCGGTCGGCGTGATGGGTATCTTCGGGTACCACGCCCTCTACTTTTACGCTTTCAGCCTCGCGCCAGCGATCGAAGTCAACCTTATCAATTACCTCTGGCCTTTGTTGATTGTGCTGCTGGCGCCGCTGATCCTGCCCCAATTTCAGCTTCGCTGGAACCACATCGGCGGCGCGATTTTAGGGTTGTGCGGCGCAGCGCTGATCGCGACCGGCGGGCAGTTCACCCTGCAGGCGCAGTCCCTAGGCGGTTACCTGGCGGCGTTGGGGGCAGCCCTGATCTGGGCGTTATATTCGCTGCTCACCCGCCGCTTGCCCCGGTTCCCCACCGAGAGCGTGGCTCTTTTCTGCCTGCTATCCGGTTTATTGGCTCTGTGTGTTCATTTCAGCCTGGGCTACTCCTCCCAGACAATACGCGCCCTTACGCCGCAGGAATGGCTGATGATGCTGCTCGTCGGCGCTGGACCGATGGGGGCGGCTTTTTACTTCTGGGACGCGGCCCTGAAAGCTGGCGACCCGCGCAGGATTGGCTCACTGGCCTACCTGACGCCGCTGCTTTCCACGCTTAACCTGATCCTGTTCGCCCGGCAGGCGTTGACCTGGGTATCGGCGCTGGCGATGGCTTTCATCATCAGCGGTGCGATTTTGGGCAGCCGGGGCAGCTCGCGGTCCACTGCCGAAAAACCCACGGCAGCCGTAAGGAAGTAGAACAAGGCGGTAAACTTCTGCGCATTGACCACGACGACCCGCGTAAAGTGAATGCTGACCTTTTTCAGGTTGAGAGCAGGACCGCACGATCCTCTGCGCTCAAATGTCCTCAGCAGCGCAGCGCCTGCCACCGCCGGGGGTAGAACAATGGACGGGTCCACCAGCGTATCCACCCAACGGCGGAAGCGGCAGCGGCGGTGAGGCGGGTAATCCGCCGGGGGCAGCCTCTATAAAACCCTCAAGAACACGAGGGTTCAAGAACCGCCTGGGATCGCCTGCCGGTGCGCCTGCGCGGGTTCCTCGCTGCCCGTGCGTTCTTTTTCCAATTGAAAAATGCGCCGCAGAATGGCCACCGTGGTCGCATAAGTCGAATCCATGCCAAAATATGAAAGTGTTCCAGCGCCCAGGTTCTTGCCTTTGCTGAGCGGTGTGTCCGAAGCGTAATGCAGGATGCCCAGATCGAACGGCAGGTCGTACAGGCTGACGATTTCATTGGTCGGGTGACGCTTTGGACGCGCCATTTCATAAACCGCTGAAAGATAAGGCCCGGCCTCCATCTCGATATCGGTGTAACCTTCGCGGTAAATCACGTCCATGATGCGGGCATTCTGCAGGAATGTGCCGTAAACGCTGACGGCCTTCTGGTTATCCAGCACCGTGCCATAAAGCAGGTATGGGGCGACATCCGCGGCGCCGAACGCGTTTTTAAACAGGTAAGTGTTCTCCGAATGCTCATCCTGCACGACGCTGGGGATCATGACATCCCCCAGGCGTCCATTGAGCGTAGCAGCCTTGCCCATGATATACACACCCAGGATGGGGTAGGCGTGTTCGGCGATTTTAACCAGCAGGTTATAAGCAGCCATCCCAAGGGGGTAATCGATATTCAACAGCAGCGCGTCACTGCGTTTCAGCCAGTTAAAATCTGCCTGCTTCAAACGAGGATCGAGTTTTGCAGGATCAAGTTTACGCAGCTCGATGATCTGGGCTTCGACATCAAAGTAGTGCTCGCTGGGGATACGGGTGATACCGAGACGGATTTCCTCCTGGTTTTGCGCGCGCTCAAGCGCGGCGCCCGCGCGGGTTTGCTGGTATTTCTTCATGACGTAATATAGGAAATTCTCCAGGCTGGATGAAACCTGCCCGTTGCAAATGCTCTCCCATTCTTTTTTTAGCTCGCTGTTTTCCTTGCGCTCCAGGAACATCTGCAACTCATCCCGGTACCGCAGCCCAAAACCGGTCAGCATGTTGACCATGCTGTGCGTATTGCTGGAGATGAAATACACCGGGCGCTCGCCGATCATCGGGCAGCAACGCTCGATATTGTCCCACCAGGCGCGCGTCGCACGGCGGTAATCCGAGAGCGAACCGCTCAACAAGCGTACGCCGATGCGGCAGCGTTTGTGGGCGATGCGCTGCAAATTGCGTGAAAATTCTCGACCCCAGATGGTGCGCAACCGTTCCAGGTCTTCGGGCTGGATTTCGAGCAGCGCCGCCAGGGCGTTGAAGGAATCGGCTTCGCTTTCGACTTTTTTCCAGGTTAGCTCCTGCGGCCAGCGCTGCAGAAGCTGGTGCAGCTTATTCCACTCGATCTGGTAAGCAGCCAGCACAGGGATGACGTCATCAATATCGGAACGGCTGGCAATGTAGCAGGCCAGGGTATCTTTGCCGTTGAAAAAACAGCGCCGCCGGCGCGCCCGCGCTGACACCTGTTTCCATTTTTCAACCCGGTAACCGTGCTGGCGAAACACGGCGGCGCTTTGCCCCAGAACGACCGAACGGACGTCTGGCAAGCAGTCAGGCAGGCGCAGCAGGCTGTAAATAAAGGCTGAAGTATCCACCCTCGCGCTGCGCGCCAGCGGGTGCAGCGAGGAATTGGTGGCGGCATGCACCTCCTCCAGAGAGCGAATCTGCACCTCGGCTGTCGTGCGCAACAAGGAATAGATCGTGCGCAGGTAAAGATCGATTTCTTCAGAGGCGGTACTGGGGACGGTTCTTTCCATGTGGAAATTTTATCACGCCGTGAGTACTGGTGATGGAGTCAACATGGATCTGACAACCGCCGCCAGGCCTGGAATTCGGCCACGATCTGGTCGACGGCAGCCTGCACAGCCGGCGTCATCGGCGCATCAAAAGCAGTCGTGCCTGGTTGGATGCCCAACAGAGCCGCAGAACACCCCAATTCTGCCAGCAAGAAATCCGCCAGGACGGTGGGGGGCAGCGTGTGGGTTGAGCTGCTCAGGCCGTCCACCTGCTCCCACAACAGCCAGGCGATCTCGCCTGCTTCAGCCTGCATCTCGGCGCAGTCTATCAGCAGCACGCGCTGCGGGCGAAAACGGCGCAGCAGACCGGTGAAATTTTCCGGCGCGGTTGCCCCCTCGATGATCAACAGGTCATCGCATTCAGGCAGTTCCTGCTTCAGACGACGCGCGACCATCACGCCGGCGGCATCATCGGCGTTTAACTCATTTCCTATTCCGATAATGGCGGTGCGCCGCGCGCCGGCCTCATTCCTTGCACTCAGGAACCTGCCCAGCTGCGCGTTCCATGATGAACTGGATGTCTTCTTCTTTTCCATAGTAAACTTCAAACGGCTCTTTATACACGGATGCCCGTTCCCAGTCATCATTGCTCATATTCATGCATTTCAGGCGGCATGAAATCACACACTGCGCGCAGTAGGTGCAGCGGTCAGAATGATAGCGCATGACAAAGCGCTTGTTGACCTTATCGATCACGATTAACTCAATCGCATCCGCCGGACAGTCTTTGATGCACAACTGGCAGCCTACGCACTTGGAAGGGTCCCAAAACAGCTTGCTGCGGTAGCGTTCCGGCGCAGGACGGCGGTCGAAGGGATAACGGCGTGTTGCCGGCGGTTTAAATAACGATTTGATCAAATCACCGATCATTGAACCGATAGTCATTGCATTTCCCTCCCACTAGAAGAGCATCGGGCGCAGGTACTGTCCGATAACGATAGCAATTAATTGTACCAGAGCCATCAAGGCACCGACGCGCCACCATAAACCTACCGTCTGGTCAATGCGCAGGCGGGCGAAGGCGGTCTGCATGAGCGCCAGTACTAACAGCATCGCCAGGGTTTTAATGAAAAACTGCAGCGGGTCAGCCAGCCCGCCCAGGTAAAAAGCCGCCACCAATGTCAGGCCGATCACCAGTTCGACATCCTTGCCCAGGCGGAAGAGCGCGTAGCCTCGCCCGCTGTACTCCGTCAGAGCGCCAGCCACAATTTCTGTCTCCGCCTCGGGGGCATCGAATGGCGGCAGCTCGAGCTTCCCCATCAGACCGATCAGCGCCACCACAAAGCCAATTGGCTGGGAGACAATCATCCACAGGTTTTGCCCGGCAAATTCATTGATGCGGGCAATTTCCCAGGACTGCGCCGCGATAGCCGGACCGAGGAGCGCCAGCAAAAACGGTGCTTCGTAAGAGAATAGCTGGGTCAGCGTGCGCGTGGCGCCGACCAGTGAGAAGCGGCTGATAGTATTGGCGCCCGCCAGACCTAACGCCAGGGTCAATACCGAGAGCAGGTAAATGGTCACAATCAGGTCGCCCTGGAAGCTGAAGAACGGCTTGAATCCGAACAACGGCGTATATAAAGCAGCGGTTAACGCCGCTGCCAGGGCAATCACCGGCAGCGCCAGGAAAAGACCTTTGTGCACGCCGGTGGGAACGATTTCTTCCTTGGCGAGCAGCTTGACCACATCCGCCAGCGGCTGGATCAGGCGTGGTCCAACCCGGTTCTGGAAGCGGGCTACCAGTTTGCGGTCAACCCACTGGTAAAGGAGGCCGCTGGCCAGCAAGAACAACCCGCCAGGAAAAACTAACAAAACCATGAGAGGGGGAAGGCTCAGATTCATCGGTAATACTCTATCCCGTAACGCCGTAAATCTTCCCAGGTCCACAACTGGGGATCTTCATTCCTACGCCTGACATTGATCAGGCGGTCGTTGCAAGAAAAACACGGGTCGATCCCTGAAAGCAGCATGGGCATATCCGCCAGTTTGTGACCGACCGCCAGGGTGATGACCGTTCCCCAGTTGCACAGGCTTGGGGTGCGCACGCGCACACGCTCAGGCATGTCGCTGCCGTTGCTTGCAATGAAGTAGAACAGCTCTCCCCGCGGGGCTTCCACCCGGCTGATCGTTTCACCGGCCGGGATTCGGCGCGGCACGCGCGTAACCAGTTCACTCTCCGGCAAATTTGCAAGAATCTCACGGATGACGCGGATACTTTCCAGCACCTCCTCGATGCGAACGATGAAACGGGCGTGCAGGTCGCCAGCCTGGGCAGTGACCATCTGCACCGGGAACATATCATAAGCCGCATAGGGCGCTTCGATGCGTACATCGTGGGAGAAGCCTGAGGCGCGCGCGGTCGGTCCTACCGCGCCGAGGTGCTCCACCTGTCCAAGGGTCATCACCCCAATTCCGCGCGTGCGGCCGATAAAAGTCTCATCGGTATTCACCACCTCCAGATAGTGGTGAACGCGTTCTTCCAAATACGCCAGCCCTTCCAGGATGCTGGCGCTCAACTCAGGAGTCACGTCGAACTTCACCCCGCCCAACAGGTTGGCGGAATAATGGACGCGGTTACCGCTGATCATCTCCAGCAGGTCCATGACAATTTCACGGTCGCGCCACGAATACATGAAAAGGGCATCGAAACCGCCTTCGTGAGCGGCCACGCCCAGCCATAGCATGTGGCTGTGAATGCGTTCCAGCTCGGCGAACAGCTCGCGGATGGCGCGGGCTCGCGGCGGAACCTCCACACCCGCCAGGCGCTCGACGCCCTGGGCAAAGGCGGTGGCGTGAATATGCGAGCAAATTCCGCAGATACGCTCCATCAGGTAGATGTTTTGAGTCCAGGTACGCGCCTCAGCGCCTTTTTCGATCCCCCGGTGAACATACCCCAGCCGGATGCTGGCATCGGTCACGATTTCCCCATCCACCACAAACTCAAAATGGCCGGGTTCCTTCAAGGCCGGATGCTGAGGGCCGATGGGAACGATAAATCGGTTGGTTTGTTCGGCGTTACTCATCTCAGGCTCCCTTTAACTTTTCGACATCAGACGCCGAGTGCGTGAAGGATTTGCGCAGCGGGTAGACACCCTCCGGCCAGGCATCTGCCAGGATCAGACGGCTGGTGTCTGGTGTGCCCTCGATAGTGACGCCAAACATTTCCATCAACTCGCGCTCGTACAACGTGGCTGAAGGTATCAGTCCACACACAGATGGGACAACCGGATGACTGTAAGGCAGCCGCACGCGTAGATTCAACACCGCCGGACCGTTGCAAAAAGAATAGATGGCTTCCACGTGGCCTTCAGGCGCTGGTTCGCCCTCGGTCGGTGGGATGCCGGGATGGTCCAGCCCGGTAATGGCAGCCAGGTAGCCCCAATGTGCCTGCTGGAGCGCCTGCACGCTGCCCAGCAGCGCTTCAGCGGGGATGACAATGTCCAGGCGGTTATTCTCTGGGCGGCTAATGGCTTCAGCCGGGGCTGCAACCAGCGCTTCGGCCTGCTGTAATCGATCTGCCAGTTCGTTCATTCATCCTCCCTTGCGCCGTTCCCCTGCTGCTGCGCAACCTGATCGGCCGTGAGCATCTGCACCGGGCGCGCGCCGCCCTTAAGGGATTCGAGCAGCACCGCCACGCCGTAGATGATTCCTTCGGGGCGTGGGGGACAGCCCGGCACAAAAACATCCACCGGTAATACTTCGTTGATGCCGTCTGAGATGTTGTAACAGTCGTGGAAGACACCGCCAGACAGGCCGCACGAGCCAACCGCGATGACGAACTTCGGTTCGGGCATCTGTTCATAGATACGCAGCAGGCGGTCTTTGGCTTGCAGAGATACCGGGCCAGTGCAGATCAGAACGTCGGCATGGCGCGGCGAGCCCTGCAACTTAATGCCCAGGCGCTCAACATCATAACGCGGCGTCAGCGTTGCCAGGATTTCGATGTCGCAGCCGTTACACGAGCCGCTGTTAAAGTGAATGGCCCAGGGCGAGTTAATACGCGCCCAGGTTTTCACCTTTTCCAACGCCCTGCTCCAGGGTGAATCTGGTTTCAAATCCATTTTTTGCTCCAATTCAGTGACCATTAAACTTTATCCCAGGATCAATGCCAGCAGCGCCAGGATGAGCCCCAGCATGTATGGGACCGTCTTAAGCGATAGCTCACCCGTTCCGAGCACCAGCATGCCCAGGTGCAGGATGGCGAAGAAAAAAGCGATCAGGAAAAAGGGGCGGTAGCCAGGCGCAGCCGCGGATATGGGCGCTTCCTCCCCGCTGCTGTAGACGCTTTCTTTGATGGCTGAAGGTTTTTCGGGTCCAGCCAATGCTTTACCCAGCAGAGAAATCAGGATAACCAGAGGTATGTAGATCAGAAACGCGATTGGGGGGGACAGCAAGATTTCCATTGTCAGAACCTCCATCACCTGCCCAGCATCGCCAGCAAAGTTTGCGCTGCCGGATTGGTCAACCAGCCTGCCAGTGAAGGCCAGAAACCAAACAGGATAACCCCCAGACTGAGAGCGACCAGGGTAAAACTCATCCCCCTTGTGGCTGGATTGCCAGCAGCCACCACCTCAGCCGGTTGTTTGCGGTACAGGCGGTTGACCATGGGCGCGTAATAGCCCAAAGACAACACGCTGTTCAAGGCAGCAAAAATCACCAGGCCGATCATCACGGGCTGCTGGCTCTCAAAACCGCCCACAAATATTTGCCATTTGGACATGAACCCTGCCAGCGGCGGCAGCCCGCCCAGCCCGAGAACCGCCAGGCTGAGCGCAAAGGCCGCCAGCGGATAGCGGCGGGCCGCCCCGTTCAAATCGTCCAGCATGAGCGCCTGGTGTTTACCCTGGCTGATGTATAGCCCATACAACAGCACGCCGGCTGCAAGGAAGGCCAACCCCTTCATCAACGCATGGGTGATAATGTGGAAAAATCCACCCGCGGCTGCATTGATCTGCGCGTAGGTGAGCGCAGCGCCCATGCCAAGCAGGATGTAGCCCATATGGCTCAGGCTGGAATAAGCCAGCAAACGCTTAACCTGTTCCTGGCGCAGCGCCATCAGGTTGCCCAGCAGCATGTTTACCGCGCCGAACCCGAGCAGCAGCGCTCCCCAGGAAGGACTCACGCCAGCCAGGGGAGCCAGGGCGCGCAGCAGGGCGATCAAGCCGGCTTCGATAACCACACCCGAGAGCATGGCGCTGATTCCACTGGGCGCTTGCGAATGGGCATCTGGAAGCCAGGTATGCAGGGGCACCAAAGCGGCCTTGACGCCAAAACCGATGATAAACAACGCACCCGCAGCCACCAGAACGGGCACGGGCGCGGCAGAAGCGCGAATCTGCGCCAGGTCAAGCGTGCCGGTGTAGCCAAAAACCAGCGCAATGCCGATCAACACCAGGGCTGAACCCAGTGAACTTTGCACCAGGTACTTGACACCCGCCTCCAGCGAAGCTCGTTCGAGCTTGTTGAAGGCTACCAGCATAAAAGAGGAAATGGCCATGCCCTCAAACCAGACCCACAGGTTGAACAGGTCGGCGGCGCAGCCCAGCCCGGTCATCATGCCAGCCATGGCGGTCAGCAGGGCATAATATTTTTCCTGGTGATCATCATGCGCCATGTACCCGCCGGAAAACAAGGTGACGAGGAAAGTCAGTCCCGAAACCACCACCGCCAGCAAGAGGGCGATGCCATCCAACTGCAGCGCCACCATGCCAACCGTCAGTTGGATGGGCTGGCCAGTTTGCAAATAGGCGCTGGCTGCCAGGCCCAGAGGATAGAAATGAGCCGCCAGCGCCAGAAGCGCAACCAGGCGCGCCGGGTTGTTCACGCGTGTGCGTCTGGCAACCAGGCGTCCAATCAGGTAAATAGTCGGCGAGGCGATCAGAGGGAGGGTGATGACCAGGATAAAGGCCGTGTTTGCATCCATGCGCTCAACCTCCCAATACCAGGACTGCCATCACGACCAGCAAGCCGGCCAGGACGGCGAACACATTCCAGTTGAGCAATCCAGGCTGGGTAACCCGCACGCCCTCAGCAAGCTGCTGTGTGCCCCTGACCACCCCCCGGTTGAGCGCCTCAAAACCGAAACTGGCCTGCGCCGCCCTGGCAATGCCTTGCAGGCTTCGTGCGGGGCCGGACAGGTTTTTGCGAAAACGCCAGGCCAGCAAGCCCAGCGCGACCACAGCCAGCGCCAGGTAGGTCGGCGCGGCGCCGACCACTTCCAGGATAGTTTCGAGGGTTGTGTACGCTTTTATATGGTGGGCGGGCAAGCTCTCGGCCAGCAGATGAGCAAAAGGCCCAGCCAGCAGCCAGGTAACCAGCGTTCCAACGGCCAGCGGCGCCAGGGCAATTTTCATCCACTGCCCGGCCTCATGGGCATGCAGCTCAGAGCGCGTCTCGCCAAAAAACACCAGCCAGACCATGCGGAAGGTGTAGAAAGCGGTCAACCCGGCTGTGATCAGCATGATGATGTACAAAAACAGCGGATTGCCGTGCAGACCGGCTTCAAGGATCAGTTCTTTGCTCCAAAAACCATTCAGGATGGGGATGCCTGCCAGCGCCAGCGCTCCGATGACGAAAACCGTGCGGACAAAGGGCATCCTGGCGCCCAGGCCGCCCATGGCGCGCATGTCACGTGTGCCCACCCCGTGGATGACCGCTCCAGCAGCCAAAAACAGCAGGGCTTTGAATATGGCGTGGCTGAAGAGGTGGAACTGGCTGGCAAATACGCCGCCTGCCCCCACAGCATAAACCATGTAGCCCAGTTGGCTGACGGTGGAGTAAGCCAGCACGCGTTTGAGATCAGTGGCAACGATGGCCATGAGGGCAGCCATCAAAGCCGAGAGCACACCCACAATCATGACCGCCTCACGCCAGTAGGGCACACCTTCAAAAGCCGGGTAGAAACGCGCCAGCAGGTACACCCCGGCATTGACCATCGTGGCCGCATGGATGAGCGCGCTGATGGGGGTGGGTGCTTCCATGGCGTCTGGCAGCCAGGTCTGGAAAGGGAATTGGGCTGATTTTGCCGCCGCCGCCGCCAGGCAGCCGAACGCCATCCAGGCCAGGGCGCCAGCCGGTACAACCGCCGGATTGCTGATGAATGCGCTAATATCATAAATGCCAGTGTGCGCGAACAACAGCAGCGCCCCCGCCAGCAGACCAATGCCCCCGAGCTGCGTGATGATCAGAGCTTTAATACCGCCCGCCACGGCTTTGGGATCGTCGTTATGGAAGGCGATCAGGGCGTAGGAGCACAGAGCGGTAATTTCCCAAAAAACAAACATCAGCAGCAAATTGGTGGTCAGCACCAGTCCAACCATCGCGCCAATGAAAAACAGGACAAAGGCATAATAGCGCCCAAGCTGCGATTCGCCGTGCATATAATCCACTGAGAAAATCACCGCCAGCGAGCCAATTATCGTGGCAACGGCTGCCAGGAAAACACCCAGCCCGTCAGCCATGAAGGTGAAATCGCCGAACGCCCCCCCGATAGGGATGACCACTTCCGGCCGCTGTAAACCGACCGGGATCAGGTAGAGCGAGGCCGCGCCGGCTCCCAGCGAAAACACCACCGCCAGAAAATGCTGCCAGCGCGGGTGGTCGTCACCTGTTCGCCATATCAGCAGCGCCCCGATCCAGGGCAAGCCGATGCTCAGAAAAATCAAGGTCGAAGCCACAGCCTACCTCCTCAGGTTGGTGAGCGCTTTCAAGTCCAGCGTGCCGAACAGCTTGCGAACCTGAACCGCCAGAGCCAGCCCAACCACAGCAACTATGGTATCGGCCACGATAACCGTCAATGCCATGCTCTGGCCCAGGTTTTCCTGCCCGCGCAGCCTCCCAGCCAGCACCAGGGCGAGCATGGCGCCTTTAACCAGGATTTGCAGGCCGACAATTACCTTGATCAGGTTGCGGGCGGTCAGCAGGGCGTAACAGCCCACACCCAGCAAACCCAGCACAATAAACGTAACAATGACTGGAATTGAAACCGTCATGCCTCTTCCTCCTGTCTGCTGTGCGCCCGCCTGATTTGAGCTTCTTCAGTCAGCAATCCCAACACTCCGAGAACCCCGCTGAATATCAGGAAGATTTGCAGCAGCAGGTCGGCCTGGCGGTCATCCCACAAAACAGCGCGAAAATCACTCGCGCTGAAATTGGGCACCGCCCGGTCAATGCCCGGGATCAGGAAATAGATCAATACCCCTGCTATCAACACCAACAGGGCCAGCGCATAAGGCTTGCGGATCAGATCGCGCGCGTCCAGGGCTTCTTCACCGGTAAGGTTAATGGCGAACACGAACAGCACTGTCACCAACCCGGCACCGACGCTGAGTTCGATCACGCCAATTTCTGGCGCGCCAAGCATATACATTTCAAGCGCCACAAGCGCGCTCGTCCCTGCCAGCCAAAGGGCAGAAACGATCAGCCGCGCAGCCCGGATCGCCTGGATCGCGCACACGATCGTCCCCACCAGTATCAAGATGTGCACCATAGGTGGATCTCCTAAGAGGGAGTTGCATCATTAATTTTCACGCACATTACCGCTCAAGTAAATAAGACAAATTGTGAATTAATTCACTTATTATAACGGCAGGCTGCGACTTGTATAGGTATAACATCCAGAGCAAAGAAAGTCATGTGTTAGGTATCATGAGATTTCGAGCTAATAATCCTGTATTCCGAGCCGGATAATTCAGCCAAAAGACCCAAAAAAAATGGCTTCAATGAGAGGATTGACGTTTCATTCAGAGGGTAGTATGATACTTGATGACGCACCGCGTTATAAACAGGAGGTTCCAATGGTAAATAAAAACAGTCCTGAAAGCCCGAATGCCTCCACCCGGCGCACCCTCTTTGAACTTTCCCGCAAGATGCTGCTGGCGGGTATTGGCGCTGCGGTGTTGGCGCAGGAAGAAATGGAAAGTTTTGTCAACCGATTGGTTCAGAAAGGCGAACTGGCGGAGAATGATGCCCGCCGGTTGATTAAGGAAGTGATGGACCGGCGCGAAAAGATGGCACAGGAGAAAGCCGCTCAGGTACACCCCCCCGCTGCTGCCACTAAAGCGGATATTGATGCGCTGGCTGCAAAAATTGCGGAACTGAACAAGAAAATCGAAGAACTTACGAAGACCGAGAAAAAATAACCACGGCGCGCTTTGATGGCTTTCATTAAACGCTACGCCAACCGAAAGCTGTACGACTGCGATGCGCGCTGCTACATCACGCTTGAAGAAATCGCTGCTGCGGTCCGGCGCGGAGAGGATATCCAGGTCGTCGACCACGCCAGCGGCGTGGACCTGACCACGCTGGTGCTGGCGCAGGCGTTGCTGGCGGAGGAAAAACGGTTAGGGGGGTTGCTCCCTCAAAGGCTGCTTACCCGCTTAATCCGCTCAGGCCAGAGCAGTCTGAACGACCTCCGCGGTATTTTGGTGGATGTGCATGACCGCGATGACGCCTTCGAGCGCGAGTTCTTGCGGCGGCTTGACACATTGGTCGCGAGCGGCCGGTTGCAGGGCGAGGAAGCCCGAACGATCCGCGACCTCATTCTTACCCCTAATGAAGCCGCAAGAAATCGTTCCGCACAACCCGAGACCGCCCCAGCCACACAGGCAGACATTCAGACGCTGCTGGCAGAGCTCAGCCGTTTAGAAAATGCCCTCGACCAGTTGAAATGAGATCCAGTCCTCATTCGATGCGCAGGATATCACCGGCGCTGCGCCCCTGCACTTCTGGGAAATAATACTGGTAGGCGCGGGCGGGCAGAACGCGGTATTCACCCGCCTGCAGCGGCATTAAGCGGTAGGTGAGGACGTACGTGCCTGCCGGCACATAGCTCGCCACCCAGCGGATACGGTCGGTATAAACGACCGGTTGCCCGAAAAACCACCAGCGCCAGCCTTGCTCGAGCGAAGTGACCGATTCATCCTCCATCGTTTCTTTAACACCCATTTGCGAGCTCAGCAAGCGCGTATTCACAATCTCGCTGCCGGCTGGGATGTAATCCTCCACCACCAGATAGAACATATCCTCCGGTACGGTAATGGAGACCTGCACACGCACGACCGGGTTGCTGGTTTGCGTGCTCACCCGCGAAACGCGCGGGCAGTCATTTAACGGGCAGTCGGCCCCCGCCAGGGTATACCTGCGGCTGACGGTCAGCCCGCTGTCCACTGCGGGCAGTGACTCGACTGGCTGTGCAACCTCCAGGAACGCGCGGTAATACAGGCGCCCTGGGCCATCCTCGCGCTCGAACTGCAACAGGTTGCCGCTGGGCGACAGGCTGGACAGCGGCACGGATGCGCGCTGCGGGTTGAGGTTTTCCAGACCGGCAGCGTGTCCGCTTACCAGCGGTTCGGCGTTCAACGCAGCCGAATAGGCGAAATCCGCCTGCACATCACCGGTCGCGCGGGCGGTCTTCGCCAGCGCCGCCAGGATCCAGCCGGTATCGTAACTGCTCATCCAGCCGCCTCCCGCCCTGCGGTGCGCAACCAGGTAACGGACTGCGTCCGCCAGCAGCGGAGAAGCCGGGTCAAGGTCAGCCAGAGCCTGGACCACAACCGCGCTGGTTGCCAGCGGGTTGTATAAATTGTGCCAGCTTGACTCGCGCTCCTGCCAGTGCACCCCGCTGGCAGTGCGGATTGCGTTTCCAGCCAGGTCGCTTAACAACTGGCTGGCGGCCTGGCTGTCCACCTCTTTGAGCGCCATGGCCAGGAAAGCCTGCGCCCAGGGGTTAAGGCGCTCGCTCAAGGCCAGCAGATCGACCGGATTGATTCGCGAGCGGTCGTTTTGGTTCAAAACAAAATAACTAAAGGCTAATCGATCCAACTGCCAGGTCTCGAGGGTCATGGAAGGCACATACAACCCGCCCTTGACAAAATCCAGCGCCCGGCTGAGGACGTCTTGATCCACCAAAAAACCCTGGCTGCGCGCCTTCTCCAGCACCAGCACGGAATAAGAGGTCAGCAGCAAGTCGGACTCATGCCAACCGGTCCAGCCCCAGCCGCCGTCCGCCCTCTGCAGGCTGATCAACCGGTTGAGGTCCGCGCGAATGGCTTGCGGCAGCCTGGCGCTTAAATCCGGCGAGGCGTAATTACCAGCTTTGAGCAGCTCATATGCAGCCAGGTTTGATTGAAGCGCGGAAATATACGCCTCGCTGAAACCGCCCGGAAAAGAGCGCACGACGTCCAGGCTGGAGAAAACGATACCGATCAGGGTAGGGGTTAATTCCACGCGCAGTTCTCCCCCGCCGGGAGTGTAGGAGCGCGGCAGGCTGACTACCTCCAACCATCGCCCGCCAGCGGGCAGAATCCCGCTGGTGGCGAAGGTCTGAGGTGAAACATAGCGCTGGATGGGGATTTTCCCCTGCTGCGGTGTGGCAGCATCACTCAAACCGCCGCCCTGAACGCTGAACAGCAGGTCAGCTTCGAGCGCGTCCTGCACGGTCACCCACCAGTTCACCCGCTGGCGGCCGCCCGCAGGCACCTGCACCGCCTGGGCAGCCAGGGCTGGTTCCTCCAGCCTGACACCAGCCGCCCCCAGATGGACGATCACATCCAGGGCCTCAGCGCTGTTATTGTTAACCACTGCTCCCAATTGAACCCGGTCGCCAGCCACGAGAAAACGCGGGGTCACCGGGCGGATAAGCAGCGCTTTGTTTACCACAATCTCAGCGACTGCTTCCCCGACGCGGGTATCGCGTGTCAGGCCGCGCACTGTCACGACCCAGGTGGTTAAGTTGTCCGGAAGTGGAAAATCGATCACAGCCCGCCCGCCAGCATCCGTCTCGAATGAACCAATCCAGTAGGCGGTATCTTTGAAATCCGCCCGCGCGTCGAGTGATTGCAGCGTGAACCCGCCTCCGCCTCCACCTCCCCGGGCGGGAGGTTCAAGCACCAGGCGCCCACTGTAAGCTGCCAGCGACATGCTGGTCCAGATCGCCAGCGGTTGACGCCCATAAAAAGCGCTCAGGATATCCTTGGCATTTGGGTCTGCCAGGGCAAGCAGTGCTTTGTCAACTGCCGCAAGAGAAAATTCGCCCTGAATCGGGTTGCCGGAAGCATCCCGCACGAGTATTTCAAAGCTGGCGGTCTCACGAGGTTCGAACGCCGTTTTCTGCGCGCTGATCTGTACATCCAGCTGCATGAACTCTGGATCAACCGACAGCTCGGCATAACCGGCGCGAAAATCCGGCTGACCTCGATCGCCTTTGCCGAGCAGAATCACTGACACATAAATGTTGGGCGCGTACACCGCTTCCAGTGGCAGCTCCAGCGTCGTGCTGCTGCCGGTCAGCGTGAGCACCTGCGAACGCAGGATACCGCGCCGCTCCACCGTGATTAACGCAAGTGCGCCCACAGGGAATGGATTGGGGATGAAAACCTGCGCGCTCTCCCCCACCCGGTAATGAGCGCTGTCGGTCTCCAGGCGCAGTTGCTGGTTTGGCAGGCGCGGCCAAGGCGCGCTGCCCGGTCCACCCACCCACACCAACGCCTGGGTAATTGCGCCATCCCCACTGACCTGCAGGCGGTACGTACCTGGCTGTTCGGGGTTGAATTCCAGCCTGGCGCGTCCATCCGCGCCCGTGAAGAAATCAACGCTGGCAACCGGCGTGATTTCTTCCTTATAAGCATACTCACCCGCCTGAATCGCGTCCCAGTCTTGCACCCATTCGATGCGGTCAAATTCAGCGCGCAACTCTTTGCCGGGCTGTGGGGCAGCGTCGCGATCCGCGCTCAGGATATCGAAGCGCACGGGTGTTCCGACCTGCGATCCCCAGCCCTCTGACCTCACCCCGATGTAAAAACTGGCCGGATGCAGCAGCGTATCCGCCCGCCGGCTGACCGGCAGCCCACTTTCGTCAAACAAAGTGGCTTCCAATACCAACCTGACCGTCCGGCGCTCCGTTAGCCTGCTCAGCAGGTCGCTGCCCAGGATGGTGATGGGCAGATGGCCATCCGGTCCGGTCAATCCTTCACCGCTGCTGATAAACTGGCCGATTTCAGCGGGAGCCATCCACCAATCCAGCGACAACCAGCTTGAATCCAGCAGACCGGTTTGATAGCCATCGGGTAAACCGATGAATTCCTCACGAGCAAACAACGACCAGCTTACCTTAACATTGGAAGCGGTTTCGCCATAAAAGTAGCGTGAATAAATATCTGCATGCAGGTCCTGTCCGAGTAGATATTCTGGTTGGGCGAACTGCACCTGGACATCAATTTCCGGCTTGCGGTACTCGGCCACCTGAAATTCAACCCGTGCATCGCTGTAACCTTCTATTGAAATGGAATAAATACCTGGCGGGGCATTTTCGGGCAGTGTGAATACACCATGCGCCGTTCCATAGACTGAGACAGCCAGCTTCTGTGAATCCAGTAAAGGCACCTGGCTGATCTCCGGGACATAGTCTCCGTACAATTTAAAGACTGCATCCTGGATCTGCACTGGCTGATAACGCGCGTCGTCAGCCTGGCGAAGCACCGCTCGGAAAAACACTTCCTGCCCGGGTTGATATATCGGACGGTCGGTGTACAGGTAAGTCTGGATATCGGGTGGATCGATGACAGCCGGGAGGCCAAAATTGTAGGGGGAAATTCCGTTGTTCCACATAGTGACCGCAACGGAAAAATCATCCTCCCCGCTTTCGCCCAGAACGGCGATCAAACGCGAGAAGCTCTCGCGAGTGACCGGCAAAGCGACGCGGGCAACCCCATCACCATCCGTCCTCCCACGCCCAAGGACATCCCCCTTTGTGTTGTAAACCACCACGGGGCGATCAGCAACCACCCGGCCGTTCACGAGGTCAGTCGCCCACACCAATAACTCTTCGCGGCTCTCTTTCAGGGTCATCTGAACTGAACTGACGATCAGGCGAAAATCACCACTATCACCCTGGCGGACCTGCTGCGGCGCATCATAATGGATAGCGTATATCCCCGGCTGCAGGGTTTCCCCGCTGCGGCTGACCTGCAAATTCACCGGCGTACTGACATTTACTGGAACTGACAACTCCTGCCGCCAGACGTCTTCAGGATCAAAAGCAGAAGTATCCAGAATAATATCAAGCGCATCGAAAAATTCCCGCAGGCTCAGGCGGGCACGTGTGATCTCCACGCCAGTAAGGTTGGTCACATAAGCCGGTATTGTGGTTTCATCCGGCAGAGCGAAGATGGCCTTATTGGCAGGCCAGGTCATGGGCACATACAGCGCCGGCTGGGAATCGCCGGTGGTAAAGGAAACGCGCACATCCTGGCCCAGGCGCTGGCCCCAGCGGTCTTCAATATCAGCGGATAAAGTATAAGTATAAGACGTGCCGCTGAGGAAATTTCCACTGATGCGCAGGATGCGTCGATCCTGATCCTGGTTAATGAACATGTAACCCGGGCGCGGATCCACCTGCACCAGCGCATCCAGATTCTGTCGCTCAGCCAGCGGCGCGCTGAAGCGTACACTGATGGAGGCACCGGCTGTTTCAAGCACCTGGCCGTCTCGGGGAGAGGTCTCCACTACAGCCATGTTCCCCACGCTGCGGTATGATAACTGGTAGCTTGAAGCTAAGGGGGTGCCGCCCTGTGAAAGAAGGCGGCCCACTTCCAGCGTGTAGAATGATCCACGCTCCAGCAACTGCTGCGGGGTGATGCTGACGAGTGAATCGCGGTCGTCCCAGCTAAAATTCACTGGAATCGTGTTGCCGCTCGAATCACGCAAGCGGACATTTTCCTGGAAATGCGCCTTATTCATCGGCTGGTTGAAACCCAGGGTGATAGCGCCGTCAAGGTTGAGGGTGGACTCCGGAGACGGAACGACGTTAATCAGAGCCGGCTCGGCTGTGCGAAACGACCAATCCAGAGATTCACCGGTGGACAATCCTACCCCCTCCAGGCTGGTCAGCTCGGGGTTGACAATCACGGTATATTCGACCCCGCCGGCGAGCGCCGGGTAGGGATAATAGATATACGTGCTGGTGTTCAGCCATCGGCCGGATCCTTCAACGGGTGGATCGAGCTGAAACGCCTGCGGCGCGCTTTCCTCAGCCTCACCCAGGCTGACAACGGGGCGGTTGAAAGTCAACGTAATGGCAGTGGACGGGTCTATTCCCTGCGCATCCGGCCTGGGCAGCCTTTCCGCGATGCGAAACTCGCCCGGTGTTTGAAAATTCAGCTCAATCGGCCGCAGCAGCGTTTTACCTGCCAGCCCGCGAGCGGTCTGGGCCACAGTCACGGAAATCTGGGTGTTGATCGGAAAAGGCTGGTCTGGTATAAAGCGCACGGTGTAATCATCCTGCCAATCGAACCGTCCGGAGAAGGATGGCGTTATGCGCACAGCGCCCTCCACCGAGCTGCGGTCCATTTCCTGGTCAAATGTCAATGAAAAGCCTTCCTGCAGGGCAACGGTTCCCCCTGGTAAAGGCCAGCTTTCTACCACAGTTGGAGGGGACGGTTCGACCCCTCCTTCCTCAGGTCGGACGACAGCCGTCGGCTGAGGGGTCTCTTGACCCCGCGGGGTAAAAAAAGGCAGGTTGCATGCCAGACTGGCAGCCAGCAGCAGACTCAAGAGGGCAAACAGCGCGCGCTTCGCGGCGCGCATCGAATGGTTTGGATAAGTGTCCATCAAAAAGCCTTTCCTGGCCTGACGATCGTCAAGTTCAAGACAACTGCAATCCAGCGCCGGTTTGCACGGCTAGAATGCGAAACCAGCCGGGTTGGGTACCTGATCCTATTGTACCCAATTCATCAAATCCTTTGCGGCAAGGATTAAACGAACCTGCTTGTGGAAAGGTTCCTGGATCAGGGGTTCAGGAATTCTCCAAAAAATTTTTTGAAGAGTTCAAAATCACCGCTGCGCCCGGTATGGTTGGGGCTGCTGGCGTCCCAGATGGCAGCAAAAGAAGCCACGACATCATTGGCATCCAATAGAGCGCCGTTTGAAAACTTCACCCCCACACGCAAATCAAAAGTCCATTCGGTTTGGTCTGAATTGGCCGTCCAGGATTCTGCCAAAGCCGGGCGCAGCCGCGCGCTGCCGTAATCGTAATCAACCAGCCTGGAGTAAAGCAGACTGGTCACCCGGAAGGTGTCCGCATCGCGTTCATCAGCCGGCCAAAGGGAAGCCGGTGGAGAAGTTTGCATAAAATTCAGCACCCCTCCAGGCGCAGACATGTAAGCGAAGTTTTCGTTAAGCGGTCCGACCAGAACGGCTTCCACTTCGCTGGAAAAAAGCAGCTTTGTGTTTCCATGAACAATGGGGATGGCTGGCACCTGATCTCGCAGCCATTCATTTACCTCGCGGTAGCGCGCCTGGCGGACAGCTTTATCGCTGTTGGTGTTAGCATCACGGATCAACTCCAGAAAATGCTTATCCAGTTGACCGAAACGGGCTGCGCCTTGCAGAAAGACGGTATCGTAGAAGTTGCTGGCGTCTGGAAAATCCGCGCTCCAACCGGTGAGGAAAAAGCCCTCACTGCCGGTATCCAGCGCGGCGCGCAAATCCGCCGCGCTCATCCATTTCAACGCCACTTTAATCCCGTAGCCGCCCAATTGATCACGCACCTCCTGGGCGATGTCCGCCGGGCGGGGCAGGAAATCGCTTTCAGTCGTGTTGTATGCCAGCACCAGCGTCTGGTTGAAGTCGAAGCCGGCTTGCGCCAGCAGATCCAGGCCTGATTGCGGATCAGTCTCCAACCAGCTAAATGGGGTGATGTAACCAATCTCCAGCGACGGCGGGATGAACTGGTCCGCACGAAAAGACCCGAGCGGGTAATATTGATTGACGATTTCCTGGCGGTCGAGCAGCAGGCTCAATGCCCGCCTTACGCGCACGTCGTCGAAGGGGGGAACCTGGTTGTTCATCCCCAGGTAGGCCGTGTTCAGACCTTCACGGTTCACTTCAAACAAGCTGCGGTCACTTTCGAAATAGACATCGTATTTGACAATCTCAGGGCGGTCGATACCCTGCACCCTACCCTGGTTGAGCGCGACCAGGCGTGAAATGGGAGAGCTTGCCCAGCTTATGGTGATGATTGGCAGGCGCGCGGGCACACCCCAGTATTGCGGGTTGCGCTGCAGTACGATATGGTCTTCAGGGACGAATTCGGCCACCTGGTACGGACCGCTGACGTTGGGCGCGGCGCTTAACAGTCCGGAATCGCCCTGCTGCTCATGCAGATATTCAAGGTCTTGAATGGCAAAAATTGGTGAGGCCAATTTTTCCACAAAAGCCGGGTCGCTGGTGCACAATCCGAAGCGCACGGTGTAACGGTCCAGCGCTTCTACAGAGCGGATGTGGCCGCCGTAATCACAATTCTGCGCCCGAACGGCGAGCAGATCCTGGGCGAGCGCGACCTGGTCAACCTGCAGCGCCAGCCCCTGGCAGCCGCTGAGCACCAGGCTGGCGAGCATAAAAGCGATGAATACACAGCAAAATGACCCGCGGCGGGTTTTCTCAGGGGTTATCCGCAAAATTTTACCCTCTCCTATCGTGGCGTTGGAACCAGGCATAAAAATTATCACCTGACGGGCAGTCATCCAAAATGATTATACGGAGATTGCACGCCGGCAGAATTGACAAAACAGTAAGGTCGCTGCCGCTGGAAGACTGGATTTATCCCTGCAATCAAGGTATACTGCCCCTCTGTCCCGAGGAACTTACCGTCCGGCAGGACACCAGAAACAAAGTGATTTATTACCGCTTATGCTCGCCAAATTAAGAAAACTGGATGACGATATTACCCGTGTTCTGCGCATGGACGCTGGTGGAACAGCCTGGTGGAAGACGGTTACATTTCTGGCGCATTCCGGTGATTCGTGGTTCTGGCTGATCGGTTTGGGGTTTATCTGGCTTTTTTTCCCCCAATGGCGCGCTACAGCCGCCTTCTTGATCATTTCTATTTTATTGCTGGCGGTAGTGGTCATGGGAATCAAGTTTACTGTGCGCCGCAGCCGCCCACCCGGCGAATGGGGCGCTGTCTATCGCAACGCCGACCCGCACTCCTTCCCCTCTGGGCACGCTGCCCGTGTCGTCATGCTGGCAGTACTGGCTATCCTGATAGGGCCAGTCTGGCTGGCAGTGGTCATGAGCCTGTGGGCGCTGGGGGTCAGTTTCTCGCGTATTTTCACCAGCATGCATTACCTTTCCGATGTGCTGGCAGGCATGCTCCTGGGTATCCTTGCCGCTCTGATCCTGAACAATCTGCGGCCTGCATTTGAATCCTCCCTGCCTTTCTTGTTTTAACCTTTATCTTCTCGAACTGGTTTTATTGACGAATGCCGCCGCCTGGATTATGCTTAATCCGGGAGTGGCTGAGTCCCGGTGGGCTCCCCGGTCTTCAAAACCGGTGGCGGGCCGCGTGGCGGGCCGCGGTGGGTTCGACTCCCATCCATTCCCGCCTGATTATGGGTACTTTTGACAATATGGATACATAAAACATGGAAGATGAAAACCTTGCATATGATCGCGTCGATATCATCGTGCGGCGGTTTTTTTATGTCGAAGATCTGACCTACGGTGATAACCGCTCGGGGTACACCCTGCGCTACCACGGGCGCCTGTTGCAGGAAGATTCTGCCGCCGCTTACGACCGCCTGTCTGAGCAGTTGAAGCCGCTGGGATTGATGCCCATGTTCCGCATAGAGGATGGGCGTCAGACGATCTATATCCTCCCGGCTGGTCGGCAGCCAAAGGCAGGCAACCCGCGCGTGAACCTGCTGTTTTTTATCCTGACCTTACTGAGCGTTTTGTTCACCGGTGGCGCGTTGGGTCTGGAGGAACTGCCGGAGGGGGTGGGCAATATATTGGTGGCGTTTATCAGCGCTGGCTGGCCCTTCGCCCTGGCCATGCTCTCCATCCTGGGCGCGCACGAGTTCGGCCATTACCTGGCAGGGCGATTTCACGGCGTGCAGGTGTCACTGCCTTACTTCCTGCCGCTGCCCTACCCGATCAGCCCATTCGGCACCCTGGGTGCTTTTATCAGTATGAAGGAACTTCCCCGCAACCGGCGCGTTTTGTTTGATATCAGCATCGCCGGACCGCTGGCCGGGCTGGTCGTTGCCATCCCGGTGGTTTTGATCGGCCTGTCGCTGTCAGAAATCAGCATCCTGCCTGGTGGACCAGGTCAAGGGCTGCCCTCGCAGATGGAGGGTAATTCCATTCTTTACCTGCTGGCCAAGTATGTGATTTTCGGCCAGCTGCTGCCTGCGCCGGCGGATTACGGCGGTCTGCATCCGGTCCTATTCTGGCTGCGGTACGTGTTCACAGGGCAGCCGCTGCCTTACGGCGGCGTGGATGTCCTCCTCCACCCGGTCGCTTGGGCAGGATGGGGCGGATTGCTGATCACCTCATTGAACCTGATCCCGGCCGGTCAGTTGGACGGGGGGCATCTGGTTTATTCGCTGCTGGGTAGAAACGGCATCCGCCGCATGATGCCGATCATCCTGATTGCGCTGGGACTGATGGGGCTGATATGGGCAGGCTGGTGGTTATGGGCGCTTTTGATCTTCATTTTCGGCCGGTTCTACGCCGAGCCGCTCGACCTGATCACGCCGCTCGATCCTAAGAGAAAACTCCTGGCTGTGTTCGGGCTGTTGGTGTTCGTCCTGGTGTTCACCCCTGTCCCGCTGGTGGCCATGCCCTAGGAAAAGCCTGGATTACCTGGTTTTGCAGCGTAATATAGCCGCCGAGCGCGGAAACAACCAGGCACACATGCGCCGGGATAATCCCGATCAACTCACCAACCCGCTGGCGCGCCAGCGCCGCCTGGGGCAGGTGCAGAATGCCATGTTCCTGCGACAGCCGCGCCACATAAGCGCCGGAAAGCGGCGCGCCCCAGCCATCCTCCGTTAGCTCGACCACCGCGCCGTAGGCCGCTTGCCCGTCAATCTTGACCGTATCTTTCGATAGATGAACTGCCCCGCCGTAAACCACCGCCTCGCTGCGCTCGGGGTGCAGTGCCACAAGCGGGCAGGCAACCAGGGCTGCAACCTGGTCAAAGCTGCACACGCCCAGGTGCAGCATCTGCATATCAAAAAAGACGAAATTTCCCGGCCGGATTTCGTCCACTGCGCCCAGCCGCGGCGAGAGCGTGCAGCCGGGGGTATCGCCGACAGAGATCTCCAAATGGTCAATCCCGCAGGCTCTAATTTCCTCGCGCAGTTGATGCATGCGTCCACAACTGAGGGTGTAGCGGTTAATGATCTCAGCGCTCGAGCCCGCAGAATAGGTAAAGCCGGCGTGGGTCAATAATCCCCGCAATCGCAGGCGCGGAGCGCTTGTAACCCGTTTTGCCAGATCAGCGGCTCTTTCAGGTTTATCCCATGGCAGGCCGGTGCGCCCGCTGCCACTATCGACCTTAATCCAGACGTCCAGCGGCGCATTCAGGCGGTCAGCCAGGAAATCGACGCTTTCGAGCGATTCAACCAGTACTCCCAGCCGAATTCTGGCAGCCAGTTCGTTCACGATTTCCATCTGGCGTAAATTCAAAGAGAACGCGACCAGGATATCATCCCAACCCTGGCGGCTGAAATACTGCGCCATTTCCAGAGAAGAGACGGTGATGGATTTGACCTCGGCAGCGCGAAACCACTCACCCACCACGGCTGACTGATGGGTTTTAAAATGCGGCCGAAATCGGACTCCCTGCTGTGCTGCTTTGGCTGCCATGAAGTTGATATTGGCATGCACCTTATTCGGGTCAATCACCATGGTCGGTGAGGTAATGGTGCTGCGGTAATCCATTCTGATTGCTCCCTGTGACAATATTTTACGGCGGCCGCCCGTGTTCCCCCAGTATACCGCAGGCGTTCTCGGGTAGAAATATAAAAAGAGGTCCAGGGTAAATCACCGCCCTTCCAGCACAACATGGATCCAGAACACATACACCGGGGGTCAAACCGCTCATGTATAATACCCTTATGGACAATGAAACCCTTGCGCAAACGTTTGAGAAAATAGCCAGCCTGCTGGATATTAAAGGCGAGGTGGTCTACGTCACGGCTGCCTACCGCCGCGCTGCTGAGAGCCTGCGCGGGCTGGGTGAGGATGTCCGCCAGATCCGCGCTCGCGGGGAGCTGACAAAAATCCCGGGCGTGGGCAAGGCGATTGCCGAAAAAATAGAAGAACTGCTGGATACCGGCCAGCTGCAGTTTCTGGTGCGCCTGCAGGAAGAGGTTCCGCCCAGCCTGCTGGAGCTGCTCGATGTGCCTGACGTCGGTCCCAAAAAAGTGGCACTCTTTTGGAAAGAAGCCGGCATCACCTCTTTGACCGAACTGGAAGCCGCGGCAGCCGAAGGGCATCTGCGCCGCCTGCCGGGCATGGGCCAAAAATCCGAGCAGCGTATCATTGACGGGATCGCCGCCTTAAAAAGGCGCTCAAAACGATTGACCCTGGGCGTTGCGCGCGGCATCGGCTTGCGTTGGCTGGCCTGGCTGAAGAGCCAGCCGGGGGTCGAAGCGGCGGATATGGCTGGCAGCCTGCGCCGCTGGCGCTCAACCATCGGCGACCTGGATCTGGTCGCCGCGTCCAGCCAGCCGGTCGACCTGATGAAAGCATTTATTTCTCATCAGGAAGTGACGCGGGTGTTGGCTCATGGGCAGAATAAATCCAGCATCGAGTTGAGCAACGGGGTCAACGTCCAACTGTGGGTCCAGCCGCTGGAAAAATATGGCAGCCTGCTGCAGTTCGTAACCGGCTCAAAGGAACACAATGTACGCCTGCGCGAGCACGCTCAGCGGCTGGGTCTTTCCCTTTCAGAGCACGGTCTCACCAGACCAGACGGCAGCGAAGAGGTTTTCACGGATGAAGCCTCGTTGTATGAAGCGCTCGGTCTGGAATGGATCCCGCCTGAACTGCGCGAAGACAGCGGTGAAATTGCCGCCGCCCGTGAAAAGCGCCTGCCAATATTGATCCTCCCGACGGATTTACAGGCCGAATTGCACAGCCATTCGACCTGGAGCGATGGATCCGCTTCCATCCTGGAAATGGCTAAAGCCGCTCAGGAACGCGGTCTTAAACTCCTGGCGGTCACTGACCACACCGCCTCTCTTGGTATTGCCAACGGTTTAACCGTGGAACGGCTGCGGCAGCAGCGCGAAGAAATCGCGGCGGCGCAGGCGAAAATGGATGGTGGTTTCATCATCCTGCAAGGCGCCGAGGTGGAGATAAAGGCCGACGGCAGCCTGGACCATCCCGATGAAGTTCTGGAAGAACTGGATATCGTGATCGCCTCTCTGCATACCAGCCTGCGCCAGCCGCGCGAGGAGATCACCAGCCGGCTGCTGCGCGCCATGCGCAACCCGCATGTGGACATCATCGGCCACCCTTCCGGGCGTCTGCTCCCCAATCGTGAGGGCGCAGATCTGGACTGGGAAGCCGTTCTTGCCGCCGCAAAGGATCAAAACCTGGCTTTGGAAATCAATGCCTCCCCGTTCCGACTGGACCTGGACGATGCGCACACGCGCAAAGCAGCCGAAATGGGCATCATGATCTCCATCAACACCGACGCGCATTCTCCGGCCGACCTCGAGCTGGCCGAATACGGCGTGTCAGTAGCCAGGCGAGCCTGGTTGACAGCCGGGCAGGCGCTGAACACCTGGGCGCCGGATAAAATCACTGCCTGGTTGAAAAACCGGGCTCGTTAGGATAAAGTGAGTATGCCCCAGCCTCAGGGCAGATCGCCGATGAACACCTGGTTGGCGTAAGCCAGCACCAGCCGGCGCCCGCTGGTAACGGCAAAGGCGCTGGCTGGACCAGCGGGTAAGCCTGAAACGCCCTCCCTCAGGGGCTGCATGCGCTGAATAAAGTTCATCCCCAGACTGAATTGATAAACCGCTGGTCCCTGCGGGTCAAAGAAATACAGGGCTGGTTCAGGCGGCTGGGTGGCCTGCACCTGGCTGAAGCGCGCCTCCAGACGGGTTAATTCCTGGGCTGGCTGCCCGGCCTGGCTCATGCGGTAGGGGTAGGGGTCGCGGCAGCGCGTCGGCGAAGTGCTGACGCTGCTGTAGGTGCAGTAAATCAGACGTCCATCTGAAGTGATAACGAAGAGGTCATTCTGGTAAACAGCCAGATCGAGCGCATCCGCCAGGTCCGGTACCTCATTTCCAAAGAAGAAGCGCGGCGGATTGACAAAATCTAAATTGAAGCCTTCGAACCGCCAGACGGCATTCGAGCGCGGATCCAGGACGTGCAGCGTATTGCTGATGTAATGCATTGCCTGGATGTTTCCCCAGCCAGCATCTGGCGCTACCAGGCTGGTGGCGGTCGTCTTGCGCGCATCGACCGAACAGTACAACAGGTTTCCAAAGGCATCCAGCCCGATAACCGCTGCGTCAAACTGGTTGACCGGTGGGGCAGCCACAATATCAACCAGCGGGCCGACGATCAAACTGCCGTACACACCGGGCCCACAGAAAAAGCGTGAATCCAACTCGTAACCCGGGCGGGTGTAAACAAGACGTATAACCTGGCCATTGCTCTGGTCCAGCAGGTAAAGGTCTTCGGTCGAAGAGGCCACAATCTGGCTGACCTGCACACTGCGGTCCAGGCCTGCGGGCAAGATCGAACGGAACTCGACCCTGCGGATGCCTGCCAGTCCATCGAGCGCCTGGTTAACCTGGTTGCGCAGCGTGCGCATTTCATCTGAGCCGCCGTACTCGGCTGCCTGATCCAGGTAACCCAGGGCTGCTTCATAATTCACGCGCATCAAGAGGGGATCCTCCTGAATGGCCGCCTGAGCAGCCATCTGGCGCGCCTGCGCAATCAACGCGCGGTGTTGTTCGCCGCGCCCGTTTTGGATATAGACCGTGGTGGCAACCGCAACAATCACAAGCGGCACAGCCACGGCAATGAAAATCATCGCGCTGGTAGAAAGCGCGGGCAATCGCTCGGATTGCCCTGGAAGAATCCGGGCGGTCAGGCTCGAAAGCAGATGCGCAGATTTCTGACGTACGGCGCGGCCAGCTTTGAGGATCCCCCCTGCCAGGCCTTTCGCCTGCGTTTCCAGCGGGCTGCTGCGGGCTGGCGCACGGACAGGCTGCACAGGACCCTGACGGCTTTCGGTCTCAGCGCGAAAATCTGGGCTGCCGTTCTCAGGTACCCAGGGACGTTCTCCCTGACCGCCGGTACTGGCCTGCGGCGAGACGGCTGCGGCGGGTGAGGAGATCGGCTCGGGTTCTTTGTCTACCGTAGCTTGAAGACTGCGCCCGCTCTTTATTTTCTTGAACAACGCGCTCAGCCCGCCCCGGCTTTGAGGCGGCCTGGAACCTGCCGTTGGCTCTGCCCGCAGGCGCTTGCCGCTCAGGAACACGCCAGCCGGCGCGCTGGGCTTTGCTTCCTGGCTATCCGTCAGAGATGGTACTTCTGGCGTCTGGTTGGTTTCGTGAGCCGCGACCTGCGTCTGCTGCACGGACTCGGCAGACGGGACGGCCGGACGGGCAGCAGCGGACCGCAGCGGAGAAAAATTGATTTCCCCGCTTCCGGTTTTGGGACGCAGGAGCAGGAAACTGACATCCTCACCCGCCTGGGTCAACAGACGGCGGCGTAAATTATCCAGCGATAGCTGCGTGCTGCCGGCCAATGTGGATTCTGACCAGTTGACGGGCGGATGAGCACTCAGCAGCACCAGGTCGCCGGCATTGATGGTGTTACGGTAAAAGCGCATGCCAGCCGACCTGCTGATGCCCAAACCACGCCCAGCGCCTTGCGGGTCGTGGTAATGCATTACCCCATCACGATTGATCACGTAGGTGTGCAGCGGGCCGGCGTGTACCAGGAAGAGCATCTCATCGCGCAACACCGCCGCCCCCAGGATTCCCAGGATCGGTTTGCCATCTTTTGAAACGCGCAAGTTGCGCGCCAGCAGGCGCTCATTCATCTGCACAACGACCGTCTTCAAGGCGGTTGTCACTGTGCCGCGTGTGGAGAAGTACACGCTCGCGAGTTTTTCGAGCACGTCCAATTGTGCGCCCTGCATGACCGGGCCGCGCTCTTCAAACTGCAACAACAACACAAGGCGGTCTCTTTCACGCCCGCGAGCCGGTCGGCGGGGTGGGGCCGCAGCATACGAGCCGGGCAGTTGAGCGAGTTCCTCACCAGCCAAGCGGTTGAACGTATAAACAGTCAGATCAAACACAGATAGAAGCCTTTATGAAGGTTTGGTGCGTAAGGGTGTCGCGATTGCAAAACAATTTGCGCGGCAGGCAGAGTCATTCTGCAGACACCCTTATTATACCTTCAGGACAGTTATGCAATTAGCATGCCAGACCCTGCAGTCAGGCTTTTCAGCAAATGCCAGTGAACCCGCCTTATCCGAATGGGTTTCTGCTTACAGGGTTGGATTAAGGCTTGTTTTTCAGGGATGTTTTCGTGCTCGCTGCCTGCGCCAGGATGCGAGTCATCATATCCGCGTCGTCTTTCAATAAACCGGCAGCGGGCAGGCGCTGCACCAGAACAGCCCAGTTGGGGTTGGCTGCAAACACCGTTTTGAAGATCGGCAGAGCCTCTTCCAGGCGGCCCAGGTCGGCCAGGGTGACCGCATGCCAGAAGGGAAGCTCCGGCATACCGGGTGCCATGGCGGACGCCTGCGAATAACAGTCCAGCGCGGCTGGAATATCACCCTCACCCAAAAAAGCATCCCCCCGATTCATCAATGTGTAAGCTTTATGAATCCGCAGCAAGCGCGCCAATTCCTGCAGGGGCTGTGGATGGTCCTCCACGCGCAAATCCACGAGGACGCCCTCCCATGGGCGCTCACTGCGCTCACCGCCAACGACCAGCATGCTGGCGCTCTGCTGCCCGCGCACGTCTCCCCCGGCGCGTTGAGCGGCCTGCAGGGCAGCCAGCAGCCGCTCAGCCAGTTCGCCTGAACTGGCACGGTATGCGTCGGCCATGGCTGGCCAGACCTGATCGGACAGCATCATGTTAGCCTGGACGCTGAACTCTTCTCCCTCCAGGTGTCCAGCCATGGCGATGCAGCGCGGACCGGTGTGCACCGCCTGTCGGCCGCGTGCATCCAGCATGGCGACCTGGCGTAAATCGCGGCTTTCATCTGCCTGCAGCAGTTGCTGCAAGGCTTCTGGCGCCGGCACGCCTGTGCGCATCAGCGCCAGCCCGCGCGGGCCGTAGGCGATCTCCGCGAATGCCTGGGTGGCAACCACGCCGACGCCAGCCTCACCCCAGGCCACCACAGTGCCCACGGAAAACCAGTGTGATTGCACAGCCACTCCCATCGCGCCGCTGAGCGGGTCGCGAGCAACGATCGAAAAGGTGTGCGCCAGCGGGAAACGGTCGGCAAAGGTCGGTTCTGTCATCATCATTCTTCCGCGGCGGCTACATCCGCTGCCAGCCCAGCCTTACGGCGGGCAGCATGCAGCTCGATGCCCAGCACGACGATGAAACCCGCCAGGGCTATCCCCAGGCCGGTTGTGGCTTCAGCACCCCAGTCAGGTAGAATGTTGAAAGTCAGATCCTGCGACCCCTCCAGGGGAGCCTTCCACGGCCACAATTTCCGCAGCGAACCAAGCATCAGGCCGATCATAAGTGTGATAGTGGCATCGTGATAGCGGCGAAACAGCCAGGTCAGCACGCGCGCGAAAGTTGATATTCCGATAACCGCCCCGGCGAGAAACACGACCAATCGGAGGACATCAAAACCGGTCACCGCGGCAAGAACATCCTCGTACTTTCCCAACAGCACCAGGATAAAGGCGCCGGAAATACCGGGCAGAATCATCGCGCAAATTGCGATCATGCCGCTGAAGAAGAACGCCGGCAGGGTGTCGGCTGTTTTGAGCGGCACCATACCGATAATAACGTAAGATACCGCCGCCCCGGCAGCCAGGAGCAGCGCGTTTAACAGGTGCCACTGGCGCACCCGCCGGGCAACCACCACAGCGGAGGCTGCCACGAGTCCGAAGAAGAAGGCCCAGACAAAAATCGGCGAAGTTTCAAGCAGGTTTTCCAGAATATGCGCCAGCGTGACAGCCCCGATCAAGATTCCGCTGACCACTGCAACCAGAAAAGGCCACGGCAGCTCGTCCAGCAGCGGGCGAATTTGAAATCGCAGCAGGCGTTTGAAATGGCGCACGTCCGCCACGGCGCGGATGGATTGGATCAACTCCTCATAGATTCCTACCAGCAGAGCGACAGTGCCGCCCGATACGCCCGGAACAGCGTCCGCGGTGCCCATCAGGAAGCCCTTAAGAGCCAGCAGGCCGTATGCCATCGGCTTCCGTTTTGGTTTTTGTTCCGCAGTTGCGGTTGCCTGTTCAGTTGTTAGTGTCAAAATTTATACCCTCATGCATCCAATTGATAAGTGTTAAAGGTGTTTTGGCAGGGATTGCCCCAGCAGGCGTGTATCTGGCGGTTGGTCAAGTCCATGGTCAGAGCAGTGATGGTTTTCTCGCGGTCGAGCGGGTCGCCGTCTACGGAATGATTGCAAATCGAATCCGGGTGGTTGATGTGGTCCTTCTGGATTGCCTGCAGTGAGCGCACATTGTGCTGCCCGTTCTGCGCCAGCAATCTTTTGGCGCGGAAATAGCGCACACGCGTGCTGATGAGTTCATCCGGCTCGCTCTCGATGCGGCGCATTTGCTCATCCAGAAAATGGTTGGTGTGCACCATCATGCCGTTTTCTGCGGGCAAGATTGCAAACTGGCGGGCAGAAACCTCAACAGAATAGATTTCCCCCGATTCGTGCGCCAGGAGATGATTGTAACCGGCGGCTCGCTGGGGAACCAGCATGCGGCGGATGGCTTCGCCAGGCGTCTTCGCAGCCAGCACAGCGCGAGAGACAATCACCCTGGGGATGCCGATGCGGCTGTCGGTTGGATAAACCGAGTCACAGCATTGCGCGATTCCTGCGGCGTTTATGCCGATATTGGGCAGCAATCCCCCGTATGTCATGGCCAGAAATGGCGGCTCGTCATTCGGTTTGGCGCGCACGATATACACATCCGGCTGGTCTTCGGGCAGCCAGTCTTCATTATGCGCGAGAAGGACGCGCTCATTGGTGGTCCGCTCCTGGTTAACCGCCATGCTGGTGCACTTGATCAGATGCAGTGCGTCCATAGTGACGGCTTCCATGGCGTTCAGCATAACCAGGTCATCGAAGCCAACGCCTGCCCCTTCCGCAATCCCGCGAATTTCCTCAACATACTGAGGATAGCGCTCCTCAGCAAACGGCAGGTACTTACGGGCCTGGATCAGGGCCCCTTCCCAGTTGAGCTGCAGAGTATCATACGCATTCGCCAGCAGGATGCGCGCATTTTCGATGCTATGCCTGACCTGATCCCGCCGCGATTCACCAATCTGACGGCCAATTTCCAGATGCGTACCCTCAACTTGCACCAAAGGCAGCGGGGCTGAGTCCATTTTCAACCTGCTCTTTCTTTAAGAAATGTTGTGCAGGCAGATTTTACCACTTGTTAACTCATTTATTTGCCCCTGCGGCTTGTTTTTTCCAGCTTTCCTATCTACAATAAAGAGGATAAACGGGGGATTGAGCGGAAACCACCGAACCCACAACGCATGCCAAACACCGCGGAGGGACCAGCCATGTCCACAAGCCAACCTCAACGAAAATTTAAGATCTTGCTGGTAGAGGACGATACGGATACCCGCCAACTGGTAACCATGATTTTGGAAAAAGCCGGGCATAAAATTCAGGCCACCGGTCACGGTAAGGCAGCTCTCACACTGCTGCAGCATGAGAGAATTGACATTATTCTGCTGGATATTCTCATGCCCGAGATCGACGGTATTTCAGTGCTTGAATCAATTCGCCAGGCATCCAGCGCGCCTGTCATCATGCTGACGGCCCTCTCAGATGCCCGCATCATGGAACAGTGTTATCTCTTAGGGGCGGATGATTACATTGTCAAACCGTTCACACGGGAGAAGTTACTTGATCGTATTGAGCGTATCGGCCGCCAATTGCCGCTGCCCAGCGACATCCATGATATGCCCTGGGCAGACAAATACCAATTAGATAAAGAGCGCAATGTTTTATCCCACGCCGGCCTTTCGATTGACCTGACCCCCAATGAAACGCTCATGATGAACAAGTTGATGGAAAATGCTTACCTCGAAGTCACTTTTGGGGATCTATATGAAGCTGTGTGGGGGCGCGAAGAGCTGCCGGTCCGCACGGTACACGCGCTTGTCGAAAACACCATCCGCGGATTACAATCCAAGCTGGAACAAGACCCGGATAATCCCAAAATCCTGCAATCCACGCACAATGGATTTACCTTTACTCCTGAGTAAACCGCGAGTGTCCCTAATTTGAGCCAGATTCCCCCATCATCAGGTGCCGCCAACCGACAACGCGCGCTCGCCCTGGCAGGGGTTGGCATGGGCGTTTTCATGGCCACCCTCGACAGCTCGATTGTCAACATATCGCTGCCAACATTGGTCGAGTCCTTGCAGACCGACTTTACCACTGTCCAATGGGTCATTCTGAGCTACGTGCTGGTGGTCACAACCCTTATGCTTGGCGCAGCGCGCCTGGGCGATATGTTCAACAAGAAAAAACTTTATATCACGGGCATGGCAGTTTTTACCCTGGGTTCATTTTTATGCGCACTGGCCCCTAATATCAACTGGTTGATTGCTTTCCGCGGGGTGCAGGGTTTGGGCGCCGCCTTCACTCAAGCGCTGGGCATCGCCATCATCAGTGAAGTCTTTCCGGCCTCCATGCGCGGGCGCGCGCTGGGGATCATGGGCAGCATTGTCTCCATCGGGATCGCCGTCGGTCCGCCAACCGGGGGGTTGATCATGGCTGTCGCGGATTGGCGCTGGATCTTCCTGGTTAACCTGCCCATCGGCGCTGCTGCCCTGATCATCGTCAGCCGCGCCATTCCCACACTGGCACCCCCACGCCCCAATCAGCGCTTCGATCTGACCGGCGCGCTGTTGCTGTTTCTCACCCTAGGATCATACGCAGCCGGCATGACTTTCGGCCAGCGGCTGGGCTTTGATTCCGCCAGCGTGCGCGTTCTGCTGCTGGCTGCTGCCCTCGGACTGGTGGTCTTCCTGACGGTCGAACGCCGTGCGCCATACCCAATGATTGATTTGAAATTATTCACCAATCCGCTCTTCGGCATGAACCTGTTGATGGCTTTCCTGATCTTTATCATGATGGGCGGACTCTTCATCATGCCGTTTTATCTTGAACTTGTGCAAGGGCTGCCGGTGTCGGCGGTGGGCCTGCTGATGATGGTGCTGCCCATTTCTATGGGCGTAACGGCTCCGCTGGCAGGCGCCCTGGCTGACCGCTTCGGTTCGCGCGTCATCAGCCTGGTAGGCCTGGGTTTGATTGTCACTGGCTGTCTTGGCCTGTCCACCCTGCAGGCCGGCATGTCGCCGCTCCAATACATCCTTCGCACCGCTTTTATCGGCGCTGGCGTGGGCACCTTCCAGGCTCCCAACAATACCGCCGTCATGGGGGCGGCGCCGCGTGAACGCATGGGGATTGCCTCCGGCCTGCTGGCGCTTTCGCGCGCGCTCGGGCAAACCACCGGACTGCCGCTCATGGGTGCCCTTTTCACCAGCGCAGTTCTGGCCAGCGCCGGGCTGCCAACAGGCGCCAGCGTCACCCAGGCTGGTCAGGCCGCATTGGTGGCAGGCATCCAGCACACATTCCAAACAGCGGCTTTGTTTATTTTTACGTCATCGTTAATCGCGGTAGCAGCCCTCTGGCTGGATAACCACCGCAAAAAAAATGCGCTGCAGCCGCGCCAGCCCAACTAAAAACCGGAATCTCGAGGCTCACATGCGGCCGAATGGGGGACATTCGATTCTGTCTGAAAACGGCCAGGGATTGCGCAGTGGACCAGAATAAAGGTATGATTAACGCCTGTAAACGCTTTTTATTGGAAGGAAACCTGAGCCATGGAAGAAACCAGCCGAAATGATATCCGCCGCCTCCTGAAGACCTTCGGAGTACGGGCTGACGAGATGATCCTGCGGCACCTGATCGAAAACCCGCACGCACCCGCATTAAAACTCAAACTGGTCATCGAAGACCTGACCGACTACGGTTCAACACCGCCCGAAAAACCCCTATCGCTGGAAATAACCGGCGAGGTCCGCCGTCAGGCCTGACCCCTATCTGCAGCAACGGAGAAACATTGACACCCCCACCCGCTCAAACCGACATTCTGGCAACCAGCCTGATTAAAAATGAACAAGAGGAATTTAATACAACCAAGGTGGCGGTTATCGCCGCCGGTCACGGTATCCATGACACCTACCAGGCCTTTTTACCGGCCTTGCTGCCGGTTTTGATCCAGAAATTTTCATTGATCAAAACCGAAGCCGGTCTGCTTTCCGTGTTTGTCACGGCTCCTTCGCTGCTGCAGCCATTCATCGGTTACCTGGCTGACCGCGCCTCTTTACGCCGCTTTGTGATTTTAACGCCGGCCATTTCAGCCGTGATGATGAGCCTGCTGGGGGTGGCACCCTCCTATGCACTGGCAGCCCTGCTGTTAATCATCGCAGGGGTCTCCTCAGCCAGCCTGCACGCGACCGGTCCGGTGATGGCAGGGCGCCTGTCCGCCAACCGTCTGGGGCTGGGGATGAGCTTTTGGATGGTGGGCGGCGAGTTGGGACGGGTGTTTGGCCCCATCATAATCGTAACAGCGCTGACCAGCCTGGGGCCTGAGCGCACGCCCTGGATCGCGCTGGCTGGCATCCTGACCTCCGTGGTTCTTTATTTCCAACTGCGCAAGGTCAAAGGCAACCGGCAGGCCGCTCACACCGCCCTGCCATGGAGCAAGGCGCTCAAAGCCATGCGCACGATTCTGCTGCCCTTAACCATCATCATCGTCCTGCGCGCCTTCGCCTTCGTCAGCGCCAGCACTTTCCTGCCCACCTTCCTGACGGAAGAAGGCGCAGATCTGGTGCTGGCTGGCGCTTCACTCTCCGTCATGGAAGTCGGCGGCGTGGCGGGCGCTTTCCTGGGGGGCATCCTGTCAGACCGCGTGGGCCGCCGGCCGATCATGCTCCTTTCCCTCGGTTTAAGTTCAGTGTTTTTTCTTTTACTCCTGATGTCGCGCGGCTGGCTGCAGTTCCCGGTCCTGATCGGTTTAGGTTTTAGCATGCTTTCAATCACCCCGGTCTTTATGGCCATCGTGCAGGAGAGTTTCCCCGAAAACCGCGCGCTGGCCAACGGTATTTACATGGCGGTCTCTTTTGTCAGCAGTTCAGTTGCCACCCTGCTGGTCGGGGCGGTAGGGGATATCTTCGACCTGCGCATCGCCTACTATATCAGCGCTGTCGTGGTTTTGATTGGCCTGCCTTTTGTTTTCAGGCTGCCGAAACGCAACGGAAAAATCAGTATTGCATCATCTACGTCTGAAAAGAGGACTTAATGCCGGAAAAATTTGGATTTGACCTGGTTGATGAACGCTTCGTTCAGGAATTGAACACTACGGCGCGCCTGTGGCGCCACCAGCGTACAGGAGCAGAGCTGCTTTCATTGGAAAATGATGACGAAAACAAGGTTTTTGGGATCGTCTTTCGCACACCGCCGGAAGATTCTACCGGCATCGCTCATATCATGGAGCATTCGGTCCTTTGCGGATCGGAAAAATACCCGCTGAAAGAACCTTTTGTGGAGTTAATTAAAGGCTCGCTGAACACCTTCCTGAATGCCTTCACTTACCCTGACAAAACCTGCTACCCGGTCGCCAGCACCAACCTGCAGGATTTCTACAATCTTGTAGATGTCTACCTGGATGCGGTCTTTCACCCGCTGATCACGCCTTACACCCTGGCGCAGGAAGGCTGGCATTACGAGCTGGAGAACCCACAAGGCGAGATGACTTTCAAAGGTGTGGTTTTTAATGAAATGAAAGGAGCTTATTCTTCGGCTGATGAGGTGCTGTCTGAAGAAAGCCGCCACCAGCTTTACCCTGACACCATTTATCGTCACGACAGCGGCGGTGATCCCGAGGTGATCCCAAACCTGTCCTTCGAGCAGTTCATGGCCTTCCACCGCGCCTACTATCATCCCTCTAACGCGCGCATCTTTTTCTATGGCGATGACGACCCGGATTTCCGCTTGCAGCGCATGGATGAAGAATTGCGCAAGTATGAGCGCATCGAAGTAACCTCACATATTCCTCTCCAGCCGCGCTTCGAGCAGCCAAGGTTCCGCCAGGCAGTGTACGACAGCGGCGATGACCCTGAGGCCAAGGCGCACATCTGCCTTAACTGGATGCTGCCTGAGGCAGGCGACGCGGCCCTGTCGCTTGGGTTCGGTATCCTCTCACATATCCTTACCGGCACACCGGCCTCACCGCTGCGCAAGGCGTTGATCGAATCCGGCCTGGGCGAGGATCTCGCCGGTCAGGGCTTTGAGGCCGATTACCGCCAGATGATGTATTCGGTTGGTTTAAAGGGCATCGCTGCCGAAAACCACGACAAAGTCCAAGATCTGATCCTGACCACCCTGGCCGCGCTGGCAAAGGAAGGCATCGACCCGCAAACCGTGCAGGCCTCGCTCAACACGGTCGAATTTCAACTGCGCGAGAATAACACCGGCTCTTTTCCGCGCGGTCTCGTGTTAATGCTGCGCTCCTTGAATGCCTGGTTGTATGGGTTCGACCCAATCACGCCTTTACAGTTCGAAAAACCGCTGCAGGAGATCAAAGATCGGCTCGCCCGCGGGGAGCGATACTTTGAACAACTGATTGGCGCATATTTGCTCGACAACCAGCACCGTGTTACCCTCCTGCTGCTGCCTGACCCTGAACTGGGTAAGCGGCGCGCCGCGGCCGAAAGCCAACGGCTCGCGCAGGCGCGCGCGGCTATGAGCGCCGAAGAAATCCAGGAGGTTGTAAATACAACCCGCGAATTAAAGCGCCGCCAGGAAACGCCCGATTCCCCCGAAGCCCTGGCCACTATCCCGACTCTCAAACGCTCCGATCTGGATGCAAACATCAAGACCATCCCCACTGAAGCGTTGAACGATAACGGGACCCGCGTCCTTTATCACGATCTGTTCACCAACGGCATCCTCTATCTCGACCTGGCTTTCGATCTGCGCGCGCTGAAAGCGGAATGGCTGCCCTATCTGTCCGTTTTCAGCCGCGCCCTGCTGGAAACCGGGACAGAAAAATTGAATTTCGTCCAGCTGCTGCAGCAAATTGGACAGAAAACCGGCGGCATTCGTCCGACCACCTTCACATCCAGCATGCGCGCCTCCAGCGGTATTCAAGCCTGGCTGGTTCTGCGCGCCAAAGCCATGGCTGGCCAGGTCAAGGATTTGCTGGCCATTCTGCAGGAAGTTTTGTTCAGCGCCCGATTAGATGATCGAGAGCGCATCCGTCAGATCATTCTGGAGAACAAGGCCGGTCTGGAATCTGGCCTGGTCGGCATGGGTCACCGTGTGGTCAATTCGCGATTGCGCGCGCATTTCAACCTGGCCGATTGGGCCTCGGAACAGATGGGCGGCGTAAGCCAGCTTTTCTTCCTGCGTGATCTCCTCAAACAAGTTGACCAGGACTGGCCGGCCGTTCAGAGCGTGTTCGAATCCATGCGCGCGGCGCTTTTTTCCCTGCCGAACGCTTTGTGCAACCTTACCATAGATGCGCAAAACTGGCAGAGCATCCGCCCCGAAATCAACCAGTTCCTGGCAGCGCTGCCAGCGAAAGCAGCCAGCCTTGAGCCCTGGCAAACGGGCGAATACCCGAAAATTGAGGGGCTGACCCTTCCCGCCCAGGTCAATTATGTCGGCAAGGGCGTGGATCTTTACGCCCACGGGTACAGCCTGCACGGCTCAGCCCTGGCGATCGTCCCATACCTGCGCAGCACCTACCTGTGGGAAAAAGTGCGCGTGATGGGCGGCGCGTACGGCGGCTTCGGCGTGTTCGACCAGCAGTCGGGCATCTTCAGTTTTCTTTCTTACCGCGATCCCAACCTGGACCAGACGCTGGCTGTCTATGACCAGGCGCCGGCCTTCCTCCGCACGCTCGAAATCAGCGACTCGGAACTGACCAAAGCCATCATCGGCGCTGTCGGCGAGGTGGACGCCTACCAGCTTCCAGATGCCAAAGGCTACACAGCCATGCTGCGCCACCTGCTAGGGATCAGCGATGCTGAGCGCCAGCAGCGCCGCGACGAACTTCTGAATACCAGCCCTGCTGATTTTCGCGCATTTGCTGAAGCCCTTGAGCATGTCAGCCGGGACGGTGATGTGGTGGTGTTGGGCTCCGCGGAAGCCGTGCAGGCCAGCCATGCTGCCCAGACCGGCAGCATGTCGCTGATCAAGGTGATTTGAGGCTTTCGGTACGTATCCGCAGGGTCAACGGTTACGAGCCGGCCATGGCGATCAGGAAATCGGGGACCCAGAACTTGCCAAATCCAAACAAAGAGAGCGAGATCGAAACGACCAGCATCAGGACCCCGAAGGCGATCAGCAGCCGGTCTCTGCGATCGTAATGCAGCTGTTGCAGCCAGGTGCGCGGTCCCACCCCAAAAGCGCGCAGATCCATGGCATCGATGATATCCTCGCTGGCGACGATGGCATGAATGGTCACGGGGACGATCAACGGCGCCAGCTTGCGCACCTGAGAAACCAGACCGCCGGACAATTTCTCCAGTTCATAGCCGCGGGCGCGCTGCGCATCCCGCGTGAGCATGAAATCGCGCCCAAAGGAGGGGATGAAACGCATGGTCAGGTCCATGCCGTAAGCCACTTTATCGGGCAGACCCAGCCCGCGAAAGATGATACCGTAATGCGCCGGGTTAAGCGAATAGGGGATCAGGATGGTCATGCTCGCCAGGCTGAAGACGCGCACCAGCATCGACAATGAAAACATGGTTTTTTCAGCGGTGATGTTAAGCACCGGCCGCCAGCCAAAGATGGTAAAAGCGGCCTCCAACCGCGTGAGCAGGTGCTCTTCGGTATACAATTCGATCCCGCCGCGGCCGGTAAGGAAGGTCAGAAAGGAAAAGAAGACCACGAAGCCAATGATGAATATCCAGGCGCGGCGCATCTCATGGAAGCGAATACCGGATGTGAACACAAAAAATAAGGCCATGCCGAAAAACACGGCCAGGTAGCGCAGATCCCAAAAAAGGATCGTGCAGGCGATGAAGCACGCGAAAAAGATGATCCATGCCCGCGGATCGAATTTTTGGATAATCGAGTTTTGTCGTTTTTGATATCGCCAGGTGACCAGCATCGCGCCTGTCCAGGTGTGAGGGGGTGGCAGCCGCTCAAGGCGCGGCTGTCACCCCTAAGGCTTCAGCGTCCAGTCTGCCGCTGGACGGCCGCATACGCGCCCACCAGCAAGGGAACCAGGACAGCAGCAAAGATGGCATTCGGCCCGGCAGCCGGGATGAACTCACCCACGATGGCTACCGCTGGCGGATAACCGTTGATCCAGATATCCGAAATGGCAGCAAAACCGATGCCAATGAAATTGCCTAACAAACTCCAGGTTACAGCCGCGGCGACATCAATATTGGATTTGAACAAATAGCGTACCGCCAGGACCAAACCCAAGCCAATCACAGCCGAAAGACCGGCGAAGATTGAAATAGTCGCGTCGCCGAATATGCCCGCTTCCACATCGAAGAAGAGCAAGTTAGGCACGGTACGGTTGAGCAGGAAAATGATTGTCGCGATGGCAGCCAGAACCAGGCTGATGATCAATACCGTGTTAATGCCCTTCTTGCGGTCGGGGAAGAGGAGCGCCATGCCAGCCACCATACCGATCAGGCCGTTGCCAACTGACCACTGCGGCGAAAGGCCAAAGCCGGTCAGCGCATCTCCGAACATGTTGCCGACCGCGCCGGTGAAGAACCCCACCGAAGGGCCAAAGGCAAACCCGAAAAACATCGGGATGGCGATGGCCGGACGCAAAGCCACCTGGCTGACGGACGGCACCGCGAAAACTGTCCCATTGAAGAGGAATGACAGTATGGCATACAGCGCCGCGCCGATAGCCATGTAGACCACCTCACGCGTGCCCACCTCCCAGATCTGGCTCTGGCGGGTAAGCAGGTAGACGATGAAGACGATCAGCAGGCCGAGCCCGACAAAAGCGAAGCGCAGCACGCCGGTCTCATCCAATTGTAAGTCCGGGTTGATCAGACCACCAATCCAAACGATGCCCAGGAAAAACACCAGGACAGCGACCAAAGAAAGAATGACAGAAAGCAGTTTACGGTCCATTGCGATCTCCTTACTCCTTTTGGCGAAAAATCTCCCGCCGCGCCGCGCTCAACGCAGGCGGTGGGCAAGTACCTCCGCGCTGAGAAATTGTCCGGTCTTCTCAATAACCTCGAGATTGGTTTGCAGCAGCGATGTTGGCACCAGGCGGCACGCGCGCAGGCGGTCCATATCCGCCAGAGCCACGTGCGGCGGCCCATCAGCCACGACCGTGCCCTCATTCACGATAAGCACGCGGTTAGCATAGATGATGGCCACATCGATATCATGGGTGATGAACAGAATGGCTTCGAAGCTGGGCAACTGCAGGATAGCGTTCATGAAATTAATGTAGTTTTTGTAATCCTGCCCTGCGGTTGGCTCATCCATCACCAGGATACGTGAGTGCATGGCCAGGATAGCCGCAATGCTGACCCGCTTCTGTTGCCCGAAGGACATGGATAACGGCGGTGTTTGCTCATAGCCCTGCAAATTGACAATCTCGACGGCCTCTTCCACCTCCTTTCTGATCCGCTCAGGATCATGCTTCAGGTTGGTCGGTCCAAATGCCAGCTCTTCCCTGACAGTGGGCGCAAACAGCATATGGCTTGGACTTTGAAACACATACCCCAGTGTGGCAGCGATCTCAGCCACGCTCAACTGGCGCGTGTCGCGGCCCCTCACCAGGACCTGACCGCGTTTCGGTTTAAGCAAGCCGATGGCGTGCTTCACCAGGGTGGTTTTCCCGGCTCCATTCGGACCTAAAACCGCAATCACATCACCGCGGTTGATTTCGAGGTTAACGTCGTGCAACACTTCCGGCCCGCTTTCGTAGCTGAAGGCCACATCCTTGAACTGTACCAACGGCTCCGCAGCGCCCACAGCGGCAGGCAAAACCTGGCGCTCTGGCGGCAATGGATCGTTGGCAGCAAACTCGATGATTAACCTGGCTGGCAGCTTGACCTCGCGGTAATCCACCTTTTCCGACAGCATTTCAGCCGGGCCGTCGTAATGAACCTCGCCCTCTTTCATAAACAACACCCGCTCGGGGTGGATGCGTAGCACATCCTCGACACGGTGCTCTACCATCAAGACGGTCATACCTTCATCCGCCAGGCGGCGGATCAATTCCAGGGCTTCCTGCGCGCTGGCGGGGTCCAGGCTGGCAAGCGGCTCGTCCAGCAGCAGGATGCTGGGACGCATGGCCAGAACACCCGCCAGGGCAACTTTCTGTTTTTCACCGCCTGACAGGTAGTGTGTCTGGCGGTCTTTGAGATGGGTTATTTTCAGGCGCGCCAGGGCTTCATCCACCCGCTGGTGGATTTCTGCCCGCGGCAGCCCAAGGTTCTCGAGACCAAAAGCCACTTCGTTGAGCACGATCGAGCCTAAAATCTGCCGTTCCGGATCTTGCAGCACGGTTCCGACGATCTGTGAGATGCGCGCCAGAGGCATGCCTTTAATATCCTGCCCCTGCAGATGAACACTGCCCTGCAATTCCCCCTTATAACTGCGCGGGATCAGTCCATTAATACAGCGCGCCAGCGTGGTCTTGCCGCATCCGCTGGCGCCCGCGATTAAGACCACCTGAGGGGTTTCCACCGTCAGATTAATATTCTTTATCGCCAGATCTTCGCGGCTGCGGTAGCGAAAGGACAGGTTACTTACAACCAGCGGAAATTGCTGCGCCATGCACTTTCCTTTGCCTCAGGATGGTGGTGCCTTATATATATTGCAAGGGACGGATCCCGAGAAAACGGTCGTGTTCGCGAGATAAGATTTGGAAATGTATTGGTTACTACCGCTCAATAAATCCTGTGGTTACGATTGTGATAACTATAGCATGACAGCGGGAGAGCGTCAATTATCTCAGCCCTTGATCAACGAAATCAAAATTTTCTGCGCAGCATGTTTTTAACCCCCATTTAATAGACAAATAATGAAATTATGCTATACTGATTTTGTCAAACGTTCGGGTGCCCCCCTCACTCGGGCGTTTGACATTTAATTCCTGCACACGGATGGTTATTCGATGCTGGTGAGTTCTACAGGCGTGGGGCTGAAACGGCGCTGGCTGCCCAGCCGCAGGTGCAGGCTGTAGAAACCCAAGGCGGCCAGACCACATAGAACGCCGCCGATATACCAGAGCAGGTTGGGATTGTAATTATCCAGGATGATTCCAGCCGCCCCAGGCCCGACCGTCGCGGGCAGCATCCAGGTCAGACTAAAAACAGCCATATAACGCCCGCGCATATCTTCGGGCGCAAAATTTGCCGCCAGTGCCTGGGTGGTTGGCATGATGATCATCTCACCCACGGTAATAATCACCACTGCCAGGGCGAATAAAGCATAAGCGTTGACATAAGCGAACATGCTGAAGCCCAGCATATAAAATAGCGCTCCCAGAGCCATCATGACAAAGGGCGGCCGGCGCTTGATGATGCGCGTGACTGTGAACTGGAAGAGGATGACCGTGATGGCGCTGGTGGTCAGCAGGAAACCGTAGCCCTGCGGCTCGATACCGTGATGATCGCGCAAATACACCGACAGCGAATTGTACATTTGCTGGTAAACCACACCCATCAACATACCCGCCGCCATGAAAGCCATAAAAGCCTTATCGCGCGCCACAAGCGCGTAACCCTTGTAAGTTGCCAAAATGCCCTGGCGTTCCTGACCCGCAGATCCCTCAGGCCTGGTTTCGGAAATCAACAGATAAAAAATCAACGCAACAACGCAGCTGATGACCGCGTCGATAACAAACAAAGCGAAGAAGGAGGATTTGGCCACAAATCCGCCGATGGTCGGCCCAATGATCCAGGCCATGTTGCCCACCACCCTGAGAATGCCAAAACCCTCCTGACGCTGGCGCTCTGGCAGGATATCCGCGATCATGGCCATGTGCGCCGGTCCAGCCACATCTGAGAGCAGGCCTACCAGAACCGCCAGCGGGATCAGGGCTGTAAAGTCGTTAACCAACCCAATCGAGAGCGTGCTCAGCGCGCTGAAAACCAGGCCAAAGAGGATGATCTTGCGCCGCCCGAATTTATCTGTCAGACCGCCCCCAACCATGCCGCCGAACATCCCGAATACCGAGAAAATCCCCAAAACAATTCCTGCCTGGGTCATCCCAACCTGGAACTTTTGGGTAATATACAGCGAGAAGAAGGGGAAAAGGAGCGTCCCCCCGACACGGTCGATAAAAGAGACCATGACGACAAGCCAGAATTTTCGGGGAAACTCGTGATAAATTTTTGAGAGCCTGTTCACAGCGTCTTTACCTTTGGTCAAACCAGGTTGATCTTATCACAGCCCTCATTTATGACAAGGTGGGTCTTTCAGTTCTCGCCGCGGGTGAACCTGGGCGCTGAATAAATAAAAAAACGCAAGCGGCCGAAACTTCGGGTAGTCTTGATGCGTATAATATATTAGTTACCGCATGCCATCATCGATGGCTGGGAATATTGGCATAAGTTGAGAAAGGGAAGGATTACGATGGACGAACAAATCTCTGAAAGTGGAGCGCAAGCGCCCCGCAAGCACCACCGCAGCAGCATCTGGTGGGGATTGGTATTGATTTTCATTGGCCTCATCATCTTCGCTCAACGGGCTGGCTGGCTGGGGCCGCAGTACAACTGGTGGGCGCTGTTTATCTTTGTTCCCGCAATCGGCACATTAAGCGGCGCATTTTATGCCTTCCAGAGCAGCGGCAAGTTCAACGCCGCCGTGCGCAGCAGCCTGGGCAGCGGGTTAATCATCCTGACCGTTGCCTTCATGTTTCTATTCGGGGTCAGTTGGGCGGACTGGTGGCCGTTGATGGTGATCGTCCCAGGATTCTCCTTTGTGCTGACCGGTTTCAGCAGCCGTGAAATCATCAATATGTCCTTCTGGATCGGATTGGGCGCCATGTTCCTGGGTGCCGGGTTCCTGGCGTTGAACTTGAACCTTTATGATGTCGAAGGCGCATTCGCCCCCTACCGCTGGTGGGGCGTGGCGATTCTCATCCCGGCCGCAGGGGCTTTCATCAACGCCTTGATTGCCGCCGCGCGCGGCAGGCGATTCGGCACTATCCTGGGCCTGATTATCTTCGGATTGATGGCCGCGGCTACGGGTATCGTCGCGCTGCTCGGCCTGGACTGGAACATCCTCGCCCCGATTCTCCTGATCGTTGTGGGAGTCGGCATACTGCTGGGCATTTTTTCGCGCCGCTGAGAAACACTCATTTTATTGTAGGCAGACCAGATCCCTCGGACCTGGTCTGTTTTTTCATGCAGCGCGTCCCCTCGCTCGGTCAGGAAAACCGACGATCCGCGTAGGTGCGATTTAGCGGGAAATTTGCGCTGCCCATCTGAACGGCGCTGCGCCCCCCAGGTTCATCCTGGCGCAAGCTGGTAAGCCTGGATATTTATTTGCATTAATTGGAGAAATTTGGTAAGTTTTATATATCGATCCAAGAAATACCAGCGTCATTACCCTGGTTCCGGCAGAAAAAGCAGGTGCAAAAATGAAAAAAAAGGACATCCCAGAAATACCTTCCTCAGAGATCACACCGCAGAAAGTTTATCTTTCGCGCAGAAAATTCATGCAGCTCACCGCGGCCGCCGGCGCAGGCACGCTGCTGGCTGCCTGTGGAGTCAGATCGCCTGTGCCGGCGCCTGCCAGAGAAGGTCAAGACCTCGATTCGGTCATTTACCGCGACGAACTGGGCGACCCATCCAACAGCTACGACGAGATCACCAATTACAATAACTTTTACGAATTTACGATGGATAAACCCGCTGTGGCGGCGCAGGCCCGAAACTTTCCCACCTCCCCCTGGCAGGTTGAGGTTGGCGGGCTGGTGCACAACCCGCGCGTTTACGACATTGACGATCTGCGCGCCTTTCCGCAGGAGGAGCGCGTCTACCGGCTGCGCTGCGTTGAAGGCTGGTCGATGGTTATTCCCTGGCTCGGATTTCCGCTCTCTTTGCTCCTGAAAGCGGTGGAGCCGACCAGCAGCGCCAAATACGTGGTCTTCACCACTATCCTCGACCCATTGAACATGCCGGGGCAAAAAAGCCCTTTCTACCCCTGGCCTTATGTGGAGGGTCTGCGCCTGGACGAAGCCATGCACGACCTGACCATCCTGGTGACCGGCCTGTACGGGCAGCCCCTGGAGCCGCAGAACGGCGCGCCGCTGCGCCTGGCGGTTCCCTGGAAATACGGTTTTAAAAGCGGCAAATCGATTGTAAAAATCGAGCTGGCAGAGGAGATGCCGCGCACATTCTGGAACCTGATCGCGCCGCATGAATACGGTTTCTACGCCAATGTGAACCCGGAAGTGGCCCACCCGCGCTGGTCGCAGTCCACTGAGCGGCGCATCGGTGAGAGCGGCCGCCGCCCAACACTGATGTTCAATGGCTACAGCGAGCAGGTCGGGCAGTTGTACAGCGACCTGGATCTAAAAACAAATTATTAAGGCATGAAAAAATGGTCGCGCGCGCAAGTCGCGGTGCACATCCTGGCGTGGCTGCCTTTGCTCACCCTGGTTGCTGCGTATTTCACCAACAACCTGACCATCAATCCCATCCAGGCGGCCACCCAGCGCTCTGGCGACATCGCCATCGTTTTACTGCTACTGACGCTGGCCTGCACCCCCATTCATACCATCTTCCATATCCCGGTGCTGCTCAAATTACGCCGCCCCCTGGGACTTTACACTTTTTTTTACGCCGCCCTGCATATGCTGACCTATACCGGCTGGGATTACGGGTTTGATTTTCAGCTTATCGCCTCCGAATTCACGCAAAAACGCTACCTGGTGGTCGGTATCAGCGCTATCTCCATCCTCGCCGCCCTGGCATTTACCTCCCACAACTGGTGGAAGAAAAAACTGGGCAAAACCTGGAAAAACCTGCACCGGCTGATTTATCTGGCAGCGGGATTGATCATCCTGCACGTCGCCTGGGCCGTTAAGGGCGACCTGGTTCGCCTGCAGGGGGACATCTGGAAACCACTGGCGGCCGGGATCGTATTGTTCTTGCTGCTGGCCGCGCGCATCCCTCCCCTTAGGCGGGCGCTCGCCAGGCTGCGGCAGTTGAAGGCGCTGCGGTCCCAGAAAACCTCGCGCGAATCACCGCCCTACCCGGAGAAAAGCACACGAACCGGGTGATTCAGAGGTCAGAAGGCGAACAGAAACGCCAGGTCGTTGACATTGGTGTGCGTCTGGCCGATCAGCAGCAGGTCACCCAGGGGTTCAAAGAAGTGGAAGGAATCATTTTGCGCCAGGTAATCCTCGGGTTTCAAACCCAGGTCCAGCGCGCGCGCCAGCGTTTCGCCGCTCACCATCGCTCCTGCCGCTGCGGTCGGGCCATCATCGCCGTCCGTCGCCAGTGTCGCCAGCAGCACATCCTGCAAACCGGCCAGATCCCTCACCGCGCCTAAAGCCACCTCCTGATTGCGCCCGCCCAACCCATCTCCCTGGATGGTGACCGTTGTTTCACCCCCAACGACGATACAGGCTGGGCGAGGCAGCGGCTGTCCGCTGGCGGCCACCTGGCGGGCAACCGCAGCCAGGAAGCGGCCTGCCTGACGGGCCTCACCCTGCAGGTAGGTGGTTAAAAGCAGCGTGTTGAACCCTAGCGACTGCGCCTCTGCAATCGCTGCCCGGGCTGCCAGGATGTTGCTGCCAATGATCAGGTTGTGCACTCTTTCGAAAAGCGAGTCCCCCGGTTTGGGCGTTTCTGGCGCCTGACCGCGCAGCCCTTTTTGCAGGTAGTCCATCACCGCAGGCGGGACCTTTTCCTGCAGGCGGTAACGCTTTAACACCTCCACCGCATCCAAAAATGTGCTTGTGTCCGCTACGGTGGGCCCTGAAGCGATAACGTCTAGCGGATCGCCAACCACGTCCGAGAGGATCAGGGTGAGCAATTGCGCTCTGGATGCCTGACGCGCCAACCCGCCCCCTTTGACCATGTCGAGATGTTTGCGCAGGATATTGATCTCGTCAATCGAAGCGCCGCAATCCAGCAGTCGCTGGGTTAATTGCTGCAGGTCGTCCAGGCCGATACCCTCTACCGGAGCGGTCATCAGGGCTGAGCCTCCCCCCGAAATCAGGCAGATGACCAGGTCCTGACTGCCAGCCTGCTTCAACAGATTCAGGATCTGGCGGGCGGCTGCTTCCCCGCGCTTGTCCGGCAGGGGATGACCAGCTTCATGCACCACAATGCGCGCGGGGATGGGTTCGGACACGCGGGCTGTGTTACCTTTGCTTTCCTTAACGACCACAATCCCGCCCGATAAAAAGCGCCCTAAAATGCGGGCGGCCGCGCGCGCCATTGGCGCTCCCGCCTTGCCAGCGCCCACCAGCCAGACGCGCCGGTAGGAACTTAAATTGTAAGTGTGTCCGTCAGCCAGCAGCAAGTCACCGTTGCGCTCAAGGTGGCAGGCGACGGCTGTGGCCGGATCGACCGCTTTGAGGGCAGCGGCGATGATGCGTTGGACCTCGCGGCTGGAGGGGTGATTTTCGAGTGTTTGTGTCTGCAGACCTTTTGGATTCATTTGAATGTCTCAATAGGGAAAAAATATACCTATCAGGCCTTTTTTATTGTACCTCAGGCGGCAATCCTTATCCGCGGCTGCGTCTTCGAAGACCCAACAGATTTCTTCCACGGCTGTCTTTATCGGCTGGCAATCTTTATACACAAGGTCCAATAACCAGCCAAAAAACCATTGCAACCTTTAGAGTCATTTATAATCAAAACAATTAATATACAGACAAATATAAGGAATAACGCATGCCAGCAAGGAAAAAACACAATAAATCCAGCCTGCCGCCCTATGCTTTGATCGCCGGGTTCGTGGTCATCGTGATCGCTGCCGCCGCCATATTGATCGGCGCTCAGCCAAAAGCAGCCGCAGGATTACCTGCGCAGGTCAGCGTCGCCCAGGCTGCTGAACTGCGCGATAACGGCGCTTTTATCCTGGACGTGCGCGAACCGGAAGAGTGGGCAGATTTTCACATTCCAGGCTCCACCCATATTCCGCTCGCTCAGCTCGCTCAGCGAGTCAACGAAGTTCCGAATGATCAGGAAATTGTGGTCGTATGCCGCTCTGGCAACCGCAGCCAGACCGGGCGGGACATCCTCCGGCAAGCCGGATTTGAAGATGTGACCAGCATGTCAGGCGGGCTGCTCTCCTGGCGCAGTTCAGGTTACCCCACCGTCAGCGGTCCCTGATAATTGCTTTCAGCCTGGGCAGGAGCGCCTGGTAAACCGGGCAGCGGTCATATACGGCGCTGAAAACCAACAGCGCAGCGACCGCCAGAAGCAGCCACGCAGGCCAGCTAAAAAGAGCGATTGCAGCAACCACCAAACCAGCGCCAGCGCGCAGCAAGCGCTCAACCGGCGCTGGTCCTTTTTCTACCACCCTGCCGGCTGCCAGGGCATCCATTATCCGGTTGATCTCCCCTGCGCCAGCCGCGCCTGTTTTCCGGTACAGGAATTCACCGTTGACCACGCCTAACAGGGTTGGTATGCCCACGATGCCCAGGCTGGCGATTAGCTCAGGCGATTCATCCGCGTTGATTTTCAACACGTCCACCCTGCCGCGGTATTGATCCGCGGCTTTTTCCAACAGCGGCGCCATATATCGGCAGGGAGCGCACCAGGGTGCCCAAAACTCCACCAGCAGCGGCAATCGTGTTTCGGCGATGCGTTTCTCAAAGTCGTCTACATTCATCCAGGTTTGCCTTTTAAGATAACCAGAGGTGATTTTCATCACCCCTGGATTTTGAATGGGTCTCAAAATTTTTATAGAAGGGCTTCAGGCGCGTTTATTGGTGCGGATGCGCAGCAGGGCGTAAGCCGGGCACCAGCCAATCACCCCGGTCAGCAGCGGGACGAAGCCAAGCCATTTGAAGATCTCTCCCACCACACCCGAGACCAGTCCGCCCCAACCCAGGGCTAACAACACGCCTCCCAGCACAACCCGTATCAACCGGTCAAGGTTTGATTCATTTATATAAGCCATCTTTAGGTCCTCCAAAATTTTGAGTGGATTACTTATTCTATCTTTTAGACGGTGAAGGTCTTGAAAGGTTACATCAAATCCGTTTCTTCGCTGGACTTTTCAGGCCAATCTCCACCCTGGTCTAACGCCCTTTTAATGCGCTCGTACAGGCTGTCGCGGCGCAAGGGCGGGATTTGCAACTGCCCGCTGGTTTTATAGATCGCAATGGTTTTTCGCGTGCTGTCCAGGACGACACTACAGTTATGACAGGTGCGCAGGTGTTCTTCAGCCTCGGCACGCAGGTTCTCATCCAGGTCGTTATCGATATACTCGGACAAATAATGGATCAATTCTACGCAATTCATGGTTTACTGCCTCCATCAGCAGCTTTTACATAGCCTGCCAGGGACTCGCGCAGCGCCAGGCGAGCCCGGTGCAGGCGCACTTTGACCGCCGCTGCCGATATTCCCGTAATGCGGGCAGTCTCCTCTATGGAGAGCTCCTGGATATCCCGCAGGATGAACACCGCGCGCAGGGACGGCGATAGTTTTGCAATGGCGCTGTCCAGCTCGCGGCGGATTTCCAGATCGGCTGCCATCTGCTCAGGGGTCCAGCGCCATTCGATGAACTGCTGCGGGAGAAACGCTGTCTCATCCTCGTCTCCAGTCAGATCGTCAGAAGGCATGGCCAGATCGATGCGGGCGCGCAGGCGGTCGATGCAGGCGTTGTAAGCAATGCGGTAAATCCAGGTAGACAGGCTGGATCGGTTTTCAAACGCCTGCCGGTTTTTGATGACCGCCAAAAAAGTGTCCTGGACGACGTCTTCCGCCTGGTGAGGATCTCGAGTCAGGCCGACGGCCAGGCGGTACACCGGATCGGCGTACTGCCCAAAAAGCGCTTCCAGGGCTTCGGCTGGGTGCGCGCTTTTCAAGCCGTGTTCGATATCACCCTCCACAGACGCAGGTCTCCATGCCTTTTAGACGGAGGAATGACGAAAAGGTTACACGGATGGGTTCGCTGCCGCGGGCTGTTCCTGAATGCCGAGCAGGGCCAGGATGGAAAGGAAAAACAGCAGACCGTAGATGCCCATCACCAGGGTGTAGCCCAGCCCATCGGCAATCGGGCCGGCAATGTAAGCACCGATAGCGCCAGCGCCCGCCCCCGCCAGGTTAGAGAGGCCTAAAAACCGCCCGGCCTGCTCCCGTGGGACAATTTCTGTACCCAGCGCCCAGTTGGCGGAATAGAACAAACCGGTACCAGCGCCCACCAGGCAGCCTGCCACATACAGCGCAGCCATGGAAGGGAACAACAGCATGACGACGATGCCGGTGGTCGCTAACAGGCCAGCCACCCCGATGAGGAGTTTCTTGCCAAAACGGTCTGACAGCCAGCCGGAAGGCAGGGCGGTCAGCAGAATAAACACGCCTACGAACATGGTGATGGTCGCGGCCGGGGCGGCGGCTTTTTCGCCAGGAAATTCGACAAAGCGCTCCTGCAAAAAGAAAACCAGGAAGGTGGCCACATTGGTCGAACCGACCAGAAACGCCAGCCGGTTGACCACCCACCACTTAAAGGATGCCTGATAATGAATATCTTTTCCGATTCCAATGCGCAGACTGGCGATCACCCCCAACGCCACGGCGATCGCAATGGCGAGCACGCCAGCCGCGGCGGTCAGCAGTGTGGCAAACACCGGCCCCATCTTCAGATCCAGGCTCATAAACCAGCGCACCAGCGCGCCCATGCCCAGGATGACCACTGTAAATACGGCCGTCATCGCCAGCAGGCGCAGGAACGGCTGCCAGTTAAGCTTGAAAGGTGCGCTCTCGAGCCGCTTTTCTGGCACCAGCATCGTCAGGCCGGCGCAGGCGACCATCACCAGCAGAAGGACCCCAATCGCAGCCCACAGGTTGCCCTGGCTGACCAGACGGCCGATCACAAAGGAGACAAAAATGAGCGGCAGTGGTAATTCCAGCAGCGCTTTGACCCCGGAAAACCGCCCGCGCATCTGGTCCGGGACCAGGTCGGGAATAAGACCCTGCGTGGCGGCATGCGCGGTGTTAGCGGAGGTCATCGAGAGGATGTACAGGACAAACAGCAGCCAGTAACCAGCGGCTCCCTCCATCCCGGCGGTGAAACCGATCAGGATGAAGATGATCACTTCACCGATCGTCCCGGCGATGATGAAGGGGCGCCTGCGTCCCAGAGGGTGGGTGCTGCGGTCCGAGAGCATCCCCATTAACGCCTGCACCAGCACTGCCGCCATCAGCGCCCACAATCGGATGGTGCCCACAGCGGCGCCCTTGGCTTCCTCGCCGACAAACTGCTGCACCAGCAGGGGTATGATCAAGGGCGAAATGGTCTGCGAGCGGGCGGTCAGAGCAAACCAGTAGATATTGATGGTGATGTAATCGTACCAGCGGATCGCGCGATTCATGTCAGCTCCCTATTGCCTGTTTAACCGATTCCATCCAGAAAAGTTGCTCAGAGGGTGTTGTCATCCAGGGTTAAAACGGTGTAGATATCCATAAAAAACTCGATTTCTTTTCCCGAGAATCTCCACCCTTGCAGATCTGCCTGCGGGGAAACCATCACGCCGTCGACCGCGCTGCTAAAAATCACCTGCACAGATTGAGGCTGATCAGCATAGTTCATCAGGTGGACCTGTATTCCCTGCGGCCGCCGCAAGACCTCAACCAGGACAGGCTGACGCGCCTTTACGCGCGGAAAGATTTCTCCTTCTGGAAGCGCCGCCAGGAGAGCCTCGCGCGCCTGCGAAGCGGGCAGGACAAAGTATGGAGTCTGAGTCACCAGGCGCGCCATGCCCAGGCGGTCCATCCATCTGCGGGCAACGCGGCTGCTGAAATACTGGTTAAGCAGCCAGTGAGCGCCGGCCGAAACCAACCGGTTCACCAGAGTCGAACGGGCTGTCAGGGATGCCTGGCGTGGAACCCAGCCGTTTAGGTCTGGAACAAAGATACGCCTGATCCTGCTGTGGGAGAATTCGCCAGGATACCCTTCCTCGAAGGTCAGCAGCGCGGTCAACCCCTGGATAGCCTGACCAGGGTTGATGGCTCGCCAGGGGATGCCAGCAGCGGTCAGCGTCTGGGCAGCGCCTAACAGCAGCGGCGCGAGGCTGTGCCAGTTTTGCCAGAGCGCGTCACCCGGCAATAGCAGCCCAATTGGCGCGATTGCTTCCGCTGGCGGGTCGTACAGGTTGGCGTTCTCCTTCAGCCAGCGGTTGAATTCCCCGATAGCGCGGCGTTCATTTCCATAACGCTCCTCTGTCAGCAGGGTGTGTTTGCTGCCGTCAAAATATTCCGTGCCTTTAATGGTGGTCGAGCAGCCGCAGGCTGCTGCTTCAGCCATGCCCTGCAGGTAGCGCCGCAGCGGATACACGCCGTCAAAGCCAATACCGGTATCATAGGAAAGCATGCTCAGGTGGATGCCCTCCCGTAAGGCAGGACGCACCAGCCGTACGGTCAGGGCGTTGTTTGCCAGGCGCGGAACTGGCACCGCGTCCCAACGAGGCAGCGAAAAATTCTCGATCATCATCACATCCTGCACATGCGAGAGGCGCTGCAGGTCGATCCCGAAGACCAGATAACTAGGCCGCGGAACAGGATCATAATCGTTGGCGCTGATCACCACATCCTGCTTGATTGCGCGGGCGTGCGCAGCCAAATCCTCAACCAGGCGGCTGAGCTGGTTTGCGCGCCAGCGGATGTAGGCATCGCTGCGCACCTCGCCAGGCTGGATGCGTTTGGGGATCTTTTCCCCGCTGTGTTCAAAGTACTTCTGCTGGCATGCCGGGCAGTAACAACCTGCGCCCCCCAACCAGGCGCTGAACAACGAGAAAGGCTGCTCGCCGTACCACAGGTTGTCGAAGAAGATGCCGTCAGCGCCGCGCTGGATAGCTCCCGCGATTACAGTTGTCAGATGCGCCCGCCATTCCTCATTTTGCGGGCAAACCATGTAGCGGCCGGTATAGTAATGTACCATCCTGCCGCGTGCATCCAGCGCGTACCATTTCTTGTTACGGAAACTGCCGTCGATGACGCAGTTCGAAGTCTGGATGTATGCAAAAACCGGTGAGCCGGCCTGATGGTAGGCGCGGGCTGCCTGCTCAAACGACTGCCAGTCCTCTATTTCGATCTCGGGAGGGAAGCCCCAGTTGTAGGTCAGGTGTACCCAGTTGCAGAACAATTCCCCCACCACCCGCTGCGCCCCTTGCGGAGTGTGGGCTTCGAGATGCACCTCTTCATCGACCGCCTGGTTCATAAATTTCAGGCGGTTCATGCGGACCGTTCCCGGACCTGCCCACAAATAGATCGGGCGGTAACGCCCAATTCGAAAGGGTTGTTCTGTTTGATCCATCAGCAGCTCGGGAGAAGCGGAGATAAATTATTATATAGGAAATCCAGCCAGGTTGGATGCGCCCGCAAAATCGGTTACGATCCTTTGAACAGGCTATGCGCAATTTTTCGATCACCACTTATATTCGGACTAGTTCTATCACATACCTGAAGGTATGTTACAATCTATGTATAATCGAACCATACCAGCCCTGACGGTGTTTTCCTGGTGGTGATCTTTGATCACATCACGCTCATCATGCAGGTCAAAGAAAGCCTGACCTATTTTCTTAACCCGGAGGAAAGCATATGCCGCAAGATCGTACCAGAAAGATCGTTATTACGGGAGTATTGGGGGCAATTGCTGTTCTGCTCGGCCTGACCCGCCTGGGGTTCATCCCCTGGCCAACGGGTGCTTCCTTAACTATCATGCACGTACCGGTAATCATCGGCGCCGTGCTCGAAGGTCCCTGGGTTGGACTGGGCATCGGTTTAATTTTTGGCATTTTCAGCATGATCCAGGCTGCCGTTGCGCCCACTGGCCCGGCAGATGTGTGGTTCACCAACCCGCTTCTTTCGATTCTCCCGCGCCTGTTCATTGGCCCGCTCAGCTGGCTGGTCTGGCAGGCTTTGAAAAGATGGCCGGCCGCAGGCCTGATCGCGGCCGGAATTGCCGGCAGCCTGACCAATACCGTTCTGGTGCTGACCATGATCGGCGTGCTGGGCTTCGTCCCCTGGGTCGCTTTGGGTCCCATCGCGGTGGCCAATGGTTTGCCGGAGGCAGGGCTTTCAGCGCTCATCACGCTGTTGGTGGTGGCTGCCTGGCAGCGCTTCGCGGTTGGCAAGCGCAAAGGCGCAGACTTATAAACGGGTCAGCGGCCTGCTAATAGAATCCCCGCTGCCAGCAGGACGCCGACAAAGATCACCAGGCCATCCAGCCAGCGGAAATGCATGACGATAAAAGAAGTGCGCCGCGCCGGGCTGCCGTAGCCGCGCGCGTCCATGGCCAGCGCAAGGGTTTCAGCCCGCCGCAGGCTGGTCAGAAATAGCGGTACGATCAGCGGCGCGATCTGGCGCATGCGTTGAAACAGGCTGCCTTTGCGCACACCCCATTCCGCTCCGCGCGAGGCCTGCGCCTTGGCGATGCGCTCGGCTGCCTGGGCCAAGAAGGGAAGGAAGCGCACGGTCACCTGCACCACCATGACAAAATCATGTGTGGGAATCCCGATGCGCGTCAGGGGTGACAGCAGCGCTTCCAGACCATGGATCATCTCTGAGGTCGAGAGTGTGAAGGACGCCAGCCCCAGCGCAAGGATCAACACGGCAAAGCGCATCAGCAGCATGCCTGCCGATAGCAGCCCAGCCGCATAGATGTTCACCGGCCCCAATGACAATACCGGCACGGCATCCGCCGGCCTGACAGCCAGGAAGATCTGCAGGACAGCCAGGATCAGCAGAAAAGGAAGCGGCGGTCCAAGGCTGCGCAAAGCGTAACGCAGCGGAATGCGTCCAAGCCTGAGCAGCACCAATACCAGCAGGAGCGCAAGAATCAATCCGTGCGGCCGAGGGGTAAACGTGGCGGCCAGGATGATCAGACCGTAGGCCAGGATGCGCGCGCGTGGATCCAGGCGGTGCAAAACCGAGTCAAGCGGCAGATACTGCCCGATATTAACCATGCGCAGGAATTCGAAGTTATGCACGGCGTCTCTCCTGGATGAACGCCAGGCAGCGGACAAGATCGCTCGGGCGCAGGATGCCCGCTGGAAGGGGCCAACCGTTCGCCCGCAGCACAGAAGCGGCTTCCGCAACTAACGGGGCTTCCATGCCCAGCGCCTGCAACTGGCCGACCTGTTCAAAGACATCCACCGCCGCCCCTTCGACCACCGTGCTTCCTCGGTTTAATACCGTGACCGCGTCACTTAACTCCGCGATGTCCTCCATGTGATGCGAAGCCAGGAGGAGCGTGACTCCCTCATTCCGCAGGCGATTCATGGTGTTCAATGCCTCGCGGCGTGAAACTGGATCCAGACCGGCGGTGGGTTCATCCAGCAGCAGAACCTCCGGCTTCATCGCCAGGATGGAGGCCAGGGCGACCTTACGGCGCTCCCCTCCGCTCAACGTAAAAGTCAGGCGGTCTTTATAAGCTTCGAAATCCAGGCCTACCGTGTCCATGGCTGAACGCACAATCTCACGCAGCGAGCCTGTTTCACCCTTGAGGCGCGGGGCATACGCAATTTCATCCCCGACGTACTGCTCGAAGAGCTGGTACTCCGGGTTTTGGAAAACCATGCCGGCATAACGCCTGACAGCCTTTAAATCCACGCTGGCGTCATTGAGGTCAAAAGGCCCTACCTGAACACGCCCGGCCTGCGGCAGCAAGAGCCCGTTGATATGCTGCATCAAAGTCGATTTACCCGAGCCGGTCGGCCCGATCAACCCGTGGATCCTGCCTGCGCCGGCGTGCGCGCTTGCATCGGACAGCGCGCGGTGCGCCAGGGGTGTATCCCGCATGTAGACATACTTAAGTCCCTCGACCTCGATCAAAGATTTCGCTTGACTGGGGCTAACAGGATCTTCGAGAGGGAAAGCCGCGACTCCGGGCGGGGGCTGCATCGAAGCCAGAGCAGCCATCAGGTCTTTCGAGCGCAGCAGCGGTCGGGGCAAATCCGGCAGGGCTGTGCGAATCTGGGCCGCCAGGCGGGCTGCCTGCGGCAGGTCAAGCCCCAGGGCGGGCAATTCTTCCGGGCGGGAGAAGACCTCAGCAGGGGTCGAATCGATCGCCACCCGGCCGTGATCCAGCACGACGATCCGATCGGCTGCCACAGCCTCGCGCATAAAATGAGAAATGACGATGATGGTCAACCCGTCGCGGTGCAGCCGGTCGATCAATTCCCTCACCATGCGGCGACCGCCGGGATCCAGCATGGCGGTCGTCTCATCGAAAATGACACAGCGCGGGCGCATCGCCAGCACCCCTGCCAGGGCCGCGCGCTGCATCTGCCCGGCCGAGAGCAGGTGCGGCGGGCGCTGGCGGTACTCTGACAGGCCAGTGATCTCCAGGGCTTCATCCACCCTGCGCCGAATTTCCGCGTTAGGCAGACCCAGATTCTCGGGGCCAAAAGCCACATCCTCTTCCAATACTGCCGCCACGATCTGGTCTTCAGGTGTCTGAAAGACCATGCCCACCTCGCTGCGGATCTGGGCGTGGTTGTGAGGATCGCGCGTGTCCAGCCCGCCGATGCGCACAGATCCTGACCCGGGCAGCAATAACGCGTTTAAATGCCTGGCAAGAGTGGTCTTTCCAGAGCCGTTGGCGCCAATGATGGCAACGTATTCCCCCTCTTCAATGGACAGGTTGACATTTTTTAGCGCAGGGATCGACTCGCCCCCACGGATGGGATGGCTGAAGGAGAGATCTGAAATTTCTATAAATGGGACTGCCATTGGTCAGGTAATTTTAGCACAACCAAAACCTTTGTCCCGCCTCTTTTTTTGGCATATAATAATTTTGAGTTGCAGTTTTTTAACATGGAATTTTCTTTCCCTTTTCGTTGAACGCTCTTTTTCGGTAAAAGGCAGATTGAGCGCTGGACAGCCATTGCAAGATGCAATCCTTTCTTGACCATTTCCTACAGCAATTCAACAGCCGAAAAGGCATCCCAACCCGGCTGGCTGATGTTCCGCGCCTGACGCTTGCCTTTTTAATATTGGCACTGCTGCTGATCGCAGCCGTTGTGCTTGCTAACCTGGTTGGTTTTTTTAACCCTTATCACACCGCCCAGGCGCAGGTGGCAGAAACGCTGGCGTTTCATCCCGATCTCGAAAACCGGCTGGACTATACGCGCGCCGCCGCCATCATCTTCGGGCAGGAGCTGCATCCTGAAATCGCCCAGCAAATCAATATCTGGAATGATTCCCTCAGCCCGGGTGACATCGCTTCTCTGGCAGGCATGCTCGAGGTCCAGCCGCAGGATATGGATATCTTTAACCAATGGATGAACCTGCTGGCACGGGAGATCCTGGCGCTCTACAGCGCAATTTCAACGGGCGACCAGACGCTGACGATGGCGGCCGCAATATCCTATTTGCGCGACAATCCAGAAAGCAACGCTGTCGAACAGATGCAATTGCTCCATAACAGCATCCCTCCCATCCTGGAGCGCATGAATGCCCTGCGCGCGCAGGGGCAGCGCATCGATGCGCTTGCCCGCCAGATTAGTGAGGATTCGCCAGTTCCGGCTTCCCTGGCTGGCTTTGAATTTCCAGACCATGCGCTTTCCCCATACGGTGCCTTGCTGCAGCAGGGTTCCATAGCCTGGGCTCACCTGCCCGAACGCAGCGCTTCGCTTGAAATCCAATTTGTCAATAATATTGCTGTTCTGGAAGAAATTTTCCTGGCAATCGATGCTGCCCGGCGCACCGACCGCGCCTGGGGATATTCGATCTGGCAGCCAATTGCAGCCTGGCTGCAGCAGCGAAGCGTGCCTGTGCTTCTGCTGGTCGTGTTGCTCCTTGCCGCGGCTATCCTTCGCTACTATTGGACGCCGCAACAACGCTTCAACCCCTTGCAGAGGGTAAAACCTCTGCTGGCTCGACTGCGCCTTTGGCTGGTTACCCTCTCCATCCGCCCTGTAGGTTCGCGTCCAGGGAGTAAACCCTATTTGCATCAATCCAGGGTTTTGGTGAACCGATTGATTCAGCCGCCCCAACGAACGCCGCTCGCGTCTCCGTCTGTTAGTGAAACTGCGAGGATTGTTGTGGTTTTTCCGAATGGATCGAGGCGTGAGTACAGGCTGCCCCAGTCGGGAATTTTTCGCATCGGCAGTGATCCGGCTTTTCCGGTTACCACCCCAACTAACCCGCGCAGTTACGTGGAAGTGTGGATCCGCAAGGCACACCGCCGTTACATTGTTGAAGTCATGTTCAGCGACGATCCAGTGCTGTTGAACCGCAACCCGATCAGCGCCAGCCGTGTTTTGTATCACGGCGACCTGATCCAGGTGCAGGAACTGCATATCATTTTTTTAGGCCAGTAGGCAGTTATTTTCTTCACTATAATTTCGACACTCATTTGGCTACAATAGGAATGCTTGACAGCTCCCATCCCCACCCGACGAGGAGAAACGATCCATGCAGCACAGCCTGAAACCGTTTTTTGCGCCGCGAGGCGTGGCGATTATCGGCGCATCTGCGACGCCCAACAAGCTCAGCTTTGGAATTCTACGCAACATGACCCTGTACGGTTTTCAGGGGCAAATTGCGCCTGTAAACCCTAAAGCTGATGAAATCCTGGGGTTAAAGTGCTACCCGGACATCACCAGCGTCCCTGACCCTGTCGACCTGGCCGTCATCGTCCTGCCCGCACCCGCAATCCCCGAGGTCATCGACGCCTGCGGCAGGCGCGGGATTCGCGCGGTTATCATCATCTCCGGAGGGTTTAAGGAGGTTGGCGAGCAGGGAGCGGATTTAGAGAAACAGATTTTAAATATCGCAAAGGGCTACGGTATGCGCCTGATCGGCCCGAACTGCGTGGGCACGCTGGATATTTACACCGGTTTGAACACAACCTTTATTCAGGGCGTCCCTTCCCGCGGCGGCATCGGATTCGTATCCCAATCGGGAGCTGTGGGCGGCGGTGTGGTGGATTACATCCGCAATAAGAAAGTCGGCTTTTCCAACTTCGCCAGCCTCGGAAACGAAGCCGACGTGACCGAAGCGGACATGATCGAATACCTGGATGCTGATGAGAATACGCGCGTCATTGCGGCCTACGTGGAGATGATTAAAGATGGGCAGCGCTTCATCGAAGTGGCGTCTCGCGTGACACCCCACAAACCGGTTGTGCTGCTAAAAGCCGGGCGCACCAGCGCGGGAGCGCGCGCCGTTTCTTCGCACACGGGCTCACTGGCGGGTTCGCACGCTGCTTACCAGGCGGCTTTTCAGCAGGCCGGCGTGCTTGAGGTCAACAGTGTGGCAGAACTTTTCGACCTGACCCTCGCTTTGGATACCCAGCCCCTGCCCGCCGGTAACCGTGTGGCTATCATTACCAATGCAGGCGGACCGGCAGCACTGGCATCCGACAGCCTGGCGAACAACGGGATGCAGATGGCAAACCTGAGCGATGAAACCATGGCTGCGCTGCGCCAGCGGCTTAATCCCGCTGCGCAGGTCTCTAACCCGGTGGATATGCTCGGCGGGGCTGAACCTCCTGAATATGCCTATGCGCTGGAGAAGGTCCTGGCGGACCCGCAAGTGGACGCCGCTATCGTCATCCTGGTCCCTCAGGCATTGGTCAACCCCGCCCAGGTGGCTGAAAGCATCTGCCGGGTATCAAAAGGAAACGCGAAACCGGTGGTGACCTGCTTTATGGGCGAATGGAGTGTGACTGAAGCGCGCGATCTTTTACACGAGAACGGCGTTCCGATGTACGTCTTCCCCGAGAGCACCGGCCAGGTGCTGGGCGGCATGTTGGCCTGGTCCAGGTGGCGCAGCCGAACTCAGGAACAGCCTGTCCGGCTGGAAAACCTCGACCCCGCAACCGCCCGCGCAATCCTGGCCGAGACAGGCCGGGAAGGGGTGCTGGGAGAAGCGCACACCCGCCCGCTGCTCGAGGCATATGGTATGCCGGTAGTCGCAGGAGCCCTGGCACGCTCAGCCGAGGAAGCAGCGGAATGCGCTGAGCGCATCGGTTTCCCCGTGGCGATGAAAATCGTTTCACCCGATATCCTGCACAAATCCGACCTGGGCGGAATCCGTCTGAACTTGCAAAACCGCGCCTCAGTCGAGGACGCCTATAACCAAATGGTGACGGACATCCTGTCTCGCAAGCCGGAGGCGCGTCTGGAAGGCGTGCTGGTCGAAGCCATGGCGCCAAAAGGCCAGGAAGTAATCGTGGGTATGCGCCGCGACCCGAACTTTGGTCCTTTGATGATGTTTGGACTGGGCGGGGTGTATGTGGAACTATTCGGCGACGTTTCTTTTCGGGTGGCGCCGCTCACCCGCCAGGATGCGATGGACATGATCGAGAGAACCCGCGCCGGCCGCCTGCTGACGGGTTTTCGCGGACAACCAGCCGCTGATGTCAACGCCGTCGTCGAGACCATTCTGCGCCTGAGCCAGCTCGCCCTGGATTTTCCGGAAATCGAGGAAATTGAGATCAATCCGCTGCTGGTGCTCCCCGACGGCCAGGGCGCTCTTGCGCTGGACGGGCGGGTCATCCTGGGAAGGGCGACTGACGGAGCGTCGTAGCCGCTATACGATCTGACCTCTGGCAGCGCTACGCCTGCCAGCCAGGCAGCCAGATGTGAAAACTACATCAATACTGGTCAAAGGACGGGGGCATTACCATGACCAGCTAAGTATAATTTTCCTGCCGTGAAATGTACCTGGCGGCGGTTTTATTGACCGCTGAAGAGTAAATTAATTAATCCCTGATGCCAAGCCGCCAATTATCCATACTTGCCCTCATCTTCGGGATGATCGCCTGCCTGTGTCTGCCTGCACGGGTGGAGGCTTTTTCCAATCCGATCCGATTCGACCAGTTGACCGTTGAAAATGGATTATCGCAGAACTCAATTTGGGCGATCACCCAGGACGTGTTCGGATTCATCTGGTTTGGCAGCGATGAGGGCCTGAACCAATATGACGGCTACGCTGTAAAGGTGTATCGGCACGATCCAGATGATACCAACTCGCTCAGCCACAACGCCGTAACCGCGCTTTATTCCGATCATCGCGGTAACCTGTGGATCGGTACGCTGAAAGGGCTGGACCGCTACAACCCGGTTGAAGGGCGCTTCGACCATTTCCCTTTCGTCCCGAAGAGTGACCCGCAAGGCCTTTGGGGCAGCACCATTCAGGCAATAACAGAGGGACCTGAAGGCGATTTATGGATTGCCACGGAATACGGCGGCTTGAACCGCCTTGACCCAGGGACGGGCAAAGTGGATCACTGGCTTCCGCAGGAGAACAATCCCAACTCCATTTCCAGCGAGAATGTCTACGACCTTCTCTTCAACAAGGATACCTTGTGGCTGGCGACCTCGCGCGGTTTAAACCGCTATGAATTGAACGGGGGCGTGTTTACGCATTTTCTTCACGCCCGCTCCAATCCCACCAGCCTGAGCAGCTCGCGCTGCACCAGTCTGTGGCTGGACAGTGATGGTTTCTTGTGGGTGGGCACCAATGACGGCGGGCTTAACCGCATGCGCACTTCGACCGGCCGGTTTGACCGCTTCATGCCTGACCCTGAACAGGCCAACACCATCGCTTCCAATCAGGTGAACGACCTGATCGAAGATGATCTTGGCAATCTGTGGATTGCTACCCGCCAGGGAATAAGTATCCTTAATCGAACCAGCGGGCAGTTCACAACCCTGCGCCAGGACCGCAACGATCCCGCCAGCCTGAGTAACAATACGGTCACCAGCCTTTTTCGCGATCGCTCCAATGTCTTATGGGCGGGGACTTACGGCGGAGGGGTTAACCGCTACGCGCGCTTCGCTAATAAATTCAACCTCTACACCCAGAAATCGGGGAGTTTCACCAGTCTGAGCGATAGCGGCGTGTATGCCATGGCCGAGTCCCGCTATGGTTCTCTTTGGATCGGGACGGTTGCGGGCGGGCTCAACCGTTTTGACCGCGGTTCTGATCGCATGCGCTACTACCTGCACAAATCCAATGACCCAACCAGCCTGGCCAGTAACGAAATTCGCGCGCTGCTGGTCGACCGCTTAAATAACCTGTGGATTGGCACTTATAACGCCGGATTGGATCGATTCGATCCGCTGAGCAATAAATTCATCCATTACACCCTCGACCCCGAACGACCTGAGATTCTTTCACAGCATGCCATCAGCGTAATCTTTGAAGACCGCAACGGCAACCTTTGGGTGGGTACGCAGGGCTACGGGTTTCACCGCCTCGATCGTTTGAAGGACCGCTTCGAACATTTCTCCATGCCGGTAGAGGACGAAGGTGCCTGGGAGATCACAACCATTTACGAGGACAGCCAGGGCTTTCTATGGCTGGGGACACAGTTGGGAGTATTCGTCTTTAACCCGCGCGGGCAAATTTTTACAGCCCATTATGACTACGACCCTGCCCGCCCGGACAGCCTCTCAGCCAGCCAGGTGACCGGCATCTACCAGGACGCCACCGGGATGATATGGATAACCACCCTGCGGGGAGGTTTAAATCGCCTGGACCCGCAAAGCGGTACCGTCAGGGTTTTTGAGGAAAAAGACGGACTGGCGAGCAATACCCTGTACAGTATCCTGCCGGATGACAACGGCGGGCTGTGGGTAAGCAGCAATCGCGGCATTTCACGCTTTGATCCTGCCAGCGAGACCTTTCGCAACTACGACACCAGCGACGGCCTGATGGGCAATGAATTTTATCCAGGGTCGTCCTACCGCAGCCACAATGGCGAACTGTTTTTCGGCGGAGTCAACGGAATGGTCAGTTTTTACCCCGAGGAGATCCTTGACAATCCGATTCCCCCGCTGGTGGTCGTGCGGAAATTCCAGCGCTACAACCAGGTCGAGGCAGAAAATCTGGTCGGCGGTGAACCGATCGAATTGAGCCATCGTGATAATTTCATTTCGTTCGAATTTGCTGCCCTTGATTTCAACGCCCCCGAAAAGAACCAGTTCGCTTATATGCTGGAAGGTTTCGATAAGGACTGGATTTACACCGGCACACGAAATTTTGCCAGTTACACCAACCTGACCGGCGGAAATTACCTCCTGCGCGTAAAGGCAGCCAACAATGACGGTGTCTGGAATGAAGCGGGCATCTCCGTGCCCATCACTGTCCATCCTCCTTTCTATACCACCTGGTGGTTCGTGGTCATCGTTACTGTGGGTCTGGCGGCAGCGGTTTACGGCGGCTACCAAATCCGCCTGCGCACTATCCAGGCGCAGAACCGCTTCCTCGAGCAACTGGTCAGCCAGCGCACCCAGGAGATCGAAAGCCGGCGCCACGTTGCCGAAGGGCTGCGCGAGATCATCACCATTCTTAACAGCAACCACACCTTGCGGGATAGCCTGGATTACATCATCCGCCAGGCGTTGCAACTGTTGAATGCCAGCCGGGCATTCATATTCTGCTGCCAGGACCAAAAATATCAAACCATTCTGGCGGGGAACATTCAGGGGACCTCCAGCCTGGAGGTCTGGCTGGATGATCTCGCACGCAGAAAACAACCGGTCCTTATTGAGGACCTGTCTGCCTATCAGCAGCAGCACCCCGAGCTGGATTTTTCCGACATCGCCAGCCAGGGCGCACTGGCTTTCCTGCCTGTCTCCACCGGCGCTCAAAAAGACGGCGGCCTGGTGATCATTTTTTCCCAGTCGGGCCCGATCGCGGATGAGGACTTTAAAACCGCTCTCACTCTGGCGGACCAGGCTTCACTGGCAATCGGCAACGCCAACCTGCGCAGCCAGGCCGAGGAACTGGCAAAATCCACGGAACGCAGCCGTCTGGCGCGCGACCTGCATGACGCAGTCACGCAGACTCTTTTTGCCAGCACCCTGATTGCGGATGTCCTGCCGCGCATCTGGCAGCGCAACCCCGAGGAGGGGCAGCGCCGCCTGGAAGAACTGCGTCAGCTCACCCGCGGTGCGCTGGCGGAAATGCGCACCCTGTTGATCGAGCTGCGGCCAGGCGCATTGGTGGACGCCCCTCTTTACGAGTTGATTCAGCAGCTCAGCGACGCGTTTACCGGGCGGACTCGGATTAAGGTCGCCTGCGCCATCGAAGAAATTGGCGCACAGCCCGCGGAGGTCCAGGTGGCTGTATACCGCATCGCGCAAGAAACGCTGAACAACATCAGCAAACATGCGCACGCCAGCCAGGTGCAGGTAAGGCTGCGGCGATTGGGCGGCCAGTACGAGCTGTCTATCAGCGACAACGGGCAGGGATTCGAGCACGATTCGCTTCACTCGACCCATTTTGGCCTCGGCATCATGCGCGAGCGGGCGCAGTCTATCGGGGCAACGTTCGAAGTGCTCAGCGTTCCAGGCCGCGGGACGACAATTAAACTGCGCTGGCGCGCTGAGTAGGCTATAATACCCTCGTCTGCGAGGCTCGCGAAGCTCGCAGGCAAGAGTGAAGCATGCAAATCTTTGGCGTTGGCATTCTCGAAATAATCTTTATTCTCATCATCGCCCTCATCGTCCTGGGACCTGAGGGTATGGTAAAAACCGGATATTCCATTGGGCGCATGATTCGTAAAATCATCCGCTCACCTGTCTGGCGCATGATGATGGACACCCAACGCGACCTGCGCGACATCCCCACACGGCTGGTGCGCGAGGCTGGCCTGGAAGAAGACCTGGAGGAATTCAAGAAATCCCAGCGCGAAGTCAGCCGGCTGACACGCGAGGAACTTGAATCGCTGGATCTGGATGAAAACCCGGCCAAACCAGCCGCGCCACGCGGTTCGGTAGCCAGTGAACAACGCATCGCCCCGCCGCCGGTTGCTGCCCCCAGGCGAGAGGATGCGGAGGATGATAAACCCGGCGATGGGGTACCTGCCCAGGAGAGGTGAACAAACCAGACAGATTTCTCTCCGGCGCCAGCGGACCAGGCAAAAACGCAGGATGCTTTTAACCAGCAAAATTTAACCGAAAACCAGGCGAAAATTCGCGCCTGGCTGCTCGATACGAAACACGCAGAATGATTAAATGGTAAAAAACCCTGCCCGCGGAATGGAAGGCGGATTACTCTTGATCTTTTTGGGCGGGTTCTTCATTCTCCTTCTCATCACCCTTCAGACCTTTGCGAAAGGCCTTGATTCCGCTGCCCAGTTCTCCAGCGATTTTCGAGATGCGTCCTACGCCAAAGAGCAGCAGGATGATGACAAGAACAACCAGCAGTTCCCAGCCGCTAAACGATCGCAACATGATCTTATCTCCTCACATTTATTTTAACACAATTAATCAGGTGCTTCCGCGCTGGCAGCAGCCGGATGGCTGCCGCGAACCGCCAGCTTGGCCAGCAGAATGCTGAGTAAATACAGCAAAAACAGCGGGATCATCAAAAGACCCATATTTATCGGGTCAGGGGTGGGGGTAACAAAAGCGGCGATGACCGCGATGATTACAATGGCGATGCGCCACTGGCGCGCCAGCGCGCCTGGCGACACCACCCGCAATTTGGCCAGCACATACACCACCAGAGGGGTTTCGAAGCTGACCCCGATCCAGAACAACAAATTGGTGACGAAGCTGTAGTAATTGGCCAGGCGCGGCGTGGTGGTCACCCCGATAAAGCTGATCAGGAAGGGCAGCGCTGCCGGCAGCATGACAAAGTAGGCGAATGTCACGCCTGCCAGGAACAGGAGGGTGGCAAAGGGGATAGCCATGAGCAGCCCGCGACGCTCCTTCTCCGTCAGGCCTGGCAGGATGAATCCCAGAATCTGAAATAGAATGAAGGGCAGCGCGATTATGAAACCGCCTAATAGCGAAACACGCATGAAGACAGCCACATTTTCGGTGACCTCAATCGAGACCAGCCTGTCCACGCCACCAATCGGGCGCGCCAGCACCTCGATGAAATGCTCACCAAACGCCATCCCGATAACCGTCCCGATGATCATGGCAATCAGGGCTTTGAACAGCCGGGAGCGCAGTTCATTGACATGCTGCCACAGGCTCATCTCCTCAGCGGTATAGGGTCGTTTTTCACCAGCTGGCTTTTTTTTCTGCCTGGATTTAAACATGGCGCATTAATCTTACCCGTTTTCCATGCGCGGTCAATAGAAACCTGCAGAGGCAGGTTTGCCCTCGCGCCACAATGCAGGGGCGCGCATTCGCGCTGGTTCCAACTGGCTCAACGTTGGTCTGCGGGCCAGAAACTGCGCAGGAAGCGGACCTGTTCCAGGGCATGGTGCGCGCCGCCGCCTTCATGCTGGTTATACGGGTAGATACGAATATCTTTCTCTCCAGGCACATGATTATAGGCGGCAAAAACCGTGGAAGGCGGGCAGACATCATCCATCAATCCAACCGAAAAGAGTGACCTGCCCGCGGCCCGCGCGGCGAAATTCAGGCCGTCAAAATAAGACAGGGTCTTGAAAACCGTGTCAACCTTATCTCGGTGGATTTTGCAGAAATCCACAATCTCGCTGTAAGGGGCGGCGTTTGTAATTTCGAGCGCGCGCCGGTAATGGCACAGGTAAGGCACGCTCGGCATAAAAACCTTCACGGACGGCTCCAGTCCAGCCACGGCGATGGTGATCCCACCGCCCTGGCTCCCGCCAGTCACCGCGATGCGCTCCGCGTCCACCAGCGGGTGCTGACAAGCCGCCTCGACGGCGCGTACCGCATCCGCGAAGACCCGCCGGTAATAGTACGTGTAGGGGGATAAAATCCCGAGTGTCATGAACCCCGGCACATGCGGGCTGGCGCCTTCGGGAGGCGCGTCCGGGGTGTCGCCCTGGCGCCATACGCTGCCTTGCCCGCGCGTATCCATGACCAGGGTGGCAAACCCAGCGCTGGGCCACAGCAGCCACTCAAAGGGGTAGCCGCGCCCGCCGCCGTAGCCAATGTATTCGATCACAACAGGAATCGGTTTTTCCACCCCGCGCGGGACAATGAACCAGCCCTTAATCACCTGCCCGCCGTAGCCATTGAAGCTCACATCCCAGGCAGACACCGTCTGCAAACCAAAATCCACCGGCTCAAAACGAGCTTCCAGAGGGTGGCGGCGCGTTTCCACCAGCGTATTTTCCCAGAAAGTGTCAAAATCCGCTGGTTCCTCGCGCTCGGGGCGGTAAGAACGCAGCTGCTCAAGCGGAAAATCAAAATAAGCCATAACACCCCCGCCAGGAACAGGTTATCCAGGTTAAGCCGAATTGGCGGATGCCAGGTGAAATTCTGAGGGGTTCTCCCCTTCCTCGAAGCTCGAAATCACAATAATGGCGTTGCAAACATTGGGTCCTGGGTTGCGCCAGCGGTGATTGAGCTGAGCCGCAAAAATCAGATTATCGCCCGCCTCGAGGGTGAAGCGCTGGCCGTCAACCTCGTACTCCACCGTGCCGCGCAGGCAAAAAACAAATTCGGAGCCGCTGTGCAGCATGCCGTGCGGACCGCTGCTTGCGCCGCTCTCTAGGGTTATCATAAAAGCCTCGATCCGCCCGGAGAAGGTCTCACCGCCAAGCCCCTCCCATAAGCCGCGTGCAAAGGGGATACGCGCGCGTTGGGTGGCTTTGCAGAAGACGATTTTATTCCGTTCGGGTTCGTGCCGAAAGAACGCTGTCACTGGCACTTCGAGGGCGGCGGCTATCTTCACCAGGGTGCTGACCGACGGTGAAGTCAGACCGCGTTCGATCATGCTGAGCGCATTGGCTGACAGGCCGCTGTTGCGCGCCAGCCCGCGCATCGAAATGCCGCGTTCTTCGCGCAATGATTTCAATCTTTTACCCACGTCCAGGGATGAAGCCTCTTTGCCATAAATATCCATGTCAGCACCTGTCCAGCCTTTCAGCGTTATTATCCCGAAACACAATAATCAATATATTTATATACTTTTTATCAAAATTACTCAAGTGCCTGCAACAGAAACGCGCTTACAGGGTACTTTTAGGCTGTACATCTGTCGGTTAGGGCTAACTGCACCGACTTGGTACTTTCCGCTGCATACCGGGCAGGAGAACCGGCATGCAGCGGCAGGCACCTAACCGGCTCAGAATAACCCAACCACGCGGCCCGTATCCAGATCCACGTCAACATCATAAAATGCCGGACGGGTAGGCAGGCCGGGCATGGTGCTCATTGTGCCCAGCAGCGGGTAAAGGAAACCCGCCCCTACCGAAGCGCGGATATCGCGCACCGGGATGCGAAACCCCTTCGGCACCCCCTTAAGGTTTGGATCGTGGCTCAGGCTGAGGTGAGTCTTGGCCATGCAGATGGGAAGTTTATCAAACCCCAGACGGGTGTACTCCGCGATGCGCTTCTCCGCCAGCGGTTCGTAGTCCACGCCGTCGGCGCCATACACTTCGCGGGCGATGGTTTCAATCTTTTCTTTGATGGAGGCGTCCAATGGGTAGAGAAAATCAAAATTGGACGGTTTTTCGGCTGCTTTTACCACCGCTTCGGCCAGGCCGCGAGCGCCCTCACCGCCAAGCGCCCAATGGCGGCTGATGACCGCATCCTCGGCGCCGCCTTCTTCCACCGCCACCTTGCGGATGAGCGCCAGTTCGGCCTCAGTATCGGTGTGGAAGGAATTGATCGCCACCACCACCGGAATGCCAAATTTGCGCGCAATGCCGATGTGCGCCAGCAAATTGCCCATGCCAGCGCGCAGCAGATCCAGGTTTTCATCGGTATAGGCCGAATCCAACGGCTTACCTGCCACGACCTTCGGTCCACCGCCGTGCATCTTGAGCGCCCGCACCGTCGCGACGAGCACGACCACGCTGGGCACCAGCGAAGAGTAGCGGCACTTGATGTTGAAGAATTTTTCCATGCCCATATCCGAGCCAAAGCCGGATTCGGTCACGACGTAATCGGCCAGTTTGAGGCCGATTTTATCCGCGATGATCGAACTGTTGCCGTGGGCGATATTGGCGAATGGACCGGCATGCACAAAAACCGGCGTGCCTTCCAGGGTCTGCATGAGGGTGGGTTTGATCGCGTCGCGCATCAGGACAGTCAGCGCGCCCGCCACCCCCAGATCATCGGCATTGATAGCTTCGCCTTTCCGGCTGGTCCCGATCACGATCTCGCCAAAGCGCCGGCGCATATCCGCCAGAGATGTCGTCAGCGCCAGTATCGCCATAATTTCGGAGGCAACGGTGATGTCGAATCCGGTCTGACGTTCATGGCCCTTCTCGTTCGGCCCCTGCCCAATCGTAATGCCGCGCAGGAAACGGTCATTGGTATCGACCACCCGCCGCCAGGTAATGGAATCAGGGTCGATGTCCAGGCGTACAAAACGGCTGCGCTCTTCAGGCGTCATCTCGTCAGGGTCGGTCTTTTCGATGCCCAGTTTTTTCAGGCGCGCCAGCATATTGCGCGAGAAATAGCGCTTGCCGCTCTTATCCGGCGGGAACAGGCGCTGAAAGAGCTGCTCGTCCGTCGCCCCGGACTCATGCAGCATGCGCACATCAATGGCAGCAGCCATCAGGTTGTTAGCCGCTGTGATGGCGTGAATATCACCGGTCAGGTGCAGGTTGAAATCCTCCATGGGAATCACCTGGCTATAACCCCCGCCCGCCGCGCCGCCTTTGATGCCGAAGGTTGGTCCCTGGCTGGGCTGGCGGATGCAGGTCATAACCGATTTGCCCAGGTGAGCGCCCAACGCCTGGCTCAGCCCGACGGTAGTGGTTGTTTTACCTTCTCCCAGCGGAGTCGGCGTGATGGCGGTGACATCCACGTACTTGCCGTTTGGAACATCCCGTAAACGTTCCAGCACCTCTAATTTGACTTTGGCTTTATATGGTCCATAGAGTTCGATTTCTTCAGGCAAAAGCCCAAGTTCTTCAGCTATTTGCGTAATGGGTTTTAAGGATGCCGCCTGCGCAATATCGATGTCTGCCGGAACAGGTGTGACGCGGTTTAACGGTGTCGGCTGGAAATTCCGCTTTCCCGAACCGCCGCTGGTTGAAGTCATGCTATCCTCCTTATTGAATTGTTGATGGGGGAAATAACATTCTAATTATGATTTAATACGGAAATTAAATCAAGGTTAATTGCCTGACAATCGCTTCCACGCGCTTGACATCAGCCCGAATCCGTTTATAATAAATTTGTATGAACAAGTTGATCGTATTTACTTGATATGAACCAGGTCTTCAGCCTTACGACCACAATCCAGGGCCGTTCGCGCTTTTTGCGGGCGGTTTTTTTATCACAAAAGGAGGTTAAGATGGTCACAATTGAACTCACGCCAGAAGAGGTATCCATTCTGGTATCCATCCTGGAAAACGACCTGTCCGAGGTCCGTACCCAGATTATTGCCGCGGATAACATCGATTTTAAAAAGATGCTGCGCCAGCACAAGGAAGCCATCCAGAAGTTGCTGGCAGCGCTGAAGGAAAAGCAGCAACTGCCATTGGCGGAATAGTCTATCCACCAAGGTTTTTTTCTGGACTGCAGGAACAGGCGGCCGCCCCTATGGGTGACCGCCTGTTGTCTTGATTTCTGGTGGATACACGTCCACCAGTTGACCTCAACGCAAGCTGATCAACGCTTATAAGCCAGCAGCAGACCATCGCGGATGGGGATAATGGATGTAATCCAGCGCGGGTCGCTGACGATCTGGCGGGTGATCTCGCGAACGCCCTCGGTGCTGGCCGAGGTATCGTCTTGATCCCACACCCGCCCTGACCAGAGGACATTATCCACAATCAATACCCCTCCGGGACGCAGCCGTTCGCTGATGACAGCCAGCGAATCGGGATATTGCTCTTTGTCGATATCGTTAAAAATCAGGTCAAAGGTATCGGCTGTCTCGCGCAGAGCCTGCACAGCCTCTCCGACATGGTAGCGAACGATGCCGCCATAACCCAGGTTGGAGAGATGCCCGCGCGCACGGGCGGACAACTTTTCATCCCAGACAACATGATGGACTTCACCGCCGCCGTTTTCATGCACGCCGCGCGCAAACCAGGCCGTCGAGTAACCAAAGCCTGAACCCAATTCAAAGACCTTCTTTGCCGAGAGCATACGGGTAATCTGATAACAAAGGTATCCGCAGGTTGGGCCGATGATGGGGAAACCCTTTTCCTGGGCGTAAACTTCCATTTTTTGCATCTCGCCGGTCCGCGGCGGCACCAGGGTATCCAGATAATCACGCAGCTGCGTGGAAAGCAAACGATCTTCCATGCCAGCCTCCTTTCATAAAATCAGGCTACCTATATGATACCAGAACGACTCTGGGGAATAGCTGTGCAGTCCAGGTTACCAGAAATTAAACCTCAGATACTATCATCGCGAGGGTTAATGAATAGCGACCAGGACATCAGTACCGCTTAAAAGAGCAGCGCTCGCGCTGCAGGCCTATTATCCCAAGATGACTTTCTTCATACCAATCATGGTGATTCATCCATAGACATGACCACCCAATCATGTTATATTATGACCATCTGGTCATATGACCAACTGGTCATAGCCATAACAGGAGCAGAACCATGGTCAGACAAACCTTTCTGAATCTGGACGCCGAAAAACGCGAGCGCATCTTCCAGGCCGCCCTTGAAGAGTTCGCCCGCTACCCTTTACTGAGCGCTTCAACCAACCGCATCGTTGCCAGGGCGGGCATCCCAAAGGGCAGCATTTATCAGTACTTCCATGACAAGAATGACCTGTACCGCTACGTGGTAACGGAAGCTGCTCAAGCCAAGCTGGGTTACCTAAGTGAGCACGCCCAGGTAGATGCCCCGGTCGACTTCTTCGAACGCCTGTCTCGCCTGATGCTGCTGGGGGCATCTTTTGACCTCAGCCACCCTTATCACAGCCAGGTCCTTTATAACGCCGTCAACCAGAACCAGGCTGAGCTCAGGGAATTGAAACTCGAGGATATGAGCGCAGACTTTTTACGCCACGAGCTGGCAGCCGGACAGCAGGCTGGGCAGGTGCGAGCCGACCTGCCAGCAGATCTGCTGATCTTCGTCCTCAATACGCTCACACTGAATTTCAGCAAACTGGCTGCCCAAAGGGCTTTCATCCAGCCTGAAGGACAGATTTTCAACGGAGAAAACCTGGATAAAATCAGCACCCTCGACCTGCAGGGGATGGTCGCAGATTTTGTTCAGTTAATCAAAGACGGTATTTCCTGTCATTGACATCATTTCTAACATGGAGCAAGAAAAATGAATTACTTTCAAGTCGTAGCGATTGCCTTTGGTGGCATATTGATCCTGGTGCGCCCGATCATGCACCTTTTCCCAAAGCGTTGGGCGGAATTCGAAATGTCCAAAGCCTACACTGAGCGGCAGCCGGCCTGGGTGTGGTTAGCTGGGCTGCTCGGGATCGCGCTGGTGGCTTACACCTGGTACCGGCAAATCACAACCCCCATCCCCTACTCGATCATCATCACCCTGGCCATCACCCTCACGCTGGTCAAGCTTTCGCAGGTCCTGTTCAACTACAAGCAATTCCGCGCCTTCGCCGAAAAAGCCCTGACGCGAGAGCGCTCCGTCCTGGCGAAAATCACAATCGCAACCGTTCTGCTTGGGGTCGTGCTGGTTAGCCTGGGAGTCTGGGTTTTATAAGCCCGCAGATGTCACACGCCTGGCACATACTCGGCTGCCGGTGGTCATTTTGGAACAGAAAAACGGCTTGACAGCCGTTTTTCTGTAGGGCGGGTGGGACTTGAACCCACAAGGTGTCACCACCGGCGGATTTTAAGTCCGCTGCGTCTGCCTGTTCCGCCACCGCCCCAGGGTGATATTATTTTATCCCAACCCGCAGGCGCGTCAAGCCTTTACCGCCAAAATGCGCCTGGAAAAGTCGATCAAGGAAGCGACTGGCTTCAAACATCTGGCAGCAATTGACTATTCGTGTTATAATCCAGCCTCGCGCTAAAAAACAGAAGGGCCGCGGCTCTTTTTAGAAATAATGGAAGGATCTGTAGTGATGAACGAACTGCTCAAGTCGCTCGAGGCACCCGAAAACCCGAATATCCCTATCCTGAAGACAGGTGATACCGTATCGGTGCATGTCAAAATCAAGGAAGGCAACCGCGAACGTATCCAGGAATTCAAAGGTACGGTTCTCTTTATTCACAAAAACGGCACCAACACGACCTTCACCGTCCGCCGCAACGCCAGCAACGGCATCGGCGTAGAGCGCACCTTCCTGATGCGCTCCCCGCGCATCGATAGGGTGGTGGTGGAACGCAGCAACCAGGTACGGCGTTCGCGCCTGTACTTCCTGCGCAGCCGCACGGGCAAGAGCGCGCGCCTTAAACAAAAATTCAACTGATCCGGACCTATCGGATAGAATCTCCAGGGTGCAACCTGTATTTCAGGTTGCGCCTTTTTTGGGTATACTCGCAGTAATGTTTACGCCTGGAGTAGGAACATGAATGCTCCCTTGATTGGTATTACAACCGGACGCATGCTTTCCAATAAACAACTGCCCCTCATCATGACCGTTGAAGCGTATGTTCAGGCGGTGCTGCGCGCCGGCGGTATTCCCGTGCTGCTGCCTGTCGGCGCTGAGAACGGGCACCTGCGCAAATACTTGCAGCGGCTCGATGGACTGCTCTTGACCGGCGGGGGAGATATCGATCCGCAGCGCTTCAATGGACGCCCGCACCCGCGCGTCTATGATGTGGACGTCCAGCGTGATGAGCTCGAGATCAATCTGGCGCGCGAAGCCGTGGAGCACGGCTGGCCTTTCCTGGCCATTTGCCGCGGTATTCAGGTACTCAATGTGGCCCTGGGTGGCAGCCTGTACACCGACCTGAGCGCCCAGCGAGAGAGCAGCATCCGCCATGACTGTTACCCGGACATGGCGCGGGATCACATCGCTCACCAGGTAGAGATCACGGCCCACAGCCGCCTGGCAAACATCTGCGGAGGAGAGCAACTGGCGGTCAACAGCCTGCACCACCAGGGCATCGACAAACTCGCCCCCGGTTTGCTGCCCAGCGCTTACGCGCCTGATGGTCTGGTCGAAGCGTTGGAAGCGCCTGATCATCCCTTCGGATTGGCGGTACAGTGGCATCCGGAGTGGCTGGCAGGTTCGCCTGCCAACCAGGGACTTTTCCGGGCACTTGTGCAGGCCGCCAGGGACGGCATGCGGTGAACCAGCCAGCCTTGATAGGGGTTTTCGATTCCGGCGTAGGCGGCCTCTCGGTGTTGAAAGCCATCCGCCAGCTCCTGCCTTCGCACCCGGTGATCTATTTCGCAGACCAGGGACATGTCCCCTATGGCTCTCGACCGCTCTCGGAAGTGCGCGCCTACGCCGAAGGTATCACACGCTTCCTGCTTGCACAGGGGGCTGAAATTATTGTGGTCGCGTGTAACACCGCCTCGGCAGCGGCGCTGCATCACCTGCGGTCAACCTTCCCCGAGGTACCGATTGTCGGTATGGAACCAGCGGTAAAACCAGCAGCCGAAACCACGCGCAGCGGGCGGGTTGCGGTGCTGGCAACCCCGGCCACCTTCCAAGGAGAGCTTTACGCTTCGGTGGTAGAGCGTTTTGCCCACGGGGTAGAGATCTTCCAGGACACCTGCCCCGGATTGGTGACGAAAATCGAGGCCGGGCAACTGCGCGGGATAGAAACGCGCAGCATCCTGGAACGAGCCCTGCGGCCTATGCTGGCTGCTGGCATCGACACGGTCGTTCTGGGCTGCACCCATTATCCCTTCGTCATCCCGCTAATCGAGGACATCTGCGGTCCAGGCGTGCGCGTGATTGACCCGGCGCCGGCGGTCGCCAGGCAGACCATGCGGCTGCTGGAAAGCAGGCAATTATTGCTTTCTAACCAGCCACCTGCACCGGTCACCTTTTTCACCAGCGCCGACGAGACCACCCTCAGCGCTGTACTGCCCGCCCTCCTTGGAGAAGGCGGCCGCGTGCGCGAGGTAGAATGGGACGAACTCCAGGTGGTTGTCAAAGGCAATTCGGGTGAATAATCAGCCCGGAGAATCCAGGTTTATACCCTTGGTTCTCTGGCGAGAGCCCTATCTGATATACTATCTCCAGGAACAGGAGGTTGAGACCATATGCCACGGACCGAAATTGAACTCGACCCGGTAACGCACATTACCACGGACGCGATCGGCAAACCCGGTCAGCGTGTTTTTTACATCCAGGGCTGGCAGGGCGAGCGCCTGGTTTCATTACTGGTAGAAAAGGTCCAGATCCAGACTTTAGGCATCGGCGTTGAGCAGTTCTTAAGTGAATTGAAGGAACGCTACCCCGACCTGCCGCCCGCTTCAGCCGAGTACGACGAAAGCAAGATGCACATCATCCCGCCGGTTGACCCGCTCTTTCGCGTTGGGGAACTGGGACTGGCTTACGATTCGGACCGAGATATGGTCTGCCTGATCGCCCACGAGGTCATCAGCGATGATGAAAGCGATGAGGAGGTCAGCGTCGTGCGCTTCTGGTGCACGCGCAGCCAGTTGCTGTCCATGTCAAGCTGGGGGCTGGTGGTCGCCAGCCGCGGGCGGCCAATCTGCCCGCAGTGCGGCGAACCCATGGAGCCAGAAGGTCACTTCTGCCCAAAGAAAAACGGACACAAACATTAGCCGGCTGGCAGCGCTGCCGGATACAGGCACCCTATGCTGCCGGAACTCCCCAAAAAAGAGCTCTTAACCGCCCTGCAGCGTGAAAACCTCGTGCTGGAAGGGCAGTTCCTTCACGGATCGAATTACACTTTCCTGGCGAAAGTCGAGCTTGAAGACCAGGCACTGACGGTGGTGTACAAGCCCACGCGCGGCGAACAGCCGCTGTGGGATTTCCCGCCTGGGACACTATCGAAACGTGAGGTAGCGGCTTACCTGGTCAGCGAGGGGTTGGGCTGGCAGCTTGTCCCGCCCACTGTGTACCGGCGCAGCGGGCCGCTGGGACCTGGATCAGTTCAGTTGTTCATCGAACATGACCCCGAGTACCATTATTTCACCTTCAGCCCACAGCACCGCCAGCGCCTGATGCCGGTCGCGTTGTTCGACCTGCTCGTCAATAACGCCGACCGCAAGGGCGGGCACATCTTCTTTGACCAGCGCGATCACCTCTGGCTGATCGACCACGGTATCTGTTTTCATAGCGAGGACAAACTGCGCACGGTGGTGTGGGACTTTGCCGGTCAGGCCTTTCCAGCCGATTTATGCGCGGACCTGAACCACCTGGCCGAAAGGCTGCAAAACCCGCAGGAGCCGCTGCGCCGTCTGCTGCAGGGATTGCTATCCGGGGTTGAAGTCGCAGCCCTGGAACGGCGCCTCATAAACCTACTGGCTGAACCGGTCTTCCCTCACCCGCCGCCCAACCGCCGACCCTATCCCTGGCCCCCAGTCTAACACTTGGAGCCACCCAACAGCGCACCCCAAAGGGGATGCCTGAAATTTAACTACTCCCCCTCAAGGGTCTAAAATCCCTTGCCCCGCGGTCGAAAGGGCGATATGATAAATGGTGACTCCTGTATCGACCGCTAGTATGTGTATGGATTAAAATTTCTCACGGGATCATTATTAATTAAACTACCTTAAACTGACAACAACATAAGGAGCAAGCCATGAAACAGGTATCGCTGGCGCTGGTGGGATTTGGCAATGTTGGACAGGCATTCGCGCGCCTGCTTCTGCAAAAGGAGCAGGAATTGATGCGCAAGTACGGTTATTATTTTATCGTCACTGGCATTGTCACCGGCAGCCACGGCAGCGCGGTCAGTTCCGGCGGAATCAACCTGACCCGCGCGCTTGAGATCATCGGGCGCGGGCAGTCGCTGGATATCATGTCGGAAATGCCAGCACCCCATGAGACGCTCGACTTCCTGTTTGCTTCCTCGGCAGAGGTTATGATCGAGACCTCGCCTGTCAACCATCACACTGGCCAGCCTGCCATCGACCACATCAAGGCAGCGCTGAATAAGTTCATGCACGCCATCACGGCCAATAAAGGTCCGGTTGTACACGCCTACAAAGAGTTATCCGAAATGGCTGCCCAGCGTGGCAGACGATTCCTTTTCGAATCAGCCGTGATGGACGGCGCGCCGATCTTCTCCCTATTTCGCGGTCCCCTGCCGTGCAGCGAGTTGGAGGAGTTCCACGGCATCCTCAATTCCTGCACCAACTTCCTTCTGGGGCAGATGGAAGAGGGTAAAAGTTTCGATCAGGCTGTCAAGGCAGCCCAGGCCATCGGTATAACCGAGACAGATCCTTCCGCCGACATCGACGGCTGGGATGCAGCCATCAAAGTGGCGGCACTGACCACTGTGTTGATGGGTATACCTCTCAAACCACAGCAGGTGCAACGCAGTGGTATTCGCGACATCACTCCCGATATGATCCAGGAAGCCGCCACCGCGGGTGAACGCTGGAAGCTGGTATGCACGGCGCGCCGCAAGGGTGAGCAGCTGCTTGAAGCCACGGTCAGCCCGCAGCGCATCAAACCGACCTCACCCCTGTATGCGGTCAACGGGACCAGCTCGTATGTCGAGTTCAAGCTGGATGTGCTGCCAGGTTTGGGTATCCTGGAGAACAACCCCGGACCAGATACAACCGCGTACGGCTTGCTGGCGGACCTGATCAACGCGCTGCGCAATCAATAATGAGCGAGGTCTACTGGATCGGCGGAGGTCAGCTCAGCCCGCCTTTTAATGAGCTGACCAACAACTTATCATCCACCGGCATTCGCCCTGGCTGGATCGACGAAGCCCACTGGATTAGCGCTGACGACCTATACCTGCCTGAATTCGAAGAAAACCTGCCCTCCTATCGCTGGCCTGTACGTTCGCAAAGTGCGCATCGTTTGCTGCACTTACTGCTTGCCGATCTGCGTTCCGGCAGCCGTGAAATTCTTTTATTAGGTGAAAGAAACCCCCTGAATGCCAGCTACATGCTGCTGGGCTCACCCCAGGCGGCCGGACGCCATAACCTGCTGCCGCGCTTCCGCCTGAGCGACCTGCCCCTGGTCAGTGAGGGGGGTTGGAACGATTGCCTCAGCCGCTGGCACCAGCATATCGAAGGATTGTTGATTGAGTCAAACAGCATCGCCTGGGTTTCAGCACCCGGGATGCCGGAAGCTCTCCTGGAGAACCATTTTCCAGAGGCACACCTGGCGACTCCCAACGCGGAAAATAACGGGCTGCTCAACCAGCTTCACAGCCTGCTGGCGCGACTGGAGGAAAGCCGCTCCAGTGCCGCTCTGCTGATCGAAAGGGACGGCCTGGCGCTTGCCACCCTGATCGAGAGGTTATGAACCGCGAGCGCGTCCTGCTGGCATTAGGCACCAACCTGGGTGAGCGGCTGCAGAACCTGCGCGCCGCCCTGCATGCCATGCCGCCGGAGGTTATTCCGCGCAGAACTTCCAGCGTGTACGAAACCCCACCCTGGGGAATTACAAACCAGCCGGCCTTCCTGAACATGGTCGTCGAGGCGGACACCCCGCTTCCACCTGCAGACCTGTTATCCTATCTCAAAACGCTGGAAGCCAGATTAGGCCGCGTTCAGGCCGCGCGGTTCGGCCCGCGGCTGATCGACATGGATATCCTTTTTTACGGGGAACAGATCGTTCAAGAGCACGAGCTGCAGATCCCCCACCCGCGCCTGGCCGAACGCGCTTTTGTGCTCGTGCCGCTGGCAGAAATCGCGCCTGATATGGTCCACCCGCTGCTCGGAGCGACGATTGCAGCCTTGCTTTCACGGGTGGACACGACAGGTATCCGTACTTATCCCATACCGGAGGATTTTGACATGACCCCCGACCCCGACCGCATTCACACGGAGCAGGAATTTCTCAGGGCGCTGGAAGGTTCGCCCGAAGCAGCCCAGAAGTACTACAGCCTGCCGCCTTCGCATCAAAAGGAATACCTGGATTATATCCTGGAAGCCAAAAAGCCCGAAACCCGTCTCAGGCGGATAGAGAAGGTTATCCATACCCTCGCGACGCCGCGTCGGCACCCATGAAACACAAACGCCTGCCTTTTGGTGAGCGCACCTTTATCATGGGCATCCTCAACCTGACGCCCGACAGCTTCTCTGGCGATGGTTTGCTGCAGGGTCAGGATGCCCTCGCGCTTGGGTTGGAGCAGGCGCGCCGCTTTGTCGCCGCGGGCGCTGATATTCTCGACATTGGCGGAGAGAGCACCCGGCCTGGTTCACTACCTGTGCCGCCAGACGAAGAACTGGCGCGTGTGCTGCCGTTGATCACCGCTCTGGCAGACGCCGACCTGGACGTGATCTTGTCCATTGACACCTACAAAGCCGAAGTGGCCGATCAGGCGCTGCTGGCTGGCGCGGACTGGGTCAACGATGTCTGGGGCTTGCGGGCTGATCCGGATTTGGCAGAAGTGGCCGCGCGGCACAAAGCGGCGGTGGTGTTGATGCACAACCGCAGCAAACCTTCGCACGCCAGCCTCGAAGCGCGCCTGGGGGGGCGATATGTCGGCGTGGCATACGACAACCTGATCAACGACATACGCGCCGAACTTCTGCAGAGCGCAGACCTTGCGCGCCAGGCAGGTATCCCGGATGAAGACATCATCCTCGACCCGGGTATCGGATTTGGGAAGACCGTTCAGCAGAACCTGGAACTGCTCAACCGCCTGGACGAAATCAAAGCGCTGGGTTATCCCCTGCTGCTGGGACCATCGCGAAAATCCTTTATTGGGTACACGCTCGACTTGCCGCCCGACCAGCGGCTGGAAGGCACGCTGGCAGCCTGCGTGGTGGGCATCCTGCGCGGCGCAGACATTCTGCGCGTTCACGACGTCGAAGCCGCTTACCGGGCTGCCCGCATGACGGACGCCATCCTCGGACGGCAGGTGTCAGACAACAAATAGGAGTACTTGCGCCAGAAACTGGCGCAAATACTCCTTCTGGTTTGGCAGTCATGCCGCCCAGTGTGTAACCCGGTGCCCGCCTGGTTTATGGATAAGTGTTGTTCCAGAACCAGTTGAAAGCGTAGTAGCCGCCGCTGCCGTCCATGCGGATGGCGATGCGCTGACTTCCCTTGAGGGCATCCGGGATGGTATAGGTGGCTTCAAATGCGCCGCCTGCGCCCGATTCGGTCGTCCCAACCACCGTTCCGCCAACCGCTTTGGTGCCGTAAGCGCCCATGCGCACGGTAAAGGTCATGTCTTTGGGGAAGTTGTTGGTCAGGATGGTGACTTTGTCATCCCGCACCACTGTCTTGATGCTGAAGGTGGGGATGCCGGTGTAGCCTGTGGCTGGCGGAACGCCGCCTGTGTCGCCAGTGGAGGTGTTGTTATAAAACCAGTTGTAGGCGAAATAGCCGTCCGTACCATCCAGTCGGATCGCAATCCGGTAACTGCCCTTGAGCCCATCCGGGATTTTGTAGGTGGCTTCGAAAGTGCCGCCCGCCCCCGAATCGGTCGTGCCGATCACCGTGCCGCCCACCGCTTTGGTGCCGTAGGCGCCCATGCGCACCGTGAAGGTCATATCCTTGGGGAAATTATTGGTGCGGATGGTGACTTCATCGTCCTTGACCACCGACTTGATGCTGAAGGTCGGGACGCCGGTACTAGGTTTGGGCGCTGGCGTGGGTGAAACACCGCTGGGATCATTGGTGAACCAGTTGAAAGCGTAGTAACCCGACGGGCTGTCGAAGCGCACAGCGATCAACTTCTGGCCTTTGAGCGAAGCAGGGATGTTGAAGGAGAGTTCCTTGGTACCGCCTGCGCCAGACTCAAAGGTGCCAACCACCTCCCCACCTACCCCGCGGGTGCCAATCTTCCCCATACGAGTGGTGAAAGTCTGGCTGGCTGGCAGGTTATAGGCCTTAATGGTGATCTTGGTATCCTTCTCGACACTGGTGACATCGAAGGTCGGATAGCCGCTGTAAGCCTGGACCGCCGCCAGCGGCATGGCAAATGCCAGCACGGCGATAACCAGGGCGGTCAATGCGAGCCGGAGAATCCAGCCTGTCTGCTGCTTGAATTTTAGGGTAGTCATTGGTTAACCCTCCTAACGAACAAAGTGAAGAATGAAATGGGTCATATCAGTATAGCAAATAAGCCTATGCGCAACAATATGCCTGACGAAATTCATCCAGATTTGATTGTTTCACCTTTCAACCTGGCATCCTGCTTTATTTGACGATCGACCGCCCCTTTTTGTTCCCAGCAGGGTGACTTTAGCTCTACGCTGTCAAACAAAGCCAGGAGGTGTTCTTCATTCAGCCGCCACCGGGATAGTGAAATGGAAGGTCGTCCCCTGGCGGTACTGGCTCTCGAACCAGATCTGCCCGCCCTGCATTTCGACCAGGCTGCGGGTGATATTCAATCCCAGCCCCGCACCGGGCGATTCGCGCGTTTTGGGGTCCTCTGAACGGAAAAACTTCTGAAAGATTCTGGGCTGGTCTTCCGGCGCAATACCAATACCAGTGTCCTGCACCCAAACATGCACAACCTGCATTCCCTTTCCCGCTTTCACGCCGTTATTAGCGCATACCGCTCCCACCAGGACTTCACCGCCCTGACCGGTGTACTTGTTGGCATTGCTGATCAGGTTTACCAGGATCTGCACCAGACGGGTGCGGTCGCCCCAAATGAGCGGTAAACCTGCGGGTATTTCGAGCTTGAGCTTCTGACTTTTTTCCTCGAATTGTCTGCGCGCTGAACGTTCCACTTCCTGCACAACATCCATGAGGTCCACTGGCGCAAATTCCAGGCGCATGCGGCCGGCTTCGATCTTCGAAAGGTCGTTGAGATCCGAGACCAGCGTGTTCATGCGTTCGATGTTGGCGCGGATGACCGCCAGGAAATTTGCCTGAGCGTCATTGACCGGTCCTACCGCCTGGGCTGCCAGCAGTTCGGTGTAACCCTTGATGGATGTCATCGGGTTTTTCAATTCATGTGCAACGAACGAGACAAAATCGCTTTTGGCCAAATTGGCCGCTTCGATGGCTGCGTATAATTGCGCATTGGCGATGGCGATGGACGCGTGGTCGCCCAGGCGCTGCAGGAAATCCAGGGTTTCCTGTGAGCACACCTCTTCCTGACGGCTTTCGAGCAGGATCACCCCAATGAGTTCTTTTTCGCGCTTAATCGGGATGAGCGCCTGGCTGCGCGTTCCAGAAAGCAAGGCCTGCCCAGCCCCGCCGGGGTACATGCGCGCCGGCGCACCTTGTTCAAGCACCTGGGTGAGATTAATCTTCGTCCCCGGGATGGGCTCCTCTCTGTAAAGCTCGATCCCATGATCATATCCCTGAGAGGTCATCAGACGAATGCCCTGCTGTGTGACCATGCCTACCAGCCCGGCATCAGCCCCGGATTGACGCATAGCCCATTCCAGGGTTATCTGCATGGCGCGGTGAATATCCAGGCTGGTGTTTAATTCGCGGTCGATACGCTGCATCACGGACAGCTCTTCCACGCGGTCAGCCAGCGCCTGATCCGTGAGGGTATACAGGCGCGCATTTTCGATAGCCACAACGGCCTGGGCCGCGAACGCGCTTAATAATTCTTGATCATCATGAGTGAAATTCGACCCATCCAGGCGGTTCAGTACCTCAAGAACACCAATAATGCGCTCATTAACCAGCAGCGGCACTGCCAGGACGGATTTGATTTTATACCCGCCCGTCTGCTGACTTAAATCAACCCAATCCGGTGATTGGTAAACATCATTGACAATCAAAGGCTGGCGCGTCGTCAGGGTGCGCCCGCCGATACCAGCGCTGGCAGCCATGCGGTACCCATTCAGGGTGTCCTCGATTGGGCCGAGCACAACCTGGAAAACGAGTTCATCGCTTTGTGGGTCGTGCATGAGGAGCGCGCCCGCTTCACAATTGAGGATATCCACTGCGCTGTGCAGGATGTTCTTGAGCAGGCGCTGCGGGTCCAGGGTGGACGTCAACTGCCGGGTAACCTCATTCAGCGACTTCAACTGGCGGGCGCGGCGCTCAGTCTCCTCGAGTAACCGCGCTTTGATAATCGCGCCGGCGGCCTGGTCGGTAATGGTCTGCAGAATACGCTGTTGCTCGCGGGTATAACGCGTGTCCGGATCACAGCGTCCCAGGCTGATCAGGCCGACCGAGTTTGCCCCGGCGTTCAGCGGTGCGCCGATCCAGGCATGCACTTGATCACTCAGCGGCATCAGACCGCGCTGGCGGCACTCACGGACGTAATCGTCACTCAGCAGGGCTCGCCCCTGGCGAATCAGGTCGACTTCCAGACCGGGTTCCGGCGGCAGCGCCGTGTTTTCATAACCGTACAGACGCTCTTCGCCTTGAACGTAAAACACCTGTGTATATGCCTGCTCCTGCGTCGACTGCAGGATGATGCGGAATTCGTCAGCCGGAATGATCTGGGTGGTATGCGCGTAGATCAACTCAAACAAGTCATCTAAAGATAATGTTACATTCACGCCCTGCGCAACCCGCGCCAGCACATTCATCTCGCGCACCTGCGCTTCCATTTCGCTAATGCGCCGCGCCCGTTCGATCACCCGGGAGGCTTGCTCGCATACAGCGGTCACGAATTCCAGGTCGCTGCGCCCAAATCTCTGCCCCGCAGGTTTTGAGCTCAGACCGACCCAACCGAGCAGATGGCCCCGGCTGGTAATCGGCGCGATGGCCTGTATTTCCAGAATCTGCAGGCGGGCATGCTCGCTTTTCCACTCGGCCGGCAACGGCTGGCCTGGCTGCAAGACAAGGACCGATTTGCGCGCAGCGAGCGAGCGTGTAAAAGCGCTGCCAGAGGTAAAACGCAAATCGCTGCTTTTTGATTGGTACTGGTCGCTGAGCGGGTCATAGGTAAAGACATACACATGCGCGGGGGCCAGGCAGGCATCCAGCTCCGATTGAAGCACCCGCAGGATGTCATTCAAATCCACAGCGCGTGAAAATTCCGCATTGATACGCGCGAGTCGATCAATCTGAGCCAGGCGTCCATGCAGAAAGGCGCGATTTACAAGCGACTCGAGCCGGCTGCGCACAGGGAAAAAAGCCAGAGCAAGGAAGAAGAACAATATACCGCTGATAAGCGGTGAGTCAAACCAAAGAGAGCGTCCCACCAGAAGAGATAAGCCTGTCACTAACAAGGCATAACCGAGCGCCACCAACACCCCCAGGACAGCGTACAGCGAGAATCGGCGCAGCCAAAGCCTGGCTTTTATCTGGCTCGCTTGCAGGACGCTGGAAACGTCAGGCGCTGACAATTTTTTTGGTGATTCGGCCATGATGGGGGATATGGAAAAATTTTAATAACCCGGCTTATCCGGCGGATGCCTGCTTAACGTGACCTGCGAACGGGCCTTTGTTTCTTGCGAATGCTCCCGGCTCCTATTTCCACCGGCACCTGACGATCACTCAGCATCTTGAGCAGCACGCGTACGCGCTCTGTCCCGGGCAGAAGCGTGTCGAAGATGGCTTCATAGCCTTCAAAGGGTCCGCTGTCTATCACCACGGTATCACCTTGGGCCAGGCCAGCGAGCTTTTCGCCCCCGGCGGCGGCAATCTCGAGCACACGCTGGCGAATAGCGTGGATCAAAGCCTCCGGCACGACCGATGGCTCGCCGCCAAAAGCCACCAGCCCTTTGGAGTGCGGCATCCATTGGAAAACCGACGTGCCTGCCGCGTTTATATCCACACGCACGAACATGTATCCGGGAAAATAAGGGCGCATCTTACGCGCGCGGGGGTTAACCGGGTTGACCTTAAGACGCGGATAAAAGACTTCAAAACCCAGGCTCTGGATGTGCTTCCAAAGTACATCTTCCTTATTCGGATGGCTGTTGATGGCATACCATTGAAGCGGCATTTGGTTTTAACCCTGCGGCAAGGTTAAAAGTATTATACCTGTTACCTCCGCCAAAAAATGCGCGCGCCCATCCGCCTTTCAATTTTCTAAGGTTCGGCGCGCCTCAGCCCGCCCCGCTGGCGCCTCCGCCGCCGCCTGCCCCACCTCCGCCGCTGCTGCCTGACGCGGATGAGGTGATAATTACAGCTGCCAGGATTGAGGAGTCGGCATAGCCTCCATCGACCGCGCGCGCCCACTGCAATTGGGTACTCAAGCCGCGGTCTTTGAAAGCCTTGACCCAGCGGTCTCCCAGGCTGAAGGCTACTGCGAACGGCAGGAATTCGCTCAACCATTCTGCTTGCAGGCTGGCGCTGGATTTGATCAATTCGCGGATGTAGGCACGAAACGCCAGCCAGCGTTCCCGGCGCTGATGTCCGTGCACGGTCAATACCCTCCAGCGGGTGCTGTAAATCCAGCAAAGGATGCCCGCCCCCAGCAGCCCGGCGGCAGCCCCTGCCAGCAGCATGCCGCTGAAAGCCAAATTATCCCCCACCATGCCAATCAAGACTCCCCCCAGAACCGCCAGTACCGATGCGGCGATAAATGCCAGCAAACCGGCCAGGCTGAGTCGCTGGCGCAGCCTGAACTGCTCGGGCATCAGCACCCCGGCGGTTTCAAGCTCTTCCCGGGCGCGGTTCGAAAACTCGGTCAACTTTGACGCCAGACGCTGACCAATCAGACTCATGGATACTTCCTCGCGCGGTCCTTTGCGAGTCTCGAACAGGAAGCTATAGATGAAGCGTTCATGCGCTCTCAGACCGCTCTCGTTTCTGACTCGGATAATCTGATAATCCTTGGCCTTAAATAAACCGGCCTTTTCGCGCTGCTGCAGTTGGATATACCCGCGCTCAGCCAGGTCGAGGACCGCAGCGAAGAACTGCAAGGCGTCAGGACGCAGGCTGCTGACCAGGTAACCAGCCAGTCCTGGCGGGAGGTCGTCAGGTGGGTTGGAGACCGACCCCAGCGGAATGGCCTGGGGATACTGGATTGCGCGCGCACGGCGCAGCCTTTCGACCAACAGGAACGCTGAAAGCAGAACAGCCGCGAAAATCAGGCCGGCGTAAGGCAGAGCTGCGCGAACCTGCTGGCCTCGCGCAAGTATACGCGCCTGCCAGGCTGGCGGCTGATCGATCAGGCTGCCCGGCGGGAATACACCATTGACGGTAATCGCCTGGTCTCTGCCAATTTCCGCCAGATGGAAGATGATGCCGCCGGGTAAAAATTCAAATGCCGCGCTCTGCCCGATCAGACTGGGCGGTTCCAGCGGATCGATACCGGCTGGGTAGAGGATGGTCACTGACCCAAAACGAATATCGTATTCATGCTCCTGCGGGATTGCCTGCCAGGAAAACCCGTCGCCGTTTTCCGACTGCCGGATATTGCCCATTACCCGGTAAGTCAGTTCTGTTGTTCGGCTGGCGTCACTGGTGGGCTCAAAATGCCAGGTGACCTCGACTGGATTGCTTTCGGGTTTTATTTCAACCTGTCCGGCCTGGTCCCCAGGCGGGAGCCTGCGCCCGTCCAGGGATGCACTCAGGATCTCGATACGGTCAAGTTCATTGAGACGAATCTGGCGGAAGGCATAGGTATAAGGCCCGCCATCAAAGCGGAAGACAACCGTTTCAGTGACCAGCAGCGAGCCGTCCGCCTGGATCTCAATGCGCACGTCGAAACGTTCGGCGTCATAAGAGCGCGCCTGTGCTGGTGTAATTAAAGAGGCAGCCAGCAGCACAGATACCGCCGCGGCTGAAACCGTGCGCAGGATACGCCTGCGCTGCAGCCCGTAAAGAATGACGAGGTACAGCAATGCCATAATCGCGAAGACAGCCAGGCCGAGGACCGGGTCATACTCCTGCATGGTGAAGAGGGCGGGTGAGGGCAGAGCTGAGCTGGGGAAGGTCACTACCAGCGCTGCATACAGATTGTTGGCGGCGTGCAGGCCAATGGCAAGTTCCAGACCTTCCGAGCGCAGGGTAATCCAGCCGAGCAGCAGCCCAATGCCAAAATAAAACGGCAGGGTCAGCCAGGCACCATAGGTCAACACTTCCGGATTCAAGCCGTGCAGCAGCATGAATACCAGCGAAGGGATCACCAGCGGGATCCAGATCCGCCGGTTATAACGCGACAGCCACTGCGCCAGATACCCGCGAAAAATCATTTCCTCCGTCGTGGTTTGGATGGGGATCAGCAGCAGCGCCAAAATGAAAAACGGGAGGTAATTGGCTGGCTCAAATGTCCAGACATAGTTTTGCGGGTTGATCCATGAAAGGATCAGGTCTGAGAGCCCTGCCAGCACGAACCAGATGGCTGCTGACCAGATGACCCGTTTCCAGGCAATCCGCCCGCTCGGGTTGATCAGCGAAATCAGCGGGCGCCTGTGCAGAAGCCGCAGTCCAGCCCACAGCGCCGCCAGGCTGAAGGGGAAGGGAACCATAGCGACCACCAGCATGGTCATCAGCGGTAAACTCTCAAAGTCCATCGTGCGGTGCAGCAGGAAAGCCAGCAGCAGCAACCCGACCTGGACAAAAATCGCCGCCCAAATCATCGAGATCGTGGTTACCAGGTAGCGCCAGAAGTGGTTCTGCCCCTGGTTTGCCTGCGCAAGGTAACGGTTTTGGTGCAATTCTTCATTCGTGGTATCAGGTAAATTCATCGGTTTTTTTCCCTGGGAATGACTCGGTTGGCAATACACAGATCAGCGCAGGCCATTTTGCTTGGTAAGCACTCCCCTTATTCTACCGAAAAAATGTCATTTGGGCAGCCAGACGATATGGATTGCTCAAACCCGCCGGCAGGATGTGGAAAGATCACGACCTTTAAGGCCAGCATACGCTACACCGATCTGGAAATTTTGCGACAAGATCACTATACTGGTAGTATGAATTTATTGGAAAAGCCTTACCTGCCGGGAAGCGGCGCAGCCTTCGCGCTGCCGCTTGCGCGCTACCTGCCGCCCCTACCAGCCGGTATGGTCAGTCAGTGGGCGCAGCAGGGACCACCACCCGGCTCTTGGCTTTTAGACCCCTTCGGCTCGCACCCCTGGCTGGCGCTTGAAGCTGCCCAGGCGGGTTACCGCGTTTTGGTAGCCAGCAACAACCCCATATTGAGTTTTATGCTCGAGGTGCTGGCATCCGCGCCTGCCAGAGCAGAGTTTGAAGCAGCCATTGCTGCGCTGGCGAGCAGCAAGCGCGGGGAAGAACGGCTTGAGCCGTATATCCGCTCCCTTTACCTGACAGACTGCACTGCCTGCGGTCAAAAAGTTACCGCCCAGGGATTTATCTGGCAGCGTGACCAGACCCTGCCCACAGCCAAAATCTACCGCTGCCCGTTCTGCGGGGATGAAGGCGAACGCAGCGCCACGCCATTCGACCGTGATCAACTCAAACTACTGGGCAGTGATGCCCTGACCCGCTCGCGAGCCCTGGCGCGGGTGGTCATGGAAAGAGGAAGTGAACAAGCCGCAGCGGTGGAAGAAGCACTAAAAACCTATTTGCCACGCCCGCTTTACGTCCTTACCACGTTGATCAACAAAACCGAGGGGTTGAACCTGCCCCTGGACCGTAAGAAATTGCTCATCGCCTTGTTGATCTCGGTTTGTGATGATGCCAATACCCTTTGGCAGCACCCGGCTGCGCGCCCGCGTCCGCGCCAGTTGACCATCCCACCTCTCTTCAGGGAAAATAACCTGTGGGCAGCCCTTGAAAACGCCAGCCTGACCTGGAGCAGTCAGGCAAGGGCTGTAACCCTGACTCACTGGCCGCAAGAGCCCCCACCCGAGGGCGGAATCTGTCTTTATCAAGGGCGCATCCGCACCCTTCTGCCGCTGCCGCAAACCATCCAGCCAGCCGCGATCCTGACCGCGGTCCCGCGGCCTAACCAGGCTTTCTGGACATTGTGCGCCATCTGGGGTGGCTGGTTGTGGGGTTGGGAGGCGGTGCAACCGCTGCGTGGCGCACTGGAGCGGCTGCGCTACGACTGGTACTGGATGGCGCAGGCGTTGAACAGCGCCCTGAGCAGCGCCAACCAAAAACTGCCAGAAGGCACCCCGCTTTTTTCAATTACGGCGGAGATGACTCCGGGTTTCTTCCTATCAGCATTTTGCGCACCACAAACCGCTGGTTTCGAACTTCAGGGCATGGCATACCAGCAGGAGGCGGATATCGCCCAGTTCTGGTGGCGTTCCAGCAGCGCGGCCAGGCAACCGGCCAGCGCTAACCCCAAATCTTTCATCCAGCCTGCCCTGGTGGATCACTTCAGGCAAACCGCCGAACCCGCCAGCACGCTGCAGCTTTTTTCCCTGACCTTGCGCGAGATGAGCGCCCGCAGCCAGCTGCCGCTGCGAATCCAGGCGCTCACCAACGACCTGCTGGGGCGCACCCAGGCGATCCTGGGAGAAGTGCTGATGGAACGGTCGGTGTTCTGCCACATCTCGGGGCGCACTCAGATGGATGAAATTGGCCTGTGGTTCTTGCAGGAACCGCCTACGGATGTATTGCCCCTCGCTGACCAGGTTGAGAAAGAAATCGTCAGCCTGCTGGTTAAGGAAAGGTCTGTCCTGCGGGCGGCTGTGGACAGCGCGGTTTACGCAAAATTCCCGGGCATGCGCGCCCCGCCGCCCCACCTGATCCAGGCCTGCCTTGAATCCTATGCGCAGGAAGACACTGCCCGGCCTGGATACTGGCTGCTGCGGGATGAAGATGATCCGGAAGTGCGCCGAGCCGAACTCGAAAGCGTGCGCCAGCACCTGACCAATTTGGGGCAGCGGCTGGGGTTCAGTGTTGAAGGCGGTGAACCGCTGGCATGGAAATCAGCCGGCCGCGTCATATATCTTTTCTACGTCACTGCCTCGTGTATTTTCAGCCGTTTCGTGTTGACCGGTTCCCCCCTGCCCCCGCAGCAGTGCGTCATTGTTTATCCGGGCGGACGCACAGCACTGCTGGGTGTTAAACAGGAGCGCGACCCGCGTCTCAAGGCTGCACTGGATAAAGGCTGGCACCTGCTCAAGTTCCGCCAACTGCGTGAGATCGTCGAGCGCGAACAGCTTGACCTGGCCCTGTGGGAAGAACTACTGGAGGGCGATCCGCCCTCCTGGGAAACCATGACCCAAATGTCGATGTTTTAAAGATCAGAGCTGAGCAAAGAACCTCGGCCCTGATCTTTTCGGTCCTATACATTCAGGCTGAATCGCGCCTCACGGCGTGGGGGTTTGGCTGGGAGTGGGGGTCAGCGAAGGGGTGGGCGTCAGTGTGGCAGTCGACGTGGGCGTTACAGTGGGCGTGTTGGTTGGGGTGGCGGTGATGGTAGCGGTAGGGGTGGGCGTCACCGTCGGTGTGGGGACCTGGATGTTCAAATGGATGCTGCGGATCGCGTACGTGTCCCTTCGGCTGGTCAGGTAGATACGCAGGGTCACCCGCCCGGCTGGTATGTCGCTCAGGTCCCAATCGGTGAGGTACTGCGGCTGATCTGACTGCGGACCGCCGCGATGGATCTCTTTCCATTCTGCCGGGTCATCACCAATCCCGTACTCCACGCGGTAATCTTCGTAGGCTTCGGGCACACGGATCAGAGCGTAAATCTCCAATGGAGACTGGGTGATGGTCTGGTTTTCGCTCAGACCGGCGAACAATAACAGCGGGCGCTGGTCATTAACAGTGCACTCCCGCTCCGGGGTGAAAAAGATCGGCTGCTGAAAGCCAAGCTGTTCGGCCCACTGGCGGCCCTCACCAGTCTCCAGAATCCACTTGATGGCAGATTCGTCATGCACATTCAAAGAAAACTTCTCATCGACGAAATCGGGACACGCTGGCGAAGCCCGCAGACCGGTCCAGGTATCGATGCTCACTTTTTTCCACAAATCTTCTTCTTTGGGCAGGGGAAGCTGGTCGTAGGCGAACAGTTCGTTGCGCTGTTGAGGGCACCATTCAGAAGGCTCGGTACCGGAAATGGAACAAATAACCCGGTCAACGATGCCAGCCGGGCGGCTGAAGGGCGTCGGGTTACCGCCGCGCAGGGATTGGATCGCCCCGCGCATAAAGGTTGACCATATCGGCGCAGCGCCGGTGAGGCCGGTGGTATTCACCATGGGGGTGTAATCGGCGTTCCCGATCCACACGCCCACGGCAATATCAGGGGTGTAACCGATCGTCCAGTTGTCGCGGAAGTCGTTCGTCGTGCCGGTTTTTGCCGCCGCCGGGTATCCCAGGTTAAGGACTGAATCCGTGCCGAACATCGGCGCGCGCGCCTGGTTGTCAGAAAGGATGGAATTGATCAGGTAAGCGTGTTCTGGACGCATGACCTGCTCGCCGGGCGGCTGCTGGTATTCGAAAACCGTATTGCCCTGGTAATCAACAATTTTTGTAATGGCAACCGGGGGCACCAGGCGGCCTTCGTTCGCGAAGACCGCATACGCGCCGGTCAGTTGCAGCAGCGTTACATCTCCGCCGCCCAAAGTCAACGAAAGGCCGTAGTCGTTGCGCGTCAGCGTGGTTATCCCCAGGCGCTGGGCAAAATTGACCAGGCCGTCAGCAGCGGGCGTGGATGGATTATCGTAGATGCCCACAAACTGCAAGGCTTTCACCGCCGGGATGTTATAGGAATTTGCCAGCGCGGAGCGTACCGTCACCGGACCATGGAAGCGCCCATCATAATTAACCGGTCGGTAGGGGTCACGCAGATCGTTTGGATCACCCGACGGAGGGAACTCACTGGGCACATCCCAGATCAATGTAGCTGGCGTCCAGCCCTTTTCAAAGGCAGCGGCATAGGTGAGTGGTTTTATGGCCGAGCCAGGCTGGCGCGGGCTGACGGCCATGTTGACCTGCCCGGAGATGGCTGCATTATTAAAGTCCGGCGAGCCAACCATGGCTAAAATTTCACCGCTTGCCGGTTGAATGGCCACCAGCGCGCCATTTCTGGCGTTGTTATCCACCATTTGCGCCAGTTGTTCTCGCACAAGCTGCTCAGCCGTTTCTTGAAGGGCTGGATCCAGAGTGGTATAGACGGTAAACCCCGAGCGGTAAATGGTGTTCGGGTCATAGCGCGCCTCAAGCTCGGCGCGGATGTAATCGACCCAGTGCGGGAAGCGGTACGTCTGGCGGGTGGGTTGAAAGGTGTAGCCTTCTATCTCGCGAACCGCGTCCACCGCGCTTTGCTGATCCACGCACACCGGGCGGATCGAAGTGCTGACATCGATGCAGTTGCGTTCCTGGGAGAGTTCGTACGTCAGCACCAGCACAGTGCGGAAGCGGTTGAGCGTTACCTCGCGGTTGGTTTCGATATCATAAATGGCTGGTGACTGGGGAATACCCGCGAGGAAAGCAGCCTGACCCAGCGTCAGACGGTCAGCGGTGGTGTTAAAGTAGGTTTCTGCTGCCGCCTGCACACCGTACGACAGCTTACCGTAATTGTTTTCATTCAAATACAGCTCAAGAATTTCTTCTTTACTATAGCGGCGGGTGATTTCAGCGGCCAGCACGATCTCGCGTGCCTTGCGCTCAACCGTCCTTTCGAAGCGTTCCTCCGGACCCAGCAGAAGCACACGCGCTAACTGCTGCGTGATGGTTGATGCGCCTGAGACCACCTCCCCGCTGGTGTAGTTGTACCACAGCGAACGGGCGATAGCCACCGGCGAAAACCCCGGGTGGGTGTAAAAATCCTTATCCTCGGTTGCGATGGTGGCAGCAATCAGGTAAGGTGAGATCTTATCCAGGGTGACATAGGTGCGGCGTCCTGCGTTTGGGTCAAGGATCTCGTAGATCAGACCGCCGTTGCGGTCCAAAATACGGGTGGTCTCGAATTGCGAGGCTTTCGAGCGCAAATCTTCAACGCTGGGCAGGCTGGCAGCAATGGAAAAATATTTAAACACCAGAAAAGAACCCACCCCAACCGCTGCCAGAACGACCAGAAACAGCAGCGCGATCAGGATGCGAAGAATACAACCCAGCGCTTTTTTACCTCCGTTAGAGCGCGGCTGCGACGGCGGCGAGATAGATCTGGCAGCCGCTCCTGCGGGGGGAACGGACGGCCGCGTGGCTGCGGCGGATGGCCGCGTTGATACCGGTCGCTGCGGCTGGGTGCGCGCTCTGCCAGGCGGGGTGTAAGCGGCTGGTGTGACACGGGTGGCATCGACATCGACCTCTTCGACGCGGTTGGGCAGGTCTGAGGTGCCGCGCCCGAAGGGGGGTGGTGGGGGCGAGCTATCTTTCCCGGCCTGTACCGCGCGGGTCTGCTCCTCTTGCGGGCTGCGTGGAGCGGCATCCTGCAAGGGGACATGCGCGCGTGTGACCTCCTCGGAAGGGGTTTCAGGTGGATACTCCGGCGCCTGCGTTTCCTCCAACCCCTCGCCGTACCAGCCCCCGGTCGCGGTTGGATCCCCCGTGGGGTGCCGGGATAAGGCGTTGGTATCCACAGGACGATCTTCACGCTCGATCTGATCGATCTCTTCGCCAAACCAGCCGGCGGTTTCCTCCGGTTCGCCGGTTGGGTGGCGATCCTGGCTGAATGGTTTCTCCGGCTCAGCTCCAGGCGCAACCGCTTCCGGATTAACCTCTTCGGCGGGTGTTTCTCCCTCGACAGAGGGTTGTTCCGTCAGTTCCCGGGGGTCACTTGCTGGTGGTTGTTGCGCTTCTTCGCGACCCCTCTCGCTCTTCTCAAGATCGGATGGGCCTTTACCCGAAGATAAGACCGAAGTATCACCGTCCTGCGCTGAAGCCAGCAGGCGGCGCAGCCGTTTACCTGGCTGCGTATCTTCGCCTGGTAATTTCTCATCTTTATTCTTATCATCCAGGGTCATAACTATTCCTGTGGGTTTCTAGGCATTATTCTTTGATTGGCTGCAATCTTTATACCATCCTGGAGGAAATCACACAAATCAGCCCACATGAATCTGTAACGTTTGTGAGGCGGAAATGTTCCCAGGATCGGTTTCCCACATTCTAGCATAAAAAAAAGCCAGTCAGTTCGGGTAAAATGAATCTATGCGCACCTGGAACCTGGGAATGAAGGATGCCTGCCAGTTGATCGTGGCTGCGGATCACCGCTGTTCTACTCCGCAGTACAGCAACGACCACATCTACGAACTTATGCTGGCGGGCGGCGAACCCCCCGCGCTGGCGTTGTACACAACCTATGGGCTGCGTGCCAGGTCCATGCGCTTGTTTCCGCGCTTTTCCAAAAAGGATGAGACCCTTGTCAACCCGCTCGAATTTAAGCGTCCGCCCAAAGTTGTGAGGCTTTACCCCAACTATCTGCAGGTGATGTTATCGCCCTTCGGGTCCATGGATGTGCAAATTGAATACCTGGCGTTCAGTTCTCAAGTTTTGGGCGGGCGCATCACCTTCACGAATCCCAGCGTGATTCGCGACGCCTTCACCTTCGAGATGAATGCGCTTCTAAGCCCGATGGGAAAAGGTGCCGGCATGGCGGCACTGGAGATGGGAATGCACACCGTTCTGGGCGGCGAAAGCGATGAATTACGCGTCCTCTTATTTATGACCGGGGCTCCGCAGCCAGGTAGTGGACCTTATGCCGGATTAAGTCTGGGGGTTGACTTAAATCCTGGGGAGAGCCGCCAGGTTTGCTGGGTGTTAACCGCCCAGTCTGATTTTCAAACCGCATACGATATCGCCCGCCAGACCTGCGCACTTTCCTGGGAGGCTGAAGTGGCGCGGATTGAATTGATCAATCAGAGCGAAAGCCTGGAGATCACAACAGGTGACCCGGATTGGGATGCGGTTTTTATGCTTGTGCAGCGCAGCGCGCACCAGTTGATTTTCCCAGGAACGGAAAAATTACCCCATGCCTCATTTGTGCAGGCGCGGCTTCCTGACCACGGCTATTCCATGCGTGGTGACGGCAGCGACTACAACCACCTGTGGAACGGGCAGACTGCCCTGCATGCAGATTACCTGTCCAACCTGCTGCTGCCCGCCCGCCCAGACCTTCCCGCTGGCTGGATTGAAAATTTCCTCGTCAGCCAGAAAGCCAACGGTTTTGTGGATTGGAAACCCGGCCTGGCTGGTCAGCGCAGCGGCCGCCTGGCGCAGCCATTGCTCGCCAGCCTTAGCTGGCAGGTTCATCAATACAAAGAGGATCTTTCCTGGCTAAAGCGCGTTTATCCCGGGCTGCTGTCTTTTTTTCGCTGCTGGCTCGAGGGGGATAACGACCAGGACAGAGACGGATTCCCGGAGTTCAATCATCCCTACCAATCAGGGCTGGATGAAAACCCGCTTTTCGACCTCTCACAGGAGGCATCCCAGGGCGTGGAGCCGCGTGCGGTCGAATCACCGGCACTGGCAGCCATGCTGTACAAAGAAGCCAGCGCTCTGGAGGCCATCGCCCTAGCGCTGAATCTCTCGCAGGATGCAGCCTGGCTATCCGGAAAAAAGCAGGAGCTGCACAGACTGGTCGAGGAAACCTGGGATGAGACGGCTGTAAGTTACCTTTACCGCGACGCGGTTACCCACAATCAATCGGCGGGCATAAGCCTGGCATTGCTGAAGGAAAACGGCCGCAATGAAATTGAAAGTGATTTGGGCATGCCGCAGCGGCTGGTTTTGAAATTCTCTGGTCAGAAGGAAATGACCCGCCGGACGCATGTCAGGCTCGTGGGAAAATTTCATAACCGTCAGATCAGCGAAGATATCCCCGCCCGTGCCGTGCAGTGGCTGCATGGTATCGGGCGGTACACAACCAGCAGGCATTTCACCTATATTAAGGAGGCGGTCGTAAAAAGCATGGCTCCTGACGAGTCGTGTCAGGTCGCGACGATCGACTTCAGCCTGGAGGACATCTCCCTGCTCCTGCCGTTATGGGCTGGCATCCCATCGCAGGAACGAGCCAGGCGAATGGTAGAAGAGACGATCCTGGCGCGCTACCAGCAACCCTACGGCCTGACAGTATGTCCGCAGGGGCGCAAGGAACAGCATAAGCCGCCCTGCCAGATCGTGCGCCTGGAGTGGAACCGCCTGATCTTAGAAGGTCTGCTACATTACGGCTTCATCAAAGAAGCAGCCGTCCTTTTCGAGAGCCTGATGACCGCATTGGTTCAAACTTACCGCAGCCAGCATGGAAATCGCGAGTACTACCACGGCCTTAGCGGGCAGGGAGGCGGCGAACGCAACACCCTGACAGGATTGGCGCCAGTTGGGTCATTTTTAAGAGTACTCGGATTGCAATTTTTAAGCGATAATAAGGTTAGCATCCGTGGATTCAACCCTTTTGCATGGCCGGTTACGGTACAATATCGAGGAAACACAATTGAGTTTTTCCACGACAGTACCCGCGTCATCTTCCGCGGGAGGCAGCCTGTGAATGTCAGTGGGGAAGGAACGCACGTGGTCAGCCTGGAATAAGGCTGCCTGACTTCCAGGTTAGAAAGGAGCGTGAGAAGAATAATGGAAGCGTATGACAGACAGCAGCCTGATAGTTGCATGTGGGTAATTGTCCAAGCGCAAGATGCTGAAAACGCCGAGAACGCCCTGCAGGAACTTGGTTTCACAGTTACCCGTTTACCCAGCTTTGGCGGTTTCCTCGGACGGCGCAACATCACCCTGCTTGTTGCTCTCCACTCCGAACGTCGTCAAGCGGCGCTGGATGCGCTGAATGAAAACTGCCGTCAGCGCATTGAATACATTGCTGTACCGCTCGAAAGCGCGCCGCTCCCGCTCCCAACCCCCACCCCGATTACTATTGGAGGCGCCACCATTTTCACCCTGGAAATCGACCATTACGAGGAGCTTTAGCCATGAAACTGATCATTGCCATTGTTCGCGATACCGACAGCGATCATGTCTCCCATGCGCTCACCTCACACGACTTTCGCGTAACCGGCATTGCTTCCACCGGCGGATTCTTGCGGCGGGGGAAAAGCACCCTGTTGATCGGTCTGGAGGACGAACGCGTCGAAGAAGCGCTGCAATTAATTCGCGATTCCGTCTCCTCTGCCGCAGCGGACAGCGGTGAACAGCGCGCAGTGATTTTCGTGGTCAAAGTCGATCATTTTGACCATTTCTGATAACCCCCCCTGCTGGCAAGCACTGCCAATCCATTAGCTTAAATAAACTCATCTTCTAAATCACGGCTGCAACCTGGCGGCCAGATAAGCGTATACAGATTGGTTCGTAGGAATTGGGGTAATTGTAAATAGAAATAGAAAGGAGCTAGCCCCCATGCAGCAACAACTCCAAACCCCAGGTTCGAATATGTTAGAAAAGCCCGGAATGGTGACAGCCCTGGGTATCCTGACTCTGGTCAGTGGTATCTTAAACATTCTCACTGCGTTGGGGTTGACCGCTGGTATAGCCCTGAGCACGCTGGGTATCGGCCTGTTATGCGCCCCAATCACTCTTTTGCCGGGTGTGTTGGGCGTGTTTGAAATCCTCTACGCCACCAAGATCATTGCCAACCCGCCCGTCGCGGTCAAATTTTCCCAGACCATCGCCATACTGGAAATCTGCTGCGTGGTTTTTGGCAATGTGGTCGCCCTGATCGTCGGCATCCTGGCATTGGTGTTTTACAATGATGCCGCTGTTCGGGCGTATTTCGAACGCCTCAATGAGCCGGTGGTGTAAGGCATAAAACCTGCACCCAATCCTAAAGCGCAAATTTTTATCCGGTGTAGGTAACATCTGATTTCCAGACAATTCGTAAATAGATCGTTTTTCTTAATCTCATTTCTCGGAGGTAATTCAATGGATTTTGGTCTCGCTTTCTCCTATGTTTTCAAAGACCCGGACTGGCTGAAAAAAGTCGCCATTGCCGGACTGGTCGGGCTGATCCCGATCATCGGGCAGCTCGTGGTGCTCGGCTGGGCATTGAGCATTACCAAACGCGTCATCGACCGCGACCCTGAACCCCTGCCGAATGTGGATTTCGGCGCTGACTTGGGGCGCGGATTTTCGGCTTTCATTATCGGCTTCGTCTATGCCCTGCCGATTACAATCTTGAGCGGCATCATTGGTTTGGTCGACTCCATCGTCGCAAGCCAGTCCAGCTCGGATGCGGTTGCTTGGGTGGTTACGATCATGGCGGTTTGCTTTGGACTATTTGCGTTGGTGTACGGCCTGCTCATCGCTGTGATGTTGCCCGCGGCTTACGGAAATTATGTCGCCAAAGGCAGCCTGGGCGCGGCCTTCAACCTGAGCCAGGTTTTCGGTTTGGTCAAGAAATCCCTTGGGGCGTATGTCATTGTGGTTCTGGGTATGCTGGTGGTAGGGCTTATTGCTCCCCTGGGGTCTATCGCCTGTATCATCGGCGTGATCTTCACCACCGCCTACGGGCAAGCCGTCATGGGACACCTGTACGGGCAGGCCTATAACGAAGCCACAAAGTCAGCTGCTTACATCCCGGCTGAATAGAACCTTCGCTGCTTTCTGAAATCCACCTCGCATTGATTACGGCAGGCTTGAAAGGATACCGGCCTGGTTCAGGCTTATCCGGCTGAACCAGGCCATTAATTATTTCTCTTCACAGAATTTTTGCACCCGGTAGGTGTATACTTCAATTTTTTTCGTGCGCCACAGGCTTCTTGGCGCGCCCATCTTTTGGCAAAGGTGATCGAGGAAACTAACCGCATCTGGCAGGCTTTCCCACACCTGAGGTAAAAATGTCGCCCGCTGGAGACCGTCCTTTATCACCACACCATCAATACCTGGGCGCAACCTGGAAGGCAGTTCCTGGGGGGAATTATATTCCAGCGGCTGTAAAGGCGATAGATAAGAAATTTCAATCCTCAAATCATCCAGTTCATCCGCGCTGACAGGTGGAAACCGATAGTCATCGAAAGCCGCTGCCAGGGCGTGTTCGCGCACATCCACGACCAGGGGCTGGTAGGCCTCCAGGACGCCAATACAACCGCGCAGTTCCCCTTTTTTTGTCAGGGTCACAAAAGTAGCGCCAGGCTGCCTAAGCCGCTCTGGAAAATCCTCCAAGTTCAGCGGAGGAAGACGCTTGTGGTGCGCCGCGGCCTGGATGGTTTCCCGCGCCAGTTGTAATAAACAGACCTGTTCTTCCCGGCTTAACCCATCCTCATTCATTTTCCCAGCCTGTGATAGATGCGGTTGTGATACACCAGTGGATCGCCCTCACGGGTGTGCATCACATTGAGCACTTCGGCAATATACAGGGTGGATGCGCTCATCGGGTACGTGTGCACAATTTTGCATTCCAGACTGACCAGGCCGGTTTTTAGCAGAGGCACACCGTTCTGCAAGCTGAACACCTCCATCCCCGAGAAGCGGTCGCCTTCATCGGGAATTCGCCCTGCAAAACGGTCGGAAATTTCAGCCTGGTCTTCCGCCAGTATTGTAACCCCAAACACCTTGGATCGCTCCACCAGGTCGCGTGTGCGCGTATCATTTGCCAGCGTAACGGCCACCAACGGCGGATCCAGCGAAACCGAAACAAACGAGTTCACGGTCATGCCGTGCTGCACACCTTCAAAGGAACTGGTGACGACCGCAACGCCAGTGGTCCACTGGCGCATGGCGTGCCTGAGCACTTCGGGTGTCACCTGAGTCATAATTTCCTCCAATAAAACCACAATCGCCTCTCTATTTATACTTCTGTTTCCATTTGCAGAGAAGGCCCAATCGCAAGCGCCTTCATACTGAGCGGAGAAGGGTTGGCAAAATTATTGCACCCCCGCTTTACCCCTTTATAATAGCGCGCGTTTTCAGAGTCAAGCCCGTCACATCAGGTGTATAATTCTTACTGGATAATACTTCTATACGAAATTCATACTTGCCTTTTACGATCAAATTAAGGTACTATCACAAAGGCACCCATGAGCGAAGACAGCCTTTCACACCCATCCGGCACAAAAAACCAGCGCAATACCAGCGTGTTCAGTTCCTTGTGGACCATCCTTACGGTGGCTCTCATCCTGGCGACCCTGTTCACTATGTGGACCCCTGCCAATCTTTTCTCCAACCAGTTTTTGGACCGCATGTTTCAGGCAGCCCAGGCAGATCCGACGCTCACCTTTCCCACCCCTACCAGCGCTCCGCGGCCGCGCATCGGTATCGTCGCTGGTCACTGGGGGAATGATCCCGGCGCTGTTTGCCCGGACGGACTGACCGAAGAACAGGTCAACCTCGAGATCGCCACCCGCGTCCAGCAGCAGCTCATCGCTGAGGGCTTTGAAGTGGACTTGCTGCAGGAATTTGATGACCGGCTGTATGAATATCAGGCATTGGCATTGGTTTCCATTCACAACGACTCATGTAATTACATCAACGACGAAGCCACCGGCTTCAAGGTTGCCGCGGCGGCTTCCAGCGCCTATCCCGAAAAAGCCAACCGGCTAAGCGCCTGTCTGATTGACCGCTACGGAAAGACCACCGGCCTAAAATTCCACCCCAATACCATCACGCAGGACATGACTCATTACCACACTTTTCGTGAGGTCCACAGCAACACCACTGCCGCCATCATCGAAGCTGGTTTTCTTAACCTTGACCGTCGTATCCTGACCGAGCAGCCGGATGTGATCGCGCAGGGTATCTCTTACGGCATTCTGTGTTATGTGCGCAACGAGCCCGTGCCTTCTATGGATACCTCGCAATGAGTGACAGCCAGCGCCAGGAAGCCATCCTGCTGATCAAGCAGGCACACCAGGCGCTGCGTCAGGGCGAACGCGGAGATGCCTGGCGCCTTGCCAGGCTGGCGGCCAACCTGGCGCCTGACCTGGAAGGGTCCTGGCTCATCCTGGCAGCACTGGCTGAACCGCACGAAAGCATCACTTACCTGAATAAAGCCCTGGAGATCAACCCGCACAGCGAGCGCGCCCGTCAGGGTATGCACTGGGCTGTGCGGCGCCTGCGGGCCAGCAGCCACCGCCAGGCTGTCCCGCCCCAGGAGGAACTCCAACCGGCCGTGACCCGGGAGGCAGAACCTCAGCCCCCTGCCCCCGCCGCGCAGGCGGCTGCTGCGGAACACCTTCAGGCAAAACCGGCGCAGGAAAAGCCCAAACCGAAACCGCGCTCTCCTGCAAAAGGCGGCAAAAAGATTGCCGGCTGGGCTATCCCCGCCTCACTGGCGGTCATTGTGGTCTGTTTTGGGCTGATGTTGTGGCTCTTCCTTCCCGATTTACAAACCGCCCTGGCTGGCAGCCCGGCAGCCGCGCGTCCGGTGGGAATACTGGTAAAAGCTTCCATCACCCCAACCGCCACGGCTACCTTTACGCCCACAAACACGGCCACACCGACACCCACCCCCACCGAAACGCCCACCCCCACGCCAACCTTAACCGAAACCCCCACTGAGACCCCCACCGAAACGCCCACCAACACACCTCTGCCCACCGATCCCCCCCAATCCGTCGGTCCTCGTCCTGCAGACGTGGCTTCCGATGAACGCTGGATTGATATCAACCTGAGCGAGCAGATGGTCTACGCCATGGAAGGGGACGAAGTGGTCAACAGTTTCCTGGTATCAACTGGCACCTGGCGCACCCCCACCGTCACCGGTCAATACCGCATTTACGTCAAATACCGCTACACAAATATGTCCGGTCCCGGCTACTTCCTGCCGGATGTGCCCTACACGATGTATTTTTACAAAGGTTACGGCTTACACGGTACCTACTGGCACAATAACTTCGGCACACCCATGAGCCACGGCTGCGTCAACCTGCGCACCGAGGATGCCGGATGGCTGTTCGACTTTGCGTCCGTGGGAACGGTGGTCAGCGTGCATTATTGAGGACAGTCCATGAAACGCCCAGATGCCCGTCTGCTAGACTCTCTCACGCGCCGCGACTTTCTTAAACTGGCGGGAAGCAGCCTGGCGGGGGCGCTTTTTATGCCCTTAACCACGCCTGTTTTCAGCCCCAGGCGGGTGAGCAGTCTGGAAGAAAGTCCGGTCACCTTGGGACGGGTAACCAGCGCGAAAATCGATGGGTACAAACAGCCCTCCTTTAAAGCCGACCTGAAGCGCAGTTACTGGCGCGATCTGGTTCTGCCGATAACCGGCGTGACCGTTGGAGATGAAGAGTCCGGTCATAATCGGGTCTGGTACCAGGTAGAAAATGACTGCTTTATTCACTCCGGTGACGTGCAGCCGGTAGAACTGCGCACCAACCCGCCGGTGCTCGAAATGCCCCCTGGCGGACGATTGGCGGAAATCAGCGTGCCGTTCAGCGATGCCTTATGGGACATCCGCCGGCGGGACTGGTTTGCCTACCGCCTGTATTACGGAAGCACCTTTTGGATTTACGAGGTGATCGAAGATAAAGACGGTGTTTTCTGGTACCGCATTGATGACGACAAGTGGAAAATCAGTTTTTATGTCAACAGCGCCCACATGCATATCTTCACCCCGGAGGAAGTCTCGCCGCTGTCACCCCAGGTGCCTGCTGATGCCAAGCGCATCGAAATCCGCCTTCCGGAACAGATCGTAATCGCATATGAATACGACCGCCCGGTCTTCATGGCGCGCACGGCCACCGGTGCGCGTTTCATCGACGGTGATTACCGCACGCCGCCCGGCGTTTATATTACCAACCGCAAACGTCCCTCTCGCCACATGGCAGCCGGCGACCGCGCCGCGCCCAACAGCTACGATCTGCCCGGTGTACCCTGGGTGTGTTATTTAATGGACAACGGGATATCTTTCCACGGGACCTACTGGCACAATAACTTCGGACGACCGCGCAGCCACGGCTGTATCAATCTTTCGATTCTGGATTCGCGCTGGGTGTACCGCTGGTGTACACCCAGTGTACCGCTTGAGACCGTGACGTTGATAGAAAAAACCGGTACAATGGTGCATATCATTGATAAACCACTTACTTCCTGAAAGGGAATCTATGCGCCAGCCTTTGTTCGCCGGATTGGTAATTGACGAAAACGACAACCTTGTGGAAACGACCTTCGTTGGGGATGAAGCCATGTACGTCGTCAACGATGCCGGTTTTCGACGCCACATTCCTGCCGAGCATGTGGACCGCCAGGTTCTTAATTTAATGAAAGAACAGATCAGCGGGCATGAAGACCTGCTCAGCGAGCAAACCGCAAAAATGCTGGGTCAAGAAGATATCTTCTCCAAAGCCATGATCGAAAGCCAGATCAAAAACATCGATAAACAGTTCGAACAGCTCTTCAATACAGGTATTCCAGAGGCGGGCCGGGCGTATATGGGTATGATGGGGTTCCGCGTGGTGATCAATTTCCACGGCGACGTCATTCGGCTGGACCAGCCCAGCGTCGCCAGCGATGAGGGCGAAGAATAAACCGCCGGCTGACTTTGTACGAACCCCGCGATTCCGATAGAAATCTAATACAACCTGTATAAAATAGTCTAAAACGCAAAATTGCGATAGACTATTAGCGTTACTGGAGTTTAGAGATGATGACACCTGAGTACATAATTGATGTCAACGAAGCTGATTTCGAATTCGAGGTCATCGCATATTCGCACAACACACCGGTGGTGGTGGATTTCTGGGCGGAGTGGTGCCGCCCATGTAAAGCTTTAGCGGTCATTCTGGAAAAACTTACTCGCGAAGCGCAGGGCTCTTTTCGCCTGGCGCGCGTTAATGTCGATCAAAACCCCAACCTGGCGATTCGCTACGGCGTGCGCAGCATTCCCAATGTGAAAGCCTTCAGCGGTGGACAGGTGGTGGCAGAATTTAGCGGAGCAATCCCTGAGTCGCGGCTGCGTGAATTTATCAGCCGCATCCAGCCGCCCAGCCCGGCCGCCCTCGCGATGGAACGCGGCAGCGGCCTGCTGGCCGATGAACAGTGGCGCGAGGCGGAAGAGGTCTTTCGCGATGCGCTGATGCAATCACCTGATCACGCCGAAGGATTGTTAGGCCTTACGCGCGCGCTGCTGGCGCAGGGCAAATCGCACGAAGCCCTATCCATGTTGAGCGCTTTCCCCGCCAGCCGTGAATTTGCCCGCGCTGAGCTGCTGCGTCCGGTAGCCGCGGCCATGAGCGAATTGAAAAATCACCCGGCTGGCGAGGAGATCGACGAGCAGAGCGCGGCTTACTGGAATGCGGTTCGCCTGGCAGCTCGCGGGCATATCCTGCCAGCCTTGGACGGGCTGCTGGACCTGCTGCGTGAGGACCGCCACAATGAACAGGCGCGCCGGCTTGTGCTTGGGCTGTTGGAAGTGCTGGGGGATGAGAACCCGCAGACGCGCGCCTACCGGCGCGAGCTGGCCTCGATCCTGTTTTAATCGCAGCCCGCTCGAGTTCTGCCCCTTTGCCCGGTGCGGGTAATGGGCGGGCACCCCCAGCCCGCCCATTACCCGCATTTAAAATGCCATCGCTGCAATCGGCCATTTGGCGGAAGCCGAAGATGGTCACCAGCCAGCAGCGGTAGCGCCGTAATGATTACCCAGTCAAAAAATTATCGGGTGCACCCGCATGAGCTAACCGATCGCAGACCAGCGGCAGCGCTAATTTTCAACGCGTAAGGGTCAGCAGCGCCCAGGTGGTGGGGTCGGTCAGGCTGCGGTTGGCAACGTTAGAAACCATGCTTTGCTGGATATTCGCATCGGGATTATCGTTATCCGAAACCGAGATGGCAAACCCAAACTGCATCCCCGCCGAGGGCGTAACCAATAAAACGCTCCAGGGGATAGCGATTTCAACGCGGTAAAGACCGTCGCCGCCTTCAGTGGCAATATTTACATTCGTGAGCGGACCGGCTTTAACGGTTGGATAATACAGATAAGCTTCTTTCGTGCCATCGGTTCCGCCCCTGCCGGGTGAAAAGACGATCTGGTAATCATCCTGGTTGAGCTCTCTCGAGTTCAGGTCTCCCATCAGGTCGGTGTCCAGCAGCAGCTCGATCGAATCACCTTTGAAAATATCGATACCGGTGGCGTTCTGGACATATTTATCATCAATCACCTTGACCGCCAGGTAAAGGTAAGTGTTGTCCCAGCCGATGCGGAAAGACCCTTCCAGGTCATCCCGCCCGCTGTGGTTTTCCCGGCCATAAACAACGGCGCGTGCCGGGTAGGCAGTGGTATCCCACTCGTCCCATACCCCATCCATAACTGGCGGAGTAGAAAGGAATGCGGCGCTTGCCCGGCCAGCCGGGCGCAGTTCAGCCGTCCTGGTTGGGCCAGGCGTGTCAGCCTGGGTGGGCTGCGGCGAGACGCCGCTGGTTGCCGATGGTTCAACGAAGGTGGTCGCGCTGGGCTGCGCCGGATCGGGCGTAGCAGTCGCTACCGGTGCAGGCAGGGTCGCCTGTTGGGTGATGATGCTGAACAGGGCTGTCATGGTCAGATTGGGGGTCGGTTCGGAGGGGGTGGGGACTTCTGTTCGGCCAGGTAAATTACAGGCCAACAGCATGGCAAATAACACCATCCCCACCAGGCCTATTCTCATGCGCAATTTCATTTCTCTACTCCTTCGTAGAACTGCAGCCAGCCGGAGCGATTCTTTTATCAGTTATAATCTATCTTAACCCGAACTCGCATCCGATGGAAGCCCTGAATTTACCCAAAGACCAATCCCTGGCGCGCATCGATCTGGAAATACGCGTGGTGGTTTTTACCCTGCACGGCAGCCAGCTGCAGGTGTTGCTGTCTGAAGCGGAGGACAGCCAAACAGAAGGTCGCTGGTCACTGCCAGCCGCGCAGATTAACCCCCACTCTTCTCTTGAAACCAGCGCTGCTGAGTGCGTTGAAATGCTCACCGGGCTGTCAGAAGTCTACCTGGAGCAGTTGTACACTTACGGCGACCCGAGCCGCCGCCCTGAACAACGACTGATCTCGGTGGTCTATTTTGCGCTCATTCCCGCCTTCTCGCTGGCACATCCGGGCTGCGGTTCGGGTAAAACCGCCTGGTTTTCCATAGACGCGCTGCCCAAATTGGTGATGGACCACGTTGAGATCTTAAAGTATGCCCTGCGCCGACTGCGCTACAAACTGGAGTATACAGCCATCGGTTTCGAGCTGCTGCCAGAAGCTTTTACTTTGAGTGAGCTTCAGCACACCTATGAATTGATCCTGGGGGAAAAACTGGACAAGCGCAATTTCCGCCGGCGCATCCTGGAGGCGGGCATCATCGAAGCCACCGACGCCCGGCGCATGGGTGAGGGCCGCCCGGCCCAGCTCTACCGCTACCGCGCGGATGCCGTGGCGGAAGTCAAGGCGCGCCGCCTGTTCCCGTAAGAACTGGCGCCCCTCACCCAGGCCGACATCTGACATCGGAAGGCTTCGCAGGGACTGAGGCGATCCTGCAATAAACTATCCATCGCTCCAGCCTATCAAATGCATCCAGGCCGCGGAGTGAGATGCTATGCGCAGCCCGGGGTATAAATGATCATCCTTGTAACGGGCAGGGTTGGCGCAGCGATTCGTCAGAGGTATAGGTCAGGATGCGTGCGCCTGATCAGGCATGAGCGGTGAAACGGCTGATCGTCTCGATATGGTAAGTCTGCGGGAAGAGATCAAAGGGCTGCACTGATTGCAGGCGGTATCCAGCCGCCAGCAGGCGTTTTGCATCCCGCGCCAGCGTAGCCGGATCGCAGGATACATACGCCAATACCTGCGGGCGTATGGCAACCAGCGCATCCAGGGCGGCGCGATCAAGGCCGGCGCGCGGCGGGTCCACCACTGCCACACCCCCTTTTACCTGCAGGGCAGGCAGCACGGTTTCGGCAGCCCCAATATACAGCTCCACATTGTCGTAATCGCCCAGGTTATCAATGAAATCATCGCAGGCGCTGGGGGCGCTTTCAACCGCCAGGCAGCGCTGATAGCGGGGAGCCAGGAAAGCTGAAAACAAGCCCACGCCGCAATAAACATCCAAAAAATCCATCTCCGGGTCGGCAGGCAGTTCGTTCAGGAGGTACTGAACCATTGCCTCGGCCATCGGGATGTTCACCTGGAAAAATGAGTCCGCTCTGACCTTGAAGGCCCTGCCCAGGATTTCCATAACCAGGTACTCATCGCCTGCCAGGATCAAACGTCCTGCCGGTCCGAGATGTACAGCCGATAGGGGGAAATCAACGCTGAATTCAGGCGGCTGGGGGTCGCTGCTTTCCAACGCCAGCAGCAGCTCCTCGCCGCTGCCCAGGCGTAATTGCACCCGTTGGATATCGCTCAACGGGTCAAATTCCAATCGCGGCCACAGGTCATTGAGCGGCGCCGCTGGCAGGTGGCATTCCTGAATCGGTACAACCGTATGGCTGGCAGCCGCCAGGAAGCCCAGGCGGCCGCGCGCGTCCAGGTGAAATTGCAGGCTGTTGCGGTAATTCCACGCTTGCGGCGAAGGCATGATGGGTTTCAGGGGAACATCCCGGATCCCGGCAATGCGTTCGAACTGGTCGCGCAGGATATCCTGCTTGGCAGCCAGCTGGTGATGATAAGACATATGCTGGTAATGACAGCCTCCGCACACCTGGAAATGGGCGCAGCGCGCCTGGATACGCTCCGGTGAGGGCTGCAGCACTTCGATCAACCTGGCGCGGGCAAAAGACCGCTTTTGCTCAACCAGTTCAACCCGCGCGATTTCACCCGGCAAGGTGAATGGAACAAATACCGCCCGCCCGTCCGGCAGGCGTCCAACGCAGTCGCCGCCGTAGGTGAACGCCAGCAGCTCAATTTCAACTATCGGACCGGAAGGCTTCATGCCCTTATTATAATGGGCGCGGGGTACGCCTCACGGCCTTTTCCGCGCCCATTCACATTCTGATGTTACTGAAGCTCTCCGGCTCAGATCATGTGCACCCAGATGTAATCTTCCAGACTCTGGATGGTGGTTTCTTTTTCAAGGATCAACTGCTTTACCACATCCCCGATCGAGATCACACCCACCAGCTTGCCGGATTCGATCACAGGCAGGTGACGAAAGCGTTTAGCAGTCATCAACGCCATGCAGGACTCGACCGATTGCTCGGGGGTAACGTAATAAACCGCCCTGACCATCACATCCCCCACGGGAGTATCCATATTGGCGCCTTCCATCGCCTTGCGCGCAAAATCACGCTCAGAAAATATACCGACGATCCGGCCTGCTTCCACAACCAGCACCGCCCCGATGCGCTGTTCCGCCATGAGCTTGAGCGCATCGCGGATTGTTGATGTCGGCGTTACGTACCAGACCTGAGTGTACTTCCCCTGGAGCAGATCCTTTACCATTGCCATTGGATTTTTTCCTTTCCGCTGCGCTCGAGCCCTAACCGCTGTATTCCCTGCCCAATATATAATTTTCCAGCCCCTGGATGGTGGTTTCTTTCTCCTCCAATAATTGACGCACCACGTCACCAATGCTGATCAGGCCGACCAGCTTTTTCTCATCTTCCAGCACTGGCAGGTGGCGGATATGCTTAGAGGTCATGAGCGCCATGCACTCATCCACGGTTTGTTGCGGGCTGACATAATAAACTGCCCGCGTCATCAGGTTGCTGACGGGCTCATCCAACAGCAAGGATTCTTTCTGGGCAGCAAATCGGGCATAATCACGCTCAGAGAAAATACCCACGATTTTTTCCCCCTCAAGCACCAGCACAGCGCCGATATTCTTTTCCGCCAGAATCTTTAAAGTTTCCTTTACTGTCGCTGTATAAGGCACGGTCCAGACATCATTTCCTTTTGTTTTCAGTAAATTTTTGACAGTCGCCATAAGATTTTCCCTTTCCTTGGTCCAGGTAAGGCTTACCAAACGATAGATCAAGACAATGACACACGCATGGCGGATCAGGGAAAATTGCCGCATTGCTCGACCCGCCAATCGGACGACCAACCCCTATTTACCGATAAACAAACCAGCAGGTTATTATTATTATCCTCGAAAGAAAACCTTTGTCAAGTTTGACGACATTATTTATCGGGTTAAATTAAAATCACCCTTGTTTAATCTCCTTCTTAATTTTCCCTTTATTGTATAATTCAATTCATAGAAACAACAACACCGCAAGAAAAGAAATCCTTGCACAGGATAGAAAAGGCGGGTATTTTTTTTGCCATTCCCCAACTTTGGTTCAGGAGAGAATTGAATGAAACGACGATTATTAAGCGGAAGTTTCGCTATCCTGATCCTGGTTCTCGGACTGGGTATTGGTTTCAACCGCATCCAATCAGCAGCGGCATTCAGCGCCTTGTTTCAACCCGAGGACCTGCTGGTCCGCGGGGCGCAGCTATATGATGATTGGGCGGCGGTAACAAAGAGCCAGCCCCCCGCCGGGAATCATCCCATCTGGGCACGCCAGAGCACCAACACACGCAGCGGTCCAGATACCTGGCAGTGCGTCAGCTGCCACGGTTGGGATTATCAAGGGAAGGATGGCGCCTATCGCAGCGGCTCGAACTATACCGGTTTTCCGGGAGTGTACCGCCCGGAAGCACAGTCCGAAACCTCCCTGCGGGCTGCGTTGACTGGAGACCTCGATCCTGAACATGATTTTTCAGCCTTTCTCGAAAACGACGACATCAGCGCCCTGGTCAAATTTTTACAGGAGGGACTGATCGATGACAATGAGTTCATCGACCCGGTCAGCTTAAAAGTCCTTGACGGGGACCTTCAGAACGGTAAGCAGCGATACGATTCCAGCTGCGCATCCTGCCACGGCGCCGACGGCCAGAGCATCAGTTTTCGCTTCGAAGGCCAAACCGTGGTCCTGGGCACGCTTGCCGAGCAGGACCCGTGGCGCTTTCTGCACCGCACGCGCTTTGGCACTGCCCGCGCCCCGGATATGACCATCGGTTATCAACTTGGCTGGACTGCCCAGGACGGGCGCGATGTTCTTCTTTATGCCCAGACCTTTCCTACTGGGCGCGAAGCGCCGCTGGGACCATCCCTGCCGGATGAAGGCGGCCTTGCTGACCAGCCTGGCGGTCCTGCAGGGAATTTTCTCACCGGTATCCTGACCGCGTTGGCGGCGATGGCGACCAGCCTGGGCTTCGCAATCATCCTGGGCGGTGTGCTCATCGGGGTGCTTTTACTGGTTGTCTGGTTAATGCGCGGACGCAAACAATAATCGTAATCATCCTTGAAAGGAGACGAGCATGAAGCCTCAGAAACCCTGGTGGCAGCAGCCTGGATATCGGATCGGCATCGCTCTGGTGCTTCTCATCCTGTTGGGAGGAGCAGTCAGCGGTATTTACCTGACTCAGCAGCCCCCCGAGCAGCCGATAAATTTCCCACATAACCGTCACGTTGGTTTGGGCGCAACCTGCGCATACTGCCATCCTGGTACCGCCTGGGGGCCTGACGCCGGCCTGCCGGGCATCGATAAATGCTGGGGCTGCCACGAGCAGGTCCAGCGCCAGTCACCCGAATTGGACAAACTGAAGGATTATGTCAGCCGCAACGAACCCATCCCCTGGGTGCCGGTAGCGATCCAGCCAGATTTTGTTATGTTCAATCACCAGCCGCACGTGGCGGCCGGCGTGAGTTGTGAGACCTGCCACGGCGAGGTGCGCAGCATGACAGTGGCAGAACCACAGCCCCGCCAGAATATGGGTTGGTGCTTAAGCTGTCATCAAAAAATGGCCCCCGAGAAGTGGACCAAGCTCTCGGATTGCGCCACCTGTCATTATTGATTCATTAGAAAGGACGCCGTATGAGCGATAAAATCTCTCGACGAGATTTTCTTAAAATCACAGGCCTCGGAGCGGCTGTTTCAGCGGTGGTTACGGGCTGCGGTCCAATGTCGCGCTACATCGTGCGACGCCCGTACACATCCATGCCAGAATACAATCAGACCGGTTTGAGCACCTATTACGCCTCGACCTGCCGTGAATGCCCGGCTGGCTGCGGGATCATTGTCCGCACCAAGGAGGGCCGCGCCATTACGATCGAGGGCAACCCGCAGCATCCGGTCAACCGCGGGAAACTGTGCCCGCGCGGGATCACCGCCCAGCAGGGATTGTATAACCCAGACCGCATCCGCGGACCGCTCTTACAGGCACGCGGGGATGCTGCTCGCGGCAGATCCATTACCTGGGATGAGGCCATCACGGTTGTTCGCGACGCTCTTAACAGTCCGTCCGACCAGATTGCTTTCCTGACCGGCATGACAGCGGATCATTTTTATGACCTCGCCAGTGAACTGGCCGAAGGGATTGGCGCGCCGGCGCCTGTGCGCTACAACGCACTAACCACCTTTGAAGCCCGCACAACCCTGGTACAGGCAGCGGAACGCACTTTTGGCGAAGCCCGCCTGCCCTATTTTGACCTGGCAAATGCTGAGATCGCTTTCTCTTTCGGGGCGAATTTCCTCGAGACCTGGATCTCGCCGGTGGCCTATTCTCGCGCGTACGGTGAATTCCGCCGCGGGCGGCCTACCCGCCGCGGTTACCTGGTCGTCTTTGAAGCGCGCCAATCCATGACAGCCGGGGTGGCGGATGAGTGGATCCCCATCCGCCCGGGCAGTGAAGCCGTCCTGGCGCTGGCGCTCACCCGCCTGGTGGCGGAAGCACGCGGCGCAGCGGTTACAGCCGCTGTCAGCACAGTCAACATCGCCAACGCAGCCCAGACAGCCGGAATCGCGGAAGAAAAACTGCGCCAGCTGGCTGCCATGTTCGCCGCCGCCAGTGAACCGCTGGCAATCCCGGGCGGCAGCGCCCTGGCCCAGAAAGACGGCTTGACGGTTGCGCAGGTCGTCCTGCAGTTGAACGCTGTAAGCGGCAATCTCGGGCGTCCGGGCGGGGTTTACCTCACCGGGGACGAGCCGGAGCCTTCAGACCTCAACCGGGTGAAAGACCTCGTCCGCCGCATGGCCGATTCGAAGGTCAAAGTATTGTTCATTCACAGCAGCAACCCGCTGTTTGAACTGCCTAAGGCAGTCGGCTTCGAGGACGCCCTTAGCAAGGTTCCGCTGGTGATTTCTTTTGCCTCCTTCCCGGATGAAACCGCCCTCGCCAGCGATTATATTCTGCCAGATCACTCGCCGCTGGAATCCTTTGGCTATAAGCGCAACCTGGCGGGCAGCGACCGCCCGGCATACAGCGCTTCACAGCCGGTGGTCGTGCCGCTTTATGACACCCGCGCCAGCAGCGATGTCCTGATCGCGGCCGCCAGAGCCCTGGGCGGCGCTGCGGCTGGCGCGCTTAACTACACCGATGAAGTCGATTTCATCCAACAGAAAATCGTCCCGCTCATCAATGCTGGCGGTTTCTACACGGCTCCGGAAATACAAACCTTTTGGACTCGCTGGCTGCAATATGGCGGTTGGTGGACTGCCAGCGCAAACCTAACTGCACCGACGGGTTTCTCAGCGCCTGAAAACCTGGAGGCGCTAAGCGCGCCGGAAGTTGTGACCGAAGGCCAGCAATTCTACCTGATCGCCTACCCCAATCACCTGGGGGACGGCAGCGGCGCGAACCGCCCCTGGCTGCAGGAAATGCCGGATTCGATGACCACGGTTACCTGGAACTCGTGGGTAGAAATCCATCCAAAGACCGCGGATCAACTGGGTCTGCACGATGATGACATCGTGCGCATCAGCACGCCGTACGGGTTCGTGGAAGCGGTTGTATACCGCTACCCGGCCATCCGCCCGGATACAATCGCCCTGCCCTTCGGTCAGGGACACACGGCCCTGGGGCGCTGGGCAGAAGGACGCGGCGCAAACCCGGCCCATCTGCTGCCGACGACCGTCAACGCTGCCGGCGACCTGGTTTATGGCAGCGTGGTCGCCACGATCAGCCCGACCGGCCGCCGCCGCCCGCTGGCGCGCGTTGAAAGCCGGGAAGGCATTTACGGTGAACATTAATGGTTCTGGATCGAGGATAAGGAGACTGAGACATGGCTGAAAAAAATGCACCGCAAAAATGGGGATTGGTGGTCGATCTGGACCGCTGCACCGGTTGTAACGCCTGTATCGTGGCTTGCTCCATGGAAAATAATATTCCTTTCGTCGGTGAGGATGATGTCGCCTACGGGCGCGGGATGTACTGGATTTACAACCGCCGTTACTGGGAAGGTGAGTATCCTGAAGTACACCCTAACTACGAACCGGTTATGTGCCAGCAGTGCGGCAACGCACCCTGTGAACCTGTTTGCCCGGTGTATGCCTCGGTGCACAGCGAGGAAGAACAGGTCAACCTGCAGGTCTACAACCGTTGTGTAGGCACGCGCTACTGCGCCAATAACTGCCCTTACCACGCCCGCCAGTTTAATTACTGGGACCATGAATATCCGGAGCCGATGAATTCATACCTCAACCCGGATGTGTCCGTGCGGCGGCGGGGTATCATGGAAAAATGCACCTTCTGCGTGCAGCGCATTGTCCAGGGACGCCAGCGGGCCAGCGCCGAAGGGCGTGAAGTGGAAGACGGTGAAATCCAGCCAGCCTGCGTCCAGGCCTGCCCTTCGGGAGCGCTGGTGTTCGGTGATGTAAGCAATCCTGAAACAGCTGCCAGTAAAATGGCGCGCAGCGAGCGGCGTTATAAACTTCTGGAGGAGTTGGGCACCCTGCCCCGCGTGACCTATCTCAAGGGAGGTAAATGATATGGCGGCTGAATCAAACCTGCTCGAGAAATTCAAACCAGCCGAACATGCCGAGGAAGATCCCAGGCAGCATCTGATGCTCGATCCCCGCCCGCGCGAGGAGATGAACCAGATGGTCATGGAAGCCATGACTACCACCACGAAACGCTACTGGATCTGGGTCATCGCGCTCGGGTTGGGTGTGGCCGTGCTGCTCTTCGGCGCCTGGGGGTATATGATCGCCACCGGCATTGGCGTGGCGGGAGTGCGGCGCCCGGTCTTTTGGGGGATCTTCATCGTCACATTCGTTTTCTGGATCGGTATCAGCCACGCTGGAACGTTTGTTTCGGCCATCCTGCGCGTGTTCAAGGCGGAATTTCGGCGGCCTTTCACCAGAGCCGCTGAATTGATGACCACATTTGGCCTGGCGGCCGGCGCGCTCTACCCGCTCATCCACCTCGGCCGCGTGTGGGTCTTCTACTGGATGATCCCATACCCCAACGCGCGCTGGTTGTGGCCAAACTTCCGCTCCGCACTGGTGTGGGATTTCCTGGCGATAACGACTTACCTCTTGAGCAGCACGATTTACCTGTACCTGCCGCTGGTACCCGATCTGGCCATGGCGCGCGACCGCACCAAAGGCTGGCGGCATTTTGTCTATAAAGTGCTGGCGCTGGGCTGGCGCGGCACCGAGGCGGAATGGTTCCGTCTGCGCAAGGCTATCACGATCTTCGCCTTCGCGATCATCCCGGTCATGTTCTCCGTTCATACCATCGTATCCTGGGACTTCGCGGTTGGGGTTGTGGCAGGCTGGCATTCGACCATCTTCGGACCCTACTTCATTATCGGGGCTATTCTTTCGGGCGTGGCTGCCGTGGTGACCATTCTCTACGTCCTGCGCAGCACGATGAAAAATTTCGACTACTTCATCCGCCTGGAACATTTCGATGCGCTGGGGAAACTGCTGCTGGTCTTCTCGATGGCCTGGGCGTACTTCTTCTTCAACGAATACCTGCTGAGCTGGTACGGCGGTGACGCGGCCGTCAAGCAGATCATCACCCTGCATGCCAGCGGCCCGGCTGCCTGGATCTGGTACGTCATGCTGATTTGCAACATCGCCATCCCCTGGCTGACTCTGTGGAACAAAACCATACGGCGCACGCCTTGGGCAATGTTTATTATCACCCTGCTCATCAACGTGGGCATGTACGCCGAACGCTACACCATCATCCCGCTCAATCTCGGTCACCAGCGCAGCCCCTTCGATTGGGGTGTCTACAACCCGCAACTGGTAGAAGTCAGCATCGCCCTCGGGACGCTGTGTTTGTTTATGTTTCTCTACCTGGTGGCTTCACGCCTTATCCCGCTGGTGCCTGTGTGGGAAGTCCAGGAGGGCCAGATGGCGCACACACTGCGCAAAGTCGGGAAAGCCAAAATCCCAACCATCACCGAGCTGGAAGAGTAAAGGAGTGTATCGATGTATTCAAAAGTCGTACACCTGGCATTATTCAAGGAAGAACAGCTTGAGCACGCGGTCGAGGCCATCGGCAAACTGCGCGATTTGGGCATCCAGGACCGCGATATTTCGGTGATCTCCGGCATTCCTTTTTCGGAAAAGATTCTGGGCAGGCCGATGAGCTGGACCAATATTGGGCGCATCGGCATCGCCGGAGCCCTGGCGGGGTTCATTGTCGCCTGCCTCCTTAATTTTGGCACGCCCATGCTCTACCCGCTGCGTGTGGCTGCCATGCCGCTGCTGACCATCCCGACATCCATCGTGGTCACCTTCGAGCTGACCATGCTCGGCTTGCTGATCAGCACCTTCATCGGCGTTTTCGTGGAGACGATTTCCCCCTCGTTTGGACCCAAAGGCTACCACCCCAAGGTCAGTGACGGGCATATCGGCGTGCTCTTCAGCGGTCCATCCGAGCTGGATGAAGGCGTCCACACCACGCTGAATGCGCTGGGAGCAGAAGTGGTGCACGATGTTGAGGAGGAAAAATTATGGCTGTGATAAAACGCCTGATCATCGTTCTCGTCGTGCTGGCCAGCCCGCTGGCGGTTGGACTGCTCTTCACCTATGACATCATTAAGATTGAGTGGATATCTTTCATGGAAATCCAGCCGTCTTACCGCACCATGGAGGACCCCCTGCCCCTGCCCCCACGCTCAGTTCCTGTGCAGGGCGCAGCCTACATCCCGGAACTGGGACCGCCCTCCAACCCGGTGGCAGCCAGCCAGGCTTCCATCGAGCGCGGCAAGGAATACTACGATACCACCTGCGCACTGTGCCACGGACCGGCTGGGCGCGGAGATGGACCTTTCTCAGGCTTTTTGGTGCGCTACCCACCCGCTAACCTTGTGCGCGAAGACGCCAACGCGCGCCAGATCAGCGACGGCGCGATCTTCCTGGTCATCACCAACGGCGTGCCGGAGCGCATGCCAGCGTTGATCGAAAACCTGCCCACCGCCGAAATGCGCTGGGATGTGGTCAACTATGTACGGAGCCTTCAGCAGCAAAGCCCGTAAATACAAACGCTAGGTATAGAAGAGCGAGGCGTGACCGCCTCGCTCTTTTTTATCCTCGAGAAACTTCCTCTCTCGGTCTGACCTCACGGTTGAGACGAGCTCCCAATAAATCCTCTGTCACATCCAGATCATACTGAGTCTGTAATCCCAGCCAAAAATACGGGGACATATTAAAATAACGGCCCAATCGCAGTGCGGTATCAGCTGTAATGCTGCGTTTACCCGATACAATCTCATTGATCCGCCGCGCATCCACGCCAATTTCAATGGCAAGACGGTTCTGGCTGAGGTTTAGAGGCGTTAAAAATTCTTCCTGTAAGACTTCGCCGGGATGGACAGGGTGTAATTTCGCAGACATGGTAAATATCCTCAATTAATGATAGTCAACGATTTCGACGTTATAAGCATCGTTTTCGATCCAATCAAAGCAGATACGCCAGCGGTTATTAATCCGTATACTGTACTGACCTTCCCGATCGCCGCTTAATTTTTCTAAATGGTTGGCAGGTGGTACACGTAAATCTGTAAGGGAGTAAGCGTTGTTAATCATGCGTAACTTGCGCAGCGCGGTTTGCTGAATTTCTAAAGGCAATCTGCGAGATCGGTTGCGATGATAGACCTTTTCAGTTTCAGCATCACCAAAGGTTTTGATCACTTCATAAGTATATAGTGTAAGGCGCTAAATGTCAAGCGCTATACCTGTTCCACAATGATCCGATATGCAAAAAGAAATGACAGTTTGCGAGCTTTTTGCTCGCACACTGTCAGGAACCTTGTCTCTGGCGGAGAGGGCGGGATTCGAACCCGCGGTACCTTGCGGTACACGCGCTCTCCAGGCGCGCGCGTTAGGCCAGACTACGCTACCTCTCCGAATCGCTTCGACCTGCGCGGTCGAAGCGGGAGGATTATACCATAATCAGGGCTGTGCGCGTCAAAAGCTTCGCTCGAGAATGTCGATCACATCCTGGTAGCTGACCGTGCGCGGGTTGGTCGCCAGGGTTGGGTCCTGCAGCGCTTGTTTTGCTATGGCAGGGAAATCCTCAACCTGAGCGCGCACCTGCTGCAGGCGCGTCGGCAGGCCGATGTTGGCGCTTAGCTCGCGCACCGCCTCAATGGCACGCAGGGCGGCTTCTTTCTGGTCAAGGTGCTCGATGCGCAGGTTGAATGCGCGCGCAATCTGGCCAAGCTGTTCCTGGCGCACCAGCATATTAAAGCGCATCACTTCAGGCAGGACGAGCGCATTAGCGACCCCGTGCGGGATATGGTATCGCGCCCCCACCTGGTGGGCAATCGCATGGCATACCCCCAGCCCGGCGTTGGAGAAGGACATTCCCGCCATGTATGAGGCTTCCGCCAGCTTGTGACGCGCGTAGAGGTCACTGCCATCCCCGACTGCCAGTGGCAGGTAAGCCGCCACCAACTGCATGGCGCTGTACGAAAGCGCCTGGCCCAGCGTGCACACCCCCCGCGCCAGGTAAGATTCGACCGCATGCGTAAGCACATCCATACCTGTTGCAGCAGTGATAGCGGGCGGGATGCCCAACGTCAGAGTCGGGTCAATGATCGCCATATCCGGGATGAAGTAAGCATGCTGGTGCGGAATCTTCACCTGGGATTGGGTATTGGTGATCACAGTAATGTCGGTCACCTCGGAGCCGGTTCCGGCGGTTGTTGGCACCGCCACCAGCGGCAGCCTCGGCGCCAGTTTGCTGGCATTGGTTACCACCAGGTTCGCATCCAGAGGGTTGGCGTAGAACACGGCTATGGCTTTACCGGCATCGATGACTGAACCACCCCCAAAAGTCAATACCGTGTCACAGCCGCACCCTCTCAGCATGTCAATACCCCGCTGCACCACCTGGTCGTTGGGATCGGGCAGGACATCGGCAAAAATCGAATGTTCGATCCCGCGCCGGCGCAGCCCGCGCAGCATCGGCTCCATCAAGCCCAGGCCGAGGATTTGCTGGTCAGTCACGATCAGGACCTTTTTCGCGCCCAGCTCCTCCAGGTAATCCGCCAGGCGAACAGAAATTCCGTCCCCGACCAGGGTGGTAGGCGGCACGCGAAAGTGATAGCAGTTGGTCACCCTTAACTGGTCAGCAGTGGTGACGACAATTTCCTCAGCCTGAGATGGGTCCATGGGGGATACCTCCTGGTTCATCTATTTTACATGAAAGTGGATATTTTCCAACTATGTGACACCGCTCTGTCCTGAGGCAAGCCTTGGAAGAATGCGTATTTTCTTGCCAATTAACTATCCTTCAGGTATAATACCATTCACTCCGGGCGGTTAGCTCAGTTGGTTAGAGCGTTGCGTTGACATCGCAGAGGTCGTAGGTTCGAGTCCTATACCGCCCACCAGTATCCGCTGCCGGGCAGCGGATTTTTTTTATGCGGGTGTCCTGACCCCCGATTGTTCACTCCCATACATCACCGGACGGAACTCATTAAGGGTGCATCTGGCCGGCTGGAAATTTTATTAGTTCGCGTTGATTTCCACCAAGAGCAGGGTAATGTCGTCATAAGGATCAGCGCCCGCCCTGAACCGCTCAAGGTCTTCGAAAAGGGAAGCGCATAGTTCAGCCAGGCGCTTCTGACTGTGGGTCTGCAGGGCGGTCCTGAAGCGTGCCTGGCCGTAATATTCAGCCGCCCGGTTGCTCAAATCGATAACACCGTCTGTGTACAGCACCAGCCGGTCACCGGGGAGGAGATCGATGCATTCCTCTGACAAAGCCAGTGTCTGTGTTTCCATAAATCCCAGTACCGTCCCGTTTCCTAGTAATTCCTCAATTTTTCCCATTCGCAGCAGGTAGGGGTGCTCGTGCCCAGCCCGGATATAATCCATGCGCATGACGCGCGTGTCAAGGAATGCCAGAAAGACAGAAACAAAATTATCCGAACTGTCCAGATCCAGGAGCAAATCGTTGACATTAAACAGGGTCTGACTGGGCGAGCCTCCACGGCGCGCTTCCGCCCGAATCAGGCTGCGGCAGAGCGCCATATACAGGGCGGCTGGCATGCCTTTATCAGAAACATCGCCAATCACCAGCCCGATGCGCCCTTCACCCAGGTCGAAAACATCGTAAAAATCCCCGCCAACCTGGCGGGCTGGTTCGTAGCGAGCAGCAAATTCCAGACCCTTCACCACAGGGAATTGCCCTGGCAGCATCGATTGCTGCACCTGACGCGCTATCGCCAATTCCTGTTCCAGCCGTTCTTTTTGCAGCAGGTCTGCCTGGGCCGCTTCAAGCTGGATAATCTTGGCGCGCAGGTCATCGATCAAACCGGCGCGCTGGATGCCCACCGCGGCCTGGTTGGCAAAGGTTTGCAGCAGAGCGACCGCGCCAGGTGTGAATTCATTCTTTTGAGTGGAATGGACAATCAGCACACCCACGCACCGCTCGTGAGCGATCAGCGGCAGTTTCAGCCCGGTCTTAAGCGTGCGGGTGCTGGGCGCGGAAATATCAATCCGCAAGCCAGGTGGAGGGGATTTCCACAGCGTTGGTTGCGATTCTGGTTGCCCACTCAGCACCAGGCCTGCATTCACCTGCTGCTCCACTTGTTCAGCCCGCCAGCCATGAAAAGCCAGTACCTCTGCGACCTGACCCTGAGGTGACTCCTTCAAGATATAAAGCACCGCCCGATCTGCTCCGCATAATTCGCTGGCGCGCCTGCAGACCCGCCCAGCCAGGGATGCCAGGTCCGTTGAGCTGGTGAGGGTCTGGCCAAAGTCCTCGAGAGACATTAAAACTTCTGTGCGCTGCTGGAGGACACGGTTAGCAGCAGCCAGTTCTATAAGTTTCGCATTCAACCTGCTTTCCATCTCGCGCGCAGCCTGTTCCTGCTGGCGGCTGCTGCTGTAAAGGGCGGCAATCAGGCTATTTTCCAACCAAAGCAGGTCATCCAGGGCAAGGTGGCCCCGCAGTGCCATTTGAAAAGCGTATTTCTCCAGCGGAAGCCTGCTTCGATCGGGCTGGCCATTATCCCCTGGGGCATAAACATCGAAAACAGCCACCGGCCCCTGTCTGCCTGTTCCACGGCAGGCTTTGCAGCCGGGCGAATGATAAAAGCGGGCCTCTCCGTTGGCCTGCGCATCCAATTCCGGGAATCGTCCCAGCAGAAGCTTTAACCCTGGCGCGGTGTCTTTTTGAGGCACCGGCTGCTTGCAGGTCTGGCACAGGCCTGGCAGGCGTTGAACCGTCACCAGGGCTCGCACAATGGAAGAAAAATCTGCCCAAACATGCTTGGGGACCAAATGCTGGAGCGCGGGATAGCCCCACAGGATGCTGTCCGCCTGCCCCAGGACCCAGCGGTTTTGGCGCGAAGCCAGAATGACATCCTGGATATGCTCCTCGTTGAATTCCTCCAGAAAGAGAATCTGTGCATCCCTAAACAATGCGAAGCGCACAGGATCCGATACCAGGCTTAGAGAATCAGGCTGCGCATAAAAGACTCGCTGGCGGAATGCGCGCGAGAAGCGCACGGAACCGCGCTTCTGGGCGATAACCACGGCTTTTGCATTCGCATTTAATTCCAGCAGCTCGTGGAAAAGGATCGTGGCGATCGTGGCACGCCCGCTGCTCAGAAACGGCATGCCATTTACCTGCTGCGGGCCAGGTGTACTTTCGCTTGGGTCTGCCGGATTCGAAAAGGCGCCGGCCACCAGGACCAATCCGGGTGTGCCGGCGAGGATTTGGGAAACCAGTTCATCCAGCTCTGGCAGATGGACAAAGTCGTGTAATTTAAGCATGGCTGAATTATAGCCGAGGTACAGAAGTGAGTTTTGAAGTTCGCGTCAAACGCAGGCAGGAAATAACCCAAACTATTGAATTTTTAATTCACAAGCCGTATAATCTTGCCATACATAAAAACGCGCAGACCAGGACGAGTAACTGGGGATGACCTGCCAGAGAACGGGGACCACCGGGTGAGAGTCCCCACCAGAGATAGCCCAGCCAAAACCCCCTGCGAGCGGTAACCGGAACAGGGTATATTTACCCCCAGTAAGGAATAACGGCTGACCCCGTTACAGGTCGCCACGAGATGGCTGCCAGGTGCAGCCAAGCTGGGTGGAACCGCGAGCCAACATCGCTTGCCCCAGAATGGGCAGGCGTTTTTTGTTTTTTCCGGCGCAATAAACCACAGGAGGCAGTCATGTCCAACAATAAACCGATCGAAAAATATCAAGATTCGCTGTTGTACCGAATCCGCCATTCCAGCGCCCACGTGATGGCCGAAGCTGTGCTGGAAATGTTTCCGACAGCCAAGATAGCCATCGGCCCGGCCATCGAGGACGGCTTTTACTATGATTTCGACCTGCCCCGCCCGCTCACCCCGGATGATCTGGAAAAAATCGAGGCGCGCATGCGCGAGATCATCCAGGGAGATTACCCCTTCTCAAAAAAGGTGATCAGCGCGGAAGAAGCGCGCCGCATCTTCGCTGACCAGCCTTACAAACTGGAATTGATTGAAGACCTTGAAAAGGGTGGCAGCGATGAACATGGCAATCCACTCAATGAAAAAGTCGAAATTTCGATTTACAGCCACCACACATTCCAGGACCTTTGCCGCGGACCGCACGTGGAGCGTACCGGTCAAATCAACCCGCAGGCCGTCAAATTGATCAACCTGGCGGGAGCTTATTGGCGCGGCGATGAAAAAAGGCCCATGCTGCAGCGTATCTACGGCACGGCCTGGTTAAGCCCACAGGAATTGGATGCCTATTTGTGGAAACTGGAAGAAGCAAAAAAACGCGATCACCGCAAGTTAGGCAAAGATCTGGATTTGTTCAGCATCAACCAGGAAGTCGGTCCTGGATTGGTTTTATGGCATCCGAATGGGGCGATGGTGCGCCACCTGGTGGAGGAATACTGTAAGAATGAGCACATCAAACACGGCTACGTTCTGGCTTATTCTCCACATATCGGTCGAGCCAACCTGTGGGAGACCAGCGGACACCTGACCTGGTACAAAGACGGCATGTATGCGCCGATGCAAATCGATGAGGAAGCCTACTACGCCAAGCCCATGAACTGTCCCTTCCACATCCAGATTTACAAAAGCAAAATACGTTCCTACCGCGATCTGCCGATCCGCATGGCGGAATGGGGCACGGTCTACCGCTACGAGCGCTCGGGCGTGCTGCATGGGCTGCTGCGCGTGCGCGGCTTTACCCAGGACGACGCGCACATCTTCTGCCGCCCCGACCAGATGCCGGATGAAATTGACCGCGCGCTGAACTTTTGCCTGCACATCCTGCGCCGGTTCGGGATCGACCAGTTTCATGCCTACCTCTCAACCCGCAACCCGGAAAAATCAGCGGGCGAGCTGGCTGATTGGGATGCCGCCACGCTGGCGCTGCGACAAGCGCTCGAGCGCGCCGGCCTGGCTTTCGATATTGACGAGGGTGAAGCGACTTTCTACGGACCGAAGATCGACCTCAAAATGATCGACGCGCTCGGACGCGAGTGGCAGTTGAGCACCATTCAGTTCGATTTCAACCTGCCAGCCCGTTTTGGGATGGAATACATCGGTGAGGACGGCCAGCCGCACCGGCCGTTTATGGTCCACCGCGCGTTGCTCGGCTCGCTGGAGCGCTTCATGGGCGTTCTAATCGAGCATTACGGGGGCGCTTTCCCCGTCTGGCTGGCACCGGTGCAGGCAGTGGTCATCCCCATCGCCGACCGCCATGTCGCTTACGCACAAACCGTGGCTGACGGTCTAAAAGCGCAAGGCATGCGGATAGAGGTCGATGAACGGCCAGAACGGATGCAGGCCAAAATCCGCGATGCCCAGCACCAAAAAATCCCTTACATGCTGGTGGTGGGTGACCGTGAAATGGAGAATGGGCAGGTTTCGCTGCGATTGCGCTCAGGAGAAAATCCCGGGGCGATGAGCATTGCTGATTTTGTTCAGCTCGTCCGAAAGGATGACATAAATTAAATTTTTAGAGACAACCGGGACTTGACAAAACTAATTATATTAGTTATAATACTAATATAATTAGTTTTTGTTCAGAAGACCAACTTATGGGTACAAATTTCTTACAACAACCTGGCGGTAAGATCGCTTACGAGGATCATGGAAAGGGTCAATTGGTGGTTTGCATTCCTTCCATCGGGGATGTGCGCGCCGAATACCGCTTTCTAACTCCCCTGCTGGTTGAAGCGGGCTTCAGGGTCGTCGTAATGGATGTGCGTGGTCAGGGTGAGAGCAGCCCCAGATGGGATGATTACTCACTCGAGGCCATGGGCAAGGACCTTTTGTCCTTAATCAAACACCTGGATGCCGGTCCTGCTACTGTTGTGGGTACCTCGATGGGCGCGGCCGCGGGTATTTGGGCAGCCGCCGAAGACCCCTCGCAGATATCAAAACTGGTTCTGATTGGCCCGGCCGTTCACGGTGAAGTCAACGCTTTTAACCGCCTGCTTTACCGCCTCCTTTTCGCCCGTCCGTGGGGTCCAGCCTTCTGGGTAAAGTACTACAGCAGCCTGTACCCAACCCGGAAACCACACGACCTTCCGGATTACTTAATCTCCCTGCTCACCAACCTGCGGGAACCCGGACGCATCCAGGCGGTTCTAAACCTGGCGTTAGCACCAAAAACCGAATCCGAAAGGCGCATGCCGCTGGTAACCGTTCCGGTGCGGGTGATCATGGGCAGCAAAGACCCGGATTTTAAAGATCCAGAGGCAGAAGCGCGCTGGGTAGCAGGCAAACTGAACGCAGATTTTCACATCATTCCTGGGGCAGGTCACTACCCGCACTCAGAAATGCCGGAGATCACCAGCCCGCTCGTGATCGACTTTCTAAAGTCGCAGCAGAAACCAGAGGTTCACGAACATGTCCCCGCGAGCCGGGCTTAATAAATCCCTGGTGGTGCGGGCCGCCGCCGACCTCGCTAATACCGAGGGACTGGATGCGCTTTCCATCACCCGCCTGGCAGATATGCTTGGCGTGCGGGCGCCTTCGATTTACAACCACATCGCAGGCTTGGAAGACTTGCGCCGCGAACTGGCCATTTATGGTTTGGCCGCGCTGGCAGAGCAAATGGCAGAGGCGGCCCTGGGGCGTTCAGGGGAGGATGCTTTGATGGCGGTCGCCCAGGCCTACCGTTCCTTTATCAAAGATGCCCCGGGTGTATATGCGGCCGGCCTGCGCGCCTCCGGCAAGCTGGAAGTGGTGGACGCCAGGCAGCAATCCGCCGAGGAACGGATCCTCAAAATCGTAATGACGATCATTGAGTCTTTTCAGCTTAAGGGTGCCGACGCAGTCCATGCGGCTCGAGCGCTGCGCAGTCTGGTTCACGGGTTTACCACCCTGGAAATTGCAGGCGGCTTCGGGCTGCCGTACGATCTTGATGAAAGTTTTCAACGCCTGATAAAGCTGCTGATACTGGGGTTACGCCGCCAATCAAATCAGGCTTGAAACGCACCTTTTTTGATCCACCCTTGAAGCCGATGAAAAAGCTGCCGCCCTGAAAGACGGCAGCCCAATTTCGGTATCAAGAATTACTGGATGAAGTTCAGGGGATCGACCTTTCCAAAGGTATCGCTGCGCATCTCAAAGTGCAGGTGCGGCCCAGTCGAGCGCCCGGTTGATCCCATCAGACCAATCGTATCGCCCTGGAAAACACTTTGCCCGCAGCCGGCGTAAATTGTGCTCAGGTGCGCATAGTACGTCTGCCAGCCGTTGCCATGGTCGATTACAATCAGGTTGCCGTAGCCGAAGTCGTTCCAGCCCGAATAAACCACCACACCATTATCAGAGGCGTAGATCGCCACGCCAGTAGAGCCGCCAATATCGATGCCAAAGTGGTTGATTTCCGGTTGGAAGCGGTACCCGGAGATCCAGGTTGTGGCGGCGGGCCAAACAAAACTGCTGGAACCAACGGCGCCATCGTATATGGTGCCGCAGAAGCCAGCTCCAACCGTGCGGGCGACCGCCGGGTTATCGCGCGTGATGCGCGGCATACGCCAGTCCACAAACTTATCCTGACCGCCAGGGACAAAGATCATTGTGCCTGGTTCAATATTCGGAGCAGCGTAATCACCAATGGTTTCACGGCTGAGGTTGTTGCCAGGCCAATCGACGATGACATCCGGGTCCACATTGTAGTACTTGGCCACAGCGTTCAGCCCGTCGCCTTCGTGCCACTCATACAACACGCCATCCGCGGGCAGGATATTTAAGATCTGGCCGACTTGCAGCCAGTGCGGGTCTGGCAAGGTTTTTGGATTGCCCCATAAAAGCGAGGCCGGGTTCAGCCCAAAGCGCTCCGCGATGGTGAACAGTGTATCGCCAGGCTGGACTTCGTAGGTGACAATATCAAATCGCGGGCGCGAGGGCAGCGTGGTGTGCAGCTGCGCCAGGCGGGTGATGCCATTAATAAATACACTCGGGTTGGGTGAGGTGAACATAGGCGGCTGCACGATTGGCGTTTCCGTCGGCAAGGCGGCAGCCACGGCCGCGGATTGTGTCCTCACCACTTCGCCCTTGAGGTAATAATTGTTCATTACCCACACAACCGCCAGGATAAGCGCCAGTGAAACCAGCACAGCACCTACCCTCAGGGCGGTTTCGCCCAGGCCAATTTTGACCAAATTTTCCCAAAAATCCGCCAGGGTCCCCCTGGGGCGGGAGGAATTTTCGGAAATATTTTCTTCAGGTTCTTCGAAATCGGCAGGGAACGTTTCGTTCGATGTCGATGAGTCATTCATGCGGTGTAGTCCTCTGGCGTCAATATAACACAAGCATTTTATCCGGTCAAGCAACGCTTAACCTGTGCTTTCCCCTCCGGTTAGGGCAATTAGCGCCCAAATAATCCTGCCATCCGGAGGGTTGAAAGGATTTGGGCGGGAATCTTCTGGTATCAGAATGAACCCAGGCCGGTTTCAGTTGCCCTTTTCATCTTTGGAACGAGAAAAAGGGATCAGCAGCAGGAAGCCGATAGCGATGATGGCCTGCCCGATTTCAACCCCGCGCGCCTGCCAGGGACCAAAATACGGAACGCCAGGGAGCGGGTGGCTGCCAGCGCCAAAAACATCCGCCATGCCAGCGAACACGGCGATCAGATAACCGGTTGCCACCAGACGCACGCCAATATCCGCAGCGATGCTGCGCTGGCGGTCTTTCCATAGCGCTGTAAGGCCGATGTACCCCCCCAGACAGATGAAAGCCAGGCCGATTAAAAATACCGCAATCTGGACGAACCCGATCACCGGCGAACGATCCATACCGAACAGGCTGGGGCGCGCTCCCAGCAGGAAGACCAGCGTCCCGAGCAAGGTCAACGCCAGGCCAAATCGCATGCGCCGGATAGGCAGCGAGGTCTTCAGTGGCTGGCTGTCCACATTCTGCCCGGCTGGGATGTGCGGCATTTCTCCTTTATTGTTCATGCAGGTAGTGTGCGCTCCAGAATACGCTCCCAGTTGCCGTGAAAGATGTCCTCAATTTCAGACTGGCTGTAGCCGTTCGCTTCAAGCAGAGGTACCAGCTTTTGTAAATCGGCGATGGTGTCAATCTCCAGGGGGACCGCTGGCCAGCCAAATCCGCCATCGAAATCAGTGCCGATCCCCACCACTTCAGCCGTTCCGGTAACCTGGCAGATGTGATCGATATGATCGATCAACCTGCGCAGAGTCACCAGCTCGCGCTGGTCGCTGTCCTGCCAACCTGGCAACAAGAAACGGTTGAATGGCATCACGCCCACCACCCCACCTCGTTCTGCCAGCCGCTTCAGCAGCCGATCGGAAAGGTGCCGCTTCGCTGCGTCCCCCCTGAGCAGCGCCGCCGCGTTCGCGTGGCTGGCGATGATCGCCCCAGGGTAGTGATCACAAACCTGCAGCGCGGATTCTTCGCTCATGTGAGCTATATCCAGAGTATACCCTGACTCTGCCATAGAATCCAAGAGGCGCAGTCCTTCAGGCGTGAATCGACCGGGAAGGTCCACGCTGCCGCAGTAGCGCCCACCTGCCCAAACCGGTCCGATGATACGCACGCCAGCCTGCCACCATTCCTCCAATTCACCCATTCCAGCTATGCCCTCGGCCCCTTCCATGGTAAGCACCAGGCCCACAGGCCGCGATCCACGGAGCGCCTCCTGCGGCTCATGCTGCCAGGGGTGCAAGGCACGGGCCAGATCCCCGCGGTCTTTAACCAAAATAAAGCGGCCGTCCGGTTCATCGCACAGGCGCAGATAGGTTTCAAACTGAGCCTGCACCAGCCGCCGAGCGCCATCATAATCGGCATAAACCTGATTTTCAAAAGCTGCTGTTTTTCGGCTGCGCGGCATAACGAAGAGAGAAGCGAACACAACCGCCACCTGTCCACGCTGGTATTCCGGCCAGCCTAATAGTGTATGCCCGTTGACCTTGACCACCTCGCTGTCCATCTCCAACCGGCGAGTCTCGTACGCCGATCGGCGAATATCGCGCCCGAATGTTTTGGCATTATATGCCAGGTCCTGGTGAGCATCGATCAGGTAAGGCATGTTCTCTCTGCATATAGATTTCAACCCGCATAAAGCGGGTTGATCTGGGTTAACATCAGGGAATCAATCGGCCACTTGGTTTATTCTTTGGATTCTTGGTCCGATTCGGCGGTTTCTTCCCCACCTTTATTTTCTTCCGCATCCGCCGAATCCTCCGCCGCAGGCTCAGCGCTGGATGCCGCACCGCTTTCCTCAGGGGTTTCTTCGCTGCCAGCGCTGATATTAGCGATTTGCTCGCCGTCGGCTTCGGCTTCTTCGATCACCTCTTCGAGCGCCATCCAGTCCATGTCAGCATATGCCATGGAATCAATACGGCGCAGGCTCAGTCCAATGCGGTGGTTCTCTGGATCAACTTTGATCACGCGCAGGGTGACCACATCGCCTTCTTTGAGCACTTCTTTGGGGTGCTCGATTCGTTTTTCGCTGATCTCGGAGATATGAATCAATCCTTCGATGTCATCCTCGATGCGCGCGAAGGCGCCGAATTTTGTCAGGCGTGTAATGGTCCCCTCTAACAGTTGACCAACCTGGTATTTCGAAGCTTTCTGCACCCAGGGGTCATCCAACAACTGCCGGATAGAAAGACCGATGCGCTTTTTGTCCCGGTCAATTGAAATTACCTTAACTTTAACTTCTTGCCCAACCTTTAACACTTCGCTGGGATGTTGAATGCGGTCCCAGGAAATTTCGGATAGATGGACAAGCCCGTCGGCGCCGCTGATATTGACAAACGCGCCAAACTCCGCCAGGCTGGTTACCCGCCCGACGCGCACTTCGCCTTCGTTGAGTTCATCGATCACCCGTTCCTTAATGGATTCTCGCGTCTCGGTGCTGGCGGCGCGCTCAGAGAGGATCAGGCGGCGGCGTTCGCGGTCGACCTCGATCACACAAACATCGATATCTTCACCAATCATCCGGCTCCAGCGCTGTTCAGGCGTGTCGCCTGCCAGGTTAGCGCGCCGCGACAGGCTTATCTGAGAGGCAGGCACGAAGCCGCGCAGACCGCCCACGGGGACGATCAGACCGCCTTTGTTGTAGCCGACGATTTTACTCTGGTAAGAGGCTTTAGACTCCATTAACTCATCTGCCTCTTTCCAGCTCATTTCCTCACGCGCCCGAACATAGGAAAGTACCAAATTTCCGTTCGAATCCTCCGGATTGAGCACATAAACCGGGATCTCCTGGCCAACCTGCAGCGTTTCCAGCTCATCCTGCGGAATCGCCTCGAATTCCTTGCCGCTGATAATGCCTTCGGATTTGGTACCCACGCTGACGAGAATCTGCCCCGGGGAAATGCTGGCGATCATCCCGTTGCGGATCTCCCCTTGCTGGGGAAAATCAATGCCCAGACCTTCTTGCTCCAAAAGGGAAGCCATGTTATTGTTATCGGCCTGGTTGTTCTCGGGCATGGTTTCCTGCTCGAGATGGGCGTCGTTTTGTTCCATACGATCTAATACTCCGATGAAAAAAGATAAATCCCATTATAAAGGTGAAAGCGCAACTTGACAACCCTATGACCGGCGGGGGTGTGGGCTGTCAGGCTGCGCCTTAGCTGGCAAAAATTCCATTTAGTGGCGGCGGCGTTTCTTTTTGCGCGCGGAACGCGGCTGGTTGTCACCTCCAGACACCTGCTCGACGGGCGTGCCAGACACGCCCTCCGGTACAGCTTCTGGCGCCCGATCGCGAGATATGCTGACCGTTGCGCTGCGGCTGGGACTGTAGGTGAATATGCGGGCAACCACCCCTGAGCGGATATCCGACAGCAAGGTGGTGAACATCTCCGAAGCCCGGCCTTTGTACTGCACCAGCGGATCACGCTGACCATAGGCTTCCAGGCCAATAGCCACGCGCAGCGCGTCCACGCGGGTCAGGTAGTCAACCCAAAGCTGCGATATGACACCCAGCAGCACCTCACGGTAAATCTCGTTTTGCAGCCGCTGCCCGAGCACAACCACGATGCGCTGAATTTCCTCGGCCTGCAGTTGGTTGAGCGGCAGGGAGGCGATTTCATCGAAACGCCCCTCGCCCAAAGCATCCTTTAAACGCTCCTGAAGGCGCGCATCCAGGCGTTCCAGGGTCATTTCGTTCTGGAACAGGCGCTTCAGCTCATAATTACCCCATACCACCTGCAGGGCGTTGCGCGCGCCTTCCAGGTGCGAGATGATTTCCGAGGTGACTTCCTCTGGCTCCCGTCCTTCCAGCAGATGAGCGGCGTGGAAGATGTAGGTCAAACGGATGACCTGCTGCTTGCCGCGGCGGTGTGTGCGGCGGTCGAAGGTCAGCCGGCTGCCCTGCATCATGAGCATCAGCAGGCTCATCAGCGCAGGCATATTCTGGTCGATGTTGATCAAGCCGCCATCGACCTTTTCCAGCGCGGCCTCAAGGTCACGGTCGATCTGTCCCTGCGGAGCGGTCAATCTTTCGATGCGCTCCTCCAGCATCTTCTCCACTTCGGCATATACCAGACGGGCAGCCTCGTCCCATTGCATCTCCTGCAACTGCGTCGGGCGAAAGTCGAACTCTTCGACGCGCCGCTGGAGCGTGCCCACCAGGCGCGAAAGCGCTACGTTCATCAGAGAAGCTTCCACCTGTTCGCGCACAAGATCAGCCGCGTGGTCGTCCCCTTCGGTCAGCGCGCGCAGTTGTTCACCCGGAAGGCGCAATTGCACCCGCACCAATGAGGAGAGTTCGTCAAGCAGTTCCTGCGGTCGAACCTGCCCACCGGCTTCTTCCACACGGTCAGGAATGCCCTGGAAGAAAGTATCGATGGTCTCAAAGCGTTCCTCGCGCTGCTGGGTGATGAACTCTTCAGTTTTATCCAGCAGGACTTCCACGCCGCGCAGGATATGGTTGCGCTCAGCCTGCAACGCGCTGCGCGCCAGATCGAGCAGGGCGGCGCGCAATTGACCGGCGCTGACCGGTTTATCCCCCAGGGCGTCTTTTAATTCCTGCAGAAGCAGACGGAAAGAATAGGAAGGATAGGCTACCCCTTCGACATTGATAGGCGGCTGTATTTCATCCAGGTAGGCAATCAATTTCCAGGGACCTTCTTCATCTGCCAGAGAGAGCGGGATACGGTGTTCCAGCTCCTTTTGCAGCATTTCGTCAACATCTTCGCTCAGGTCCTCTTTGGTAAACACCCGGTCCCTCTGCTCATAAATGCGCTTGCGCTGCATATTGAGCACGTCGTCATACTCGAGCAAATGCTTGCGGATGTCAAAGTTCGCGCCTTCCACCCTGGTTTGTGATTGCTCCACCAGCCTGGCGACAAGGTTGTTCTCGATAGGCAGGCTTTCATCGATGTTCAGGCGCGCCAACAGCCCTTCCACCTGCTGCCCGCCGAATAAACGCATCAGTTCATCCTCCAAAGAGAGGTAGAAACGCGAAGAGCCCGGATCTCCCTGGCGAGAGGAACGACCGCGCAACTGATTGTCAATCCGGCGCGCCTCATGACGCTCGGAGCCGATGACGTGCAAACCACCCAACTCGCGGACTCGGTCCATTTCATCCATATATTTCAAGAAAGCGTTGACCGAATCGGCGTAGATGCCGTATTGCTCGGCATCCATTGCGCGCAGCGCGTCCCGCCGGGCTTCGTTGGTCATATTGTAGGGATCCAGGCCTTTTTTGCGCCCGAGCACGCGGATGATATCCTTGATGATTTCCTCGCTCAGTTCCCCCCCCAGCTTGATATCGACCCCGCGGCCTGCCATATTGGTGGCAATGGTAACCGCGCCGAATGCGCCTGCGCGGGCGATGATAAGCGATTCCTCATCATGCTTGCGCGCATTTAATACCTGGTGATTGACGCCTGACTGCAAGACCCGCACCAACCGTGGCAGGTCCTCTTCGCGCAGATCGAGCAGGTAGAGCAAATTTTGCAGATTTTGCGCATCCTCTGGATTAATCGAAGTCATGCCAACGGAACGGGCGAACTGGCGCATCTCACCCGTGTTGAGCTCATGCAGCGGTTTGTATAACCACTGCAGTTCAGGGATAGCGACTTCGCTCTCCTGGCGGTTGTGCTGTTTCAACCAGGCGTGACGGAGAAGCATGGCCTGCATCAGGCGGCGCAGCAGCTCAGGCTGCAGGCGCTGGGACAGGCGCTCCGAGTTCTCCACCGAGGTGGTGCCAACCAGTTGCGGTCGGCCGAGGACATGATAGCGCACAATTTCCTGCGTGATGGCGCGAATTTTGGCTTCCTCGGTGCGGTAAATAACATCAGGATAATCTTTGCGCTTCCAAAAAACAGGCATCTTGAGGGGATCATCCCTGGAGGCGTAGTAGGTCTGCCGGTAGCCGCCCTCATCCTTCTCGGTTACTTCAATCAGGCTGGCGTTGGAAGAAATAACGCGGTACTCCAGGTTTGTCGGGATTGGCAGAACGTCCAGTTTGTAAATTTTGTGGAACTCCTCGGCTTCCGTTTCTGCGGTACCGGTCATGCCCGCCAGTTTTTCATACATGCGGAAGTAGTTCTGGATGGTGATGGTGGCATAGGTCACGTTTTCTGGCTCTACCCGCACCCCCTCCTTGGCTTCCACCGCCTGGTGCAGGCCTTCAGACCAGCGCCGGCCCGGCATGAGGCGGCCGGTGAATTCATCCACGATGACCACTTTGCCGCCCTGGACGATGTAATCTTTGTTGCGCTTGAAAAGGAACTGGGCTTTCAACGCCTGTTCCAGATACCCCAGCAGGCGGGCCTGCTCCGGATTGATATCTTCCGGGCGCTCAGGGTCACCCAGGGGCATGTCGAGGATCTCCTCGACGTGTGCGGCGCCTATTTCGGTCAGCGTGACCGTGCGGTCGCGTTCATTGATCTCGTAATCCTCTTCCTTAAGCGCGCGCACCACCTGAGCCATGCGCACATACCACTCGGTATCATCGGCAGCCGGACCGGAAATGATCAAAGGCGTGCGGGCTTCGTCAATGAGGATGTTGTCAACCTCATCCACGATGGCGTAGTAATGCCCGCGCTGCGAGCGGTCTTCCAGGCGGTTGGTGAGATTATCGCGCAGATAATCGAAACCGAACTCGCTGTTGGTGCCGTAGGTGATATCCGCCCGGTAAGCCTCCACGCGGTCCACCAGGCGCAGCTGGTGCTGGTCTTCGAAAGGCGAGCTCTTATCGAGATCTACAATGAAAGCTTTACGCCCGTTCTCAGTGCGGCTGGCCATCTGCAACACACCGACACTCATGCCGAGCAGGTTGTAGATAGGCGCCATCCAGCGCGCATCGCGGCGCGCCAGGTAATCATTAACCGTGACCAGGTGAACACCGCGCCCGGTTAACGCATTGATGTAAAGCGGCAGGGTGGCCACCAGGGTTTTACCCTCACCGGTGCGCATTTCGGCGATTTTTCCTTCGTGCAGAACCATCCCGCCAATCAACTGCACGTCGTAATGGCGCAGCCCAATGGTGCGTTTGGAGGCCTCGCGAACCACGGCGAAGGCTTCTTCCAGGATGTCATCCAGGGTTTCGCCGTCCGCCAGGCGCGCGCGGAATTCATCGGTTTTAGCGCGCAGTTCTTCGTTGCTTAACTGTTCAAATTGACTTTCCAGGCGGTTGATCGCCTCGGCGCGCGCCGCCAGGCGGGATATTTCGCGTCTGTTTGGGTCGCCGCCCAAAATATTGACGATTTTCTTAAACATAAACACCTCTCTGCCGCAGGATTATAGCATAGGGATAAAAAAGAGCAAAAAATGCAGCGCCGCTGTACAGCGGCGCTGTTGGTGAGGATGATCATCCGGATCGATGCGGCTCACATATGGATCATGTGCCCCTCAACCCCGTGGGCAGCCTCCATGATAACCTCACTGAGGGTCGGGTGGATGTGCACGTTGCGGGCGATCTCCTGGGCCGTTAATTCCAGGTTGTGCGCCAGGGTTAATTCAGGCAGCAGTTCGGAGACTTCAGGGCCAATCATATGAGCGCCTAGGATCTCGCCGTATTTCGCGTCCGCGATGATCTTGACCCAGCCGGCGTAATCCCCCAGCCCAAGCGCTTTTCCGTTGGGCTGGAAGGGGAAGCGCCCCACCTTGATTTCATAGCCTTCTTCCTTCGCCTGCGCCTCGGTCAACCCAAAAGAGGCCACCTGCGGCTGGCAGAACGTGGCGCGCGGCATCATGCGGTAATCCAATGTGACTGTCTCGACGCCGGCGATATTTTCCGCGCACACAATCCCCATGGCAGAGGCAACATGGGCGAGCAGGAGCTGCCCGGTCACATCTCCAATTGCCCAAATGCCAGGCACATTGGTTGCCATACGCTCATCCACTTTAATGAAACCGCGTTCGTCTACTTCGACCCCTGCGGCTTCCAGGCCCAGGTCAGCGCTGTTGGGCTTGAAGCCGATTGCCACCAGGGCTTGTTCAGCTTCAAGGGTTTTTTCTGCTTCCCCGTTTGATACTTTCACCTGCACGCCCTTCTCGGTTGTCTGCACACTTTGAACTTTGTGACCGGTGAGGATGTCTATATCGCGTTTCTTGAAGGCTTTCTCCAGTTCTTTGCTGACTTCTTCATCTTCCAGCGGCAGGATACGCGGCAGCATTTCGACCAATGTGACCCGCGTGCCGTAGGAATTCCAGATGGTGGCAAATTCGACCCCGATCGCCCCAGCCCCGATGATCACCACAGACTCCGGACGTTTGGTCTGTAGAATCGCCTCAAGGTAAGTGAGCACCTTCTCGCCATCCACCTGGACGCCAGGAATCATGGCGGAATGCGACCCCGTTGCCAGGATGATATTTTTTGCCGCTAATTCCTGGGTATTTCCTTCCCCATCCGTCACCTCCAGTCTGTCTTTAGCCACCAGCCGGGCAGTGCCCATGTAGACATCGATTTTGTTTTTCTTCATCAGAAAACCGACCCCGCTGGTCAGGCGCTTAGACACCTTACGGCTGCGATCGACTGCAGCGGCGTAATCCAGGCTCAGGTTTTCGAACGAGATGCCAAATTCGCCTGCGCGTTCGCGCAGGATATGCGCCAGTTCCGCATTGCGCAGCAGGGATTTTGAGGGGATGCAGCCCACATTCAAGCATACACCACCCAGGTACTCTTTTTCTACGATGGCGGTCTTCAAGCCGAGTTGGGCTGCGCGGATGGCTGCCACGTACCCCCCTGGACCAGCCCCAATCACGATTACTTCATAGTCGCTCATCTGGCTACCCTTTCTCATTTACAGCATGGTTACCCGGCGGGCGGCGCGCCGACCCTGGGGTTAAGTTCAGGTCTTATTGTAACCGCCCACACAGCTCTCTTCCAGCGGTCATACAGGCCATTGTTCCAGGACTGAGACGATTTTTGCGAGAAAACCGTCCGCAGAAGCACCGTCCAAGATGCGGTGGTCAAAAGTCAGCGAGAGGTACACCATGGGGCGCACCGCGATAGCATCATCTGCCAGGACGATAGGGCGCTTCTTGATTGCCCCAACACCCAGGATGGCGCACTGCGGCTGGTTGATCACCGGCGAGGCAAACAGCGAGCCGCTGATGCCGTGGTTGGTGATCGAAAAAGTGCCGCCGCGCACTTCATCCGGCTGCAGACGGCGCGCGCGGCTGCGCTCTGCCAGGTCATTGATGGCGCGGGCCAATCCTAGCAGAGAAAGGCTGTCCGCTCTGCGGATGACCGGCACGATCAGGCCCTCCTCACCCAGCGAAACGGCCAACCCCAGGTTGATTTCGGGGTGGATGAGGATGCCCTCATCCTTCCAGGAAGAATTCACGAGCGGAAAGGCCTTCAGAGCGGCCACACTGGCAGCCGCGAAGTAAGCCGTATAGGTCAGGTTGATGCCGTCGCGGGCGAAGGCCGCTTTATTGGCTTCGCGATGCGCGGCAACTTTTTTAAGGTCAGCCTCCATGACGGTGGTAACATGCGGCGAGGTGCGTTTGCTAAGCACCATGTGCTCGGCGATGTTCTTACGCATGCGCGTGTGCGGAATCAACTGGCCAAAGGCGGGCGGTGTCTCGGGTTTTTGGGCTGGCGCCGGTGCACTGGTTTGTGGGGGCTGCCCGCTGGCAAAAACCAGCTCGGTTGGGCGGAACAGGTCGCCTTCGCCGGGGGTCTCCCAGGCTGGGGGTTCCGCCTGCGATCCGCTTTCCAGAAAGTTCAGCACATCTTTCTTGGTGATGCGCCCACCCTGACCGGTGCCCTTCACCTGGCTGAGGTCCACGTTACGCTCGCGCGCCAGGCGTGCTACCACCGGCGAGATGAATCCCAGGTCACGGTCGCGTCCCGCGCTCACCGGGGCGGAGGCATCCGCGGCGGGTTGGAAGGCCTGGTCAGCAGCCGGCGGCTCAGGTTCATGTCTGGTTTTGGTTGGTCCACCCTCGCTGTCCGGGACAGCTTCACCGGGTTCGCCAATCCAGGCGATGATGGTTCCGGCTTTCACGGTTTCACCCTCAGGCACCAGTATTTTCAAAAGGACTCCGCCAGCCGGGCTGGGAATTTCGCTGTCAACTTTATCGGTGTTGACCTCGAGCAGCGACTCGAATTCCTCGATAGGCTCGCCTTCTTTCTTCAACCAGGCGGTGACGGTCCCTTCGACTACCGATTCGCCCAATTGGGGCATGATTACTTTGGTCGCCATTATTCCTCCTGTGTCTCAATAACTGGCCAGGTCAAGTATGGCCGCCAGGATTTTCTCGGCATTGGGCATGAACCAGTCCTGCATAGGGTGGCTGAATGGAACAGCGGGCACATCCGGACCGCATAGTCGCCGCACAGGCGCATCCAGGTCGGTAAAGGCGTGCTCAGCGATGATTGCCGCGATTTCTCCGCCATAACCGCCGGTCAAATTATCCTCGTGCACGATGAGCGCCTTGCCAGTCTTGCGCACCGAAGCGAGGATCGTTTCCCGGTCAACCGGGTAGAGCGTGCGCAAATCCACGACCTCCACGCTGACGCCCTGCTCCTGGGCTTTTTGCGCCGCCTGCAGCGTGTAATAGTGCATCATACCGTAAGCAAAAACGCTGATGTCGCTTCCCTCGCGGGTGATGCTGGCCGGTCCAATCGGGACGGTGTACTCCCCTTCAGGTACTTCGCCGCGGATCAGGCGGTAGCCTTTCTTCGGCTCGAGGTAAAGGACAGGGTTGGGATCGCGGACAGCCGAGATAAGCAGACCTTTGGCATCGTATGGGTTTGAGGGTACCACAACCTTCAAACCAGGCACATGGGCAAAAAAGCCTTCGATGCTCTGCGAATGGTAAAGCCCACCGCCAATACCGCCCCCGTACGGCGCGCGAATCACCATGGGCACAGTCCAATCGCCGTTCGAACGGTAGCACATCTTGGCCGCTTCGCTGACGATTTGGTTAAAGGCCGGGTAAATAAAATCAGCAAATTGGATTTCGCAGATCGGGCGCATGCCGTACAGCGCCGCGCCAATACCCACCCCGATAATGGAAAGTTCGGCCAGCGGTGAATCAACCACCCGTTCTTGGCCGTACTTATCGAACAAGCCCACCGTCGCGCGGAAGACTCCCCCGCGCTTGCCAACGTCTTCGCCCACAATGAAGACGCGCTCATCGCGCCCCATTTCTTCATCCATCGCCTGGCGCACGGCTTCAACCAGCGTTATCTCAGTCACGGCGCACCTCCTCGGCGAAGACCGGGTAGGCGGCCTCTTCAGGATCCGGATAGGGTGCCTGTTCGGCATAGCGCACAGCTTCATCCACCATCTCTTTGGCTTTGGCTTCCATTTCTTCCAGCTTATTGACTGTCAGCAAGCCGTCTTTTTCCAGCACGCGCCGTGATACCAGCAGGGGGTCGCGCTTCTTGCTTTCTTCTACCTCTTCGCGCGAGCGGTAGGTGCGGTCGTCATCGTCCGAAGAATGCGGGGTGATGCGGTACATCAGCGCCTCGATCAGGGTCGGACCTTTGCCAGCCCGTGCGTCCTCATAGGCTTTATGGAAGGCCTCATAAACGGAAAAAACGTTGCTGCCATCCACGGAAAAGCCGTGCAGCCCCAACCCGCAGGCTTTGTCGGCCGCGCTGGGCACGGCCATTTGTTTCTCGGCCGGTACCGAGATTGCGTACTGATTGTTCTGAACCATGAACACCACCGGCAGCTGGTGTATGGCCGCCCAGTTAACTGCCTCGTACCACTCGCCCTGCGAAGTGGAACCCTCACCCAGGGTTGTCAGCACGACTTTATCTTCTTTTCGCATCTTGATCGCCAGGCCAATCCCGGCTGCGTGCGGGCATTGCGTGGCAACCGGGGCGGAATGGCTGACAGCATTGGCTCGTTTCAGACTCCAATGGCTGGGCATTTGCCGCCCGCCGGAATTTGGTTCTTCTCTCTTGCCCATCAGAGACATGATGAATTCCCGCGGGGTGTAACCCAGGCACAACATAAGCGCGAGGTCTCGGTAATACGGTGTTACCCAGTCATAACCGCGCCGTAAAGCGTAGGCTGCACCGACCTGGGCAGCTTCCTGCCCGATACCAGAAATATGAAAAGCAATCTTGCCCTGGCGGTGAAGAACCCAGGCACGCTCATCCAGGCGGCGGGAGAGCAGCATCATCCAAAACATCTCCAGCCGGGTTTCTGAACTCAATTCCATAATTGGCACCTCCTCCTTCGACAGGATACAAATCGAATCTCGAACCTGAAACAAAGGCGAGGTCTACGCCAGATATTTACCTGCCAACCTCGCCAACCCTTCCTCTCCTTCTCACCAGCCTGAAACCAGATACATAAATTCTTTTCCCGGCAGCCAACCTGTACTTGCTCAGGGCGCAACCCCCAGCAGCCCCATAACCTCAAGCATCTCCTGGTTGGTGGAGAATTTATAATCGATCACGCCCAGGTCACGCGCCCGTTCCTGTTCAGCAGCGGTCAGGATCGCAAGCGCCTCCTTCGTAACGTATGGGTGATCCATCTTTGCCAGGGCTTGCTGCAAGCGCTCCAGCACAGGTTTATTTTCCGGAGGAAGCGTATGCAGGTATTCAATAACCGCCCGTGCTCCATTTACCCCGTCCTTACGGGCAGTACCTACCAGGCCGCTGCTGGCTTTTCGTGACCAGCCTGCCATGAAGACGCCTTCGATTGGCTGCTGGCGTTCCGGATCGTACGCCTCGTAGGATTCTCCTTCCACCGGAAAACGCGGGGCGGGATTCTTGACGTAGACATTGCGCTGAACAGGCAGCCCCAGGTTCTCGTCCACGCGGTCACCAATCGCGAAAATGACCGTATCGCAGTCGAAGATATGGAATGTGCCCAGCCCTCTGGCTTTGACCTCATTGCCCTCCAGTACCAGGGTAGTGTCTTCGATTTCAATGCCATATACGCGGCCATGCTGGCCCAGGATACGTGTTGGCGATGAGAGGAAGCGAATCCAGAAACGGGTGTTCGACTGCACCCACTCTCCGCGCGCAGCGGAGGCATGGATAAAATCTTTGGCAACCTCAGGATGCTGTCCCAAGCATTCCATAACCTCGCTGACGCGGTCGATCTCCTGATCAAAGGCAGCCAGGTCCAGATTGGCAACAACAGATTCCAGTTCTTTGCGGTCAAATTTGATTTCCGCCGGACCGCGGCGGGCAAAAGCCACAACTTCGTCCACCTTCAACTCGGCAATAAGGTAATGGGCAATGTCCATCATCACATTGCCAACCCCAATAATCGCTACACGCTTGCCGATATGGAATGTCTGCTGGCTGAAGGGCGGCAGCTTGTTGTAATGGTAAACAATATCCTTCGAGTGATAAACGCCTGTCAGGTTTTCACCGGGCAGCCCCAGCCACTTGGTGCCCTGCGCACCGGCAGCGATCAGGATGGCCTGAAATCCCATCTCACGCAGCTGCCGCAGAGACAGGTCTGCTTTTTCCCCGATCGTCACATTGCCATAATAATGAATGTTAGGCTGTGACAGGATCTGCTGAAACTGGGCGCGCAGACCGTTTTTCATTTTCAATTTATCCGGATAAATACCGTATTCCGCCAGCCCACCCGGTTTGATATCACGGTTGAAAAGGACGACATTTACCCCCTGGGAAGCCAGCTCGCGGGCTGCAAATAAACCTGCAGGTCCAGCGCCGACCACAGCTACATTGTATGGTGTAGATCCATCCATGAAACTCGACACTCGCTGCGTACAAAGATGATAACCCGGAGTAATTATACCTTGATTTAAAGGTGGTTTTTTTCAAGGCTGTGCTATATTGGTGTATACAGGTTAACATCCATGAACCAGCCTTACCTGAAAACCTCCCTGCCAAACGGTCTGCAGGTACTGTTGAAAGAAATTCACAGCGCCCCAATCATCAGTCATTGGATCTGGTACCGTGTTGGTTCCCGTAATGAGCTTCCCGGAATGACGGGCATCTCTCACTGGGTCGAGCACATGCAGTTTAAAGGTACACCGCGCTACCCTGACGGCATTCTGGACAACCTCATTGCGCGCACCGGCGGGTTGTGGAACGCCTTCACCCATATGGATTGGACCACCTATTACGAAACCCTGCCCGCTGACCACATTCATCTGGCCCTTGACCTGGAAGCTGATCGCATGGTCAACAGCCGTTATGAGCAGGATGAGGTTGAATCCGAACGAACAGTCATCCTTTCAGAACTGGCAGGCAACCTGAACGAACCTCTTTTCCGTCTGGGTGAGGCGGTTCAAAAAGCCGCCTTCGTCAACCACCCTTACCGCAACGAGGTCATCGGCTTGCCGGATGACCTGAAGCGTATCCAGCGCGAACAGCTCTACCAGTACTACCGCCAGTATTACACCCCTGCAAACGCTCTGGTTGCCATCGCCGGTGATTTTGACCTGGAAGAAGCGCTTAAACAAATAGAAAAGACCTACGGCAGTCTGGCACCCAATCCCGCGCCAGCCGTTACGCTCGTGCCCGAACCTCCTCTGGCTGAGGAACAGCGCCTGGTTGTGGAAGGACCTGGCAGCACAACCTACATGCACCTGGCCTACCGCGCACCAGCGGCCTCTGATCCAGACTTTTTCCCTTTCACGGTTCTGGACTCGCTCCTATGCGGTCCGACAGGCTTGAATATGTTCGGCGGCGGCGGCATCTCCAATAAGACCAGCCGCATGTACCGCGCATTGGTTGAATCTGAACTGGCGGTCAATGTTCGCGGCGGCCTCCAGGCGACCATCGATCCATTTCTCTATGAAATTGTCCTTACCCTGCGTCCCGAACGGGAGATAACCAACGTACTGGCAGCCATCGACGATCAGGTGAAGCGCCTTCAGGATGAGCCGGTCTCGCCGGAGGAAATCCAGCGCGCGATCAAACAGGCGCGCGCCATGTTCGCGTACGGCAGCGAGAATATCACCAACCAGGCATTCTGGCTGGGCTACGCCGAGATGTTCGCACACTACGACTGGTTTGAGAATTATGTCCACAATCTGGCTATGGTTTCGCCTGAGGACGTGCAGCGCGTCGCCCAGAGCTACCTGCCACCTCAGCAGCGGGTGGTCGGGGTATACCAACCCCGAGACGAGGGGAGCGCTTTTTGATGCCAGCCATCAGTTCCACCCATCTGCAAGCGCTGCCCGGACCCGATGACACCACTCGGGTTGAACTTGATAACGGGATAATCCTGCTGGTGCGCCCAAATCCGCAAAGCACCTCGGTGGTTATTAGCGGCTATGTTCCAGCCGGCAGCCTGTTCGATCCGCAAGACAAACTCGGACTGGCTCACTTCACGGCGGCAGCGCTGATGCGGGGAACGCAAAAACACACTTTCCAGCAGTTGTATGACCAACTGGAAACAGCCGGCGCTTCTTTCGGATACGGCGCCAGCGTCCATAATGTCTCCTTTGGCGGACGCGCCCTGGCGGAAGATTTACCCCTGCTGCTGGGGCTGCTGCTGGAAACCCTCACCTGCCCCTCTTTTCCACCTGAACAGGTGGAGCGCTTGCGCGCGCAGTACCTGACAGGTCTGGCCATCCGCGCTCAGGACACCGCCGAAATGGCATCCCTGACCTTCGACGAAATCCTTTTCGCCGGTCATCCTTACAGCCGGCCGGAAGAGGGTTTTCCAGAGACCATCCAGCGCATCCAGGAGCAGGACCTGGTGGATTTTCACCGGCAATACTACCGTCCAGATGGAATGGTGCTGGTTGTTGTGGGCGCTGTGACTGTCGGGCAGGCAATCCAGCAGGTTGAATCAACCCTGGGAACATGGCACAGCCAGTCCAGAGTGGAATTCCCGGCCTTTCCGCCTATCCAGCCACCGATCGAAACCGTGCGCAGGCATATTTTTATCCCCGGGAAAAGCCAAACCGACCTGGTAATGGGCACTCTGGGACCAAAGCGCAGCGCCGAAAATTACCTGGCAGCCTCGCTTGGCAACAACATCCTGGGGCAGTTTGGCATGATGGGGCGCATCGGGCAATCGGTGCGGGAAAAAGCAGGCCTGGCTTATTACGCCTCGACCAGCCTGAACGCCTGGATCGAGAGCGGCTCGTGGGAGGTTTCCGCTGGCGTCGATCCCGACAATCTCCAGCGTGCCATTGACCTGATACTGGAGGAAATTCGCCGCTTTATCAGCGAGCCGGTTTCGGCGCAGGAACTGGCAGACAGCCAGTCCAACTACATCGGGCGGCTGCCACTGTCGCTCGAGTCCAACTCTGGTGTGGCAAACGCCCTGCTGAACATCGAACGCTTTAAACTTGGACTGGATTATTATCGCAATTTCCCGCGGCTGGTCGAACAGGTCAGCGCGGACCAGATTCTTGAAACGGCACGGACATTCTTCGATCCTGAACGCATCATCATCGTGAGTGCCGGGCCGGAGATAAAAGGATAAAGGATGATTTTGCGTACCGGTGTCGACTTATTAGAGATAGACCGGCTGGATTCAGTCCGCACAGCCATCCGCGAGCGGTTCCTGAAGCGAGTGTACACCCAGCGTGAGCTGGAGCAATCAGGCAACCAGAACGATTACCTTGCCGGCCGTTTTGCGGTAAAAGAGGCCGTTTCTAAAGCGCTGGGGACCGGCATTGGCTGGGTGCGCTGGCAGGATATCGAGACCCTTGACGGGCCGCGCGGCGAACCGGTGCTGCACCTGCATGGAAATGCTGCTAAAATTGCAGAACTCCTGGGGTTGACGATGTGGTCGGTCAGCATAAGCCACACCAAACAGCACGCGGTAGCGGTTGCGGTCGCCCTGGGAGAGGCCAGCGCAGCGACAGGAGAAGGCAAGACCGGCAGCGCTGAATAAGTGGCGCAATGAAAATTTTGGCAGTCAGCGATATTGAACTCGGGTTCATATACAATATTCAGATCGCGCAGCGCTTCAAGGATGTTGATCTGCTGATCAGCTGTGGTGACCTGCCATATTACTACCTGGAATTTATGGTCAGCATGCTGGATAAACCGCTCTATTACGTGCGCGGAAACCACGCCAGTAAGGTCGAGATCACCACAGCCGGACCGCGCTCTTCACCCTGGGGCGCCATTGACCTCCACCGCCAGGTTGCCCGGGGCCCTTTTGATACGCTTTTGGCTGGCATCGAAGGAAGCCTGCGCTATAACTATGGTCCGCACCAATATACGCAGGCTGAAATGTGGCTGCTGGTCTTTGAGCTTGTTCCCAGGCTGATGTATAATCGCCTGCGCTTTGGGCGTTTTTTGGATATTTTTGTTACCCACGCCCCGCCATGGAAAATTCACGACCGCGATGACCGGCCTCACCAGGGCATCAAAGCCTTTCGCTGGTTCAATCAGGTCTTCAAACCCGCATATCACCTCCATGGCCATATTCATGTTTACCGCAATGACGCGACAACGGTAACCCGCTATGGCCAGACGACCATTATGAATTGTTACGGCTATCGCGAATTTGCATTCGATCCCCAGGCGGCCTTCCAACACAGCCTCAACCCGGAATCCAGCCTGATAGAGAGAGGAGGATCAAGATGAACCTGGATCAACAGTCAAGTTCAGCCTTTTTCGCACGCGTTGCCCGCGAAGATTTCGAACAGGCACTGCGCAAAGGTTACTGGCGTTCTATTTTCAACTGGTTCAAAAAATCCAGTAATCAACTGCTTCCGTTCGATGAAGTGCGCAAATACCTGCCGGTGCATGGGCAGTATGACGCTGGTATGAAGCAGATTCCCCTGGATAAAATCGTCGGCAGTGTGGGGCGCTACAATGACTTCGACCGCGCGTTTTTACCCCGCCACCGGAACACCAGCTCGCGCTGGATCAGCATCGACATGGCCAATCTTCAGGAGGTGAATTTACCTCCTATCGAGGTTTACAAATTAGGTGAAGTGTATTTTGTCAAAGACGGTAACCACCGTGTGTCGGTGGCGCGCGAAAGAGGACAGAAATACATCGATGCCCATGTAATCGAAGTGGTAACCGACCTGCCAATCACAGAATCAACGGATATTGACAAGTTGATTTGTTCCAAGGAAAAAGTTATCTGCCTTGAAACGACCCACCTCAAGACCATTCGTCCGGACGCCAATATTGAGGTGACACTTCCCGGCCAGTATGAGAAGATCCTTGAACATATCAACGTTCACCGCTGGTATATGGGCGAGAAACAGGGACGCGAAATTCCCTACCTGGAAGCGGTCGCCAGTTGGTACGACGAGGTGTACATGCCGTTAGCCAGGGTGATCCGCGAGCAGGGTATTCTGAAGGATTTTCCCGGGCGCACTGAAACAGACCTTTATCTGTGGATAATCGAGCACCTCTACTACCTGCGTGAACAATATCAGGAAGATATCAGCCTTCAGGAGGCCGCCAAAGGGTTTGCGGAAAAATTTTCACAGAAACCAGCCCGCCGCCTGTGGCAGTTGTTCGCCCGCTTCGCTCGAAAATTATCCGAAGGGCTGGAGGATGCTTCGGACCTGGAATTGGGCGTGCTGCCCGAGGATATGATGATCGACAGCGACCTGCAGGGTAAGACTGACACGCAAACCGACCCTGACCAAAACGATGAATGAGTCAACCACCCTTCAGTTTTTACGCCTGGTCCTGCCTGCCTATCCACAGGTGGTGTGGAAGGATGCGTAAGTTTGTTTTAACCACGATTCCATTGCGGTAAAGCGGTTGATCCTTGACCATGCTGGGGTGCACAAAGCACAGGTTTGGGGCCACCCCATATTTTTTTTGATAATAACTGGCCGCGCGTGAAATCTTGGTTGGCAAATCTACTTTTGGATCATTATCGAACCACAGCATACCTGTTTCCATAGGGTACTCCTTTTAATACATGCTATCCGGCAGCCAGAATTGGTAGGCATTTCTTCCAACCCGCACTGCGAATTGACGCCCAGGTTCAAGGGCAGAGAGGTCGACTTCACGCATCAGGGATAATTCCTGCCCAGATTTCCTATCCGCGATGAAACCCGCCACCCGGGTTCGGAAAAAATTCATCCAGCGGTAATATTTTTTTGCCGCCTCACTGGAGATGGCCACTACCGGCCAGACCTGGTAAGGAGGACCCTCCTGCAGAAGCCATTCAAAATTGATGCGCACGTCAAACTCCATGTGCGGTACGGTTTCGAACCCATCCAGCAAGACCAGCCGGCACCCGCCCACGCGCTTACCATGCTGGCGTGATTCAACCAGATCACAGGCCTGCAGAATGGCTTCTCCGGCGGTGCGTTCATAATTGGTTGTGATGGTGGGAAAATACTGGTTCAGGCGCGAACTCTCGACAACCCATTCCTGCGGCTGAGAACTGATGACCGTAAAATCGACCTCGTATGGCCGGTTCGTCAGAATCAAGGAATGCGCGATTGTTTTCAACAGCGCGGTCTTCCCACCTGACGGGTCAGCAACGATTAGCAGCGGTCCGGTACGCGCATCCTTTAAATCAAACAGGATCGGGTAGCCATCCAACGCCCTGCCAAGAACTGCTGTTTGCATCGGCAGCGCAGGAATCGATAGAACCAGATCATTCAATGAAAAGGAAGGCGCCGGTGAAGCCAGATCTGAGCCTGTTTGCGGTGCGACTTTTAAAGGCGGCACGAGGGTGGCAGGACGGTTGGTGCGGATGCCGTTCGATATAATTGGGATTTCAATCATGAGATTGCTCCTTATAATTCGCTTAAACATAAAATAGTAATTATGTTCTATAACATTATAGAACTAATTTTCTATCGTGTCAATAACAAAAATACAGGGATTTTCATTTTTTTAGCAACAATTCCTCGCCGTTTAACCGCTGGCCGCCTGTTCGCTTGCACGCCAAATATTCAGTAGCATTTTTTAAGATTTTGCGGTATCCTTAATCTTGCTTGCCATCCTGATCGATTAAGCAAGGTTTTGTATTTCGCCTGAGCATCCCCATCAACATGATCGCAGGAGGACTTTCATGATTAAAGAGACCGTCAAAGACACCGAAAACCGGATGAAAAGCGCGATTCAAAGCCTGGAAGATGACCTGGCGGGCATTCGTACCGGTCGCGCCACGCCTGCGTTAATTGAAAAATTACCCGTGGATTATTACGGGGCACCCACTCCGTTAAACCAGCTAGCTTCCATCAGCGTCCCGGATGCCCGCACTTTGATGATCAAACCCTTCGACACCACAGCCCTCAAAGCCATTGACCGCGCAATCATCACCTCCAACCTGGGTCTGACGCCCAACAATGACGGAAAATCCATCCGCCTCATCCTGCCGCCATTAACCGAAGAACGCCGCCGCGATCTGGTCAAAGTGGTTGGACAGCGTATTGAAGAAGCCAAAGTGGCCGTGCGCAATATTCGCCGCGATATCATCAAAGACCTGCGAGAGTTCGAAAAAGAGAAAATGATTTCTGAGGATGAGTTAAAAAAGGGCGAGGAAGAACTGCAAAAACTGACCGACCGAATGATCACTGAAATTGATCAGATCGGCGCGCGTAAAGAAAAAGAAATCATGGAGTTTTAACCCCAAAGCATGAGTACCCAGGTCGGCGTTGAATCCTCCGAGGTTATCAGCAAAGTCCCCACCCATATCGCCATTATTATGGACGGCAACGGCCGCTGGGCGGCTGCCCGTCAGTTGCCGCGTCTGGCTGGCCACCGCGCAGGCACTGAAAATTTGCGCACCATTATCCGCGCCTGCGTTGAATTTAATGTCAAGATCCTGACCATTTACGCCTTTTCCACCGAAAACTGGGGCAGACCGAGCGAAGAGGTCGAAGGGTTGATGATGATTCTCGAGGATGTCATCGACCGCGAACTGGATGAACTGCACAAAGAAGGGGTTCAACTGCACCACATCGGCAGGCTCGACCGGCTCAATCCCCGTTTGAAAGAAAAGGTCGAACGCGCCATGGAACTGACCAAAGACAACCAGCGATTGATTCTGTGCATTGCCTGGAATTACGGCGGCCGAGATGAAATCGTGTGCGCCATCCGCAATATGATCACCGACGGGGTCAAACCCGAGGATATCGATGATGAACTGGTCAGCCATTACCTTTTCACGGCCGGAATTCCTGATCCTGACCTGATCATTCGCACTTCGGGGGAGATGCGCATCAGTAATTTCCTGATCTGGCAGGCGGCTTACGCCGAATGGTACGTCACACCCACGCTGTGGCCGGACTTTAATCGCGAGGAACTCTACAAGGCGTTGGTCGATTACAGCCACCGCGACCGGCGTTTTGGAAAACTATCGACCACTTGCTGCGAGGAATAAAGGCAACATGCTTGCCAGCCGCCTCAAAGTCGTCATCATCCTGATCCCGATCGCGGTTGCCTTCCTTGCCATTGGCGGTTGGCCATTTGCAGCCTTCATCACCATCCTTCTGGGCATGGCTGCCTACGAATTCTGGCGCATGTTTCAGCGGGGAGGATTTAAACCGTCTGCCTGGGTTTTGATCCCCGGTGTTATCGCACTGGCGCTGGCGCGTCAGCAGTGGAACTTCCTATACAGCGATACGATCCTGGCTGTAATGGTATTGGCGACCATGGCCTACCAGACCATTCAATGTGAAAAACAGTGCCAGTCTCCAGCGATCGATTTCAGCATCACCCTGGCTGGATTGCTGTACATCGGCTGGTTGGGCAGCTACCTGATTTCCCTGCGCACATTACCTGGGGGGCTTTGGTGGCTGTTGCTGGTTATTCCAGCCATTGGCATAGGCGATACCGGTGCATATTTCATCGGCAGGCGTTTTGGTAAACACAAGCTCGCCCCGCTGGTCAGTCCGCACAAAACCATCGAAGGCTACCTGGGCGGGGTGATCTTTACCGTCCTTGGCGCTCTGCTGCTGGCTGCGCTGTGGCGGCTGCGCTTTTCGGAAATGATGCTCTGGCATGCACTGGTTTTAGGTCTTGTGCTGGGCGTACTGACACCCATGGGTGACCTGGGAGAAAGCATGCTCAAACGCCAATTCCACATCAAGGATACCGGCACGCTTTTCGCAGGTCACGGCGGGGTACTCGACCGCCTGGATTCCTGGTTGTGGGGCGCAGTGATCAGTTATTACATCATCACGTGGTTTTTTTTTGACTTAACCGTTTAGTGCAGTGAAGCAGACAGGAGGATGAATCATGATCGATTCCAAACCGACACGCAACCTGGCGATGGAGCTGGTGCGCGTGACCGAGGCAGCCGCCCTGGCAGCCGGCCGCTACGTGGGACGCGGCGACAAGATCGGCGCGGACCGCGCCGCTGTGGATGCCATGCGCCTGGTCCTCAACACCATCCAGATGAACGGCGTGATCGTAATTGGAGAAGGCGAAAAGGATGAAGCCCCCATGCTGTACAACGGCGAGCAATTGGGCAACGGCGATCCGCCCCTGGTCGATATTGCTGTCGATCCGATCGACGGCACGCGCCCAACAGCGCACGGCTTGCCCAACGCCATCGCAACCGTGGCCCTGGCACCGCGCGGGACCATGTTCAACCCAGGGCCGATCGTTTATATGCACAAAATCGCTGTCGGGCCGGAAGCCAAGGACGCCATCGATATCAACGCTCCTATTGAAGATAACCTGAAAGCCATCGCCGCGGCAAAAGGCGCTCATGTGCAGGATCTAACTGCCGTCATTCTCGACCGGCCGCGCCATGCTGAGTTGATTGCCCAGGTGCGGCGGGTTGGTGCGCGCATCGTACTCATCCCGGACGGAGACGTCGCGGGCGCGCTGATGACCGCCCTGCCAGAGACCGGTATCGATGTCCTTCTGGGAATAGGCGGTACGCCCGAGGGTGTATTGGCGGCCTGCGCGCTGCGCTGCACAGGCGGCAGCATTCAGGGCAAGCTGTACGCCCGGAATAACGAGGAATACCGCAAAGGCGTGGAGATGGGCTACGACTTCCAAAAGACGCTCACCATCGATGACCTGGTATCTTCCGAGGATGTTTTCTTCGCCGCCACGGGGATTACCAATGGGGATTTGCTGAGGGGCGTCAATTATTATGCCGGCGGGGCCACAACAGACAGCATCGTCCTGCGCGGTCTGACGGGCACAAGCAGGCGCATCATCTCCACTCACCGGCTGAATAAACTCAGCCGAATCAGCTCGATCCCTTATTAAGTCTTAGGCCAGGGTGGAATAACCGCCGATTTAAAAATTCCCGAGGATGTGATCAACACCAGCAGCATTGATCACATCCTCGGGGGATTGGGCGGTAATGAGACTGAGTCGGTTTATCCGCCGCTATTTGATCTCGTAGGTCATGCTGGCATCAATCTGGATGACCAGCTGCCCGGCAGCGATCGGCGCTCCTGCTGACAAGCCCAGTCCGCCTTTGGCTTCATAAACCGGCATGGGCGCCCCGCTGCTGTACACGCTGACGGACTGAAGCTCGCCCAGCTCGACACCCGCCAGGGCTGCCAGTTCCACGGCTTTCGCCTTGGCATCCTCAACCGCAAGTCGGCGGGCTTCGGCCTCAGCCTGGGCACGGTTTTCGACATCAAAGCTGATGCCGTTGATCGAGTTGGCGCCCGCGCGCACAACACCGTCCAGCAGTTCGCCTAGAGACTGCAGGTTGCGCACCTTGACAAAGACGGTGTTCTCAACCATGTAGGTGATTCGGCCAGGCTGGCCTTCCGGCGTGTACTCCTGCTGGGGGTAAACATTGAATGCGGTGGTCTGGATATCAGCCGCATCCACGCCGCGGCTGGTGAGAGCATCCGCAATAGCCTGCGCCTGACGGCTGTTCTCACTTAATGCGGAAGCCACATCTTCCGCCTGGGTACGCACGCCGATGTAAATATAGGCAATGTCAGGCGTCAGATAGACCTTACCGCTGCCATTAACGCCGATCTGGCGGGTATACTCGCTGCTTTTAACCACCGGCTGGCAGGCTGCCAGCACAGAAACCAGCACGAGACTCAAAATGATGAAAATCCAGCGATTCTTCATGGTTCCTCCATTTAGTTAAGCGCTTTTCTTTCGCGCGTTTGAGGATATGACGCCCTACACATAACAATTGTTCCCAAACGATTCTACTGCTGACAATGATCTTCAGGGTAGATGAAAATTTCAGGGCGTTGGCAGCAACGCCCTGAACATGGGTTGAAGTATGAAAGGCTTTCTCAAGGCAGCGCGCGGATGCTCAGTCGTCCGATCGGTTTTTCGACCGTCAGGCGCACGCGCGCATTGGCCGCGTTCGCGCCGGGCGAATAGACCAGATTGCCGTTAACCGTGAAGCCCTCCGGCACATCGCGAACGGAAATGGCCGTGTCGGTGCGGAATTCAACCAGCGCCCCCCGCGGCACATAGATCACGATGCTGCCAACCGGGTTACTGATCTGCCCGCTGAATTCATCATCCGCAGACAGGGTCAGTTCCAACTGGCCAACAGCCACACTCGTATTCAACCGCTGCAGGTCAAGACCGCGCAAATCAACAAGCTGGTCGCCTGCCCCGGTGTTGAGATCCAGGTTAAGCGGCACCGCATCGCTCAGTTTGAAATCCCAGGTTGGCCGCGAGAATCCGCCGCTCCAGGGGAAGAACATGATCCCGGAACTGGAGAGCGTATAGCGCGCCTTACCATCATCAAGGCGGTAATGCGGTTCGAGCGTCTGCTGGCGCGCCAGGGCTGCGCTGCCCTCCAGCAGCACCTCGGGGCGGGACCCGCCCCGAATCTCCAGCCGGCCAACCGGGTTGGAAATGCGGATATCCCCTTCACGGGCTTCATTCAGCGGCTGCACGATTTGCTCGACATTGGCGTCAGCCGCGGCGGTGTTGGTGACCGCAAACCAGGTGATGCCGCCGATGATCGCCAGAGCCAGCACGACTCCGACCAATGTTGCCGCTGGGGAGCGGCCCTTAAAGACCAGGTCAAGTCCAATTGCGATCAGCAGCAGCGGCCACAGGCGCAGCAGCATATTGAAGGCGTTCCACGGCAGGTAGCCAAAATTGGCCAGCAGGAAAACTGTGCCTAATCCAAGCGAAAAAATTCCCCAAACCCAGCCTTCCCCGCGGATGAGGTGATCCAGGCCACCCAGGATGAAAAGCAGCGGCCACAGGCGGATGAAGAGATCCCAGGCGTCTCCCTGGATCACGCCCAGGGTATTCAACAGGAAAATTACGCCCAGAACGATGAGGAGCAGCGGCCAGAAAAAGCTCCGCCGGGTGCGATAGTCTTGGTTTTCCATAACAACCTCGCTCAGTTTTTGCGCGCCGCGCGGAACACCAGCACCACGCCGCCCAGGATCAAAAGGATCGGCAGAACATAGGCCGCCCAGCTAACCGTGGCGATCATGGTGATGGCGGCAACAATCGCCAGCACGCCAGCCGGCCAGAGAGGCCAGGTCATGCGCTCACCCTGCGAGCCAGGGATGAAATAAAGCACTGCGAAAGTAACCGCCAGTCCCAGGAGGAACAGCCAGGCAGCGTCGCCGCCCAGCAGCGGCTCGAGCAAGATCAAAACGACCAGGCTGGCCATCACGCCTGCCGGGATGATCGCCCACCAGAAGGTGCGGTTGAGCAGATAAACCACGATGAAACTGATCCCTATTCCGCCCAGCACAAAAGCGCCTCCGATCACATCCGCCACCCGCGGCGCAAGCTCAGCCGTGCCGATTAACAGGCCAATCCCGAGCAGGGTAAAACCTGGAAAGGAAGCCCACCAGGATTTTCGGTCGGTGAATAAAAAGTACAGAAAGACCAGGCCAGCCGCGATGAAAAGCACTGACCAGATATAACCAGTCAGGCTGACATCAAACATCGTCCCGATCAAAGCCAGCAAGCCGGTTACCACCAGCACGCCGCCCACTAAAAAACGCCAACGATTCGAGTTCATGGTTATTTCCCTCCAAAAGAAATTTTTCAGGCAGAAACGATTTCAATCGAGCCGACGCCGGCTTCAACGGTGATTTCAACGCGGTTAGCAGCGCTTTCAAAATCTGGTGACTCGTAATTAGCGCCGCGCATCGGGAAACGATTCGTATCGATCTTCGTGCCGACCAGGCCGCTGTTCATGATGATGCGCGCTGCCACTCCATCCGGCACCCGCAGCACAACCGCGGCTGCCCCGGCCTGCACCTTTACGCGGGTGTGACCAGCGCGCTCAGGCAGGGTTAGGGTGGTTGAACTGGCGCCGGTTTTAAGGTCCAGGCTGCGCAGCATGGTCCGGCGCAGGTCGATCTGGCTCTCCCCTGCCCCGGTGTTAAAGACCAGGTCGAGCGGCAGGCTTTCAGCCAGGAGGATATCCCAGCGGAAGCCTTCCTGCCCGCCGACCCAGGGGAAGCCGCCCCAAAATTCAGGATCCGCGCTGACTTTCAGGCGCGCCTGGCTGCCGGAACGCTGCAGTGAGTGCTTCACTCCGCCAACAAAATCACCTTCCAGCAAGGCGTTTATCCCGGCAGGACTGGACACATTCAGCCTGCCAGCCCCATGATTGAATTCAATCGACGCCTCTGAGGCTGCATCAAGCGGGATGCTCATATGCTGGGTTTCCATATTGCGTCTCGCCATGCGCGGACCCAGAAGGAACCAGATACCCAGCAAAATAAGAAATGCCGGCCAGAAGTAGGTCCAGGCATTCCAGGCCAGGACCCCCAACGTTTGCAGGAGCAGAAGTGTCCCGAGCAAAATAATCACCAGCCCCCAAAATACTCGATTGGTACGCATATTCACCTCCAGATAAGGACGGATTGTAGAATCCCAGGCATAAACCGGTTGAGTTCGGCCAGGGATATTTTAGCCACAGCATTGCCTGAGACCCAGCCCACAAGCGGCTGCGGTAAACCTTCAAAAATTCCTCCATACATAAGCAAGAACATCAAAGAAAAAATTGTGACACTGATGAAGATCACCTGCTCCGCCTGATGTTTTGAGAAGCGCCAACCTTTTCCCAGACTGTTTTTAATCCATTCGAAAACGGCGACGAACGCAGGCAACAGAACCCAACCCAACACCCACACACCCGCGGTTGCTCTGTTATCCTTCCAGAACAGGATAGCGTTAGCCGCAAATAGAAGGCAGGCCGCCGTGATGAAAAAAATGGATGACTGGCGCCAACCCGCCCACAATAACCCCGCTGCGCATACCCCAAGCAGCGCAGGCAAGAGGAAGGGGGTAATTAAAGCTGTGCGCATGCTGTGAAAAACCGCCAGGCTGAACCACCAGGCTGCATACAGCAGCAGCACAGCCGCGCCCGACCAGACCCAGCGACGGCGCTTCACTGTAAGGCTCCAGAGGGGATCCGCCCGGCCGCAGCATCAACTTTTGATGCACAGGCCTTAAAAATATTATACGGTATCATGGCAACTATATAACGCAGGAAGTCCACTCAAGTTGCAAAAACAAACCAGCAAGCGGCATTTTCCACACCTGGGGCGGAGTTTGGGCGCGCTGCCTCCGGCTGTACACCCGGCTTGACAGAAAAGGCTTTTCGCTTATAATCTTGTCTACAAAACAAGATCATTATGATAAAAATTCGGAGATTCTCAATGCTTACATGCGTGTGTCTGAGGCGGGGCTGGTTCTAGCCGCTGCCTTGGATAAACCCTGAAAGGGAAAAACGCCAGCGAATAAAGGCAGCGGCCAGCAGCCCCGCAACATTTTTGTGAGGCTGCTGGCCGCTGTTTTTTTATTCTGCTGGCTTTTTATTTCAACCACATGCTCTCATCCAGGAGACCTGCTAATGAAAATTGCTAATAACATCACTGAACTGATCGGCAATACCCCCATGGTGCGCATCAACCGCCTGACAGAAGGCGCGCACGCCAGTGTGGCTGCCAAACTCGAATTCTACAACCCGGCGCATTCGGTCAAGGACCGCATCGGCGTGGCCATGATCGACGCTGCTGAACGCGCCGGAAAAATCACCCCCGATACGATCATCCTCGAGCCAACCAGCGGTAACACCGGTATTGCCCTGGCCTTCGTCTGCGCCGCGCGCGGTTACCGCTGCACCCTGATCATGCCGGACACCATGAGCAGGGAACGCCGTATGCTGCTGCGCGCTTACGGCGCAGAATTGATTCTTACACCGGGCAGCGAAGGCATGGCCGGCGCCATCCGAAGGGCAGAAGAAATGGCTGCCAGTGACCCGCGTTACTTCATTCCGCAGCAGTTCCAGAACCCCGCCAACCCTGAAATTCACCGGCGCACCACGGCCGAAGAGATCTGGCGTGACAGCGACGGGCAGGTAGATATTCTGGTGGCAGGCGTTGGCACCGGTGGAACAATCACCGGCGTGGGAGAAGTGCTTAAGGCGCGCAAACCTTCGCTTCAGGTAATTGCGGTTGAACCCGACGCTTCAGCGGTCCTGTCGGGCGGCCAGAAAGGCCCGCATCCCATCCAGGGCATCGGCGCGGGTTTTGTGCCGCCCGTGTTGAATACGCAGATTTATGACGAGATCATCCGTGTTAAGGCTGAAGACGCCTTCAGCACAGCGCGCGCCATGGCCGCCCGCGAAGGGCTGCTGGTGGGCATCTCCTCCGGGGCGGCGGTCTGGGCGGCCCTGCAGGTTGCCCGGCGCATTGAGAACAAAGGCAAATTGATCGTGGTGATCATCCCCTCTTTCGGCGAACGCTACCTGAGCACCCCTCTGTTCGCCGACCTGGCGGACTGACCCGAGCGGGAAAGGATACAGGTATGGTTAAAAAATTGATTTCGACACTGAAAAGTGATATCCAGGCTGCTCTGGAACGCGACCCGGCCGCCCGCGGAAGATTGGAGATTATTCTTGCCTATCCTGGTTTTCACGCCCTGCTGATCCACCGCATGGCGCAATGGCTGTGGAACAAGCAGCTAAGATTGCTGGCGCGCTGGCTGTCACACGTCAACCGCTTCATGACTGGCATCGAGATCCATCCAGGCGCGCAGATCGGCAAGAGTCTGTTCATCGACCACGGTATGGGCGTGGTCATCGGAGAAACGGCGGAAATTGGCAACGAGGTCACGCTTTACCACGGTGTGACCCTGGGAGGCGTCAGTCTTGAAAAAGGAAAACGCCACCCCACCATCGAGGATAAGGTCGTCATTGGCGCTGGAGCTAAAGTGCTTGGTAACATCACCATAGGCAAAGGCAGCCGCATTGGCGCCAACGCGGTGGTGGTCAATTCGGTGCCACCCAACTCGGTGGTGGTGGGCGTCCCCGGGCAGATCGTGGTGCGCAGTAAACCTGCCCATACTGGCCCGGACTTGGATCACAACCAGCTGCCGGATGCGATCGGTAAATCGCTGGCATCCGTCATGGCGCGCCTTGAAGCGCTCGAACAACAACTGCACACCCATGCCCTGGAAGCCGCCGGCGGTGACGGCGCCAATGCCAAGAGCGGCCGCGATGGTACCCGCGTGCTGGAAGCTCCCGCACTGGTTCACCCGCCGGATCACGGTTTGTGGCGCGGCGAAGACTTTTCAATATAAACAAAAAGACGCTTCACTTTATCCATGTGAAGCGTCTTTTTTGATCATGAGCGGTTAAGACAGGACTCTCTCCCCTGGACCACGCCCCATGGTCTCCGCAATAACCAGGAAATCATTGGCCGAGATCATGCCAATCACCATGCCTTTTTCATCGACCACGGGTAAGTGGTGAATGCGGTTTTCCTTCATCACGCGCGCGCATTCCGTCAGGGTCATATCCGTGGTGACTGTGATCAGCGGTGAGCTCATAATGTCCTTGACATTCAACTTGGAAGGGTCATTACCCTGTGCGACAATCTTGTCGCAGATATCAATGGAGGTGATGATACCGTAATTCGGAGTTTCCTCAGTCTTTTTCACGATCAGGCTGTTGATGTAACGCCGCCGCATCGTGCTGAGAGCATCTATGACCAGAGTCTCCGGATCGACATAGACGACCAGGTCGTTCATCCAGTCTCGTACGGTATTTTGCATATTTCCTTCTCCTTATTTTTCTATGGAAAAATGAGTTGAAAGTAGCCAGCCGTAAATGAGCGCTGCCCATGGGTGTGTTTGCAGATCACTCGATTAAGAGTATAGCATAAAGGATTTGAAAGACAAGCAAAAATTACCTTTGTCAGGTGATATGTCTGACAAACGGAGGAAATTTACTCACCCCGCCTTTCCAATGGCTGGCCAACGCCACTGGCGGATATCTGCCAGCCCCTGGTGAGCGGTCAGGTCCAATTGGAGCGGAGTAACTGAAACATACTTCCCAGCCAGTGCGCCAATGTCCGTACCTTCGTCCGGCACACCAGTGGGCAGGTCGCCGCCGATCCAGTAATACGGTTTCCCCCGCGGATCTTCACGCCGAATCAGAGCATCGCGGTAGATGCGCAGCCCCATGCGCGTGACCATCAGCCCGCGGATTTCTGCCGCCGGCAGGTCGGGGATATTGACGTTTAGAAGGTACCCTGACGGCAACTTTGACTCCATGACAACGGTGACGATCTGCGCGGCAATTTCCGCGGCAGCGGCGAAGTGGCGCTCGACTTTACCATTCTCTTGCACATCCAGCGAAAAAGCCAGCGCCGGCAACCCCCAGATGGCGCCTTCCATGGCGGCGGTGACGGTACCGGAGTAGGTCACATCGTGCCCCACGTTGGCGGTGGGATTGATGCCGGACACCACCAAATCAACCGGCTGACTGAGGATGCCCAGCAGCGCCAGGGCGACGCAGTCCGACGGCGCGCCGTCACTGCTGTAGGCCAGGCTGCCATCCGCCAGGGATACTTCTTTCACGCGCAGCGGCCGGTGCATGGTTTTCACATGCCCGGATGCCGACCAGTTGCGGTCTGGCGCCAGGATAGATACCTGGCCTAATGCCCGCATGGCCTGCGCCAGCGCCAGCAGCCCCGGGTGATTCACGCCGTCATCATTGGTGACCAGAATATGCATATTTCCCCGCAAAAGAATAGAGATCAATTGCACCGCGGATGATGAACCCGCGCGGGGCAACCGCGCGGGCACACCATCCACAGATCAATCCTGGTTCGAGGTTTTAACGCGCTCACGCCACCAGTCACCGACCACCGTGGCCGCCGCCTGCAGCAGGTTGATGGTCGAGCCGCGCATGGGGATTTCAAGCTCGCGTTTGTCACAGACCGTGCTCAGGTTGGCGTCGTCCACGTGATGCTTGAGGTCGTTCAGCAGCCGCCGGCGGTCGACCGGATCGTTGACCGTCTGGACGATGCGGTCGATCTCAGCCATCAGCTCCGTAGCGCGCGCAATACGGCGGTCGGTGGCATCCACCACTTCCGGGTCGATCACCCCATACTCGCCTTTGATCAGGTTCAACTGCCGCCCGGCCTCGTAGGTAGAAGCGACGATCTGGTCGCGGTTCATCCATACGGTCTCATAATTGAGAACGTACTTCCAGGATGGCGCCAGCAATTGGCGGCGGTGCTCTTCCAGCGTGCGCGCGAACAGCCGGTAGCCGTGCTTTTCGGGTTCCTCAAAAGCGCGGCTGCCCGGATCCACAAAAGGCGCCAGTGGGGAGATGAACGGGATTACCCGGTGTTCTCCGCCGCTGGCATAACGCTTCAACAAGTCGCGCGAATAAGCCACGGTTCCCATGACCGATTCGTAGGTCTGCTCCTTCAGCCCAACCATAAAAAACAGGTCCAGGCGCTTGCAGCCCGCCTCGAGAGCGTAATCCATGGTGCGGGTAATTTCCTCATCGGAGTACGGGCGGCCGAAGGCTTTGCGCACCCGTTCGTCGTGCGATTCCATCGAAATTTCCAGGGTGAAATTCGGCAGCGCGCGGGCCACATCCTTGAAAAATTCTCGCGGGGCGGCATCGAACAATTCAATGAACACAGGCTTTTTGTAACCTGAGATGGCTTCCAGAAAGCGCCGCGTGTATTCTTCCCCTGGCTGGCGGATATCCCCCAGGATGAATACCGGCCCTTTGCTGAACTCACCAATGCGGCGGATATCCTGGGCAAGTTTTTCCGGCGAGCGGTACGCCGGCCGCGCGCGGTTGTGAATCGAGCGGAACGCGCAGGCCGAGCCGCCGCAGGTCACGCAGTTGTAGCGGCAGCCGCGCGTGGTCAGGGCGGCGGTGATCGGGTACTTCATCCAGTTGCGAAAAGGCTTGTAACTGGCCAGATCGCGGTAGCGCACCACCGAGCGCAGCACATGGGTGTAATCGATCAGCAGGTCGTCCAGGTCTTCAGGGCTGTATTCGATTGGGTTGGCATGCGTCTCGCCGTCGCGGTCCTTCCATACCAGGTTGGGGATGGCTTCCAGTTCCTGCGCATCCGGCGAGCCAGGCACAGGCCGCTGCACGCCCCCGCTTCGTAAATACGTGATCAGCATCAGCAGAGGCAGTTCGGTGGAATCGCCGCGGATGATGAAATCGACCGCCGGGTAGCAGATCAGCTCCTGGTGAAAGTAGCTGGAAGAAAACCCGCCGAAGATGACCGGGCGGCTGGGATGATAGCGTTTTACGATACGGGCTATCTCGACAGAACCGTGCGCATGCGGCAGCCAGTGCAAATCGATGCCAAAAGCGAGCGCATCCAGTTTGCTGATGTAATCCTCAACATCAAAATTTAAATCGTCCAGCATGCGCACTGCCAGGTTGACAATGCGCGTGCGCATGCCATGGCGTTCGAGGTATTCGGCCATGGTGGTGAACCCGATCGGGTACATTTCGAACACCGGGGTCGATGGCACCAGGTCGCTAACCGGTCCATACAGGATGGATTCGCGCCGAAAATCATACACGCTGGGTGCATGCAGAAAGATCAAATCAGGGGCTGCCATATACTCATCGTCCTTGAAGTCTCATTGTGCCGTGCGTACCAATAAAAGCACCATTAAGAAACCCGTGGCGGGGAAAGAACCTAATGGTCCAGTTCTCAATCTGGTCTCGGGGGATTGAATAAACGCCCAAGCGGTAAGTTATCAGACAGGAAAATTATACCATTGAAGTTACAGCGGCTGACCGGTTTGCATAACGGTTAAGGCAGGTCGATGATGATGGGAGGCGGCATGAAAAACAAAAAGGCCGCTGTACAGCGGCCAAATTGCTGAGCCTTATTCGCTTCGTGAGTTTTCAGGCAAGCTGGCGCAGGCTGTGCAGCTCGCGCTCGACGGCCTCAATTTCAGCTTTCAAATCGCGCAGATACTCTTCCAGGCGCAGGATGTATTCATCTTTGGTGAGTTCAACCATCCCGCCGTGCTCGCCGCTGCAGCCGCAATTGCCACCGCACCCGCAGGTATCGCCATGTCCATGTGAACCCATTTTCATCTCTCCTTGATCTGTAATCCAGGTGGATAAACCGATAACGCCACTCAAAAGGTGACTAAAAAAAGATAGTAATTGTCTAAATTGTATTATTAAAAAATTTTTTGTCAAGTTCTGAGCTGCAAATCGGCCCTTAGCCGATTAATACCAGGGAGATACAAATAAAAATAGGCGGGAAGAAAAGAGCCACTCCCGCCTGCGAAATCCTGCCTGGTGCCAGGAATAGGGGTCGCCTGAGCGATTAAACCGGCGCCAGGGTGCCGGCGAAGATGATCCAGGCCAGAACGGTCTTGGCTGCCAGGCTGAGGATGATGTACACGCGCTCGCCGAAAAGGTAATCCTTCCAGGGCCCGACCTTCTTGTATTGCAGCACCATGTTGACAGCGAAGGAGTTGAAGAACACGAACAGCGTCGGGATGATGGCGTACACGAATGCCGGCGGCTCGCCGCCTTCGCCCGCCAGGGAACCGACGAAGTAGAGCACGATCACGATCCAGGGGATGATCCCGGCGATCGAACCGTAAATGAACGCAGTCCAATCGGTCTTGCGGGTGTGCTGATTGTGGTATTCCATCATGATGCCGAACAGGTTCATCATAGCGTTGATGCCGAAGATCAAAATGATGGCCCCCAGGTCATACAGCCCGACCAGCATGCCGATCAGTACAATCATAACCGAGGATGACAGCGCGTATTCATAGAAGCGCACCGGGTTCATGCCCTTCAGCAGGTTGGCGTTGTACAGCTTGTTGCCAATGGTCGCCAGGAAGAAATGGGCCACAGCCGAAATCAGCAGGAAAACCGCCACAGCGGGTCCAAAGCGCAGTTCAAATGCGAGCTGCGGGTTGGGCACCAGCGCGAACTTTTCAAGGTCGAACTTGAGGAAATTGGTGTAGATCGGATAAGCGGTATCGTTGCTCAACACGATCATCAGGATACCCTGGATCAAGTGCAAAAAACCCATCACCAGATTAAATCTTTTTAACCCCTCTAGTTTGGTTGTTGCGGTCATTTTCCACTCCCTATGTTTTTTCTTACATTTTAGTGCTGAGTATTTCCCTCTGCTATTGGTTGTACAATGTTTGCATAATTAAAGTCTGATCTTTCTTCGAAGAATGCCTGTCCCCAACCACTCACCACGGCTGGGCTCACCTTGATGTTGAAACAATTTCTTCCATTTTTTATAAGTTGTGATATACTAGGGCGGCTGTTCCGCGGGAACAGCCCATCTCACACGCTCCCGGACCAACCCTGGCGTGCTGCCAAAGAGCAGTTCAGGCTTGGGAAGATAGGGGCGGAGGAATAAAACGCAAAAGGAGAATAGTTAAGCAATGGCTTCCATTATTTCCATGAAAGCCCTGTTGGAAAGCGGCGTGCACTTCGGGCACCGCACCAACAAATGGAACCCCGCAATGCGCCAGTATATCTTTACGGAGCGCAACGGTATCCATATCATCGATCTGCAGCAAACTGTAAAAGCACTCGGAACAGCATATCAGGTCGTCAGCAAAACCGTCGCCGATGGTGGCACGGTTCTTTTTGTCGGTACCAAGCGCCAGGCACAGGAGACCATCCGGGAAGAAGCCATGCGCTGCGGCATGCCCTACGTAACCGAGCGCTGGCTGCCAGGTACGTTGACCAACTGGGTGACCATCTACGAGCGTATTCAGGAGCTGGAACGCCTGGAGCGTCTGCGCGACAGCGGCGAGATCAACCGCCTGACCAAAAAAGAAGGCCTGGTTATCGAACGCGAGATCAACCGCCTTGAGATCCGCCTGAGCGGTATCCGCAACATGGTGCGCTTGCCCGAGCTGCTCTTCATCATCGACGTCATGCGCGAAGACACCGCCGTGCACGAAGCCAACCTGAAGGGCATCCCCGTCATCGCGCTGGTGGACACCAACTGCGACCCGCGCGGCATCGATTATGTCATCCCATCGAACGACGACGCCATCCGCGCCATCAAATTGCTGGTTGGCAAAATCGCGGACGCGGTCCTTGAAGGCAAAGCCATGCGCAAGGATCAGGAATTGGAAGAAGGGATGGTTGAGACGGTCAGCGCGGCGGCCCCTGCGGTGCGCGGCCCGCGCCGCCAGATGCTCGAGGAAGACGAGCTGGACGATAGCGACCTGCTGGGTGAATCCACCCTGGCCAAATTAGGCGCGCGCAGCAGCAAAGTTGAAGAGGAAGAGGAAGAGGAAGAAGAAGTTGAGATTGAAGCGGAAAGCGAGCCTGAGACCGAGGAAGAATTACTGACCGAGGAAGAAGAAACCGATTCGCTTTCGGCTGAGGCTGAGGTCGAAATCCAAGCCAGCGAACCGGTCGCTGAAGAAGAAGAAACCCCCTCAGCAGAGGTTGCTGAGGAAAAGGACGCGCTGGAAAAAACTGAAGAAGACACCAGCGAAGAGGAAAAACAAGACTGACCAGCGTCTTATTGGGTAATTTACCACTGGAATGTAGATAAGGGACTTGAGCATGGTAACAATCTCCACCGATATGATCAAAAAATTGCGCGAGGTCACGGCTGCGGGCGTCCTGGACTGCCGTAAGGCGCTGGAAGCCGCTGAGGGCGACCTGGATAAAGCCATCGACATCCTGCGCGAGAAGGGCCTTGCCACGGCGGCCAAACGCGCCGAACGCAAGGCGTCCGAAGGCGTCATCGACGTTTATTCTCATGGGAACGGGCGCGTGTGCGTCATGATTGAAGTCAACTGCGAGACGGATTTCGTCGGCCGCAGCGAGGTCTTCCGCACCTTCGCGCATGAACTGGCCCTGCAGGTTGCTGCCTCCTCGCCCATGTACATCCGCGAAGAGGACATCCCCCAGGAAGTTTTGGATAAAGAGGCTGCCATCGCCACCGCCAAGGCGCGCGAAGAAGGCAAGCCGGAAAATATCCTGCCGCGCATCGTGGATGGATCGCTGGCAAAATTCAAGGACGATTTTGTCCTCCTGCGCCAGAAATACATCCGCGACGAGAGCAAAACCATCCAGGATTTGCTCAATGAGACCATCGTTTCTACCGGCGAAAACATCATCATCCGGCGCTTCGCGCGCTGGGCACTGGGTGAAACAACCCAGGAAGACTAAACAAAAAAGCCAACCGCAATGGTTGGCTTTTTTATGCCAGGAGGCAGCATGGACGGTTTGAAATATAAGCGCATCTTGTTGAAACTGAGCGGTGAAGCGCTCGCCAGCCCGCAGGGCTCGGGTATCGATCCGCAGTGCGCGCGCGATATTGCCATGCGCGTGCGCGAGGTGCGCGAAATGGGCGTGGATGTGGCCATGGTGATTGGAGCTGGCAACCTGTGGCGCGGGAAGGCGGGTCTGGATATGGGCATGGACCGTGCCACCGCCGATTACATGGGCATGCTTGCCACCGTGATGAACGCGCTCGCGCTGATGGACGCGCTCGAATCCTGCGGCGTGCTCACGCGCGTGCAGTCAGCCATCGAGATGCGCTCCGTGGCGGAGCCGTATATTCGCCGGCGGGCCATCCGCCACCTTGAAAAAGGCCGCGTGGTCATTTTCGGCGGCGGAACCGGTAACCCGTACTTTTCCACCGACACCGCCGCTGCCCTGCGCGCCTGCGAGATCGACGCCGATGTACTCATCAAAGCCACCAAAGTGGACGGGGTCTACGACAGCGATCCAAAGCTCAATCCCAAGGCGGTAAAATTCGAGCGCCTCTCCTACATCGAGACGCTCAACCGCCGCCTGGAGGTGATGGACAGCACAGCCATATCACTGTGCATGGAAAATAAACTGCCGATCCTGGTCCTCAACCTGTGGGACCCGGATGCCCTCAAGCAGTCGCTGCTCGGCAAGATTAAAGGCACACTGGTCGAAGGATAAAGCAACTTTCCAAAAAAAAACGTGGTTTGCGACTCTACGGAGGGCAAACCACGTTTTTTATTTTCGGCGGATCAGGCTTCCTTGAATTCGCCTTCGACCACATCGCCTTCGGCTTCACCACCAGCCTGGCCGGACGGGCCATGCCCGTTGTTGCCGGCGGCGCTTGCTGGGGCCGCTGCCTGCGCGATCCTGCCATGCAACTGCTGGACCTGCTCGCTCAGGCTGCGTATGCGGTTGATATCCTCGCCTTCCATCGCCTGGCGCAGCTCTTTGATTTTTGTTTCCGCTTCGCTGCGCAGTTCACCCGGTAATTTGGAATCCTGCTCTTTGAGCAGCTTCTCTACCTGGTAAATCAGATTATCCGCCAGGTTCCGCGCTTCCACCAGCTCGCGCCGGCGGCGGTCGTCAGCCTCATGTTTCTTGGCTTCCTCCACCATGCGCTCGATCTCGCTTTTATCCAGGTTGGTCGAAGCCGTGATCGTTACGCGCTGCTCCTTGCCAGTGGCTTTGTCCTTCGCCGAGACGTTAAGGATGCCGTTGGCGTCGATATCGAAGGTCACTTCGATTTGCGGAATACCGCGCGGGGCCGGCGGGATGCCGTCCAGGCGGAAGCGGCCCAGCGTGATGTTGTCAGCCGCCATAGAGCGTTCACCTTGCAGCACGTGGATATCCACAGCGGACTGGTTGTCGTCCGCGGTCGAGAAGATCTGCGACCGCTTTACCGGTATGGTGGTGTTGCGCTCAATCAGGGGGGTCATGACACCACCCATGGTTTCAACGCCCAGGGTCAACGGGGTAACGTCCAGCAGGAGCACATCCTTCACATCTCCGCCCAGCACACCCGCCTGGATAGCCGCACCCACAGCCACCACCTCGTCTGGATTGACACTCTTGTTGGGCTCTTTGCCCAACAGTTCGCGCACCAGGTCCTGGACCATCGGCATGCGCGTCGATCCGCCCACCAGCACAACTTCATCGATCTGCCCTGGTTTCAAACCAGCATCTTTCAGGGCGGCTTCAAATGGTCCACGGCAGCGTTCAAGCAGGTCTTTGGTCATCTGCTCGAAGCGGGCACGGCTGAGCTTAAGCTGCAGGTGTTTGGGACCATTGGCATCCGCGGTGATATACGGCAGGTTGATTTCAGTTTCCATCATGGTCGAAAGCTCGATCTTGGCTTTCTCAGCGGCTTCCCGCAGGCGCTGAAGCGCCTGGCGGTCCTGGCGCAGGTCGATGCCCTGCTCCTTCTTGAACTCATCCGCAGCCCAGTTTACGATGCGCTGATCCCAGTCATCACCACCCAGGTGCGTATCGCCGCTGGTTGATTTGACCTCGAACACGCCGTCGCCAACTTCTAGTACCGATACATCAAAGGTGCCGCCGCCCAGGTCAAAGACCAGGATCTTCTCATTCTTGCGCTTGTCCAGACCGTATGCGAGCGCGGAGGCGGTCGGCTCATTAATGATGCGCAGAACTTCAAGTCCGGCGATTTTACCGGCGTCCTTGGTAGCCTGGCGCTGGCTGTCATTGAAATAAGCCGGCACAGTGATCACAGCCTGTGTGACCGGGGTCCCCAGATAAGCTTCGGCGTCCGCCTTGAGTTTTCCCAGAATCATGGCGGAAATTTCCTGGGGGGCGTATTCGCGATTATTAATCGGGATCTTCACGCGCGCGTCCCCGGCGGGTCCGCGTACGACCTGATACGGCACCATTTTTCGTTCCTGCTCGACTTCATCAAAGCGCCGTCCCATGAAGCGCTTTATCGAGAAAATGGTGTTTTCCGGGTTGATAACCGCCTGGCGTTTGGCCGTTTGCCCAACCAGACGTTCTCCATTTTTATTAAATGCGACCACGGATGGGCACAGGCGCGAACCTTCCGCCGTGGTGATGACCACCGGATCGCCGCCTTCCATCACCGCAACCACGCTGTTGGTTGTACCTAAGTCAATACCTATAATTTTTCCCATCGATTATTTCTCCTTTCTACCCTCATCTTTAAGGGTGTTGGTGTATTTACAAAGATCGCTGAGCAACACAAGCGCTGGGTCATTGTTTTAATCCTGATGAACAGGCAGGCGCGAACCAGGCTCGTGCGAACAAGCCGTCTACGGTCTATACAATACCCTCTGAATACAAGAAAATTATTAACATCCCATAGGATTTAGATTAAAACGAGTTTTGTAGAAGCCATTTAACGCCCCTGACCTTAAAAACCTTCCGCTAAAAGGCTATAATAAGGATGCCCCGGGTTTTCCGAGGATTTCTCAGCAAAACTAAACCGTTGAATCCCCCGTAAAAACCCGGCGGTCTGGAGGAAAATATGAAACGCACTGCAAGGTTGGTGCTCGTAATATCAACCATTTTACTGGTTACACTCGCTTTCTGGCAGCCGGCCGTGGCACAGGGGAACGGACCTCTGGTTTTGGTGATGACCGCCGACGGCCCGGTCACGCCCGCCATGGCGGGCTATATCGAGCGCAGCCTGGAGATTGCGGTTGAAGAAAACGCCAGCCTGGTTATTCTGGAGCTTAACACCCCCGGCGGCCAGATTTCCCTTATGAATGAGATCATCCAGGTGATCCGCGCCAGCGAGATTCCCGTGGTGGTATATGTCACCCCACGCGGCGCGATGGCCGGCAGCGCCGGAACCCTGATCACCCTGGCGGGGCACGCCAGCGCCATGGCGCCTGAAACCGCCATCGGGGCTGCCAGCCCGGTTGGCGCCCAGGGCGAGGATATCGGTGAAACCATCGCCGCCAAGGAGAAGGAAATTCTACGCGCGACCGCCCGCTCGCTGGCCACACGCCGCCCGCCCGAAGCGGTCGCATTGGCCGAGGACACCATCGAAACCGCCAAGGCAGCCTCCGCGGATGAAGCCCTGGCTGTCGGGTTGATCGATTTCATCGCCAACGATCGCAGCGATCTTCTTCGCCAGCTAGATGGGTTCGAGGTTTATGTGCTCAATCAGCCGCGCACCCTGGATACCCAGTCCGCGGTGGTGCGCGAGGTGCCGCTGACGCTGGTCGAGCAGGCTCTGGCGCTGCTCACCAACCCCAACATTGTCTTCCTGCTGCTTTCAATCGGCGTGCAGGCCATCCTGATCGAGCTATCCAACCCAGGCGGCTGGGTGGCCGGGTTTATTGGCGTGGTATGCCTCGCGCTGGTGGTCTACAGCTTTGGCATCCTGCCAATCAACCTGTTTGGGTTGGTTTTCATTGTCCTGGCGTTTGTCCTTTTTGTGCTGGAAATACAATCCCCTACCCACGGGGCGTTAACCGTGGCGGGGGTGATTTCCTTCATATCCGGCGCGTTGATTCTGTTCAACTCGGTGCGCGCCCCGGGTTTCCCGACGGTCTCGGTGCCCCTGGTGATCGGCACCGGCATCTTCCTGGCGCTCACGTTTATTGGGATCGTCTCGTTCGCCGTACGCGCCCTGCGCAAACCGGTCTGGATGGGTAAACCCGCCCTGATCGGGCAGGTAGGCGTGGTCAGCAAGACCATCGATCCAGTCGGCAGCGTGCAGGTCGCCGGCGAGTTGTGGACGGCTGAATCAGCCGACCCCGCTGATGAGATCCCCATTGGGGCGCGCGTCCAGGTGGTCGAAGTGCAGGGTCTGCGCGTGCGGGTCAAAAGGTTGTAAAAAAAATCGGGTGGTCATTCCACCCGATTTTGAAAAGTTCTTACGCGCGCCAGAAGCCTCGCCGGATGGGGCGCACCTCTTCAGCGGTGATAAAGGCCTCAGGATCTGCTTCCAGCACCAGAGTGTCCACTTCATCCAGCCGGCGGCGGATCACGTCCACATGCAGCATCGTGACTGTTCCGCTCATGCCGCGCCCCGAGAGTTCGGTGACAGCAAAGCCGTTTTTACGCAGAATCTCAGCCACGGCCGCCCCGCGCGACGGGCTGACAATATTGAGCTTGATATGGCCGATCGCCAGGCGCTCCTCCACGTACATTCCGACCACGTTTCCGGTAGCGAACCCGGCGGCGTAGCCCAGCACGCTCAGCGGGGATTCCAGATTGGTTAAAACCGTGCTGATGGCAATCACAAAAATCAATGACTGCATAAACCCCAGGATCCAGGCCAGGCGTTTGCGACCGCGCACCACAAACAGGACGCGGATGGTGTCCAACGACATATCCGACACGCGCAACAAGAAAATACCGAAGGCGATTAAAAAGGCAGTAGGAGTTATTACCAGATTCATACGCTACCCCACTTATTTTGCGGCTTCTTCAAGCTGCATACAGCCCAGGTATAGCTCATGGAAATATTCCTTGACCATGCGGCGCGTGCTGAACTGCGGTCCGAGTGTGCGAATCGACTCTTTCACCCTTTTCACCCAGCCAACCGGGATATTGTCCGCCGTGCGGTCGTTGTAATACAAGGGGATGATTTCGTTCTCCAGGCGCTCATACAGGCTGCGCGCATCCACCTCGTCCTGGTGGTTCGGGTCGAGAGAGTCCGCATCATCACCGATGGCCCAGCCGTTCATGCCGTTGTAACCTTCGCGCCACCAGCCGTCCATGACGGACAGATTGAGCGTGCCGTTAAGGGCGGCTTTCATGCCCGAGGTGCCCGAGGCTTCGTTCGGACGGCGCGGAGTGTTCATCCACACATCCACACCCTGCACCAGATAACGCGCCATATTCATGTCGTAATCTTCAAGGAAGACCAGACGCCCGCCCGCACGTGAGTCCTTGACCGCACGGTAGACCTGCTGAATCAAGAGCTTGCCCGGCTCATCTGCCGGGTGCGCTTTGCCCGCAAAGACGATCTGCACCGGCATTTCCGCGTTGGTAACCATGCGCAGCAGGCGCTCGTAATCGCGCAGGATCAGCCCGCCGCGTTTATAGGTCGCAAAACGGCGCGCGAAACCAATGGTGAGGGAGTAGGGTTCCAAAAACACCCCGCTGGCCACCGCCTGCACCGGCAGAATAAGACCTTTTTGCCAGGCAGCCCGCGCGCGGCTGTTGATGTACAGCAGCAGTCTGCGCTTCAGATGCTGCCGCACTGCCCACAGCTCGCCGTCGGGGATATTTTCCACCTGCGACCACATGCCGGCGTCGTCCAGGTGTTCTTCCCAGCGGGCGCCCAGGTAGCGTTCGAACAGCAGCCGCAGGCGGCGCGCCAGCCAGGTGCCGGTGTGCACGCCGTTGGTGATGTGAATGATCGGGACATCCTCTACCCGCCGCTCTGGCCAGAGGAAGTTCCACATGCGCCTGGAGACCTGACCGTGCAGCTCCGAGACCGCGTTGGCGTGCTCAGAGAGATGCAGTGCCAGGACAGGCATGCAGAAGCTCTCGCCCCAGGGCGTGGCCTGGCGGCCCAGGTCGACAAACTGGTCGCGGGTTAAACCCAATTCCGGCCAGACCTGCGAAAAGTATTTGTCCACCAGCCAGAGCGGAAACTGGTCGTTACCGGCCGGCACAGGTGTGTGCGTGGTGAACACATTGGTCTTGCGCACCTTCGCGGCAGCCTGCTCAAAAGTCTGCCCTTTGGCCACCAGCTCCAGAATGCGCTCCAATGCCAGGAAAGCCGAGTGACCTTCGTTCATGTGCCAGACCTGCGGCTGGTAGCCCAGGCGACGCAGCGCGCGCACCCCGCCCATGCCCAGCAAGATCTCCTGCGAGATGCGCACTTCCAGATCATTCGAGTACAGCCGCGCAGTCAACTGGCGGTCAGCTTCACTGTTGACCTCCAGGTTGGTATCCAGCAGGAAAAGCGACACACGCCCGACCCGCACTTCCCAGATGCGCGCATAAACCGCGCGACCGGGCAGCTCAATGGAAATGGTCAGCGGTTTACCGTCCTCATCCAGGAGCGGATTGACGGGGGAATCTTCCAGAACCAGGTGTTTGGTGTGGGTTTCCTGCCAGCCGTCCTCGGTGATGTGCTGGGTAAAATAGCCCTGGTTATAAATAAACCCGACCCCCACAAGCGGAAGTCCCAGGTCGCTGGCTTCCTTCAAATGGTCGCCCGCCAGGATACCCAAACCGCCGGCATACACCGGCAGCGACTCATGCAGTCCAAATTCAAAGGAAAAATAAGCGATTTGTTGGTCGGCCAGCTCAGGATGTTCTTTCGCCATCCAGGCGTCGGAACCCGAGAGATAGCGGTCGAACTTTTCCATCACGCGGTCGTAGCTGTCCAGGTAATACTGGTCATTGGTAACAGCGTTTAACTGGCTGCGCTCTACCGTTTTCAGGAAAGCGACCGGGTTATGCTCTAGCTCATCCCACAGGCGCAGGTTGATTTGCCGAAAGAGCTGCTGGCCTTCCGGGTTCCAAACCCACCACAGGTTGTAAGCAAGCTCCCCCAGGCGCTGGATGCGCCGCGGCAGGCTGAAGTGATTGGGGACATCACGTTTGATCGAAGCATTCATCATGGATTCTTTCTACTAAAAGGTTGAGATATCAAAAAAACAATCGAACAAGTAATAATTCTACCTTGAAAACAGCGCGAAATTATACCACAGGCAGGATATTGGCCAGAAAGAGATGGGCAAAATCTTCATTTCTGTCAGCGATACCACCAATATTATCGGGAAGCCGCGGGGACAATTTTTCCGTCCAAAGCATGATTTTTTTCTAAACCACAGGTAGAATCCTACCTGCCGTTATCACCAATCTATTCTAATTAATTAACCAATGCCTGGAAAAATCGACCTGTATGTAAATGCGCTTATAAACTGCGCGGATATCACCGCCTACCTGCGCCAGCATTCTAACCTGCCCGGCCCGCGCGGCAACCTGGAGCTGGCCGAAGCAGTTTTTCTGACCGGCGAGCGCGAATTGTTTCTGCGGCTGCTCGCCAGTGATTCTCCGGCGGTGAGCGAGAATACCCCCGAGGTATTCGTCGTCTTTTGCGGCATCATCGGCCTGGGAAAATTGCTGGCTGGCGGCGACCGCACGCAACAGGATACGCTTCGCCGCTACGCCAACGACTCTCGCTGGCGCATCCGCGAGGCGGTGGCGATTGGACTGCAGAAATACGGGCTTGTCAATCTGCCCGGCCTGCTCGAGCTGAGCAGCGTCTGGTCAAAAGGCACTTACCTCGAACAGCGCGCGGTTGTGGCAGGCCTGTGCGAGCCCGCCCTGCTGCGTGATGAGGCTGTTGCCCGCCAGGTTCTGGCGCGATTGGACACCATCACAGCCGGGGTGAGCCAGGCTGAGAACCGCAAATCCGAGGGCCTTCGCATCCTGCGGCAGGCGCTTGGCTACGGCTGGAGCGTGGCAGCCGTAGCAAATATCCAGGCCGCTGTACCGCTGATGGAACGCTGGTTAGCAAGCAGCGACCCGGACGTGCGCTGGATCATGCGCGAAAACTTGAAGAAAAAACGCCTGGAACGCGCCGCCCCTGAATGGGTCGCAAAGTGGAAAATGTTATAATTTCAATATGCGTAAGAAAAAATCGAAAATACTGCCCATTTTCCTGGGCGTGGCTGTTTTTGCAGCCTTATTAATGGTAATCAATCCCATCCGCGAGCGCGTACTCTTTAATTTCAACGAGCTGCGCGTCCAGGCGCGTTATGCCCTCAATCCGCCGCAACAGGCTGTCTTTGTGCCCACTCCGGCTGTGGACGAGATTGTTCAGGCCACCATGGCTGCCATCGCCGCTGCCGCCAGCCCGACCCCCAGCCCGACACCCACGCAGCCGCCCGAAGAAGAAACTCCCGCAGCCTCCCCCACCCCAGCCTTCACACCCACACCCCTGCCTGAGCGCATGATGCTCAGCGGCGTGCGCTACCAGTCACAGCACGGCTTGTGGAACTACTGCGCCCCGGCCACGCTGGCCATGGCGTTGTCTTTCTGGGGCTGGGACGGCGAGCGCACCGACATCGGGCCTGTGGTCAAGCCGTTCGACAAAGACAAGAACGTCATGCCTTACGAGCTGGCAGATTACGTCAACACCCACACCAACAAGCGCGCCCTGGTGCGTTCGGGCGGTACGCTGGAGTTACTCAAAGAACTCGTCGCCAATGGTTTCGTCGTGCTGATCGAAAAAGGCATCGTCATCCGCGATTTCAACGGCCGCCTGGGCTGGATGGGTCACTACAGCGTGGTCTCCGGCTATGACGACGCCGAGCGCATCTTCATGACGCAGGATTCCTACTTCACCGCCGATTACAAGGTCAGCTACGATGAACTGCTCTGGCAATGGCGCTCCTTCAACTACCTTTTCCTGGTGGTTTACACACCGGATGAGGAAGCGCGCTTGTTCGAGGTGTTGGGCCAGTATGCTGATCCAGCCTTTGGTTTCCAGGCGGCTGCCAGCACCGCCAGCGAAGAAGCCGTCAGTCTGAGCGGCGTGGAGCAGGTCTTTGCCTATTTCAACCGCGGCAGCAGCCTGGTCGGGCTGCAGGATTACGCCGGGGCAGCCGCGGCTTTCGACCAAGCTTTCACTCTCATGTTTGCCCTGCCGGAGCAGGATCGTCCCTGGCGCATGATGTGGTACCAAACCGGGCCTTACTTTGCCTACTACTTCACCGGGCGCTACCTCGACGTCGAGCGCCTGGCGACCACCACCATCGATGCCGCCGCGGAGCCTTACATCGAGGAAAGCTTCGTCTGGCGCGCGCGCGCCCGCATCGTCCTGGGAGATGTGCAGGGGGCTGTCGAGGATATCAAGACAGCGCTTGAATACCATCCGGGCTTTGCTCCGGCAGTGGAACTGGCCAACCAGCTCGGCATTCAAACCTGACGGGGGGTCATGATCCGCATTCTCCATTTCGCTGACGCCCATATCGATATCGCCAATTACGGCCGCCACGACCCGGTCAGCGGGTTGCCGCTGCGCGTGATCGATTTTCTCAAGGCTCTGGACACCATCGTGGATGCCGCCATCGAGGAAAAGGTCGACCTGGTCATCTTCGCCGGGGACGCTTACAAAGACCGCTCGCCCGCGCCCACCTTCCAGCGCGAGTGGGGAAGGCGAATCATGCGCCTTTCGCGAGCCGGGATTGAAACCATCCTGCTGGTCGGTAATCATGATCTCTCCCCGGCGCTGGGACGCGCCCATGCGCTGCACGAATACGACACGCTGGAAGTACCGCACGTGCATGTCATCGGCAAGCCGCGCCTGCTGCTGCCCCCAGAATTGAACGACTTGCCGGTGCAGATCATGGCGCTGCCGTGGGTCTCCCGTTCCAGCCTGATGGCAGCCATGGAATTGAGCGGCGCGGAAATCCGCGAGGTGCACGAAGAAATCGAAACCCGTATTCGGGAGTTGATCGAGGCCTGGTTTAATGAAATCGACCCTGACCTGCCCCTGATTTTCACCGCGCACGGCAGCGTTCAGGGTGCGGTGTACGGCGCCGAACGCAGCGTCATGCTGGGGAACGACCTGGTCCTGCCCGGCGCGCTGGTGCGTGACTCGCGGCTGGATTATGTTGCGCTTGGGCACATCCACAAATCGCAGGACCTTAACCTGGGCAGCCACCCGCCGGTCATCTACCCCGGCTCGATCGAACGGGTTGATTTTGGCGAAGCCAAAGATCAAAAGCATTTTGTCATCGCGCGGATCAGCCGCGGAAAAAGCGAGTATGAGTTCCGGCCTTTGATTGGGCGCAGGTTTATCGACCGGAGCGTCTCTTTGGTCCAGAAAGGCGGCGCACTGCCCAACCCGCAGACCCTGCTCGAGAAAATGATCGCCGCCCTGCCGCCGCAGGAGGAGATGCAGGATGCCATTGTTCGTCTGGTGGTGTCGTACCCGCGCGGTTGGGAGGGATTGATCGATGAGGCCGGCCTGCGACAGTACACCGCGGGCTGTTTCGACTTCCATTTTGTGCGCCAGCCGGTGCTCGAAAACCGCCTGCGCCTGCCCGATAATGAAAGCATCAGCAGCGCTTCGCCGCTGGAACTGCTTGATCTGTACTGGAAAACGCAACACATCGAGGCCGAAGAAGCGGCTGCCATCAATCAACTGGCGCGGGAAATTTTGGCTGCTGCCGGTGAGGTAAGCGAAGCCCCCGAGGGGGAATAAACCCTGTCCATGGACAACCTCTTTCTGGAAATATTTCTGATTTTCATACTGCTGTTGGCCAACGGTGTGTTCGCCATGTCAGAGATCGCCATGGTCTCTGCCCGCAAGGTGCGCTTGCAGCAAAAAGCCGAAGAGGGTAACAAAGCCGCCCGCACCGCCCTGGAGCTGGCCGAGAACCCCAACCGCTTTCTTTCTACTGTGCAAATCGGCATCACCCTGATCGGTATCCTGGCTGGCGCACTGGGCGGCGCCACCCTGGCGCGGCGGCTGGCACTGGTCTTCGCCGAGATTGAATTGCTGGCGCCGTACAGCCAGGCGCTTGCCCTGGTCGTGGTTGTAATCCTGACCACTTACTTTTCCCTGATCATCGGCGAGCTGGTGCCGAAACGCCTGGGGCTTAACAACCCGGAGGCCATCGCGACGGCAGTCGCTCTGCCGATGCGCTTCCTCTCCGCCCTTAATGCGCCGGTGGTCAAATTCCTCAGCGCTTCGACCGACCTGGGGCTGCGCATCCTGGGCGTGCGCCCTTCCAGGGAGCCGCCCGTGACCGAAGAAGAGATCCGCGTATTGATGGAACAGGGCACCCAGGTAGGCATCTTCGAGGAAGCCGAACAGGATATGATCGAAAGCGTCTTCCGCCTGAGCGACCGCTACATCGATGCCATCATGACGCCCCGCACTGAAATTGAGTGGCTCGACCTGGACGAACCGCTTGAGCAGATGCTCCGCGTGATCCAAACCAGCAACCACTCGCGCTTTCCAGTGGCGCGCGATAACCTGGATAACGTCCAGGGTGTGTTGAAAGCCAAGGATTTCCTTAACCACATGTTGAGCGGCGAACCGTTCGATGTCCAGACCCTCATTCAACCGCCCCTGTTCGTTCCCGACAGCATGTCAGCCCTGAAGGTGCTGGAAATGATCAAGGTTGCCGGGGTGCATGAAGCGTTGGTGTTGGACGAATACGGCGGTTTGCTGGGTATGGTTACCCTGTACGACATCCTGCGGGCGATCGTCGGCGATATCCCCGGCCCGGATGACAGCAACGAACCGCAAATTATCCTGCGCGAAGACGGTTCCTGGCTGTTGGACGGGCTGTTATCTATTGACGAAGTCAAGGAGTTGCTGAACATTGACCAGCTGCCGGATGAAGCCCGAATTGGCTACCAGACCCTGGGCGGTTTTTTGCTGAGCCAACTGGGCAGCATTCCTTCTAGCGGGCAGCATTTCACCTGGAACAACATCCACTTTGAAATCATCGATATGGATGGACGCCGTATCGACAAGGTGCTGGTTAAGCGTATTCCTATCCCGCCAGGAGAACAACCCACGCCATGATCCCGGTCCGTTTGCGATTGAGCGGCTTTTTGTCCTACCGTGACCCGGTCGAGGTCGATTTCACCAGCTTCGATCTGGCCTGCATTTCTGGTCACAATGGCGCCGGAAAATCCACCCTGCTGGACGCCATCACCTGGGCGCTTTTCGGCCAGGCGCGCCGCCGCGATGACGCCCTGATCAATTCGCGCTGTGATGCCGCCGAGGTTATTTTTGATTTTGATTATGAGAACAACCGCTACCGCGTCCAGCGCAGCAAACCGCGCGATAAAACCAACCTGCTGGAATTTTTTGTGCGCGACCCGGAAGGCGCCTGGAAACCGCTGACCGAGCACACCCTGCGCGAGACCGAACAGCGCATCCAGGAAACCCTGCGTATGGATTACGAAACTTTCACCAACGCCTCATTCTTTTTGCAGGGTAAAGCCGACCAGTTCACCCAGCAGCGCCCGGGAGACCGCAAACGCATCCTCTCGAATGTGCTCGGGTTGGAAATTTGGGAAAAGTACCGCGAAGCCTGCGCGGCGCAGCGAAAAAACGCCGAGCGAGATTTGGCCGGCATCCAGGGCCAGATTCAGGAAATCGAAAGTGAACTGGCGGAAGAAGACGCGCGGCGTGCCCGCCTGGAAACCCTTGAAAAAGAACTGGAACGCCTGGGAGAATTGCGCAGCCTGAAAGAAGCCTCCCTTGAAAATGTCAGGCGCCTGGCGCTTTCGCTCGAAGAACAGCGCCGATTGGTAGAGATGCTTTCTTCCCAGCTTGAGTCCGTCCGCCAAAGGCGCGACGGGCGCGAAGCGCTGCTGCTGGAACGCCGCCAGGAACAGCACAGTTACCAGGAACATATCGCTTCCGCGGAACAAATCGAAAAAGACTATGCGCAATGGCTGAAGCTGCGCGAGGCTCTGGAGAATTGGGAGCAAATGGCTGCCAGGTTTCAACAATTCCAGCAAAAGCGCAACGCCCCGCTCACGATCATCGAGACCGAACGCACCCGCCTGGAGGAAGAACTGCGCAGCCTGGCCGAACGCCAGGCAGAGTTGCAAACCCAGCAGGCGCTGCTGCCAGAGTTAGAGGAAAAACTCAATCGGCTGTACAGTGAAATGGGCGACCTGCGCGAAGAACAGGTTGAGCGAGCCAGGTTAAATGATGAATACCTGACGCTGAACGATGAATTAACCGAAATTCGGGCAGAAAATAAAAAATTAAAACAGGAAATGCTCGACCTCAGGGAGCGAATCAACCGCCTAGAGGCGGTTGAGGAGGACACCTGTCCGGTGTGCGGGCAGCCGTTGCGCGGTGCGGATCGCCGATACATGATCATCAGCCTCACCGAACAGGGGAATGGACTGAAAGCAAAATATCTCGAGAACCAGGCGGTCATGCAGGCGCACGAAGAAAAAATCCGCCTCCACCGCCAGAGAATCGAGGCGCTGGCTGATCTGGATGTGCGCCTGCAGGCCAACCAGCAGCAAGTCGCCAACCTGGAAGTCCGCAAGGAAGCCGTAATCCAGGCCGTACAAACCTGGGAAAGCAGCCAGGCAGGCCGCCTTGTGGAATTGCAGCAGCAAATCAAGACGGGCGGTTTTGCCGCCCAGGCGCGCGCTGAACTTGAAGCCATCGATCAGGAACTAAAAGCGCTAGGGTACGATCCCCAGGCGCATGAAGCCGCCCGCCAGGCGGAGATCCAGGCGCGTGAGAGTGATGAACATATGCGCCTGCTGCAGACAGCCCGCGCCGCCCTGGCCCCGTTGGAACGCGAAATCGCCTCATTGGAGAAAGACCTGGCAGCAGACCAGCATGAAATCCAGAAACTGCAGGAAGCCCTCCAGCAGGCCGAGGATAAGTACCGTTCGGATGCAGCCGAATTGCCCGACCTGGCGGGGCTGGAACGCGAGGTTGCGGATTTGAAAACCAGAGAAAACCAGCTGCGCATGCAGGTAGGTGGGGCGCGCCAGAGCGTGGAGGTGTTGTCCTCACTGCGCGCGCGGATGAAAACCCTGGATTCCCGCCGCGGCGAAATCAGCCAATTAATCACGCGTCTGAAAACGCTGGAACGCGCTTTTGGCAAAGATGGCGTGCCCGCCCTGTTAATTGAACAGGCGCTGCCCGAAATAGAAGCCCAGGCAAATGAATTCCTGGACCGCTTGAGCAACGGAAGCATGTCGGTCCAGTTCGAGACACAGCGCGAATTTAAGGACAAAAAGCGCGAAGACAAACGCGAAACATTGGATATCCTGATCAACGATCCGGCTGGGACGCGCGAATATGAGATGTTCTCAGGGGGCGAAGCCTTTCGGGTAAATTTCGCCATCCGCCTGGCGCTCTCGCGCGTGCTGGCGCGCCGCGCCGGAGCACGCTTGCAGACCCTGGTGATCGATGAAGGCTTCGGCTCGCAGGACAGCGACGGCCGCCAGCGACTGATCGAAGCCATCAACCAGGTGCACGGCGATTTTGCCAAAATCCTGGTGATCACGCACCTGGAAGAATTAAAAGACGCCTTTCCGGCGCGCATCGAAGTGGAAAAAATCAACGGCAGTTCCAGTGTGCGGGTGATGGCGGCATGAGCGCGATTCCTTTCCGTCTGGGGCTGCAGCAGCGCATGCTGCCGAATTACCGGGCGCCGTTTTTCGACCTGCTTGGAGCCGCCTGTCAATCAGGTCTGAGTATTTTTGCGGGGAAACCCCGCGCTCAGGAAGCTGTTGAGCAGCAGGACAGGCTGAAAAATGCCAGCGTTGTAAATGCCCGCAACCGCCATATCCTCACTGGCAGCCTGTATTTCTGCTGGCAGCACGGACTGCTGGAATGGCTGCAAACCTGGCAGCCGCAAGTGCTGATCATGGAAGCCAACCCGCGTTATCTCAGCAGCCTGCGGGCTGTGCGTTGGATGCGCGCCCGCAGGCGCGGGCTGGTCGCCTGGGGTCTGGGTGCCCCGCCGGCTGGGAGACTGCAGGACCTGGTGTGGAAGCGCTTTTTAAGCGGGTTTGACGCCGTCATCGCCTATTCACAGCGCGGCGCTCAGGAGTACGCCCGTTTGGGATTCGATCCGCAGCGTATATTCGTCGCTCCAAACGCCGTAGCTCCGCGACCAACTCACAAACTGCCGCCGCGTGGTGATCACTTCGAGCACGGCCGCGCGCGGGTATTGTATGTTGGCCGTCTGCAGGAGCGCAAACGCGTCGACATGCTGATTCACGCCTGCGCCTCCTTACCGCCAGCCCTGCAGCCTGAGCTGTGGATTGTTGGGGATGGTCCGGCCCACCAGACCCTGGAGGGGATTGCGCAGGCGGTCTACCCGCAGGCGCGTTTCACCGGCGCGCTTTATGAGGAAGAAGTGCGGCCGTATTTCGAGAACGCTGATCTGTTTGTGCTGCCCGGGACTGGCGGCCTGGCAGTGCAGCAAGCCATGAGTCACGGCCTGCCGGTCATCGTGGCTGAGGCGGATGGCACCCAGTCCAACCTCGTACGCCCCGCTAACGGCTGGGTCATCCCGCCGGGCGACCAGGCGGCCTTGAATGCTGTGCTGCGCGAGGCAGTCTCGGACGCGCAGCGCCTGCGCCTGATGGGCGCGCAGTCCTACCAGATCGTCGCCAGTGAAGTCAACCTGGAAAACATGGTCAGAGTATTTGCCCAGGCTGTCGCTGCCGCTCACGACCAGGCCTTAATGGAGCGCGCCAATCGCTGAGAAACGACGATCACGAAGGGGATGAAATTTCTGCAGCCAGGTTCAGGCTTTATAATTTTCACGCGACTGTTGATGTTCCCTAAGGATGGATCTTGATGCGTATCTTGTTTGTCGCTGACGGCCGAAGCCCGATCGCCCTGCGCTGGTTGGAAACCGTCCGCGCGCTCGGTCATACCGTCAGCCTGATTTCGACCTTCGCCTGCCAGAGACCTGCCGGGGTGGAAAATTTCCATATCCTGCCGACCGCCTTCAGCGGCGTTATCAGCGCCCCCGGGGGGAAAACCGCCTCCCCTTCTACCAGCCGCCGCCGCTGGATATCCAGCCTGCGCACAGTCTTTCTGCAAGCGCGCTATTTCCTGGGACCGCTCACCATCCCGTCCGCAGCGCGACCTTATCAATCTCTGCTCCATGAAAGTCAACCTGACTTTGTGCACGCCCTGCGCATCCCCTACGAGGGCATGCTGGCTGCGCATACGCCGCCAGAATTCCCGCTGGTCATCTCGATTTGGGGCAATGATTTAACCCTGCACGCCGGACGTTCACCCTGGATGCGCTCCTATACCCGCCGCGCGCTGGCCCGCGCCGACGGACTGCACACCGACGCTCAGCGCGACATGCGCCTGGCCCTGGCGTGGGGTTATCCCGCCGGTCGCCCCCGCCTGGTTGTGCCTACGAACGGCGGCATCGATCTTCAACTGATACGGTCTGGCCAGGAAGCGCTGCCGTCAGAGCTGGCTGTTCTCATCCCAGAAGGGCACACCGCGGTCATTAACCCGCGCGGCATTCGCGCCTACACCTGCACCGAGACGTTTTTCAAAGCCATCCCGCTGATTCTGGAGCGGCGCCCACAAACCACCTTCCTCTGCCCGGGCATGGCAGGGGAACGCGCCGCCCTGCATTGGGTCCACCGCCTGAACCTGGACCGGCGCACAACACTGCTGCCCGGCCTGCCGCAATCTCAGTTGTGGGCTTTGTTTGCGCGCGCGCCGATCTCTGTCTCGGTAACCACCCACGACGGCACACCCAATACCCTGCTCGAAGCCATGGCCTGCGGCAGTTTCCCGGTGGCGGGGGATATCGAAAGCCTGCGAGAATGGATCGAACCGGGGGTTAATGGATTATTGGTCGACCCGCATGACCCCTCTGCGCTGGCGCGGGCGGTCCTGGAAGCGCTTGAGGATGCCAACCTGCGCCAAAATGCCCGCCGCCATAACCTGGCGCTGATCCAAAACCGCGCCGAAGTTTCGTGGGTACGCCCACAGATCGAGGCTTTTTACCAATCTGTGGCTTTATTGCGGTAAAATTACCGCAACCAACGACACTGAGGATGAGGATGGATGCAATAACCGCCGATCGATTGCGCGGCGTGGCTGTCGGAGCAGCCGTGGGCGATGCCCTGGGGATGCCGCTGGAATTCGGACTGGCCTCGCACCCGGATCACTTTATAAAGAAAATGCGCCCCGGCAGGCTTCCAGCGGGGAGTTTTACCGATGACACAGAAATGGCGCTGGCGCTGGCGGAATGCCTGTTGACAAACGCGACTCTGGACACGGACGACCTGGCCAGACGATTTCTCGATTGGTATAACTCCGGACCGCTGGATATTGGCATTCACACCAGCGCGGTGATGGAAAAGCTGGCTGCAGGCAAAAACTGGCAGACGGCTTCTCAGGAGGCACAAATGCCGAACCCGGACAACGCCGGGAACGGATCGGTCATGCGCTGCTGGCCGGTAGCGCTGGCGTGCTGCTGGGATGAGCGCGCGATTCTGTCGAACTACAGCCGCCTGCAAAGCAGCGTCACCCATGTCCATGAAGAATGTCTGGCAGGCTGCGATTTCATTAACCAAATGATCGTCAGCCTGGTAAAAGGCGCGGGTATCCAGGAAGCGTACCGACAGGCGCTCGAAAACACCAGCCTGCCGGAAGGGCTGCGCCAATCCATCCTGCTCGCGCCGCGCCGCAAGCGGGATGAACTGCGCAACACCGGCTGGGTGCGCCACACTGTCGAAAGCGCTCTATGGGGGTTGATGAACACCAATTCTTTCGAAGAAGCCTTGATCCAGGTCATCAATCTGGGCGCGGATGCCGATACTGCCGGGTCGGTGACCGGCGCTTTGGCAGGCGCGTACTATGGTCTGGCGGCCGTACCCGCCGAGTGGGTATCCGCGCTCCAGGGTGAATGGCCGCTCAATAGCGGCAACATTTGGCGCTCAGCGGACTTCATCGCACTCGCGGATAAGCTGGCGGTCAGCCGCAATCCAGACGCCCGCCAGTAATTATTTAATCCACAGCAGCCGCTTTGTCCCCCAATCAAGATGAAAATTGGGGGCTTGTCGCTCTCCGCAGGATTGGGTATGATGAATTTAAGTTAAGAATCCCATTAAGTGAGAAAATAATATCTGGAACCGCGTGAAGGACTGCAACGTCTTTAAGGGATAACCGGATGCGTTCATCAATAAGGAGAAATCATGATGCAAGGCAATAAAACTCTCGCCATGTTACTACTAATGGGAATGGCGCTGGCGCTTTCAGCGTGCAATGTATTCGGCCCCGCGGCACCGCCCACCCCCGATCCGCTGGCTTTTCAAGCCACCTTAAACGCTGCCGCCACGGAAGCCATCCAGACGATTTCCGCCCAGTTTACCCAGACGTACGAAGCCATCCCTACCGAGGCGTTCGTGCCAGTTGCCTCCGCCACCCCCGATGTGGCTGTGATTCCGACCAACACCGAGGTCCCGCCGACACCCACCCAGGGTCCTCCAACCTGGACGCCGGTCCCGACTCTGCCGCCCAGCGCCACGCCCACATCAACTTCCGCAGCCACGCTCACACCAACGGCCACCAAGGGCCCATTGCAATGTGAGGTGGTCAGCCAGTCACCGGCCCGCGGGTCGCGCATCGCCTACGGAAGCGATTTCGATTGGGCGGTAAAATTAAAGAACACCGGCACCAAGGACTGGCTGGCAGCCAATGTCGACTTCAAATACGTAAGCGGCGACAAGCTGCAAAAATACGTCGATGGGATCGACCTTTCCAAAGATGTCAAGGTCAACGAGGAATTCACTTTCACTGTGGACATGCTCGCCCCCTCAGATGCCGGCATCTACCGCACCAGTTGGAGTTTGGTGGAAGGATCGACTGTCATCTGCACGGTCAACTTTGAAATCCAGGTCACGCGCTGAGTTTTTCTTATCTCGTTTTTACAGCAGGGTTGCGATCGAAATCGCAACCCTGTTTTTTTATATCGGCCAATCCGAAAATTACTTTTGACTTCCCATGCCGGCTGGGCTATACTTTAACCATCCTGAGCGGTTCAGGATGATTTTTCCTGCCTTGATATTATGTTTTTAGGAGGAACCTTTCCGTATGGCTGCTGAAAGCTCATTCAAACTTACTTACGCGACCATGTTCAACCCGCCAGAAGAGCTGCACACAAATTTCGAGCAGGCTCTCGCGCAGGTGAAAGCCAACCTTGGCAAGGAGCACGCCATGATCATCGCTGGCAAAGACGTGTTCGCCGAAGATAAGTTCGAGGATCGCAACCCTGCCAATACCGACCAGGTGCTGGGTATCTTTCAGAAAGGCAGCGCCGAACACGCGCGCATGGCTCTGGCGGCGGCTCGGCGTGCATTCCCCTCCTGGAGTCGAACGAAATGGCAAGAACGGGTCGCCCTGGTGCGCAAAGCCGCGGATTTAATCGACCAGCGCATCTACGAAATGGGTGTCGTGGTTGCCATGGAAGTGGGTAAGAACCGTATGGAGGCCCTGGGTGACGTAGCCGAAACCGCGGACCTGTTCCGCTACGCCTGCGACCGCATGGAAGCAGCCAACGGGTTTGTGACCGAAATGGGACGCGACCCGTTGAGCGGTTTTGTCTCGACCAACCTGTCTGTGCTGCGCCCTTACGGTGTGTGGGTGGTCGTCAGCCCCTTCAATTTCCCCTGCGCGCTCACCGGCGGCCCGACCAGCGCTGCGCTTGTAGCGGGCAACACTGTGGTTTTCAAACCCGCCACGGACACGCCCTGGACTTCGCGACTGCTCGCCGAATGCCTGCGGGATGCCGGTATACCGGATGGCGTTTTCAACTTTGTCACCGGTCCAGGCAGCAGCCTTGGCCAAGCCATTATCGAAAGTCCCGAGGTCGACGGGATCACGTTCACCGGTTCTTACGATGTCGGTATGAAAATTTTCCGAGACTTCGCTGGCGGACGCTGGATCCGCCCGACCATCCTGGAGCTGGGCGGTAAGAATCCCGCCATCGTCACCAAAAACGGCAACCTGGAGGATGCCGCCATCGGTATCGTGCGCTCCTCCTTCGGTCTTCAGGGGCAAAAATGTTCCGCCTGCTCAAGGGTCTTCATCGAAGAACCTGTCTATGATCAACTGGTCAGCCGCCTGGTTGACCTGACCAAAAAACTGACCATCGGCGACCCGACGGACCGCAATGTGTACAATGGGCCAGTCGTTAACAAGAGCTCTTACCACGATTTCCAGCAATTCACAGAAGAACTGCACCAGGCTGGGCGCATCCTGACTGGCGGGAAAGTGCTCACCGAGGGCGAGTTCGCCAAAGGGTATTTCTGCCTGCCCACATTGGTTGACAATCTGCCCGCTGACCACCACCTCTGGCAGCAGGAAATGTTTGTGCCCATCACCACCATCGCCCCGGTCAAAAACCTGCAAGAAGCTATGGAACGCGCCAACAATGTCATGTACGGCCTGACAGCCGGTTTTTACGGTTCGCCCGAAGAGACCGAGTGGTTTTTCGACCATATCGAGGCGGGGGTGACTTATGCCAACCGTCCGCAGGGCGCCACCACCGGCGCGTGGCCCGGCTTTCAGCCCTTTGGCGGCTGGAAGGGTTCCGGCTCAAGCGGAAAAAACGCTGGCGGCGTTCACTATCTGCAACTGTACATGCACGAACAAATCCAGACCCGCGTTCAGCGGGCTTGATCAACGCCTCTTCAGGATATAATACAGCATGGTAAGAGCATAATCCTTGCTCTTACCATGCCTGATCTGGTATACCCCCGGCAGCCGCGATGTTCGTGAACCGCATCGGTACTTTCTTCATGTTTATTGGGGTCTTTCTCGTCCTGCTTTTCATTTTTTCGATTCAGGCCGGGGATGGCGGACGGGCAGCCTACCTTTTGTGGGGTCTGGGGTTGTTCACCCTGGGGGTTATCCTTTGGTGGAGCGGCCCAAAATCGCCGCGTGAACCAGCCAGCCGCTTTCGCATGTTCAGGCGCAGCAAATCAGACAGAAAAGACCCATCAGCAGAACGGCGTAACCGCCAACCACCCGCAGGTTAATATCATCACCAGGAAAGATTGCCTATATATGACAAAACTGTGTTCGCTTAAAGAAGCCATAGGCCAGTTCATTCATGACGGCGATTCAGTCTATGCGGCTGGGTTTACTCACCTGATCCCGTTTGCCGCTGGACATGAAATCATCCGCCAGGGGAAGAAAGACCTGACCCTGGCGCGTGCTACACCCGACCTGATTTATGACCAGATGGTTGCAGCCGGGTGCGCCAGAAAACTGATCTTCTCATACATTGGTAACCCCGGGGTCGGTTCTCTGCGGATCGTGCGCAGTGAGATCGAAAACGGTCGCATTGAGTGGGAGGAGTATTCGCATTACGGCATGATCTCGCGCCTGCAGGCTGGCGCCAGCGGGCTGCCCTTTATTCCCATGATGCCCACCGCCGCGGGTGATCTGGAAAAGGTAAACCCAAACTACAAACGCATCACCGATCCCTTCAGCGGGCGAGAAGTGGTAGCCATTCCGCCGCTTAACCCGGATGTAGCCATCGTGCACGTGCAGCGGGCAGACCGCTTCGGAAACGCCCACATCTGGGGCATCATCGGCGAACAGAAAGAAGCCGCCTTCGCTGCCAGACATGTCATTTTGACCGCTGAAGAAATTGTTCCCGAAGAAGTTATCCGTTCGGACCCCAACCGCACAGTCATTCCCGAAATGATTGTGGACGCGGTTTGCCATGTGCCTTACTGCGCGCACCCTTCCTATACCCAGGGGTACTACGACCGCGACAACGCATTTTATCTGGAATGGGACAAAATCAGTGAATCACCCGAGAGCACCCAACGCTGGCTGGATGAATGGGTCTTCTCGGTCAAAGACCGCGCTGAGTATTGGCAAAAACTGGGCCACCAGACTCACCAGCGCCTGGCGGTTGCGCCAATGATGAGCACACCGGTAAACTATGGAGCCTATTGATATGCAGTACAGCGCATCTGAATTGATGACCGTTAATGCCGCCCGCCTGCTGCGCAACGGCGACAGTGTTTTTGTGGGCGTCGGACTGCCCAACCTGGCCTGTAATTTGGCGCGCCGAACGCATGCGCCCGACCTGGTGATGATCTATGAAGCCGGCGTGATCGGCGCACGCCCGGCGCGCCTGCCCCTCTCGATTGGCGACCCAACCCTGGTTTCGGGTGCCTGTTCGGTGTGCAGCATGTACGATATCTTCAGCCTTTACCTGCAGCGCGGCAATGTGGATGTCGGCTTTCTTGGCGGGGCACAGATCGACCGCTTCGGCAACATCAACGCCACTGTGATTGGCGACTACCAGCATCCCAAAGTGCGCCTGCCCGGTTCCGGCGGCTCGATGGAAATTGCCGCCTGGGCCAACCGCTGTTATATCATTACCCCGCATCAGAAAAGGCGCTTTCCTGAGAGAGTCGATTTTCGTACTTCAGCGGGTTTTCTGAGCGGGCGGTCCGAACGCGAAAAAACAGGCGTGCGCGGCAAAGGTCCTCAGGCTGTCGTCACCAACCTGGGCATTCTGGAACCAGATGAGGCGGGAGAATTGATCCTCACCGCCCTGCACCCGGGGGTGAGCGTGGAACAGGCGCGCGAAAATACCGGCTGGGAATTGAAGGCTGCCCCCCAGTTGCGCGTCACAGAGCCGCCCAGCGAGGAAGAATTACGAATTCTACGCGAAGAGCTGGACCCCCAGGGAATTTATCTTTAAGCGCCCCTGTCCGCACCGGATGGGGATGATTTCCTCTGCTTGTTGACCGCGCGGAAAAATTTCCGGCCAAAAATACAACTATTTTTACCTATCCAGCCGTAATTTCTGGCTGGCAAGGGTATAATTTGATATGGTACCGCAAGCATGAGCAGCGAAGAAAAAAACGTTCTAATCACCGTGCAGTTCAACGAGGACCTGCTGGAGAAAATCCGCCAGGTCTCTCCAAACATCCGCCTGATTTCGACCCACGCGCGGACGGCGGAAGAAATCCCGGCAGACCTGTGGAACAAGGTTGAGATTCTTTACACCGACCGAATCCTGCCTGCTCCTTCCAATGTCCCCAATCTGCGCTGGGTGCAGTTTCATTACGCCGGCATCGACTATGCCGTCACCCACCCCTTGCTGCAGAAACGGGACATTGAAATTACCACCCTCAGCGGCGCGGCAGCATCCCAGGTCGCGGAATACGCGCTGATGATGATGCTCGCCCTCGGCCGGAAAATGCCGGAGTTATTCCAGGCGCAGCAAAAAGCCGAATGGCCAAAAGATCGCTGGGAGCGTTTTCGTCCGCGTGAAATCCGCGGCAGCACGGTTGGGCTGATCGGCTACGGCTCGATCGGGCGCGAAATTGCGCGCATCGTCACCACAATGGGCGCCAGGGTGGTGGCGGTAAAACGGGATGTCCGCCACCCTGTGGACAGCGGCTACCTGCCCGAGGGTATGGGCGACCCGGAAGGTGACTTATTCACCCGGCTGTATCCGGTGCAAGCCCTCAAATCCATGCTGAAGATTTGCGATTTCGTGGTGGTCTGTGTGCCGCTCACGCCCAGTACACGCGGCTTGATGAGCGAGAATGAATTTGCCGCCATGAAATCGAGCGCCTTTTTGATCGACGTTAGCCGCGGCGGTATCGTCAACCCGCAGGCATTGCTCAGCGCTCTGCAGGAAAAGAAAATCGCCGGCGCTGCGCTGGACGTCTTCGTGGAGGAACCGCTGCCCGCCAGCCACCCGCTTTGGAAACAACCCAATGTGATCATCTCGCCGCATATTTCTGGCATCAGCGCGCAATACGCTGAACGAGCAGTCGAGCTGTTTTGCCAAAACCTCAAGCGCTACCTGGCTGGCAGCAGCCTGTACAATAAATTCGATCCTGAGTGGGGCTATTAGTGGTTAAAGTTGTCTTTTTTGACCTGGGGAATACTTTGATTTACTTCGACGCTTCCTGGTCAGAAGCCCTGCCGCGCGCCATGCTGGCGCTGGCGGATGAGTTAAGCGCGCGCGGATACGACCTGGAGCGCCACAGCTTCGCCGCTGAAATCTTCCAGCGAATTCAGGCATATTACCAGCAGCGCGATGACCAGCAGATTGAATACACGACCGAATACGTGTTAAATAACTATCTGGTCGATCTCGGTTTTGCGGACAACCCTTCCCGCGTACTTCAGCCTGCGCTTGAAGCCATGTATGCCGTAACGCAAAGCCATTGGAAAACGGAAGAAGACGCCCACGCTACCCTTCAGCAACTGCAGCAGAGCGGTTACCGTTTGGGCATGATTTCCAACGCAGGCGATGCCCGCGACGTGCACCGCCTGGTGGATAACGCCGGGCTGCGGCCTTACTTCGAGCAGATTCTGATCTCAGCCGAAGTTGGCCTGCGCAAACCGCACCCGCGCATCTTCGAGCGGGGGTTGGAATTTTTCGCGGTCAGCCCGGCGGAAGCCGTCATGGTGGGTGACACTCTCGAAGCGGATATCCTCGGCGCTAACAACCTGGGCATGCGCAGCATCTGGATCACCCGCCGGATATCGCCTGCGGACAACCACCGCGACAGCATTCGACCGGGCGCTGTCGTGGCTGCTCTGCGTGAAATCCCGCCGTTGCTGGCTGCCTGGTGACAGCTTGAGCTCTCATAAGCCCAAAATTCTCCCGTACATTGCCCTGGTGAGCGGAATTCTCGCCCTCAGCCTGTCGTCGCTCTTTGTCCGCTGGGCGGATGCCCCTGGCGCGATGACCTCGTTTTACCGCATGTCGGTGGCTGCTCTCGTGTTTCTACCCATTTTCCTGAGACAGCCGGCTGCAAAACGCAGGCTCGACCGCCGCTGGTTATTTCTGCCGCTGATTGGCGGGATTTTCACCGCCCTGGATCACGCCACCTGGGCAACCGCCATCAACTTCACCCGCGTGGCCAACGCCACCCTGATGAACAATCTTGCGCCGTTGTGGGTTGCGTTGATAGCCTTGATTTTTTGGCGCGAAAAGTTGAGTTCAATTTTTTGGCTTGGCCTGGTGATGGCCATCGGCGGGGCGGCGGTCGTTCTGGGCAGCGACCTCATCACCCGGCCGCAGCTCAACCAGGGCAATCTCCTGGCAGTCGGGTCCAGCTTTTTCTACGCTGCCTATTTCCTGACAACACAGCGCGGGCGCGAGCATTTCTCCACCCTGACATACGTATTCCTGATCACCCTGACCTGCAGCCTGGTGCTGTTTTTTATCAACCTGGGTTTGGGTAACCCCTTCACTGGTTTTTCCACCTCAACCTACCTGTCTTTTCTGGGCGCTGGCTTGATCTCTCAGGTCATCGGTTACTTTTCGGTCGGCTACGCTCTCGGGCACCTGCCCGCCTCGATCGTCTCACCCACCATGATCGCCCAGCCAGTCCTGACCGCGCTGATGGCCATCCCGCTGGCGGGCGAACCGCTGGTGCCAGCGCAGTGGATCGGCGGTCTGGTCGTCCTGACCGGCATTTACCTGGTCAACACCAATCGCGAAAAACCCCACCCCGCCAGGGTGCCGTTGAAACCCATGCAGCCCGGTCACGATCCAGGAGCCTGAACGCCGATGAAGAGTATTCAAGAAGAAATACCCGCCTATATCTCGGTGGATGTGGAAACCGCTGGCCCAACGCCAGGAGAATTCGCGCTGCTCTCCATCGGCGCCTGCACGGTTCAGGAACCGCGCAAGACGTTTTACATCGAGCTGAGGCCGGACAAAGACCGTTTTGATCCGCAGGCGATGAGCATCCACCAGCTGGATCCGGCAATTTTGGCTCGCGACGCCAGCCCGCCGCGAGATGCGCTGCTGGCCTTCGAGCAATGGCTGGTGGAAACCGTGCCAGCGCCGCTAAAACCGATCTTTGTGGCTTTCAACGCGCCCTTCGATTGGATGTTCGTGGCGGATTACTTTCAGCGTTACCTGGGGCGGAACCCCTTTGGGCATTCTGCCCTGGATATTAAAGCGCTCTACATGGGCGTTTCCGGCAGTTCCTGGGCAGGCACTTCCGGAGAGGTGTTGCATGCGCTCTACCTGGACAACCAAAGCCTTTCTCATAACGCCCTGCAGGATGCAATCGATCAGGCGGTGATCTTCATGCGCATCCTGGAAAATCTTATCCAATCAAATCAAGACCAGCACGCCCAAACAAAGGAGATAATCGATGAGCAGTGAATCACCTTCCACCCCCCAGCAGGACTTGCAGCGAATCCTCGAATCCGCCCGCCGCCTTGGCGTTGAACTGGATGAAGAAGAAGCCCTGCAATGGCTGACGGCTGTCTCTGCCAGCCGCGGCGGCGATGAACTGGCTCTGGACTTCCGCAGCGGGGTCTTCGGTCACCGCATCACCCTGCTGGATTTCAGCCCGGAGCGCCTGAACTACTTCCGCGCCATAGGCAAACTGGTGGAATTCGTCGACCAACCCGGGGTGGTTGAGACCGCTCTGGCGCTTTCCGGCTCGGCGGCTCAGTCGCGCATCCAGACCTACCCCGGAGATGCTGACTTCTTCGAACGGGTCAACATCATCGCGCCCAGCCAGGAGGAAGCCTGTCGTATTTTGGGGAAAATCATGCGCGAAAAAGCCCTGGAAACCTGGAAAGGACCCACTTACCAGTTGATCGAAGTCAAGTACGGCAACTATCCTGAGGATATCCGCCGCGGCGGGGTTCTGCACAAAGCCGGCTCTCCCATCGCCTGGACGCCCTCCGAGATCCAGAGCGGTAAGATTAGCGGGTTGAAAGAGGACGGCAGCCCGGTCGATGTTACCTGGGAACAGGCGGGGCAGGACCCAGGTTGGTGCAAACTGGACTGGGTGGTCGCCGATCCGATCGACCAACAACTGGTCAATGCCAGCAATATGCTGGATGTCACCTGGGAAGCGCCAGATGGGTCCATCCACCCCCTGGACGGCTATATGGACCCTTATTTTCAGGAAGTCTACCTTGAGGCTGACTCGATCCCCATCTTCACCAAGCTGGCAAAACACGTGGATTGCAATGCTTTGGACGAGTACGTCACTGCGCTCGAAAAAGAAGTGCGCAAGTACGTTACGTCTTCACCCAATTACGGCAAGGCAGCCAAACGCATGTACAACATATTCCGCCTGACCGGACGCTACGAAGAAGCCGCTTATTTGCGCGAGCTGTTCGATGAACCCGCAACTGTCCTCTACCAGGTTTGGTCGCTCATCCGCACCATCGATGACACATTTCACGCCGGCGCCGAGATTACCCTGGATACCCTGCTGAGCCAGACCGATAGATTGATCCTGACGGTGGTAGACGTGCTGGAGGGCGAGAAGGAAACCGAGATCGTGCGCCTGCTGCTGCGCCTGAGAGATATTCTCTCGCGGGAACAAGCCGGGCAGGAGCTCTCTCCACAGGCTGAAGCTGCCCGCGAAGAAGTCATCAACCTGGTGAACAACTTCTTCTATGAAAAATTAACCGGCATTGCCAGCATCAAAACGTACATCGATGAAATGAGCCAAAAGAAATAAGGCTCAGGCGTTTTTAATTTTTTACAGGTGGCGTGATGGACCCACCTGTGACTTTCCTGGCTGAAATACCCTTAACCCTGAGGTGTGCCTTTCAGGACATGTCTTCTTGGGGTTCAAACAACTGCGCATCCACTGTTTCGATAAAGCGTAAAAATGCCGCCACGACACGCGGGTCAAATTGCCTGCCGCTAAGTGATTGTATGTGATGGATGACCTGCTCGCGCGTCCAGCGGCGCCGGTAGCGCCGATCGAAGATGAGCGCGTCCCACACGTCCACAACCGCGAAAATCCGGGCTGCCAGGGGAATTTCCTCGCCTTTTAGACCGCGTGGATAACCGCTGCCGTCCCACCACTCATGGTGATAATAGGGAATATCCAACGCCGGGCGCAGGAACTCGATTGGCGATAACAACGCATAGGAATGGTTTGGGTGCATACGCATGATTTCCCATTCCTCGTCCGTCAGATTCTGGTTATTCTTTAAGATGCTGTCGGGAACAGCCATTTTCCCAATGTCATGCAGAATCGCACCGCGGCGGATGTGCACCAGCGCTTCACCGTGCAGTCCCATCTCAGCCGCCAGGGCGACTGTCATCTCAGCCACGCGCTGCGAGTGGCCCTCCGTATCGCCGTCGCGCAGTTCTAGCGCGTGGGCCCATCCGGCAATGGTCGCGTCATAGGCCAGGGTCAATTCCAGGTTGGCGGCTTTGATGTTTTTGATCAACCGGGCGTTATCGATGGCGATCGCCGCTTGATTGGCCATGCCTTCCAGGAAGTTCATCCAGCCCGGGTCATTTCCCAGGGAAGAGCGGTTGTAAATTTCAAGCACGCCCTGGATCACCCCTTTCGAGACCAGCGGCATCCCGATGTAGGCGCTGAACCCTTCCGCCTCGAGAAGCTCCTTTGTCCAAAACACATCTTCCGTTCCCTGAAGCGTGGGAACGCGCACCATGCTAAGTTTTTGCGCCGCTTCCCCCGCAAAACCGCTGCCGATGCGCACCCGCAGGTCTTTGACGGCGGCGGTACGAAACCCCTGTCCAGCGGCATAAACCAATTCCTGCGATTCAGGCTCCAGCAGCAGCACACTGGCAGCGTCCACACCCAGTTGAACAGTGACCTGCTCCAGAAGCACTCGCAGAGTCAACGGCAGGTCCATGCTGGCAGTGATGGCCATATCCACCGCTCGCAGGGCGGCCATGTGGCGCAGTTGTTGATGGACCTGTTCTTCCGCGCGGCGGCGTTCAGTCACATCGATAAACATATCCAGCGTGGCGGGCTGCCCTTCCCACTCAATCAGAACAGCATGCACCTGCACCCAGCGCGTCTCATGCACGCGGGTTACCAGGCGAAAGCTGTAGTGGCTGGGAACATCCTCATTGCGCAGGCGGCGGTGGTAGCGGTCGAAAACCATCACCTGGTCATCGGGGTGGACCAGTTCCGCAATCCGTTTACCGACCAGCTCATTCACCGGGTAACCGGTGATGGCCGCCGCCGCCGGGTTGGCAAATACCAGCCTATCCCCGCAGGAGACCACCACCCCCTCGGTAGCATTTTCGACCAGCAGGCGGTACTTTTCTTCGCTTTCCTGCAGGTCCAATGTGCGCACGCGCACCTGGCGGCGCATGACCCAAACCATACCCAGGCTGATCAGGATCAGCGCAAGCACACCGATGAAACTATAAACAGCCGGGCGGGTGGTCCACCAGGCGGGTTCCTGTTCATACACGCCAAACCATTTATCCTGAAGTTCGGTCAACTGCCCGGAAGTGTTGATGAAATAGAGACCTTCGTTTACCAACGCCAGCAGTTCTTTGTTGCCTTCAGCCACGGTGAAACCGTATTTTCGAGGCAGCAGGTCGATATTAACCCTGCGCACATTTTCCAATCCCAGCTCGCGGATGAGGAATTGCCCCTGCATGCGGTTGAGCAGGGCGCCGTCATATACGCCCTGATCGATAAGCACAAGGGCATCCGCCGCGTTCTGCACCAGAATCAGATCGACGGCCGTACCTTCCTGGAGGAGGTAATCGTGCATGGCGCCGCCGCTTTGCACGACGATGGTCTTCCCGTGCACATCATTGAATGACCGAACAGGCGATCCGGTGGGCACAAAAAGATCAAAAGTGATGTAGGTGTAAGGCACGGAGAAATCATAGCTTCGGTCGCGTTCCTGGGTATATGCCATACCCATCAGCAGGTCAATTTTGCCGTCCAGGAGCTCCTGGCGCATGTCGCTCCACACGCCCAGGCGTATATCCACCTCCACCCCCATTTCGGCCGCCAGCGCGCGGGTTAAATCGACATTGAACCCCGTCGGAATCCCATTATCCATAAACTCGTACGGCGGGTAACTCTGATCGCCGCCCACCCGCAGGACCGCGCGTGGTAAAACGGTTGCCTCCGCGGTTGGCTCAGATTGGCTGTCCTCCCCGGTCGAGCTGCCATTCTGCGCAAAAATTGCCGTATTCCCGACCAGCAGAAGCACGGCAGTTGCCAGTAAAACCAATGAATAATAAACCCTTCTCAAAATTCACCTGACAGAAGATCGAGGCGCAGGATTCGAGTCATAAATGAGCCGTAATTATAAACCATGCTACCAGAGGTTCTTTCTCGCCATATCGACCGACCGCCAGCCATCGCAGGAAAAGCCAGGGTCCAGGACCGCGACAGGCTCAGGCTGACTGCATGGGATCGATGCTGATGCTTTCGCGAATCTGGTTATAGAGTGGTTTTAACTGGCGGTACATGCGCCTGTACACCTGCTGGTACAGCCGCTGGTAAACCGCGTGGGCTTTCGGATCGGGATCGAAATGTTCTCCAGGGTGGGTCATGGCGCTGACTGCGCTTTCAAAATCCGGATGAATCCCCAGTCCAACCGCGGCGTCGATGGCAGCCCCCAATCCAGAAGCCTCGTAAACATGCGGGCGCGAGACGGGTAAACCAAAAATATCAGCGGTGATCTGCATGGCGCAGCGGCTCTGGCTGCCGCCGCCTGCCACGCGGATTTCAGTCACCGCGACACCGGTGCGCTTTTCCGTGCGCTCTTTGCCCTCCAGCAGCGCGTAACCGAGACCTTCCAAAATAGCCCGGTATAGGTGCGCGCGCGTGTGCACATCCCCAAACCCGATCACAGCCCCGCGCGCTTCGGGACCAGGTACTTTGAGCCCAGGCGACCAATACGGCTGCAGCACCAGCCCGTGCGAGCCTGGCGGCACCTTCTCCACCAGCTGGTCGAACAGTTCTTCTGGTTCGATGCCCAGACGTTCGGCTTCTTGCTGCTCATGCAGCCCAAACTCCTGTTTGAACCAGCTCACCATCCAAAAACCGCGGTAAATCTGGATTTCCAGTGTGTATGCGCCCGGGACCGCTGAGGGGTAAGGTGGAATGAGCGGAATGGCCTCCACATAGCGGCAGTGAGTGGTGTTGATCGTTGCGGTTGTGCCGTAGCTCAGGCAGGCAATGTGCGGCTCCAGACAGCCGGCTCCGATCACCTCACAGGCTTTATCAGCAGCGGCTGCTACCAGCGGCAGCCCGGCAGGGATGCCTGTTTCTTCTGACGCCTGCGGCGTTATTTCGCCCAGAATACCGGCTGCCGGGACGAGGTCGGGCAAAAGGCGTTCATCCATCGGCACAGCCTGCCATTTCCAGTCACTCTTCGACGCCCAGCGTTGGTGTTTGTAATCGAAAGGAATATAGGCGACCTGGCAGCTAACAGAATCAACGAACTTCCCGACCAGTTTATGGGTCAAAAAGCCCGACAGCAGCAGATACTTATGCGTCTTATGCCAGACCTCAGGCTGGTAGGTGCGAATCCAGTTTGCCTCAGCTTCTGCCTGCAGGTAAGCCACCGTTTCGGTCATACCCGTCAACAAAAACCCAAGCCCCCAAAGACCACCGACCGGCTTCAGCCCTTCGGTTCGGCGCTGGTCCAGCCAGACAATCGCCGGTCTCAACGGGCGGTTGTGTTCATCCACATTGACGACCGTCGAACGCTGCGTTGTCAGAGCCACCCCGGCAATATCATCTTTTGAGACACCTGGCTGCTGCCAAAGCTGCTGACATGCCTGACAGACCGCCCGCCAGAACACCTCAGGGTCCTGCTCAGCCAGGCCGGGGGCGCTGGAAAAGTACGGCTGGATGGGTACACGCACCCTGGCCCGCAACTGTCCTGCCGGGTCAAACAACAACGCGCGGACGCTCTGGGTACCATTGTCAATTGCCAGAATCAAATCTTTGGGCATGCCGGTCCTCCCGGGGAAAATGAGTTATGGCTCAGCTAATTCAAGCACGGTTTGGGATGGAAAATGGCGGAGGTCGCCTATTGAGATGGTTAATTGGGTCAAACAGCCGGACTGTGGTACTCTTCTGCGAGACGCGCGTAAAGTGTTTTCAGGTCAACGATGGTCTGTTCATCAATGAATCGGCCCTGGCGCACTTCATTTTCAACTTGCAGGCACAGGCGGAACAACTCGGTCGCGCCCAGGTAACCACAACCAGTCTTGAATTTGTGCACCGCTTCCTGCATCAGAATTACATCGCCCTGTTGGAAGGCCGCCTCCAGCGCCGCCAGGTTGCGCTGCGTCTCGGTTAAAAACAACTGCACGACCTCTTCGCGGGCATCTCCAAGCTGATTGAGAATGTTCCCCACCGGCACAGACGGCTGCGCAAGCCCGTTCAGGCGGTCTGCGGAGACTTCTTTCGGCGGAATATGCCGGTTTAATACCTGGAGGAATGCTTCAAAACTGATAGGCTTGCTGAGGTAGTCATCCATGCCGGCGGCAAAGCAGGTTTTAACATCAGCCGGAAAGGCATAGGCTGTCAAGCCGATGATACGCGGCTGGCGTTCGGGTGAGAATTGCGCGCGGATTCGCCGGGTGGCTTCCAACCCATCCATCTCCGGCATCTGGATATCCATAAAAACCAGGTCATAATCCTTGCGCTGCAGGGCTTGCAGCAGCTCGATACCATTGGCAACGCTGTCCGCCCGATATCCCAAACGTTCGAGAAAGCGCTGCACAACCACCTGATTGACAGGATTATCTTCCGCGATGACGATGCGCAGCGGGTGCAGGCGGGCAAAACGAGCGTCGAGAATCGCGCCCGACAGGTTGGGCGGAAATACCCCCTCACTATCCTGCGGCTGGAAGAGCACCTTAAGGACGCTCTCCAATTGGGAGGGTTTGACCGGTTTGGTTAAGACGGCTGCGAATTGTGTACGATCTAAGTCATCCAGCCGCGTACCGAAGGTCGTAAGCAGGATCAAGGGAATCCCGGCGCCCTCCGGAATGGCGCGAATGCGCTGCGCCAACTGCGCGGGGGTGAAGTCGGATATTTGGACGCCCAACAGGATGACATCAAAACGGCGGTCTCGTTTCAGGATGGACATCACTTCAGCCCCGCGGCTGGTCGCGACCGCCTGCATGCCCCAGCGCTTCGCCAATTGCTGCAGTGCCGTCAGGTTGGATGGCGAGCCAACCGCGATTAAGATGCGCTTACCCGCGAACACTTGCGCGTCTTGCTCATTCGAAGGGGTTTCTTCACCGAAATATGGCTGCACCTTGATCGAGAAGTGGAAAACTGAACCCTTGCCCTCCTGGCTTTCCACCCAGATGCGCCCTCCCATCAGCTCAACCAGGCGCCGCGAAATGGCCAACCCCAGTCCCGTTCCGCCAAAACGCCGGGTGATGCCAGCGTCCACCTGTGAAAACATATCGAACAGCTGGTTGATTTTTTCCTGCGGGATGCCGATGCCGGTATCCTGCACCGAAAATGCAAGTTCGATCTCATCCGGGCCGGCGTTTAATTTTTCCGCCCGCAGCCAAACTTCGCCTTGTTCGGTGAATTTGACGGCATTGGAAAGCAGATTCAACATTACCTGCCGCAGGCGCGTCACATCGCCACTCACCCATAGCGGTGTATTTTCTTGGATGTGAATATTGATCTCGATTTTTTTGGCGTAAGCCTGCGGGGTGACCATCTCGAGCGCCTCTTCCATGCAGGATTGGAGATTAAAAGGCAGGTTTTCCAACCGCATGCGCCCGGCTTCTATTTTGGAATAATCGAGAATATCATTGATGATCGTCAACAGGCTTTTACTGCTGGTCTGGATCGTTTCGACGTAAGTCTTCTGCTCGCTGGTCAGCGGCATTTCCATCAGCAGGCTGGACATGCCAATCACGGCGTTCAAAGGCGTGCGCAGTTCATGACTCATGTTAGCCAGAAATACAGATTTGGCCTGGTCAGCGGTTTCGGCCGCTTCCTTCGCCTGACGCAGGCTGTCCTGCAGTTCCCTGGCAGAGGTGATGTCATGCAGTAAAACCAGACGTCCCGCCCTTGAACCACGCCAGGTCTTCAGCGGCCAGGTGTGCAATTCATACCACGACGTGTGGTCGTTCTGCGTCAGGTTCAATTCGGTGTGGAAACGGGTTTCCACATCCAGCATTGCGACCACGCGCTCCCATTCTGGCAGGAATTGCGCCAATGGCAAGCCAACACCCTCCTCCAATGATATGCGCAGCAGTCTCTGCGCCGCAGGGTTTGCATCCAGGATGTGATGATTGCGGTTGATCACCACCACGCAGTCTTCCATCGATTCGATCACAAGGTCACGCGCCTCCGGCACGATATCCAGCAAACGATAGCGGAATACCGCCAGAGAAAGCATTGGCAGGCTGATCGCAAAGGCCATAAGGACAAAATCAAGGCGCGGAACGAGCCTGAAGCCGGTCAGCATCAATAACGCCGGTACCATCGGGATGGCTATACTCACGAAGAGAATGCGCATCTGGCGCTTGCGGAAAAGACCAACCTTACCGTAGTGCTGCAAAAGGATCCCGCAGCAGACCAGCACCATGACCAGGGAATAGATGGTGTTCAGGTAAAACCAGAATCCAGGCTGGTAAGCCAGCACAAAAAACGTGTACTGCACTTGCATATGTGGAAATATCAAAAACCAATGGTGCAGCGGGTTAGTCCACAATACCAGCAGCGTGGCGATGGGCTGGATTGTAAAAACCGGCAGGATTCGCCTGTACGTGTGCATATCCTTGCCTGTGTAGGCCAGGACGAATATCAGAAAAGCAATCGGCAGGATAGCCACACCAATATACTTCAATGAAAAAAACACCAGTTTATTGTCAAGCTGGCGGTTGATAACCTCAAACATGTAAAAGAAAGACCACAGCCCAATGCTTAGCGCAATCAGACCGAACGGCCGCGCGGCTGGCACAGTTTTACGCAGCAATGAATACGCCGCCAGGTTAAAAGCCATTACCGTGGCAAACAATAAAACCATCACATAAACTGTGATTTCAGTGCTCATATACGTTTCTGGCTGTGTAACAATTAGAAAGACTGGTAGCGAAAATGAGGAAGGAAATTTCCGCCAAACGAGGTAATCTCATTTTACCATTTGGTCATAGAAAAAGATCAGGCCTTCGTTATAGGCAGCCGCAAGCCGTTCACCCTGCGGGGAATACGCCAGCACAGATACCGGGCTGCCGGGTCCTTCGATCAACTGCACCTGCCCGCCAGTCTCGATATCCAGGATCACAATCTGGCCTGCCTGGGTACCCAGCGCAAGCCGTGACCCGTCCGGAGAAACCGCCAGGTCACGAATCTGCGTTGGCGATTCGATCCTGCGCACCAAATTTTGGCCGGGAACATCCCAAATCAATGCCAGTTGACCATCGCTGAGCGCGAGTAAATCACCGTTTGCAGAAAATTCCATACCCGTAAGCGCGCCCATCTGCTCAGCGATCAGGATGACCTGTTCAGAGGACGCCAGCGCCCAGACTTCAGCCCTCCCTCCTGCCAGCCCAGCTGCCAGGTAGCGGCCGTCGGGTGAAAATTCCAGGCGCTGGATCTCGGTGGGTGCCCGCAGTTGTGTATCCAGCAGCGACCCGCTGGCTGACCATAACCAGATGGTGCGCGGATCAGCATCAAACACCACAGCCGTCTGGGACGCATCCGGCGCATAGGCCAGCCACAGACTGGATCCTTCATCGTATTCAGGATGATCCAGGCGGGTCACTGCATCCCCTTCAGGCAGGCTCCAAATCTGAATGGCAGAACCTCTGCACGCCATGCGCAGTCCGCCTTCTGCCAGCCGGCACTGTACGATATCATCCGCCAGATCAAGGTAACGCAGGGTTTGCAGGTCGTGGCTGTCGAACAGGCTCAGCCCTCCTGCGCTCAGTACAGCAATCCAGTCGCCGTCGCCAGACCAGGCCAACCAGCCAGGCATAGAGCCGTCCAGGTTCAGAAATGGCGGCGAGGGGGTGGAAGTGGGTAAAACTTCAGCGACATCGTCGGTCTCGATCAATGTGGGAGCAGCAGGCTGTTCTCCTTGCGGCAGCCCGCGGGGGATCGCCAGCGCAGCCGGCGGTTCAGGCTGCGGGACGCCCGGGCTGAGCTGCGGTTCAGCGGGAGTTGGCGAAAAAATTAACCCATATAAGGGGCTGCGCGGGCTGAATACCGCCGTATAGGCGGCTGCAAGGACGATGAGGACCGCCGTTATCGCCAACAGCGATATTCGTACGCGCCGAGCTCGCTGCTGCTCCTCCCGCGGCTGGAGCTGTTCAGGCAGCATCTCCTCGACTGGCTGGACCAGTGCGGCCTGATCTCCCGGCGGGCGCAGCTCTGCGGCCAGTTTCTCCACCTCCTCCACCCGCGAGCCGCGGGGTTCGGGCTGCTGGCTGGTTTGAGCAGGTTGCGGTACTGACGAACCGCCATAGGTGTCGGGAGAAATAGCAGCCTCCGCTGGCTGGTCACTGAGCGGTCTGGTGATACCCAGGGGTTTATCCGTCACCACCGGCGTTAATTCTTGCGGCTGAAGTTCCTGATCCTCTGGGGGCATCATTTCGCGCCGCCCCTGTAAAGTTGCCAGCGCCTGGAGCGCAAATTTACTTTCCGGGATGAACTGCAAACATTGTTTCAGCGTGGCAGTGCGCTGGGCATCGGTCGGCATAGTATCCACCAACCAGATCCAGGCCAGTTCATTTTGAGGTTCTTCTTCGACCAGTTTCAACAGGATGCGGCGGGCCGAGTCTTTCTCGCCCGCTTTTGCCAGCCTGATAGCCCGTGCCAGTTCCTCAGATGCCATGCCTGTTCCCCTCAACGAGTTTCCGCTTACAAACAGGTTCCATCACAACAGGGTTCAGATAAAATCCTGTCCCGGCGCTGCCAGTCTGCCGGGTCGTTTCAGCGGCTGGCTGACAATCGGCGCAGGGATCCAGCGCTGCAGCGCCTGATCCAGGCTGAGGTGCTGCGCCTTGAGTTTCACCTGTCTCACCCGCTCTGATTCCAGCTCCGCCGCCAGTTGCTCGAACCGAGAACGGGCTTCATTTTGAACATTCTGGGCGGCTGCCTGGTGAGCGCCGGTAAATGCTAGCAGAACCAGCGCCTCCCCCAGCCTGCCTTGTAAAACATCGATTTCCGCCAGCGGGATGAATATTTCCAGGATATCCGGGATGCGGTCGATTCGCCTGACCATTTTGAGGGCATCAACCAGATGAAGCTCTGCAGCATTTAAATCTCCATCGTGCAAAGCCGCCCGACCCATATTTTTTACGATGATCGAACGTATCCAGGTATCCATTTCAAAGGAATCCTTTTCGCTTTCGATCAGACGAAAGGATTCCTGGTAATATTTTTTCGCCGTCTCCCAATCCTGACATATGCGCGCCACATCACCCAGGTTGTTGCTGGCAATTGCCATGCCGCGCACATCTTCTGCTTGCCGATAGAGGGCATAGGAACGCTGATAATAATCTTCGGCTTTTTCATAATTTTGATCCAGGAATTCGATGTACCCGAGCGAATCCAGGTTGGTTGCGTGGTAGAGCATGTAACCCATTTTACGGGTGAATTCCAGGTTGGCCTGGAACCATGTCCTGGCTTCATCGAACCGGCCCAGCCAGGTTGCATTTTGGCCCAGGATAAAGCGGACATCCGAGCAGTTCCACTGATCGTCCAATTGTTCATAAGTCTCCAGGGCCTGCATCAACAACCCGCGAGAACGTTGATAATCACCGCGAAAATTGATCATGCGCGCCAGCGAACTTAGGATCAAGGCTGTGGTCCAGCGGTCGCCGGTTCCTTGTAAGATTTGCAATGCCTGGTCGAGCAATTTTTCAGCCCGGGCGCTGTTCTCGCTGCTGAAACTGATCTGGCGCGCCCAATGATTCAGGCTGAGCGCATGCGCCATTTTTTCTCCTGCCGCCTGGAAGAGGGAAATACTCTCCTGCATCAGCTCAACGGCCTGATCACCTTTCAGTTCCCAGACGCCAAAATCAATGATCAACAAACCCCAGGCGCGCGATAACGACGGCGGCAGCGGGAGAAATCGTTTCAGAGCTTGCTTAAAGTACGCCATCCCTTCTTCATATTGATCTCGGTTCATGCAATGGGCATAAGAATAAGCCAGCAGAAAGGCCTGCAGCAGCTCAAGCTGTTGATCTCTGCCGCCGGACTGACGCTGCTGCAGGAGCTGGTTGGCGGCTTTGAGCAAATCGAAATCTGTCGCCAGCCGCCCGCCGATATTCAGATACAGGAAGTAAACCTGGCTGGATTCCGTCAACAGCGCCCATTTTTCATTTGCCATGCCCCATTCCCAGGCGCGGCGGTAATTTTCGGCTTCCGAACGAATTTCCAGGACAGTCTCTTTTTGCCGTGCGCCGGTAAGGGTGGCCTTTTTCTTTAGCAGCCAGTGGTTGTAATAATCAAAATGGCGCTCGCGCACCTGGCGGGCGAGTTCTCCATTTTCGCTGAGTTTCTGAGCGGCGTACTGCTTGAGCATTTCATGCATGCTGTAACGCCCGTTCGAAGAGCGGTATAACAGCGATTTATCTACCAGCGCCGCCAGGATGGGCAGCTGCGCCCCAGCGACCTCCTCCGCGGCTTCTCGGGTGAAGCCGCCCTGAAAAACAGATAACTGCAGGAACACCGCCTGTTCCAGATCCTTCAGCAGGTTCCAGGAGTGCTCGAATACGGCGCGCAGGCTGCGGTGGCGGTCAGCCAGATCGCGCTGGCTGCTGGATAGGAAATCCAGATTGCGATGTAGCTCGGCCAGGATCTCGCGGCAGGAAAGCAAATACACCCAGGAAGCAGCCAGCTCAATCGCCAATGGAACGCCTTCCACCAGCCGGCAGATCCTGCTGATGGCGTCACGGTCATCAGGGGTTGGATCGAAAGAGGGTTTACGCTGCAGGGCGGTCTGCAAGAATAAGCGGTAAGCGCTGAACTGGTCCAGCCCGCGCTGGTCCCCGTTGGTTGGAAAACTCAACCCGCGCACTTCCAACAGCCATTCTTCGCCCAGGTTCAACCGCTCACGCGAGGTTGCCAGCACCTTGAGCCTGGGTGCCCGCCCCAGCAATTCGCTCAGGATTCCGCTGGAGCCAACCAGGTGCTCCCAGTTATCCGTTAGCAGCAGCAGCTTCTTATCGCGCAAATACTCTACCAGCTGCGCCTGGGCATCTTCTGGCGGGCGGTTCTCGTTAGGAAGGGTGCGAAAAGAAAATCCCAGCGCGTTCGCCATGACCGGCACAATCGATTCAGCATTTTCGATCGGCGCCAGCGGGACGAAAAAAATTCCATCAGGGAAATGTTCCTTCAGACGGGTTGCCGCTTGGATGGCCAGCCGCGTTTTCCCCGTTCCACCCGGACCGGTAAGCGTCAACAGGCGGCACTCATCCCCTGTCAGCAGGCTGGTCACTTCCTGCAGTTCCTCCTCTCGACCGACGAAGCGGGTGTGAACCGCCGGCAGATGAACTGTAACGGGGGCAGGTTTCTTTTCCAAAACGGCTGTCGGGGCCGCATCTGCGCGCGGACCGAAGTCACCTGAGCGGATTTGCTCAAACAGCCGCTTTGTGGCCGCCTCTGGTTTCACCCCCAATTCCGCCTGCAGGATTTCGACGCAGCGCTCAAACTGGCGCACAGCCGCTCCACGCTGCCCTGAACTGGCATAGTACCGCATGACAGCGCAGTGGGCGGATTCATTCAGCGGTTCCATCTCAACCCAACGCAGCGCAATGCGCAGACCCGCTTCCAGATTGCCCTGCTGAAGGTAAACCTCTGCCAGGACTTGCAGCGCTTCAGCGCAGCGCATGCGCAGTGACTCTGACAGGTTTAGCTGCCAGGTATCAAAATCGGGACTGTCTCGCAGGCTGAATCCCCTCAGAAAATCCCCGCGGTAAATATCCGCAGCCGCCTCAACATCCGCGATCCAGGTTTCCACCGGCTGCCCAGACTTCGATTTCCAGTTATGGATGCGGTGGGAAAATTCCTGTACATCAACCTGCAGACCAGGAACAACAGGGACGGATAGTTTATCCCGCTCCGCCAGAATCCATTGCGCCCCCACCAGTTGAGTGATCTCCCACAGCGTGCGTCTTAAATAGGCCAGGGCGCTGGTTTGGTCAAACTCACCCCACAATAGAGCCGCCAGGTTGTCGCGCCGGTGAATTCCGGTTTCGACGCTCAGGTAAGCCAGTAAAGCAACAGCTTTGCGCCGGTCGCTGCGAACGGTTTGCCCATTCTTGGAAATTTCAGCCGTCCCCAGCCAGCGCAGACTTAATTCTTCCAAAAATAACTCCTTCTGAACCAAATTATACAGGATGAAACGCTTTCCGAAACGCTTTAATAAACGGCCCGTAAACAGAATTGTTGTATTGTAGTTATCGAAAGGATCAAGACCATGTTTGCCGCTAACCTCCAACAGGCAAGTTTGACGACAACCACAGATACCGAAAAGCTCAAAATCAGTGCCCTGGCGATTTTCGCTTTCGAACTGCGCAAGGCAAAATGGGGACGGCTGGTGGCAAGGCTAAAAGGCAACTCCTACCGTTTGCTGGACCTCAAAGAGCTGCGCCCGAATCTGCTGGAAGAGTCACTCAGCTACATCGGCGCCCGCACTGTGGCGATCGACCGAATTCGCGGAACCGAGGGTCGCTCGCAGGACTTCGACAGCAACTTCCGCCCGTTGAGCGAGCGCACACGCGGCCGCTGGCTACAAATCGCGTTGGTCGTCCTGCGCGGTGATAGCCTGCCGGCGGTTGAACTGGTCAAAAGCGGGGATTATTATTTCGTGCGCGATGGACACCACCGCATCTCTGTTGCTCGAGCCCTTGGCCAGAAGTACATCGACGCGGTGGTAACTTCTCTCTAACAAAAATGGGCTGTCCAACCTTATGGACAGCCCGTACTTTTCTTCTAATCTACTTGCTGAGCAATGCGCGAATGGTCTCCAATTGACCGGCGCTGCCCAGTTTTTCATTTTTGTGGGCAATAAATTTGGCGTACTCCGCCATGAAAACCTTGCCCACCGGGCGCAGATCGAAATTCTCCGGGTGATCGCGGAAGTATTCGCGGTGCACGCGTGTCCACACCAGGCGCCCGTCGGTATCAATGTTCACCTTGGTCACGCCCAGCTCGGCGGCGCGGCGGAATTTATCCTCATCCACGCCTTTGGCGCCCTTAAGCTGGCCGCCAGCGGCGTTGATGCGCTCGACCTCCTCCTGGGGCACTGAGCTGCTGCCGTGCATGACAAGCGGGAAGCCTGGCAGGCGCTTCTGGATCTCCTCGAGCACATCAAAACGCAAGCCCTGCGCGCCGCTGAACTTATACGCGCCATGGCTGGTTCCGATCGCGACCGCCAGAGAATCGCAACCGCTGCGCTCGACAAATTCCTTGGCTTTACCCGGATCGGTTAATTTGGCGTCTGCCTCATCCACGCTGACATGCTCTTCGACGCCGCCCAACTGTCCCAGCTCAGCCTCGACAACCACGCCCTTAGCATGCGCGGCTTCCACCACCCGGCGGGTGATGGCGATGTTTTCTTCGAACTCCTCGTGGCTGGCATCGATCATCACGGATGAATAGAAACCGCTGTTGATGCAGTCGTAGCAGGTTTCCTCATCGCCGTGATCGAGGTGGACAGCAAAAATCGCCTCCGGGAAGACCTGTTCAGCACTGCGGATCAGGCCTTCCAGCATAATTTTGTTGGTGTACGAGCGGGCGCCTTTGCTGATCTGAATAATGAAAGGCGCCTGGCTGTCCAGGTTGCCGCGGAAGAGCCCCATGATCTGTTCCAGGTTGTTGATATTGTAAGCGCCGATGGCATACTTGCCATAGGCGGCTTTGAATAAGTCTTTGGTTGTTACGATCATCTCGAATACTCCCTCTGTTGTTATTTTTTGACCGTCAATCGCCTTTGAGTGCGGTGGAGCAGACATTGGATGGAGATTATTATATCCTCAAACCTGGTGTGCCAGTGATCAATTCAATGGCAGGCAGCACTGCCGGAATCCGACCCTGGTCTGCCCGGCTGGGGGATGAATTCCCAATCGTAGGATCCGCTGTGCAGTGTCAATTTCAGCAGCCCGTAGGTGAACAGAATTTGCGCTTCGCTGTTGTCGGCCACACCCGCGACCGGCCGCAGTCCGCCGCCGCCAGTACCAATGATAAACTGGCGAACACCGCGCTCCTCGTCGCGGTTGCCGAAAGGATCCTGCGGGGCAAAGCGCTCGTAATGGTGGTCGTGCCCGTTGAGGATCACATCCGTGCCAGCCTCGTATAAAATCCGCCAGAAGGGGCGCACAACGGCATACCCGCCGCGCGCGCTGGACGTGAAGAGGGGGTAATGCCAGATAGCCAGCGTGCAGCGGCGGGGGTTTTCTTCCACCTCGCTTCGCAGCCACTCCAACTGTGGAGCGCCGGCAGCGCATCCTCCCGCGAACTCGCACTGGCTGTTGAGTACGATAACGCGCCATGCGCCCAGGTCGAAAGCGTAATACCCTTCGGAGGGGAGACCGGCACGCGCCCCGAAGTACTCGAAGTATGGCTTGCCAATTTCGCTGTAATAATCGTGGTTTCCTGCTGCCGGGTAAATGCGGTCCTTGTGCCTGCCCCAGGTCGGGTCAAAACAATCCAGGTAATTCTGCCTGGAGCCGAATTCATTCGAATTATCACCAGCGGTAAATACCGTTCCGGGCAGAGAGTCAAGCATGGCGGCAGTAATTTCGGCTCCAGGTTCTGCGCAGATAGCGATGTCGCCTGCCCCAACCAGAACCGCCTGCTCGCCGGCTGCCCGCGCGCGGATCACGGCTGCGTAGTCAGGCGCTGGCTGGCGCAGCACGTCCAGGTAGGCCTGACCGCTGTACGGCCATTCTCGTGCGGGTTCCAAACCGCTGCCGCGCAGCCAGCCGTTGTAGCTGTCGATCACTTCCAGCCTTGCCCCCCTGGCCCTCAAGCTGGCTGCCTGCGCCCCCCAGATCAGCATTTCCTGTTCCCATGCGCGCAGGTCGCCATGGGTTTGAGGCGGCCTGACGCTTAACGTGATGGAGTCGCCCGCGGGTGGAGCGGGGTATTCCGCCCCGCCCAGGTTGATCCAGGCATCCGCCTGGTCGCGGCAGAGAGCGAAACCTCGAAAGGTCTGCAGGATCAGGTAGACTGGTTGCGATGACCCCGCGCGCAAGCGAGACAGCAGCGCGCAGCTGGCGCGCTCAGGCGGCAGACTGACCAGCACGACAAAGCGGCCGTCCAGGTGCAGGTAAGCCGGGTGCGCACTGAAAGCCTGCCCGATATGGTCCAGGCTGGCGTTGGTTTGCGCTTCATCCAGGACACCCTGCCTGCGCTCATCCAGGTGGACTGCCCATCGAAAATCCCGCCCGTTGGTCAGGTCCAGGATGGCGGTGATCGTTTCATCGTCTTGGGAGCTGCTCCAGCGCAGCAGGCCGGCAGCAATACCAGCGAAACGCATTTCTTCGATCTGCGCCTGCAGCACCTGTGGATCGCGCGATTCATAGGGCGCCCTGGCAGGCAGCAGCGCGGCCTGAGCCCATTGCTCCAGGTCCCATATGTGATATAACGCCATCCGCAATGGAAAGCCAGGCTCATGGCGCGGTTCAGGTGAAGGTTCAAGCGGCGCTGCTGTCGCGGCTGCAGGCTGGCGGATATCGGGAGGGGTTTCTGTGCGGGTCGGTTGATTGAACACTGGCTGCGCTGCACGGCTGCAGCCAGCGAACAGCGCACAGAAAATGAAGACGAAGACAAAATAGCGAACGACCGTAGTCATGATGGATTCTCTGCATGAAGGAGGCAAAAGGCAGGACCATACTTTCCTTACTGGATTAATGATTGTAACCCGACTCACCCCCATGGAGGTCGGACAGGCTGGCAATGATGCGCCAGAAGGGGCGAATTCGTGGGTATAATATCTCCGCTCTAAAGAATGCCTTGCCAGAGAACAAGAATGATCGGAGAACCGCCATATGGCCCTTTATACCCTGGCTGAAATCCAGCGCCTGCAGGCCAGCCAGCCGGCGCTAGAAACCCCTTATTTGATACTGGACATTAATCGGCTTCGCGAGAACGCGCGCCGTTTCCGCCAGGCTTTTCCCGATGGACAGGTGTTCTTCTCGGTTAAAGCCAACAATCACCCGCAGGTCCTGGCTCTTTTGGCGGAAGAGGGCATCCAATTCGACGTTGCCTCCTGGGGTGAAATCGAACTGGTCTCAGCGGTTGGTGTGGATGCCAGCCAGATCATTTTCTCCGCCCCTACCAAAAAACCGCGCGACATCCAAAACGCGTTCGCCTTTGGAATCCGCACCTACGCCTTTGATTCCCAGCTTGAGGTGGAAAAATTAAGCACCCTGGCACCTGACTCGCAGGTTATCGCGCGCATCGCGGTGGACAACCTTGGCAGCCAATGGCCGCTGGAACGCAAATTTGGTCTGGAGCCAGAGCGCGCCGTCGAGCTGCTGCAGTACGCCCAAAACCTGGGGCTGCGTCCGTACGGGTTGACCTTTCACGTGGGCTCGCAAAACAGTGATCCGCTGGCCTGGGTGCGCGCGATGGAACGCATGCAGACAGTCTGGCAGGCGCTGGCGCAAAAAGGCATTCAATTGCAGGTCATTAACGCTGGCGGTGGTTTCCCGGCGCAGTTCGAGCAGCCAGTCCCAACGGTCGAAGAGATTGCCGCCGCCATCAACCCGGCTGTACAGCGCCTTTTCCAAGGGCAGGCCAGCCTGATGGTCGAACCCGGCCGCGGCCTGGTGGGTGATACCGGCATCATGGTAGCCAGCGTTATCAACCGCGCGCGGCGGGGGGATAAGACCTGGCTTTACCTGGATGTAGGCGCTTTTCACGGTCTCATCGAGGGCATCGACATGTTTAACTTCCGCTACAATGTGCTGGCGGAGCGGGAGGGCGAGCCGCTGGTTCCCTATACACTCGCCGGCCCTACCTGCGACAGCGCCGATACCATCGGGCACGACCTGCTGCTGCCGGAAGGCATGACCCTGGGCGACCGCGTGTATATCTTTCCAGCCGGGGCTTATTCCAATTCCTTCGAACGTTACAACGGCATGTCCTACCCGCAGGTTGTGTTTGCTTGAAATTTTATTTCCGAGGTATAATCTTTGCCGTTAAGGAAACACCGATGAACCTGTTTTTTCGAAAAATGCTGTTGAGCGTCATGCTGTTGGATGGGCAGGGGGTAAACCTGTAACCGCGCCCGTTATTAAGTTAACTGACTTAACAAAACCACATCTGATTGTATCCACGGGCTGCTGACGCCCGTGTTTTTTTGAGGTTCAACATCATGGCAGCATTAAAAACCCTTTCGGGACAAAAAGCATTTTATTTAATCTGGGCTGGGCAACTGGTTTCTTGGGTTGGAACAGCAACCATGCGTTTCGCCTTGCTTATTTGGGCATATGAACAAACCGGCGCTGCCCTGACTCTTGGCTTGCTCGGTTTTTTTGGATGGATCCCTTTTGTGCTGATCTCGCCGGTGGCCGGTGTGCTGGTCGACCGCCTGGACCGCCGCCTGGTCATGATCGGCGCGGATCTCGGTTCCGCTCTGGTGACCGGCCTGCTGCTGATGCTTTACAGCCTGGGCGGACTGGAAATCTGGCACCTTTTCCTGGCGGAAGCGCTGACCGCTGTGTTCGACGCCTTCCAAAACCCGGCCTACACCTCCTCCATATCCTTGTTGGTGCCCAGGGATAAATTAACGCGCAGCAATGGCCTGACCGCGGCGGCCAATCACGCCAGCGGCATCATGGCGCCTATCCTCGCCGGACTGCTGCTCAATTTCGCCGGGTTGCGCATGGTGCTGATTGTCGACCTGGTCACCTTCGCGGCAGCCATGCTGACCCTTATGGCGGTTTTCATCCCGCGTCCGGTAAAACCGGGCGTAACGGATGCGCCGCGCCGGCGCATGCGCGACGAACTCCAGGCCGGCGTGCGTTTTATCGCCGCCCGCCAGGGGCTGCTGGCTTTGCTGGTCATGTTTATGATCATCAATCTGCTGGCGCACCTGACCTACTTCTCTATCCTGCCGGCGCTGATCCTGGCGCGCACGGGCGGAGACCGATTGGCCTTGAGCACCGTTCAGGCGGTGTTGGGCGCTGGCGGACTGATCGGCAGCCTGGCTGTCACCCTGTGGGGCGCTAAAACGAAACGCATTCACGGTTTCCTCCTGGGCACTTCGCTGTCTTTCCTCACGGGTGACCTGGTGTTTGCCGTCGGGCAGAGCCTGCCCGTCTGGGTGGCGGGCTCTTTCCTGACCGCCTTTTTCATCCCCTTTATCACCAGCACAAGCCTGGCTATCTGGCAATCTAAAGTGCCTCCACATCTGCAGGGGCGTGTTTTCTCGGTGCGCTCCATGGGCCAGACCGCCATGATCCCTATTGGTTACCTGGCGGGTGGATTCCTTGCGGACCGCCTGTTCGAACCTGCCATGCAGGCTGGCGGCAGCCTGGAGCCGATTTTTGGGACGCTGGTTGGCAGCGGGCCAGGAGCCGGCATGGGATTAATGTTCCTGTTCACCTGCATTACCGGCGTGTTGATGGGACTGATCGGCTACCTCATCCCCGCCATTCGCAATATCGAGGAAAGGCTGCCGGACCATGACGCCGAGGAGCCAGGCGAAGGCGCTGTGATATAATTCTGGCATCCTTCCCCAGGCTCAGGTTCCGCATGGACCTTTCGGTCATCATCCCGGTTTATAACGAAGAAGAGTCCTTACCCCTTCTCTGCCAGGCTGTCCGTGAGGCTGTTAGCCCGTTAAAGTTGAACTGGGAACTGGTTTTGGTGGATGACGGCAGCCAGGATTCAAGTCCACAGGTGCTGGAGCAGCTCGCCAACCAGGATGGGGAGCACATCCGCGTTGTTTATCTGCGCCGTAACTTTGGCCAAACCGCGGCTATCGCGGCCGGCATTGACCACTCCAGCGGTGAATTAATCGTGCTGCTGGACGCCGATCTGCAGAACGACCCGGCCGATATCCCCGCTCTGCTGGAAAAACTGAACGAAGGTTATGATGTCATCAGCGGCTGGCGTAAACACCGCCAGGACAGTTTCGCCAGCCGCACCCTGCCCTCGACCATCGCCAACCGCCTGATTTCCTGGGTTACCGGGGTGCAGTTGCACGATTACGGCTGCACACTGAAAGCCTACCGCAGGGAAGTCCTGACGGGCTTTAAATTGTACGGGGAAATGCATCGTTTTATCCCTGTGTATGCCAACGCCGTCGGCGCACGCATTGGCGAAATGCCGGTTCGGCACCACGCGCGCCGATTTGGGAAAACCAAATACGGCCTGGAGCGCACCTTCAAAGTGCTGCTCGACCTGATCACAGTGAAATTTTTGGTCAGCCACGCCAACAAACCGATTTACCTCTTCGGCGGGGCGGGAATTGTGCTCATCCTGGTCAGCCTGGTGGCGCTGGCAGGGCTGTTTATCCGTCGGGTATTTTTCGACATCCCCATCCTCGGCTCACCCATTTTCATGATCAGCACCATGGTCCTAATCCTCGGTTTCCAATCCATTCTGATGGGGCTGATCGCTGAGCTGTTGGTACGCACCTACCACGAGTCGCAGGGTAAACCCATCTATGCGGTCCGCAGGGTGGTGAACTTCAGCCCTGACAGGGAGGGTTAAACCTGGCGTGCAGGTAAAAAACAAGGAATTCTGGCTGCGTGCTTTCGGGACATTGCTAGCCCTGGCGCTGCTCGTTTTTGTGCTCAGCCAGCAGGGCTGGGAGCAGATCCTGTCGGCCTTCAAAAAGCTGCAGATCTGGCACATATTGGCTGCCCTGGCGCTCACGCTGCTCTCCCGGCTGGCGATCTGGCTGCGCTGGCATATCCTGCTTCATTCTGGCGGTACAGGGACGCGCCTGAGTCAGAGCCTGCGCATCACCCTGGCGGGATTGTTCGCGTCGAATTTTCTACCCACCACCATTGGCGGCGACCTGCTGCGGCTGGCAGGCGCCGTTCAGATGCGCATCGACGCGGCCACATCGACCGCTTCGCTGATGGTCGATAGACTGGTTGGCATGGCGGGCATGGCCCTGCCGCTGCCGGTCGGCATCTTAACGCTGCTGCAAGCTGGACTGCCGACGGCAGGACCCGTCATACCGGCTGCAAACGTTAGTATCGCGGTATTGAGCACAAAATCGCTGTGGGGAAAATTCAGATCCTTCTGGCGTGAAACACTGACGCATTTCCAGCACTGGACCAAGCATCCAACCTGGCTGCTGCTGTCGTTGGGCTTTACCCTGCTGCACCAGGTGTTTTTATACTCCTCTATTGTCATTCTGTTAAATGGGATGCACCAACCCGCTGACTGGCTGCGCATTGCCGGAGTATGGTCGCTGGTGTATTTCATCACCCTGCTGCCCATTTCGATCAACGGCTACGGTCTGCAGGAAATTTCTACCACGCTGCTTTTTACCCACCTGGCTGGCATCTCCACAGAAGCAAGCGCGATGATTGCCTTGCTGGTGCGCAGTATGCAGATGATCGCCAGCCTGCCAGGCGCTTTTTTCCTGCCCTCCATCGCAGCGGCCAGAAGAAATCCTAATGACAGCTTACCAGCAGGTTGACGGCATGACACGGGACAGGCGTTTCATTTGGCGTTGCATCAGCCTGATAGGGATGCTGGCAGGCGGCCTTCTTTTGGCAGGCTTGTGGAATGGCGCTCAGGCAGAGAACCTTTTCGCAACTTCGTGGAAATGGCAGGCTGCTGGTCTGAGCCTGTTGATTTTTATCACCGCCATGGCCGCCGGGCTGGCTGTCAGCTGGACGCCTGCCTTTGAGGCATTATTAACCCATGTTGTTAAACTGCTGGATAGTCTGAAACGGCTGGGACCGCTCAATCTATTCGTCGTCCTGTTTCTGGTGAGCGCCTTTCTGACCGCCTGTTACTTCCCCACTGCCTTCACAGCCATCCCGCGAATCTTTGACAGCCAGGCCGTGCGCCTGGGCCTGCTGGGAACCCTGGCGGTTATAGCGCTGCCCTTTTTGTACAGCGCCTTCCGCCAACTGGGCGCTTCGCAAGCGGGGCTGCTGACAGTACTGCTCTTCGGGGTCAGCTACCAGGTGGCCTATTATATACCGGCGGTTTCCGACTCGCCGTTTACGCTCAGTTGGTCCGAAGGCAGCCGCTATTACTACGCGTCCCTCTTTTTTTCTCCCAGCCTGTACGGGCTGGACCTGCCCTGGCCATTTCTGCATCCTTCCCGCTACCTGCTGCAGTCTCTGCCTTTCATCCTTCAGGGGCTCCCGATCTGGGCGCACCGGTTGTGGCAGGTCATGCTTTGGCTGGGCTTGAGCGGCGCGGCAGCCTGGGTCTTTACCCGGCGCCTGAATCTGCGCAGCCGCCCCGCGTTCTGGATCTCGATATTGTGGTCTTTTCTGTTTCTCTTTCAGGGTCCGGTGTATTATCACTTGCTGGTGTGCGTGATCCCGATCCTGGCGGGCTTCAGACCGGCGAAATTCTGGCAGTCGCTTATCGTTATCCTCCTGGCGTCCGTTTGGGCTGGTATCAGCCGTGTCAACTGGTTCGCTGTTCCCGCTCTGCTGGCCATCCTGCTTTATGTGCTCGAAGTCCCCTTTAGTTCGCAGCCGAGCTGGCGGCGCTACCTGCGCTGGCCCATCCTGTGGGGCGCTGCCGGCGGGGCGGCTGCCGTGGCGAGCCACGCTTTCTATATCTGGCTTTCACGCCAGCCGGACCCAGGCGCTTTCGGCTCCAGCTTTACCTCCGACCTATTATGGGCGCGTCTGCTGCCCAGCCCGACCTTCGCGCCTGGAATCCTGCCGATGATGCTGCTCCTTTCGATCCCGCTGCTCGCCATCCTAGGGTTGAACTGCGCGAAAGGTCTCTTCCACTGGCTGCGGCTGGGCGTGGGTTTTGCCATTCTGGCGCTTTTCTTCTTCGGCGGTCTGGTGGTGAGCGTAAAGATCGGCGGCGGAAGCAACCTGCACAACCTGGATGCCTATCTGGTGATGCTGATGACCTGGGGCGGTTATTTAATCACTAACAGCTTTTCGCCGGAGGCTGCGGGAACAAAGGTGAAAATCCCGCGCGGCGTGCTGCTCCTGGTCATTCTGATGCCCTTGCTGCCGCTTACCCTGGAGGGAGGACCAGTAAAAATGCAGACCCGCGCGGAAGCGCAGCCAGAACTGGACATCCTGCGCCAGGAAGTTGCCGCGGTTGCGCAGGATGGCGGTCAGGTCCTGTTCATATGGCAGCGGCAGTTATTAACCTTCGGTGAAATCCCCGGCGTGGCGCTCATCCCGGAGTACGAAACCGTGGAACTCATGGAAATGGCCATGTCGCGCAACTCAGCCTACCTGAGCAGGTTTCAGGGAGATCTAGCTGCCCGGCGTTTCGACCTGATTGTGGCTAACTTTACCCACGACTACCCGCGCGATTCGCGCAGGCCCTTCCCGGAAGAGAACAATGTCTGGGCGGAATATATCAGTCGACCGCTGTTGCAAACCTACCGCAGCAAAATGCTGCTGCCTGGCAGCATGATTGAATTATTTGTCCCTCAACCTTAAGCCGGCTCGGTTTCTGGTTTAAGGGCGGCTGGTTCAGCGCTTACCCCTGTTTCCGCATCCGGAAGTGCGTCGGGCAATTCATTTTCTACATTGCGGATGCGCGGGTTGAGGTAGGCGAATAGGCTCGAGAAAGCTAGCAGCAGCGCGGCGCACAGGAAGATCAAACCGATCCCGCGCCCCGGACCAACCCCAACCACCGCACTCAAGAAGGTGCCCGCCAGCACACCGCCTTCACGCATGGCTGGCTCGAAAACCAGGTCGGCCAGCGGACCTGCCAGCAGAAACGCCACCGGCATCATCGATCGGGATATCATCCCGCGGATGGCGAAAACCCGTCCCTGAACATCCGGCGCGACTTTGGTCTGGAAAATCGCCTGGCTGGGACCTGAAGCCAGCGGAATACAAGCCATCAGGATAAAGAAACCTGCGCCAATCAGGATTGGGTTGGGCTGAAGTCCAATCAACAGCACGCCCGTTGACGATAAGGCGATGAAACCGATTACCGCGCGGATACGCCGTTTAGGACCGCCCCAGGCGCCCATAACCAGGCTGCCCGCCAGCATGCCAAAACCGGACACCATTTGTATGGCACCCAGAGCGGTGGGCGTGGTGAAGGATAACACCAGCGGACCAGTCAGGACAGCGGCAAAATTCAACAAAAAATTCACCAGAGCGAAGTACAGCAGCAGACCGAACAAACCGGTGCGGATGCGCAGGTAATTCCAGCCGTAGATCGCGTCCCGCCAGGCCTTGCCGCGTTTGGATTCACCCGGCTCTTCGGTCAACTTTGGCTGCGGAATCTTGACGATCAGCAGCGCGCCAACAGCGAAAAAGTAACTGATAAAATCGATCAGGATAATACCGCGCAAGCCGATGGTGACGAACAGCACACCTGCCAGCATGGGCGCTACCAGCATCTCCAGCGCCTGGGCAGCCTGCGAAAGCCCGCTGGCGCGCGCCAGATCTTTTTTGGGCACCAGCATGGCGACCGAAGCCGTGTAGGCGGGTTCCTGGAAAGCGCCGCAGATGGACCCGACCAACGCAACCAGATAGATGTTCCAGACGGCCAGGCTGTCGGTGAAGATCAGGAATACTACCACCAGGGTGACCAGGGCGTTGCCGGTGTCCGCCAGGATCATCAGCAGCCGCCTGTTCCAGCGGTCCGCCAGAGAACCAGCCAGCGGCGCCAGCAGAATGCGCGGCAGAGACCCAAATAAGACGGTCAGGGCAAAGGGCGTTGCCTGTCCGGTCTGCTGGAAGATCCACACTCCCAGCGCGAAAGAGGTCAGGCCGGAACCAAGAATGGAAATCACCTGGCCGCCCCAAATGATGAAAAACGTGCGCATATTCTTTGGCAGCTCGTTGGCTTGTGTCATCTGTTATTCTCGCTTTCAATAGCGGATAAATCTTGCTGTCCCTCGAAGTAAAAACTGGGATAAAACGCCACGGTCAAGGCGTAAAGCTGTCTTTTTTCCTGCTCAGATTCAGCGACCTGACCGCTCTGCGTGAACTCCTCAATTAACTCCTGCATGCGCTTTTGCAGTTCGGCGGCTTTCTCATCATCCAGGTAACCCAGCGTGCGGTTTAGAATCGCCTGGCGCGGTTTCTCCTGAGCGCCGAACTTGAGATTGTAAGCGCGGGCGTGAAAACTGCGCGCCAGGTCCTCGCGAGTGGCGTCGATGACCGTCTGGACGACCGAAATCAGGGCTTCGTTCTCACTGCTGGGAGAAAAAGCCAGCAGCCCCGGGTCCACGCTGAGATAAGTCGCCGTGGCGGAGTACCACTTTTCAATCAGGTTGGCCACCTGGCGGGTATCCACCACCTTGATAAGACCGTGTTTTTCCAGCAAATTGAAGTGGTAATACAACTTGCTGGCGGCCAGGCCGAGCTTGTCTGCCACATCTTTTACCCGGTACTGCTTTTCGGTCAGGATCTCCAGGATCTGCGCGCGCACCGGATCGGTGACCACGCGCAGGGTATCCAGGTCTTGAATGACAAAGGTCTCTTGATTGTTTACAGATTTTTTCATCGTTTATTTCTTTTTTGTCGTTAAAATTATTTTTAGCGCAAGAAGATATTACAACAAATTTATCCCTTTGTCAACCAGCAAACCTCAAACCCGTCTGATTCGGTCTGAGGGTATGGACTTTTCCACCTGATTTTGTTATACTGATAGAACAATATTTCTATTTTAGGTGGCCCAATGATCGGTAAATCAAACAGCATTACCCTGGCCGCGGTCGCCTTCATCCTGTTGATGGCATATAATCTGCTGGCAGACCGGCAGGTTGCGGCTCCGGCTTCGGCTGCGCCCCTTGAGGAACCTGGACAACCCGGCGGGGAAATCCACCCGCCGGTTGAATCCCCGCCAGAAGAAAAGCCTGATCCCAACGCCCTGCGCTGGCCTTACGACCGGTACACCCTTACCCAGGGACCACACGGGCAATCCTATGGTCACCTGGCGGTCGACCTGAGCGCCGGTAAAGGCGCCGCTGTGCTCTCCCCCATTAATGGCGTGGTCAGCGACCTATTCATCGACCAGTATGGCAACACCACCCTGATCATTGAAAACGAGATCTGGCGGGTGCTCATGCTGCATGGCAATTATTCAGTCGCGGTTGGCCAACAAGTCGCCATTGGTCAGCAGGTCGGCGTGGAGAGTAACAATGGGTACACGGTTGACTGGCTGGGTCGCTCCTGCCGCGGGCGTGACTGCGGCTATCACACCCACCTCAATCTGTTCGATAAACGCCTGGGCGCCAATGTAAACCCGCTGGAAGTGATCGAATAACAACGCCCGGCGGGAATAAGTCAATCTGTGGTTCTCAAGGATGCCAGGCTTTCGGTGCGCGTCTGGACCTTCCTCAAGTAACCTTCCGCCTGTATTTTTTCGAAAATTTCATGCGCCATCCGCAAAAGATTGGCGGCTTCCTGCAAATCCCCACCCTGCAGGCGTCGGGTGAGGGCATCCGCCCAATCCAGCAGCACCCGTCCGCGCAGCCACACCAGTCCCGCGCTTGCAGTCATTTCATCAAGTTCTTTAAACAGGCGGAAAGCTGCATCATAATCCTGCCCGGCGGCGCGCCAGCGCGCTTCGACCCACATGATTTCAAACCTCTCGTTTAAGGTCGGCTCTTCCCCGACCTTCTCGTGGGCTTTTTGCAGCAGTTGACCAACAGTGTCAAGATCACCCCGGCGAAGGTGCACATCGGCGAGCAGGACGATGGTGGCGATCTTATCCATGAAAGGCTCTGTGATCTCGATCGTTCGGGCGATCTCGAGAAGCCTGTTGGCTTCCTCAACATCGCCCGTTTCCAGCGCCAGATCCGTGAGCTGCAGCAGGACATGCAGGTAATATTCTGGTTCTTTCTTTTCTTGGGCAAATTCCAACAGCCCGTCATAAAGCCGCCTGGCGGTTTCAAAGTCACCGCTGACGGCTGCGACCCGGGCTTCAACGTTGTTAAGGTCCATCAATGAGTACTGCGGCTGAGGAACCTGCGGCGCCAGCGTTCGCATGGTCTCCAACCCGCTCCGCACCGCTGGCATATCGCCCATCATCAGCGAAAGCAGCACCATTCCTCCCAACTGGTGGATTTCCCAATCGACGTTGCCCATTTTTTGCGCCAGTTCCCGGCAGCGCACTCGGTGGGCGCGCGCGCCAGACAGATCACCCGCGTCGTACAGCATCTGGCTGAAATTGTTATGCGCTCGGTAGGCAATGGAATACAAACCGTGTTCTTCAGCCAACTCGATCGCCCGTTGAGTCGCCTTGCGCGCTTCCTCGCGGCTGATATTGGGCAGAATCCCCAGGGTCGCCAGTGCATCAGCCTGCACATCGACCAATTTCAGGTTTTCAGCCAGGTCCAGTGCCTGGCGGCACAGCGGCAGCGCGTCCTCAGGCTGGTTGTTAAAGCGGTACGCGCGCGCCAGCTCGTGCATCAGGGAAGCCATGCCAGGCGTGTTCAGGCTTGACAGTTCAGTGACCGTCTGGCGAATACGGTTCAGCTGCGTTTCGCAGATGACAACCGATTGTTTCATGTCACCTTCATGCCAGCGCGCCCGCGCCGCTTTGGCGGCGTACCGCGCGGATGCGTCGTGGTCGTTTGTGTCCAGGGATTTCTGCGCGGCGTCCTCCCATAATTCAGCCGCTTCGCTGTACTTGCCCTGGCGGAACAGCGCCTCCGCCAGCCCGGTAACCGCCTTGACCTTTTTTTCAGCCTCCAGATTCATTTTCAGAGCGGAGCGGAAATAACGTTCGGCTTCACGGTTGGAGAAGACCCCCAGAGCGCGTTCAGCCACCCTGAAGGTGTACTGGCGCGCCAGTTCCAGGTCGCCGGCTTCTTCGGCGTGATAGGCGAGCGCTTCCAGATCCTCGGGATGCAGCGCCTCGAATGCGCTTAAGATGCGACGGTGCATGCGCCGGCGGCGCAGAGCACTGATTTCTTCCCGCAGTGACATGGGGATCAGCCCGTGCACAAAGGAAAACATTTCTATGCCGGCGCGCCTGTCACCCCTTAATGAGGCTTCCTGAATCAACTGGGCGTTTTCTGCCTGCTCCAGAGCGTTGATCAAAACCTCTTCATCCAGACCGCTGGCATGTTTGAGAATCTGGAAATCAAATTCGCGCCCGATCACGGCCGCCAGACGCAGCACTTCCTGCACGCTTTCGTTCAGTTTACTCACGCGCGCCTGGATGGTCAGGTGAACGCTCTGCGGCAGGTGAATTTCATTGGAGCTGAAATCCAAACGCCAGTGACCATTTTCGCGGTAGATAACACCTTCTTCGATCAGGGATTTACACATTTCCTCGATAAAGAAGTAGTTGCCTTCAGTCACCTTGTAGATCAAATCCACAAAGCGCGCGTTGACCTCTTCATGGAACATCGTCTCGAGCAGGTCCTTCGTCTGGGCGCGCGTGAGGCGGTCAAGGTGGATGTAGCTGGCAAGGTGTTCCATATTGAAGTCGACCAGAAAATCCTGCAGGCAGCAGTGCGTTTCGATATCCGAGTCACGATAGGTCATGATAACCCAGATGCGCGGAACCGGACGCATGGCCCTTATGCGCCGTGCCAGGTAACGGATCATCGACAGACTGCCGCCGTCAGCCCAATGCACGTCTTCTAACTGGAAGACGACCGGTTTTTCTACCGCGAGCGCCTGCAGCAGCAGCAGGATGCTCTCGAAATAACGCTGCTGTTCAGAAAGCGGGTCAATCGCGGGCGGTAGCGTTCCTGCCGGCTGCAGAGACAACTCGGGGACAAGGCTGCGCAGGCTTGCCACCACCGATTCGGCCAATAATTTTTCCCCCAGTGGCAGCGCTTCGCGCAGCATCTGACCAATCGGCGCGTATGGAGCGTTACCTTCGGCGTAACACTGCCCCCTGAAGACCCAGGCACCTGACAGTTCAAAGATTGAAGTGATCTCACGCAAGAAGGGTGTCTTGCCCACGCCCGACTCGCCGCCGATCAACAGCAACGGATGGGACTGGCTGCCAGATTGAACCTTTTTCCACAGGCTGCGCACTTCAACGATTTGTTTATCGCGCCCGATCAGCCTCCCCCGGGCCAGGCGCTCCAGCGGTGACATCTCTGGAAGCTCCGCATTTTTTGCCCCACCGAGGATATCCTCAATCACACGCGCTGTCTCGCTGGCGCTGGGAATGCGATCCTCGGGTTTCTTCGCCAGCAGGCGCAGAACCAGGCTATCCAACGCGGGAGAGACCATCGGGTTATGCGTGCTTGGCGGGACCGCCGGCGCATGTATGTGCTGAGAGATTACCGCCAAAGGGTCATCCGCAGTAAATGGCAGAACACCCGTCAGAAGTTCGTACAGCATGATGCCCAGCGCGTAAAGATCCGTGCGCGCATCTACCGCCTGACCAAGCGCCATTTCAGGCGCCATGTAATATACAGTCCCAATGAGCATGTTTTCGCTAGAAAGGCGAGAGGCATGCGAGCGCGCCAGGCCGAAATCGGTCAGCTTGGCAACACCTTCCGGCGTGATCAGCACGTTTTCGGGCTTCAGGTCACGATGAATAATGCCGTTATCATGCGCGACCTGCAGGGCCACACAGATCTGGCGTGCAACGCTTAGGGTTTCTTCGATTGTCTTTGGTTTTCGATCGTGCAGTGAATCGCCTTCGACCAGCTCCATGACAATAAAGGAGAGCGTATCGCCGCTGTGCAGGGTCGGGTCGGTTTTTCCGGCATCGAAAACGCTGACGATATTCGGGTGGTTCAGGCGCGCTGCCGCGCGGGCCTCATTCAAAAGCCGCGCCTGCCCCTGGCTGCCCAACCCGCCGCCGGCATTAAGCACTTTGACCGCCACCTGCCTGTCGAGCAGCGTGTCGTAGCCGCGGTAAATGATTCCCAGGCCTCCGCGCCCGATCTCCGCGTCCAGCCGGTAGCGTTGATTTAGATAATTGCCGATCATATAACCACCATTTTTTAAGCGCTCAATCGACGGAACACCAGCAAAGTTAAATCATCCGACGGCGTGGCCCGGTCAGAAAACTCGCGCACTGCCTCAACCACCCGGTCAACGATCTCGGCTGCCGGGCTGGCCTGGTTTTGCATAATCAGGGCTTCCAACCGGTCTTCACCGAATTGACTGTAATTCTTATCAAAGGCTTCGGTCAGGCCGTCCGTATACAATACCACGAAATCACCCGGCTCGAGCGTGATATCTTTTTGCTCATAGGGAGCATCCTCCTCCACGCCGAGCGCCATTCCCGTCCTGGTCAGACGGATAAGCTGCTTATCCCGCGAGCGGTAGTACAGGGGCGGATTATGACCGGCGTTGACATAAGTGAAGCGCCCATTGGCTGGCGATAAGACGCCGTAGAACAGGGTCACAAACATGCCCTGGGTGGAATCGGCGCTCACCAGACGGTTGGCTTGCGAAATACCATCTGCCAGGGATATTTCTGGCAGAACTGAAGCGCGCAGAATCGTGCGGGTGAGCGCCATAAAAAACGATGCGCCCAGGCCTTTGTCGCTCACATCGGCGATGACCGTGCAGATCTCATCCTCGCCGCGTTCGCGCAGATCGTAAAAATCACCCGCCACCTCGTAAGCCGGCTCCCAGCGCGAAGCGAATTCCCAGCCGGCTGCCACTGGCAATTCGATCGGCAGCAGGCTGGTCTGAACCTGGCGCGCCAGTTGCAGTTCACGCTCGATACGGCCTTTTTCAATGGCCAGCTGGTACAGGCGCGCATTTTCGATCGCCACCGCCGCCGAAGCGGCGATACTGGTGAGCAGATCCAGGTCGTCGGAAGTGAAGATGCCTGACTGAACGCGGTTATCGACGTAGATGATCCCGCTGGTGGTGCCCTTCCGCTGCAGCGGTACGCACAACACCGAGCGCAGACCGAGCACGACCACGCTGCGCCGTTCGCTCAACCAGTCATCGCTTTGCGCGTTACTGGTCAGCAGCGGGCGGCCCTCTTTCATCACCCGCTCGATGACCCCCAGGGATACCTGGCTTTGGGGATCATCGATGGTGTGCTGATCAAGCCCACGCGCGGCGCGAAATTCCAGCTGCCCGGAACCGTCGTTAACCAGCATCAAAAAGCCGCGCTCTGCCCGTGTGGCCGCGATCACCTCATCCAGGACGGTGTTAAGGACCTGATCCAGATCAAGAGTCGAGTTAAAGGTTTGAGACACCCGGTAGAGCAGCGCCAGGCGGCCGCTTTCGCGCTGCCCGCCTTGGTTCAAATTCATCCGCCAACCTCCCGCGTCGTACAGAAATTCATGTGGATTTATTATAGTATGAATTACTTCAAAAAAACTCGCCCATCAGGGTGATTTTAGAATATATATTCTGTTTTTTCCACTCAGAAAATATTATGGATGTGGCTGCTCCCCAGCCTGGGCGTGTCTGAAACCCGAGCGCCAGTCTTCGCCGCGCAGGTAGACGTTTTCAACCGGCTTTGGAATACATGGGAACGGGTTGTACCAGCACTGCGTGTAACTGACCTCATTGGCGCACAGGACAACCGCGTTTTCGATCGGGCAGGGTTCCGTGGCATGATGCGGGTAATCCGCCGGAAAAACCAGCCGCTCTTCGAACGTGCGCCAATCAATGGAGCGCAGCAGGAAGAACATCTGGTACAGCAGCAATAATGCCACCAGCGCGAAGCGCATTGCGCCCGCCATCGCGCCTGCCCGCTGTTGAATCACCTGGAATGGCAAAAGCAAAGGAAACAGCAGCAGCAGCACCACAAAGCCATACCCAAACCGCAGGTCCGGAGCGCTCATCAGCCAGTAAACACCGCCCGCCAGGACTATTCCATAGACGGGAAACAGCGGATAAAACTGCGCTCGCGGCTGTCCGGGCCTCATTTTCATCCAGACATATTCAGCCAGCATCAACATCGGCGAAACACCCGCCGCCAGAACCATGAGCTGCTGGTTGCGCGTGAGCGCGGAAAACCATATTTTTAGCCAGGCTTGCAGCGGCATACTGATCACCTGGGCGGCATCCTGGTTGGGAATGCGCGCCCAGGCCAGGATAATGGCCTGCTCGCTGCGCACATTTTCCAGGGGAATCTTCCAATCCACCGAAAAGAAATCCAGCGCCGGGAATGGGTACACCAGGTAGCCGGACAGGATCACACTGCGAGCGGCCCAGGGCAGCAGGATCACCGCAGCCAGAAAAGCCGCTTTTAACCACGCCCCCGCGCTCAATCCTGAACGAAGCAGCACCCAAACCCCCAGCAGCAAGACCGGGACGGCTGAAAGCTTCACCGTCACCAGGAACACAGCCGTCAGGGCGATGAGCAGGTCTGCCACCGCAGGTTTCGCAGGCTTGTACCCGCCCCGTTCTACAACCGCCGCTGCAAGCACCCACAGGATCAGGATGACCGGCAGATCCGTGCCCGGCGAAGAAGTCTGCGAGCCGAGGACGTAAAAGGACACGGGCAGCAGCAGGGTGCGTAGAATATGAGCCGGGTGGTCATCGCCGCGCATCCAGGCGCTGGCGCCGCGCACAAACTCAAACGCGGCTGCCAGGAACAGGACCGCGGGGATAATGCGGAAAGACTGCAGCCCCAGAAATGCCAGGCTGAAGGCAGCATTCAAAACCAGCCAGCTGGAATTATAAGCAAAACGGGAATGAAGGTTGCCCAGGCCGGGCACTGCCGGGTAATTTTCCATCCACTTGATAGCCTGAGCATGGTAAATACCGCTGTCAGGGTTGATCGGCTGGTGGGTGGCGTTTTCCAGGATCGATAAGGTGACCACCAGCAATAAGATCACGCTCACCCACGGCAGCGGCTGCCTGCGCAAGCCTGAGAATAAACGCGCAATTTCGCCCGCGGAAATTTCGCGGATCAAAAGCGGTATTCCTGTTAGAACGACAATTGCCAGTGGCCATACGCCTAAAGGCATCACCAGGGAAAGGGCAGAAACAACCGTGGTTATGACCGCCATTCCGCCCAGCAGTGTCAGTGCCGGGCCAATCTCGCCGATTTCCAGGCGCAGCCAGGCGCTCAGCAGGCGGACAAGCATACGCCCGTACAGCCAGCACAGCGTCGCAATAATTGGGGCTAACAGAATTAATGAAAGCAAGGGCTCTGGCTTTCGCGGGTTATCACAGGCGGTCCATATACAGGGACAGCGGCCGGCTGGCGGTACAGAGCATATCAAGCACTCGCTGGCTTATACCTGGTTTTTGACCGCCCTGGCAATTTCCCGTAGGTGCTCGGGACTGGTTCCACAGCAGCCGCCAATCACCTGCGCGCCGGCTGCGATCCAACTGCTGACCGGAGCAGCCATCTCCTGCGGGCTGAGTTCATAGATGAGTTCACCCATTGCATCCGTGGTGGGCAATCCGGCATTGGGTTTAAACCAGATCGGCAGCGTGCTGGCGGCGCGCAGTTCCTGCAATGCTTCCAGGTTATCCTCGAGGCTGCGCCCGCAGTTGATCCCCAACAGGTCGACCCCCAGGTCTTGCAAAGCCATGGCAGCCCGCGCAGGGCTGACACCCATCATGGTTTTTGTCCCACGGTCATAACTGAAGGAACAAACCAGCGGCAGGCTGCTGACTGCCCGCACAGCTCTGACCGCCGCCTGGGCTTCAGCAATATCAAACATTGTCTCCACAACAAACAGGTCCACGCCGGCATCCGCCAGCAGGCGCGCTTGCTCCAAAAAGGCGGCTTCAGCCTCCGCAACCGACAGGCTTCCAAATGGCTGCAGCATTTCACCGGTTGGACCGATTGATCCCGCCACCAGCGTGGTCGTCTCGCCGGTCCCTTTGCGCGCCAGTGCGACTGCGGTGCGGTTGATCTCCTCGGTTTTATCTGCCAGGTCCAGGTGGGCCAGGTGCACCCGGCTGGCGCCAAAGGTGCAGGTCAGCACGATATCCGCGCCGGCAGCCACAAAGTCCTCCACCAGCGTTACGATTTCACCAGGGTTTTCCAGCACCCAGAACTCGCCGGATTTACCAGCGGGCAGACCGCGCTGCTGCAGATTCGTGCCGGTTGCGCCGTCCGAAACCAGCACATCCCCGGCATAAATCCTTTCCAAAAACTCAGCGCTCATTCCATCCTCCTGAACTTAATCATAACCGCTGGCAGGCTCAGATATCAACAGCAATTTCCAGTTCCTGCAGCCATTTCTGATACTCGATCAGCGGCAGGTCTGCCGGCCGCAGCGGCAATTCCACTTTGGTCCAGAACGGCGGCAGCAGCCAGGGCCGCTGACTCTCAACGATGACCTTGTCCTGGGCGCGCACCCTATCCTCAAAATCCTCGTATTCGCTGTCTTTGTCTGGGCGGCGGTCATAATTGCGCGCAATCCGCCAAAAAGTGGTTGTCTGGTTGTAGCGGTTTGGGCAGGCAGCCATCCAGATGACATACACCTGCCCATCCTCGCCCGTTTTTACCAGCCGAATCACTCCCGGCATACTGACGAAGTTCTCATAGGTGATGCGGTCGCTCTGCGCCGCTTGCGGGTGGCTGCCCGTGCTCAGGTTGCGCGGCTGGTCAATGGCGTAGGTCACCTTCAGGTACTGTCCATCCCGCCAGACTTTGTGATCCGGCGGTTCGGGCGCGCTGCGCTCGCCCAGGATGCCAGCATGCACCCAGGGGAAATGAGTGTCATCCAGGGCTCCCATGATAATGCGCGGGGCGGATGCCTGCCAGGCGGGGTAAGCACGCAGCGGACCGGCATGGAAATCATCCCGTTCCAATTCCGGGAACTCCGGCAGGTCGAAGCGCGGGCTGGGATCCAGGCACACCCAGATCAGCCCGTGGCGCACAGCGGCCGGAAACACGGGCAGGCGCGCTTCCGCCGGTATCTCGCGCCCGGGGGTGAGTTGGGAAATACGCAGCACGCGCCCGTCTGACCCGTAAGCCCAGCCATGGTAAGGGCATTGCAGGCAGGTCTGGTCATTACAGGCAACCAGCTCACCCAACGAAAGGCGCGCCTGAAAATGCCGGCACAGGTCTTGCATGGCAGCCACCTGGCCGTCCATCCAGGCAAGCACAACAGGCTCACCCAGTAATTCCACAGATACTGGCCGGTCCTTGGGCAGGTCTTCCAGGCGCAGCACAGGTTGCCAGAAGCGGCGCATGCCGCGGTAGTAACTGGTAACCGCCTCGGGGGAGGGATGATCGAATAGATTGCGTTCCACATCAACCACAGCGCACCTCCGTATTAGCGGGAACCTTTGGTATACGGGTTACCCAGCGCTGCCGGCGCGTCGCTGCGTTTACCGCGCAGCAGCAGGGCTAAAAGGGTCAGCACATACGGCAGCATCAACAGGAACTCATACGGCAGGGCTCCCGCGCCGCTCTCCAACTGGCTCATAGCCTGAATGCGGAACTGCAGGGAATCCGCCAATCCGAACAGCAGCGCGCCCAGCAATGCCAGGCCAGGGCGCCAGCGCGCGAAGATGACCAGCGCCACGGCGATCCAGCCGCGCCCGGCGGTGATGCCCTCGCGGAACAGTTTCAACTGCACCACGGTCAGGACCGCCCCGCCCAGGCCGATCAGTGCTGTGCCAATCAGCGTGGCGGCAAAACGGGTCCACTGGACGTTGACGCCGGATGTCTCGGCCGCGGCGGGGTTCTCGCCTACCGAGCGGATGCGCAGTCCATAGGTGGTTCGGAAGAGGAAAAACCACACCAGCACCACCAGCGCCACGGTTAAATATACGGTTGGGTCCTGGTTGAAGAGGATGTCGCCCAATACCGGGATTTTACTCAAACCCGGGATGGGCAGCGACTGCATGCCCGTGACGCGCGCGGTGATGCCGGTAAACAACTGGCGGTAAATGTAGGTCGCAAGCCCGTGCCCAAAGACGACCAGGGTGACCCCGCAGATGACCTGATCGGCTCTGAGCGTTACGCTGAGGAAGGCCATCAGCGCCCCCATCAGCATGCCCGCCAGCATACCCGCTAACAAACCCAGCCAGGCGCCTGCTTCGCTCGAGCCGCCCGCCATAAGGCCGTTTTCCAGGGTGTAGGTTGTGGCAAAACCCACCAGCCCACCCACGATCATCACCCCCTCCACGCCCAGGTTGAGCACCCCCGAGCGCTCGGTGATGATCTCGCCCAGGGTAGCCAGCAGGACCGGGATCGCCAGGCGTATACCCGCGTTGACCAGCGCGATGATGAAGCCCCACTGTAAAAAGATACCCCAGTCCATCAGGCAGCCAACTTTCTGCGCGCCAGGGCGTCCACAGTTAATACTGACAGCACAATCACGGCCTGAATCACGTCTGCCAGCGAGGGCGGCAGCCCCAGGATGACGCGCATGCTTTGCGCGCCGATATTAAGAGCCGCGAAAAAGATCGCCGCCGCGACAACGCCCAGCGGGTGCATGCGCCCCAACAGGGCAATCAATATGCCGCTGAAACCGTAACCCGCGGATATCCCGCCCTTCAAGCGCGTGTGCAGCGTGCTGACCTCGATGATTCCGGCCAGCCCGGCCAGCGCTCCGCTGAATGCCAGCGCAAACAGGATCACCCGCCCGACATCGATACCGGCGTAGCGCGCCACGCGTTCCTTCGATCCAACCGCGCGCAGTTTAAACCCCAAAGGCGTTTTCCATAAAAGCAAATACACCAATGGGACCATGAGGATAACCAAAATGATGCCAACATGCACGCGCGAACCAAACAACAGCGGCAGCCGCGCGCTGGCTACGAACTGGGCAGAAACCGGCAGGAACCCCCCCGGCTCCTTCAAGGGGCCGCGCACCAGGTACTCTAAAAGGAAATACGCCACGTAATTCAACATCAGCGTGGAGATGATTTCGTTCATCCCGCGCCGGACTTTAAGCAGCCCCGCCAGCAAAGCCCAGAGCATCCCGCCCAGTGCCCCGGCAGCCAGCATAAGCGGAATCAAGATGACGGGCGGCAGCCCGGGTAAGCCCAGCGCCACCAGGCCGCCCAGCAGCGCGCCCATATAGAACTGGCCTTCGCCGCCGATATTCCAGACGCGCGCGCGGAAGGCTGCCGTCAAGCCCAGTCCGACCAGCAGCAGCGGGCCGGTTTTGAGCACCGTCTCGGTCAACTGGCGTGAGCCGCCGAAGGCGCCGCGCAGCATAATCGCGTAGGTATTTAATGGATCATTACCCGTAATCAGGATCAAGACGGCGCCAATCGCCAGGCCAAGCAGCACTCCGACCAGCGGCGCTGCCAGGCCTACCAGCCAGGCGGGCAGCCGCCGTTCCCGCAGGGCCGCAAAGGCGACACTGTTCGGAGCACTCACCGGTGCGCCTCCTGCGGCGAAGCCGCATCAACAGCCACCCCGGCCATCATCAAACCAATTTTGACCACATCGGCATCCTCTGCCGGCATGACTCCGACAATGCGCCCTTCGTAAATGACCGCGATGCGGTCGCTCAACGAAAAGATCTCTTCCAGTTCTGTGGATATTAACAGCACCGCAATGCCCTGATCGCGCTGCTCGATCAAGGTACGGTGAACATACTCGATCGCGCTCACGTCCAGGCCGCGGGTGGGCTGCACCGCCAGCAGGACGCGGGGTTTTCGCGCCAACTCTCGCGCCAGGATCAGTTTCTGCGCATTTCCGCCCGACAGCGTCCCGGCGCGCACCTCGATAGAGGGGGTGCGCACGTCAAAACGCCCTGTCAGCGCGCGGGCCTCCTCGCGGATCGCCTTCCAATCCAGCCAGCCGCGGCGGGCAAAGGGATGCTGGTCGAAGCGCTCCAGCACCAGGTTTTCCGCCACGCTGAAATCATCCAGCAGCCCCATCCCGTAACGGTCCGAGGGGATGTGCGCCAGCCCGCATGTCCCAATCCGGTGCGGGCTGCAATTGGTCACCTCCTTACCGGCTATGCGCACTGTCCCGCGGGTAGCCTTGCGCAGTCCGGCAATTACCTCCTCCAGTTCCATCTGACCATTGCCGTCCACGCCAGCGATGCCCAGGATTTCTCCCGCGCGCACCTGCAGGTCGAGTCCGCGCAGCGCTGGCAAACCGCGTTCATTGGAGGCATGCAGGTCGCAAATCTGCAGCATAACCTCGCCGGGCTGCGCCGGAGTTTTAGAAACCCGCCAGAGCACATCGCGCCCAACCATACACCTTGCCAGGGCGGGTTTATCAACTTCACTGGCCGACAGGGTATCCACAACCCGGCCGTCACGCAGCACAGTGATGCGATCGCTGACCGCAAGGACTTCATCCAGCTTGTGGGTGATGAAAACGATTGATTTTCCTTCGCCGACCAGCCGCCGGAGGATCGCCAGCAGTTCGTCCACTTCCTGGGGAGTGAGCACAGCCGTGGGCTCATCCAGGATCAAAACCTCTGCGCCGCGGTAAAGCGCCTTGAGAATCTCGACTCGCTGCTGCTCGCCGACGGATAGGGTCCATACGGGTGCAGCGGGATCAATTTCCAGCCCGTAGCGCGCTGAGAGTTCAGCCAGGCGGGCGTAGACGGCTTTCTGATCCTCGATCAAGGGTTCGCGCGGCGAAGGCTGCCCGAGGATGATGTTTTCCGCCACGGTAAACGGACGCACCAGCATAAAGTGCTGGTGCACCATGCCGAGCCCGTGCGCAATCGCGTCCAGCGGCGAATGGAAACGAACCGCGCGACCTTTTACATAAACCGCGCCTTCTTCCGGCTGGTACAACCCGTAGAGCACATTCATCAAGGTGGTTTTTCCGGCGCCGTTTTCACCAAGCAGGGCGTGGATTTCACCCGCTCTTAAATCAAAATCCACCCCGGCATTGGCAACCACGCCCGGGAAGCGCTTAACGATCGAGCGCATCTCAATGATCGGTCGGTCAGCGGTATTCAATGGCTAAAATAAGAAAACAAAATTATAGCAGAGACATCAACATGGACTCGTCGCGGAAGAAATCAACTGGACACTTGCGTCTCTTCCAGAGAATCCCATTTCACCAGTTGAGGTGTGCAGGGGCGTGCCCTGCGCACCTCAACCCGCCTGTGTGTATGCCGCCCGTCAAGATCAACCGCGGTGGATCTATTCAGGCACGAACTCGACCGTAATCTTGCCTGATTTGATATCCGCGATGGTCTGGTCAACGGCCTGGATGGCTTCCTGCGGGATCTTGCCCTTGAGGGCGTCGTTGTATTTGACCCCTACGCCGTCCTCTGCCAGGCCGAATTTATAGAATTTGTTGGCAAAGGTGTTGGCCTTGGTATCTGCCAGCATCTGGCGGAAGAGCGGCTCCAACTGCCACATCAGGTTGACCAGGACCACATCCGGACCGTTGACGCTCATATCCTCGACATAGCCGGTCACATACCCGCCGCGCTCTTTGGCGGCTTCGATGGCGCCCAGGGCGGGACCCTCACCGCACTCGATCCAGAAATCGACGCCAGCGTCCGCCTGCGCCAGGGCGGCTTCTTTGGCCTTGGCCACATCCACCCAGTCACCCACCTGGGTGACGATCAGGCTGGCATCCGGGTTGACTGTTTTTGCCCCCGCCAGGAAAGCCTCACCCATGGCGTGGCAGACGGGGATGTCAAAACCGTATAACGCGCCCAGGACGCCGCTTTCGCTCATGTAACCCGCCAGCACGCCGATCGGATAGGCGGCCTGGTAGAAGGGCTGGTCATAGTCTGCCACATTTTCGGCCACGCGGTTGATGCCGCCGGGCCAGGCAAAATTGACATTGGCGCTCTCCCCGGCGACCTGGAAGACCGCATCCTGGAAACTGAAAGTGTGCCCGATCACCACGTCAAAGCCCTGGCTGGCATACTCGCGCAGCACGCGCGGCGCGTCATCCGGCAGAATATTTTCAGCGAAGGCAATTTCCGCCCCACCAGCCTCCAGCGATTTGAGCGCGTTGTAGGCGGCTTCGTTCCAGGAATTATCATTCCAGGGTCCAATCATCGCCACAGCGATCTTATCCTTTTCCGCCGCGGCGGGCGGCGGGGCTTCCTGCTGCTGCGCGCAAGCCGCCAGGACCAGCGACAGACTCACCAGCACAACCAAAAGAGCGAACAACTGTTTTTTCATCTTATTACCTCCACCTTTGTCACAACAGGATAAGTTAAACAACAGGAAGGAGACGTCGTATTTGAAATCCAGCCCGCGGCGCACCTCCCCTTACGACCTGAATTATCCAGCCAGCAAGCCCTTGCAGAGTGTGACCGCGGCAGCCGCGTCTTCGGCGTAGCCGTCCGCGCCGATGGCTTCTGCCCAATCGCGGGTGACCGAGCCGCCGCCAACCACCATCTTGTAGGACTCGCGCATGCCGAGTTCAGCGAACAGGTTGATGGTGTTCTGGATCATCGGGCGGGTGGTGGTCATCAGCGACGCCATGCCCACGATGTGCGCCTGGTTTCCTTTGGCGGCGTCCACGAACGCGCTCGGGCTGACATCCCTGCCCAGGTCGATGACCTTAAACCCGTGCACGCGCAGCATGGTGGCGACGATATTCTTGCCAATGTCGTGGATATCGCCCTTCACCGTGCCAATCACGACCGTGCCCAGCGAGGTCGCGCTCATGCCCTTCGCCTCGATGGCTTTCTCCAGGTGCTTCGACACGCGTTCAGCGGCATCGCCGGTCATCAACAATTCCGGTACAAAGATGTCGCCGCGCTGGAATTCCTCACCCACCACCTCTAATGTCGGGATCATGACTTCCTGGATGATTTCCAGAGGATCGACGCCAGCCTCCAGCGCCTCCAGGACGATGGCTTCGGCATCTTCAGCTTCGCCCGCCTTAAGGGCTTCACTGAGGCGTTCACGAATGGATTGGGGGACTGTCATAGGTTTCTCCTTCATGCTGATTTGCTTCGATTGTTAAAATTTTTGCTGACAAGGCGGAAATTTCCAGCCTGGGTTCTCCAACCTGCGCTTTCCGCTAAAAATCAAATGTCAGCCCCAGGGTTTTCAAGTCTTCCTTCACCTGGTAATAAATATCCAGCCATTCCTGGCGCGGTTCGACCGTATCCACATCGTATAGCTCGTTGAACGGCCGTCCACGGTTGGGAGCTGTGAGCGTATGCATGTAGCGGGTCATGATCTCGGGGATCACTTTGCTGGCCTGTTCGCGCGTCCAGCCCAGCGTCTGGCGCGAGACCTCGGCGATGAAGCGCGCTTCCAGACCGGTGGTGTGATCGGCTTTGAAGCCGCCGGTGGTACCGGCGCCCTGCATGTTGAACCCGCTGACCGTGCCCACAATGGCATCCGCCGCACATTCGTACAGCAGCTCTTTGGTGCCTGGGCCAGACAGCACGTAGATATCGTTCAGGCACACCATGCGCGTGTTGCGCGCCAGCGCCTGCCCGACCACTGCCTGGATCCAGATGCCCATCGGTTCGGTGTTGTTGACGTAATTGATGTGGGTCAGCGAGAACATGTGGTAGTCGGCGTCGTACAGCACCGCGCCCAACAGATGATCTGCAACTGAGACCACCGCCGTCCCCTCGGCGCGACCGCCCAGCCCGCCGATCAGCGGGGTCATCAGGTCCACGCGCACGCCGCCAACATTGTAAAGCCAGGCCACCCGCGAGAGCTGGTCGAAATCCGTTTTCATCTCCACCATCTGCGAAACCAGGATGCCGTCGGTGGGGCGCAGCCCGGAGTGCGGATCGAAGGCAGCCATTTTCCCGGCGCAGGTCAGCGGTACCGCCACATCATTGATGTGCATGCCCGGCCGCCCGGCCATGCGCGCTGCCTCGCGCGCCACACTGGCATCCCGGCGCGCGCCCAGGATTTCCAGCGGCGTGCCTGGGATGATGCCCTCACCGTGGTAAGTCGAAACTGAGCCGGCGCCCAGGCAGTCGACCAGCGGTTCCTGCGCGCAGGACAGCAGGATGAGCGGGTGATATTTCTCGGTGGCTGGCGTGCCGGTCGGGCCGGAATGCATGATCGCGCGGCGGGGATCCTCGACGTTGCGGTGGTGCATGACCACCTCATCCTTTCCGGTTCCCAGGCGCACGTGATCGCGGCCGGTCGCGAGGATCTCCAGCACTTCATCACGGCTGAATTTGATCAACCGCTCGCTGCTCTGGCAGTAAACGCCCACCTCGCAAAACAACTGCAGGCCGGCCTGGAACACGCGGTCAGCCAGGTCGTCATCCGCCGGCACCAGGTTGTTGGGATCGAACTTGATGCCGTAATCTTTGACGATCTGGCGAATGCGCTTGGTCAGCATCAAATCGAACTCGCTCTCCTTCATAAACGGCCCGCTTTGTGCTCGTCTGGTGATTTCAATTAGCCAATTGCTTCGCATAAGTTATCTCTCCTCTAATTAAATTTAGTCAAACATCTCGATCCCTGACTGACGGTTAAGTCATTCTTTCAATTGCGTTTAAGCCCGATTTGCTTTCCCGGGCCAATCCCTCAATGTGTGGGAAGCGCTCGCTGGCATGTGGGAAAGCCAGCGCAGCGACGAATTTCCGCTGGAACTCGCCCTCCAGCGGGGTGGTGACATGCTCTACCCAGACGGCCACCTCTGCCGCTTCTTTGCGTTTGGCTTTGTTCAGCAGAGCGATGCGCGCGCCGTCGCCGGCCGCATTGCCGACCGCCTGCACCTTTTCCAGGTCGCAATCCGGGATCATGCCAATGGTCATGGCGCGCTGGCGGTCGAGCAGGCTGCCAAACGCGCCAGCCAGGACGATGCGGTCCACCTGCTGCACCCCCAATTCACGCATCAGGAACTGCGCCCCGGTGTAAAGGGCTCCTTTAGCCAATTGCACGGCACGCACATCCGCCTGAGTGAGCAGAATTGACTCGCCGTTAACGGTTTGGGCGGGGGTGGCCAGCTCATAAGCCACCTGGCCATTGGCTGCGCGCTTCAGCCGCGGCGAGGCGTAATCCGGGTTCAAACGCCCGTTGGCCTGAATGATCCCGGCGCTGAATAGTTCTGCCACCGCCTCCAGGATGCCGGACCCGCAGATGCCGCGCGCGCGCACCTTTTCCGCCGGCTGTTGGTCGCTCCACAATTCACTGCCAATGACCTTGAAGCGCACCTCTCCGCTGGCGGCATCCACGCGCACGCGCTCAATCGCCCCGGTAGCGGCGCGCATTCCGTGCGTGATCTGAGCGCCCTCGAAAGCCGGGCCGGTCGGACTGGAGGTGCATAACAGGCGCTTGCGGCTGCCCAAAAGAATCTCACCGTTGGTGCCGACGTCCACGATCAGCATGATCTCGTCCTGGTGGTGCGGTTCCTCCGCCAGGATCACGCCGACATTGTCCGCGCCCACATAGCCCGCTTCCAGCGGCAGAATGTGCACGCGCGCCGCCGGGTTGAAAGCCAGCCCAAGGTCGGCCGCGCGCAGGTCCAATGAACCGCCAGCAGCCGGCACGAAGGGCAAATGACCCAGTGAGGAGGGATCGATTTTCAAAACCAGATGGTGCATGACGCTGTTGCCCACCAGCACGCAGTCGACGATATCCTCAGCCTGCGCGCCGCTCTCCAAGGCTGCCTGCGAACCCAGGTCGTTAATCGCCTGTACGACACACGCCTGCAGCTGCGCCAACCCGCCGGGGGTCTCCACGGCGTAAGAGATACGCGACATAATATCGTCACCGTATGTGACCTGCGGGTTCATCGCCGAGGTGGTGGAGAGCAGTTCACCGGTGCGCAGGTCGCACAGGTAGGCCGCCAGGGTGGTCGTGCCGATATCCACCGCCAGCCCGAGCGGGCGGTCATGCAGGCCCGGCTGAACGCGCAGGATGAGCGCTTCGTTCCAGACGGTCAGGGTGATTTCACCCCGCCCGGCCTTGAGCGCCTGCGGCAGTGCCTGCAGGGCCGTGTACTCAAAGGACAGGCCGCGCAACCCAAAACGCTCCTGCAGGGCAGCCAGAACGCGTTCCTCATCCGAGCGGTCGCCGATTTGCGCGGCTGGAAGGCGCACGAAATGCAGGCGCACAATCGGGTCGATGTCGATGCGGCGCTCGCCAGCCGCCTTGCGCACCACCTGTTTGTGCGCCTGGGCTGTGAGCGGCACGCTCACCAGCAGGTCGCCCAGCACGCGCGCAGCGCAGGCCAGGCGCACACCCTCAGGCAGGTGGCGGCGTTTTGCCACCGTTAGCTCGTGTTCACCAGGCGGCGAGACATGCAACCGCGAGGAGGATATATTATGCTTGGGGAAAGACCCCTCTTCGACAACCACCTGGCACTTGGCGCAGGTCTCCTGCCCGCCACAAATTGACTCGATGCCCACTCCCAGCTTGCGGGCGGCCTCCAGTAACGTGCTTCCCGCTTCGACCCTGCCGCTGCGCCCGGAAGGCTGGAAGACCACTTTGTACGTGCGCAGCCCGCTTAGAAAAGGGTCGGCCTGCGGTTGGGGTTCGTGTGAGGGAGTTTCGCGCATCAGTGGGATTTGTGGAACGAGGTGATGTCTGCTGCAGATGTACGGTGGAGAAGATATATACAAAAAACAAAGACGATCTTCCGTAACCAGGCGCGGAAGATCATTGAGGGAAAGTCTCAGCCTGCCCCCGTTAACAAGATACAGGACCTCGTTAGTTTTGCCTGCCCCCGCTTTTTCACTTGCAATCTTACGCCATTAAAAAAGCCTGACATTCGCTAAACCTGCCATTAATACTTTTTTGTTAAAGATGGGGATTAAGGATTATTATAGCCCATCCAGGTAGAATGGCAAAGATAACAGCATATATATCTCGTAAATAAAACGTCAATAATCCCTAAGCCGAGCTTTCGACAAGATTAGTGATTGGGGGTGAAAATATCATTCCAGGTGCCCGGCCCTTAAGCAGGCTGAAAGATCGGGGATGCAAGGATTGGTTTCACACCTGCCCCTTCGACAGGCTCAGGGATCAGACCGGATCTAAGCCTGCCTGGCTTCGCGCCTGCGCGCCGCCAGGGCTGGCGCAAGCATGATCAGCGCCAGCGGTGCAAAGGCGTACGCTCCATCAAAATACAATCCTTCAGCCCGCTGCGGCAGGCCGTAATAGACGGCGTAAGCCCAGGTGGAGTAACTGATTTCACTCGACAGCATGGCCGCGAACAGGCCGCCCAGCAGCAGCACAACCCTCCCGAAAGCACTACGGCTGCGGAAATAACCCCACACCCCCAGGCTTACTGCCAGAGTCGAAAAGGCGATAAATCCCAGCAGCAAGGGGTGATGGTTCGAATCATACAGCAGCTGGGCGAAGCCGTAAAAGATGGCCAGCCCAAGGGAGATCAGAGTCCACTCGTTTTTGATCCCGCGCCACATATTCTTGAGCGGCTGCAGCGAGCGGCGAATGATCAGGCTGATCAGGATAACCGCAGTCGGCAGGAACCAGACGGCCGCATTGATATCATGCCCGTAGTAGCGCGTGTTCACATTCGACCAGGTCAGCAGCAGTGCCCAGCCGAGGTAAGCGTATGCCCAACGGGGAAATCCCAGCAGAATGCCCGCCCCCAGACCAGCCAGCACCAGCCAGTAAATAATCCAGTTCGGATGCAGCAGGATCACCTGCCAGAAGGACGACTTAACCGACAGGAAAGCCAGGTAGGGCAGTTCGTCCACAAACCTGCTTAACCCAAAACCAAAAAATGGCAGCGCGCCCAGAACCGCCGCCAGGGGGGATAAAGGCCGGACCAACGGATTATCCGAGAGAGTGTTCATCCTAAACGACCCCTTTCGACCGCTAATATGCAGGCGCCACTGCTGGACAAGCGCACCGAGCTGGTCGGTGAGCAGCGCAAGGAAAAATTTTAACGACCCGCGCGTCCCGCCGCGGGTATAAATGTCCCTGCTGAGCGAACGGTAGACCTGCAGCATCTCCGCTCGAAAGCGGGCGCGGAAGGGCGCCGGATATAACCCCAGCAGCCAGTTATACACCCGCGCCGCGGCCCGCAGAGATCTGGTCGTCTTCAACCCAGGTCTCCAGATGGCAGCAGCCCGGACTGCCGGGCAGCCCGGACCAGCCCAAGCAGCCGCTGGGCTTCCTGGGCGGCAACGCGCTCGCCCAGCTCGGTCAGGCGGTAGTAGCGGCGGCGCTCATCGTCCTGGTCCGGCGCCGGGCGCTCATCCAGCTCAATGATCCAGCCATCCTCGAGCATGCGCTTGAGCAAGTTGTAAAGCGTACCTGGCAACAGGGTGACACTGCCATCCAGGTCTTCTTCCACGCTGCGCAAGATGGCATAGCCGTGTTTTTCGCCCCCCTTCAGCGCCAGCAGCACCGCCAGCGCCGCCGGCGAGAGCGGCGCGCGGGCCTGGGTGTCAAATGAACCGAGTTTAGTCATTTATATTTATCCTAAATATATTTATAACGAATATAATAATGAGTTGCTCAACCTTTGTCAACGACCAATTTAGTTGACGATGTCAGACAAACAATAGTATCATACAGGTGGTCGGGTTCTTTCAGCCGGAAGGACCGCCTTGAAACTCGATCTGGGAGAAAGATGTGATCGCCATCCTGACAGACAGCACCTGCGATATCCCTGCCAGCCTGCTGGAACAGTACAATATCACCGTCATACCGCACACCATCATCTGGGGCGAGGAGCAGTACCTCGACCGGGTGGAGATGCAGCCTGAGGAGTTCTACCGCCGCCTGAAGGTAGACCCGCGCCGCCCGACCTCCTCGCAGGCCGGAATTCCGGCTTTCAAGTCGGCCTACGAACAGGCTAAAAATCAGGGAGCAGACGAGCTGGTGGTTCTCACCGTCAGCAGCGCGATGAGCGGGGCTTACCAGATGGCGCTCAACGCCGCCAGCCAGGTGGACCTGCCTGTGCACGTGGTGGATTCCAAAGGACCCAGCATGAGCCTGGGCTGGCAGGTGCTGGCCGCCGCCCGCCAGCGCGATGCCGGCGGAGATGCGGCCAGCATCCTGGCGCGGGTGCAAGAGGTGCGCAGCCGCTTGGTGCAGCTGGTAGCGATGGAAACGCTCGAGTACCTGCAGAAGGGCGGGCGCATCGGCGAGGCGGTCAAATGGGTGGGCGGGTTATTACAGGTCAAACCGCTGGTCTCGATCAACCACACCAGCGGCGTGGTCCAGCCGGTCAGCCTGGCGCGCACCTACAAGGCAGTCATCGAGCAGATGTATAAAAAATTTTTCGCCCTGGTATCAGGCGGTAAAAATCTGCGCGTCGCCGTCCTGCACGGCAACGCTTTGGAAAAAGCGGAAGAGCTGGCGGAACGCATCCGCGCGGAGTTCCAGCCGCTCGAGCTGTTGGTCAACATGACCGGACCGGTACTGGGCATAAACACCGGACCGGGAGCGCTGGCATTGTGCGGTTACTGCGAAGCGGACCAGCCTGCCTGATCTCAGGCTGACACGGCGGTTTTCCCAGATCAAAGGACATCCCTCAGCGGTTAGCACTCCAATTCTCCAGCCGAAACTGAACCAGCTCAGGGAGGAATTATCTCTGTGGATAGCGGTTCCTTGCTTGGCATTAACCGTAAAAATTCCGGACCGCGAAAATCACAAAACTGACGATTCCAGGCAAAAATGTGCCGACGGTCAGGACGAATCCAGCCAGCTCTCCGCGGGTGGTTTCGACCTTAAGCAGCAGGACCGCGCTGGCCCGGAAGAACCTCATGCGCACCGCGCTGACGATGGAAACGATAAAGCTCACCAGGGCGATGAGGATCAGGAAGAGTCACTGCCGGCTGGTGAAGACCGTCTCCAGCAGCGTCGCCAGGATCAGGATCGAGCCGGTGCTGAGCGTGGTCAGGTGCGTGAAGACATCGTAGAAGAATTTATTGGCTTCTTCGTTGGCCTATCCCCTGACCGTGTACCGCAAGCGCTCCTCGGGCGAAACCATCGGGTTTTGTTCCATTTCGGACGCCTCTCTGCCCACACCTTGACTACATGAAAGCACCAACTACCGATGAATTTCTCCCCTAGGTTAACAACCTGCTGGTTCGCACTGTCCTAGTAGTATTTTTCGATCCCGCCGAAACCAAACATCTTGTTTTTTGCGCTCATGGCGATGAAGTAGTCAAGGCGCTTTTGGAATTCCGCCGGCCGATTGCGGGCAGCCTCGATGAAGGCGGTGCGGATACGAACGTAAGAGTCAGAAAATGTCTGGAAATTCTCCCAGGCTAACGGATCCGCTTGGATGGCTGCCAGGATATCTGCCGCGATCTCAAACGGCTGCGCGAGGACATCCCTGACCTTTTCGAGCACCTCCGGCATGACCTTTCCCTCTGCCGCCAGGCGGCGCAGGCGTTCGATGTTTGCCTGGGAATAACTGGACTTCGCCCGGCGCGGGCTGAAACGCTGGGCATGCCGCTGGCTGTCCAGCGGACGCATGACCGAGTCAATCCAGCCAAAACACAGCGCTTCCTCGACCGCGTCGTTATAGAGGATGCTGGGGGTCTGGGTGTGCTTTTTGTAAAAGACCAGCCAGATTTCATCGGCTGTGCGGTAATTATCCTGCAGCCAGGCGCGCCACTCCTCGCGGGTGGTAACGTACAGCAACTGGTCCTCGCGCAGTGCAGGTTTCGCGGCAGGTTTCTTCACCTTGAATTAGTGCGGGTCAGGGCGCGTTCGGTTCGGGCGCGCGGTTGCGGTTGCTGCGCACGAAATTTCGCGCTGCCTGGCGGTCGAAATCTTCGAAGCGCTGGATGCGGTCCCAGGAGGTCATCACCAGCGGCTCCCTCATCGTCGTCCAGGGAAAAGCCAGCACCTTGAAGTTGTCGAACTCTTCCATCACCTGGCGGATATTCGCTTTCAGGCTGCCGCAGGCCTGCTCATCCAGGACGGCGCAGTTGTACCAGAAGATGACATGCCCGTGCTCTAAATTATGGGCCAGGTAGCCTTCTGGATACTGGCCCAAGCCAGCCAGATCGACCTCTTCATAAAACCGCACCGGCAGCGTGCTGGCGTAATGCGCCCCACCAGTGGGCGGGTCGGTCACAAACGGGCCTGGCTGCGTGCCGTCCGGGACGTGGTTACGGGCTGTGGCGTGCAGCACGACGGTTTCGCCTGAGCCTGGGCGCACAGCCTGGAAAACCAGGAATGCCACAATCGCCACCACCAGCAGCCCGGCTCCACCCCACAACACCCTGCTGAGGACCTCCCGCCGGCGGGCCTGAGCGCGCGCAGCCTCTCTTCTTGTCATTTTTGATTTTCCTGCCATTCGATTACTCCAACGTTTTATCTTAATATTCCTTATTTTACCCTATTGATAATAATAATCAAAACAGGCGTCTTTTCCGCCGCTTGCCCCCAGAAACAACGGCGTGGGACTGCGTAATCGCGGATTAACTGAGCGCGCTCAGCGCAGCGGCAGGCGCATGAGAATACGCGGGCGGCCTGCGCTGCGTGCCGCGGTCGCCACGACCGGCTGGAACCCGGCCTGCAGGAACATGCGCACAAAGCCAACATAGCCAAAAGCCACATCCACCCGGTCCCCCTCGCTCTCAATCGGGTAGGCCTCCAATGCAGGTGCGCCTGCCTGGCGGGCGTAATCAATGGCGCCTTGCAACAGGGCGCGCGCCACCCCCTTGCGGCGGTAGCCCACCCTGACCTGAAAGCAGACAATCGACCACACCGCCAGATCATCGATTTTTGGGATGGTGCGCGAGCGCGACAGCCGCTCCAGGCGTTCGCGCGGCCAGAAACCCAGCCAGCCAGCGGGCCGATTGTCCACATAAGCCAGCATGCCGGGCGCCGGCCCCTCTTCGAGCTGCGCCCGCAGGCGCTGTTCATTCCTGCCGGGCGGGTTGTTCTTCAGGCTGTAGGCCGAAGAGGTCAGGCGCCAGTACTGACACCAGCAGCCGCGCGGGCGGTGGCCTTTGAACAATTCGCAGATATCCTGCCAGCGCTCGAGCGTGGCAGGGAAAACCTGGATGGCGGTCAAAATATCCTCCAGTTACGATTATAGTGGTATTTACGGGGGTAAGGCAAACTCGGCTGCGGGTGTCGTCAGACCAGCATTCTCAGGGCAGCGAGGCAGCGCAGCGGAATCCGATATCCTCGGATCCCAGGTTTGGTCTGAAATCAAACCGGTTGGTGGTGCGCAGGCCGAAGAAGGCAGTCACATTCCAGCTCCCTCCGCGCAGCACTTTACGGGTGGTAAGGATTGGTCCGGGCGGGTTGCAGCAGGGTGATTCGCTGTAATAGGTGCTGCTGTACCAGTCATTGACCCACTCCCAGACATTGCCGCTCATGTCCAGAACCCCGTAAGGGCTGGCCCCCGCCGGATAAGAGCCCACCGCGACAGTATCACCCACACAGGGTGGGTCAGCCCTGAAGTTCGCCTTACTGCAGTCAATGCTCTGGCTGCCCCAGGGGTAAATGCGCAGGTCGGTCCCGCGGGCGGCTTTCTCCCATTCCGCCTCGGTGGGCAGCCGTTTGCCTGCCCAGGCGCAGTAATTAGCGGCATCATACCAGGTAACGTGTATGACGGGGTAATTGGCGTAGAAGGGGTTATCGTAATAGGAGGCGCGCGTGGCAGAGGAGGTGCTGGCAGGCGCTGCACAGGCGCCAGCCGCCACGCACTGCGCATACTGGATATTGGTGACCTCGAATTTATCGATACGGTAGGAATCGGTCAACTCCACCGCGTGCAGGGGCAGTTCCGCAGAGGCGAAGTTATAGTTGCCGTTGAAATCGGGATGGCAGCCCATCTGAAACACCCCCGCCGGAATGGTGACCATTTCTCCCGGCGGGACCAGCGCCGCCTTCGAAATCAAGGGCAAATAGACCCGGTAATCATCGCCTTCAGCCGCCTGGTTTACGGCATGTGGAACACTCAGGACCGCCAGGAGCAGCAAAACAACCCCCAAAAGAAAACCTATTTTTCTCATCTGTAACCCCCGCCCCCATCCTCTAGATCAATCAAACAGCCGTATCCAATCAGTTATTCCCCGCCAGAAATATTGCGGCCGAAGAAACGGTTCCACAAAAGGACAAGGTATTAAATTCTTAACTTGCTAAACCCTGGTGACATAATTATACAATTTTCGCGTCGAGAAAGTCCCTACTTCGGATAAACCGGTGGCCCGCGGCGGATGCGCTCCACAGCGGCTGCTTCAGTCAACTCCCACATCCCTTCTATCCACCAGGTTACCCCGGCTTCAGCCAACGGCATCACCCGTTCTGCCAGGTCCACCAGCTCACTATCCTTTGAATCGGCGTTGAACACGATGTCGAAGGGTGAACCCTCAGGCCGGTTAGCCCCGACGTAGGCGGTGATGGCAGCGATATCCCCCGGCGTCACCTCGGAAAAAATACCCTTCTCGCTCTTCTTCTCGATGATCACGCCGTCGCCTTTCAGCGCCCGTCGCATCGACTTTTCCACCGGCCAGATGCCAACGCACCACAACGGGATGCGCGGCTGCTGCACCGGTTTGGGCGGGTAGTATTGCGGGTCCAGCTTGCTGAGCTCCAGGTGGTAGTGTTTGCCGTGGTAGTCGAACGGCTCGCGGCGGAAAAGAAGCGTGAGGATTTCGATGGTCTCATCCAGCATCTCAGCCCGCGCGCGGTTATCCGTGATTTCATCCGGGAAGGCCTGCCAGCCCATCCAGACTGCCCCGGTCGCCAGTCCCAGGGTCAGGCGCCCATCCGAGAGGCGCTCCAGCGCCAGTGCTTCGCTCGCCAGTTTCCACGGCCGCCGCAAGGGCACCGGGGTGACCATGGTGCCCAGCCGGATGCGGCTGGTGACCATGGCCGCGGCTGCCAGCCCGATTAACGGATCCTCGCACCAGATCGCGTCGCCCATGAATACACCATCCCAGCCAGCCTGTTCAGCCGCCAGAGCCAGTTCAGCGGCGCTGCGCGCGCCGACATAAGGTAAAGCCACACCGAAATTAATCATGCCTTCCTTCCTAAAGATCTTTGATCATGTGGATGTCTTCTGGTTCCAGCTCGTACAGGTCTGGGTACACCTCCAGCGTCGAGATAAACCCCTGCGACTGGTAGAAACCCACGGCAGATTGTGAAGGCGTGGCAGATACGTACAGGCGAGTGTGCCCGTCCGACTTCGCCCGCAGCACCAATTCTGCGGTTAATTTCGCGGCGATACCCTGCTGGCGGTGGCTTTTTCTCACGAACAACGTTGCCAGCTGCGCCATGCCCGCGCTAAGGTGCGGGCGGTAGAGGATGAATCCAACCCGCTTTTCCTGCTCGAATGCGCCCCAGTCGCGCACGGCGGGCAGTTTCAAATAGCCCAACCAGGTCTCATCCATCATTGAGTCCTCGCTCCACGGCGGGCGTTCCCATTGCTCAGGAACAGCCGCTAGCGTATCCCCCTGCCAGGAATAGACCAGTTGACCGTGCTCCGAGACATCCACCTCGACGGCACGACCGTGCAGGTCATCGATTGAAATTTCGCGATAAACGACGTCATTTGGCCGCATAAAAACCTCCGCAGGGAAATATGCTGGCTTTATTGTAATTTACTTCCTATGTCAGGAGGTTCACAGTCAGGATCATCGCGGGCGGGCGCTCAGGCTGCCCGGGCGCTTTAGCGGCATCCCTGCTGAACCATGCGCGCGACCCCATTTTTACATCAGTTTTGCCGGTCTGCGAGGATGTAACCGACCACATACACGCCAAAAGAGGTTACCAGAACCGCGGCCAGGAAAAACCAGAGGACATCGCCGCTCAACGAGGGCAGGCCGCCTTCGAAGGAGGTCCACATCAGGCCGATATAAACCAGCACCATCGCAACCCAAAACGCGCGGTAAGCCGCCTGGCTGCGGATCATAACGGTGCGCTCATCCATCTCCTCGATGGTCAGGCGGCGGGCAGCATCCTCATCCCTCAGCGCTGATCGGTAACGCACCACCATGCCCACCCCGATGCCGGCAAAAAGAATCCCCAGACCAGTAATCAGGCTGGGGCGAAAGGGCGGCGCTGCGGCGAACAATTCAAGCACAACGCCGGTAAATCCTACCACCGCTCCAGCCGCCACGAACAACCAGCCGTATTTGATGCGTGCCGCAATCCAACGTGTCCTCTTACCCATGGTTTCCCTCCTCGCCATTGTACAGGAAGATATCCTCGATGCTCAAGTTGAATAACCTGGCTAAACGGAACGCCAGGAGGATGGATGGGTTGTAACGCCCGTTTTCCAGGGAAATAATCGTCTGGCGCGACACTTCCACCCGGTCAGCCAGCTCCTGCTGCGACCAGCCCCTGCTTTTCCTCAGTTCTTCCAGCCGGTTCTTCATTCAACCTCCAATGTAAAGCATGTTTTACATATTATAGTAAAACTTGCCTTGCATGTCAAGCGTCCTTTACATATTTTGGGCATTTGATGGGATATTTCCTCTTGACATTAACGTTACGTCATAGTTTATACTGCCCTCACCTGACAAGGAGCTGCCATGTATACTGTCAACCAACTGGCCCGCCTGGCTGGCGTGAGCGCGCGCACGCTGCACCATTACGACCACATCGGCTTGCTCAAACCCGCGCAGGTGGGTGAAAACGGTTACCGCTATTACGACGACCAGGCTTTGCTGCGCCTGCAGCAGGTCCTCTTCTTTCGTGAGATGGGCCTGGATCTGAAAACCATCAAGGCCACCATCGACCGGCCGGACTTCGACCAGGTGCGCGCCCTGCAAACCCACCGCCAGGCGCTGCTGGCCAGGATCGAGCGCCTGCGGGCGCTCATCAAGACCATCGACGCCACCATCCTGCATCTATCTGGAGAAATCAAAATGAGTCAAGAATCCATCTTCCGGGGTTTCGACCGCGAAACCGAGAAGCGCTACTCCCAGGAAGCCCAGGACCTGTGGGGCGAGACCGCCCGCCAGTCCATCCGGCTGTGGAACAGCTATTCTGAGGAGAAAAAGACCGAGATCCTCAAGCAAGGCGGGGAGATCTATGCCGCGATTGTTGAGAAGATGCACCTCGGCCCCGCGCACGAAGAGGTGCAGGCCTTGTTGCTGCGCTGGCACGAGCACCTGCGCCACTTCTACGAGCCGACCATCGAGGTGCTGGCAGGGTTGGGGCAGATGTATCACGACCACCCCGACTTCAACGCCACCTTCACCCGGCTGCACCCCGATCTGCCGGCCTTTTTGCAGAAAGCCATCGCCGTCTATGTCGACAACCTGCGAACACAATAAACCTGGCGCGGAATGAGCACCCAGCGCACCGCCTGGCAAGAAAATAAACCGCCCTGGACAGAAAACGCTAAGGGCCGAACGGGCGGAAAGCCCTCCAGGAGATAGGCACGCACGCCTATCTCCGCCGCGGGCGCCAATGGTCAATTATTTCACCAGCGGGTGCTGTTCGAAGAAAGCCCACATTACCCGGCTGGCGTCGATATCCTGGCTGGTCGGTCCGGTAATCCGTTCCGGCAGCGGGTTGCCGCCCGGCCAGGAATGCCCGCCGCCAGCGATGCGGTAAAAGACCACATCCGCGCCCTCCCGGCAGTTGCTGTAGTGTAAACCGCTGACCTCACCCTGCGCCGGCAGGTCTATCGCCGGCAGACTGCAGCCATTTCTTATCGCCAGAGTTTCGACCCAATCAGGAATCACCGGAAAATCCACGTGGAAAGAGGCAGACGGGCCGCCCATGTAGGGCACAATGGGGTCTTCCGTCCCGTGGAACAGGATCGCTGGCACAGGCCGTTCAGGCTGGCAGGCGTCCCACGGAAGCATGTACGCGCCTGCCACCCCGCCAAAAGCGGCGATGCGGTCCGAGAGGTTGCAGGCCAGCGCAAAGGACATGCCTGCCCCGTTCGACAGACCGTTGACATAGATGCGCCGCGAATCGATATTGTATTCAGCCTGCAGGTGATCAATCAGGTCAGCAATGAACTGGATATCCGCCTGCATGCCGCCCTGGATGTCCTCGCGGCCCCAGGCGCGCCAGCGCAGCGGCAGCCCGCTCCCGGATGGATAAACCACGATGAAACCGTGCTCATCCGCTACCTGGTTCCATTTGCTGATGTGCTGCTGGTGCGCGGGCCACTCCACGTAGCCGTGCAGGCTGATCACCAGGGGCACCGCCTGGTCCGCCGGAATAGATTCAGGCACGTACAGCAGGTAGCTGCGCGCCTGGCTGCCCGTCTGCAGGCTGCCGCTCGCCTGGTTGATCTGCAGCCAGTAAACCCCCAGTAATACCAGGAAACTCACGACAGCTACCAGAATCAACCCCAACAGAAATAACAAGCTTCCTTTTATCCATTTATTCGAGATGACCATAACAACTCGTAGTAGAAAGGTAGATTTACCCCGCCTACAGTAAGTTTACCGCAGATCAGTCGCCGATTATTGTTCAAATAAAGGCAAAAAGGGGCTTGACTTTTTCTAATATTACTTTATAATAAAATAGTACTTTGATTTACAAAGTACTTTCTAATAAAACAAAGGAGTTTCATATGCAGCAGCCTGTCAGTCTTAAATCCATTGAACATAAAATATACCAATCTACATTTGCGGATGGTCTGTGGGATGTGTATCTCGGTTGTTTCATGCTTATCTTCGCACTCGCACCGGTTCTGAGCCGGTCACTGGGGGATTTCTGGAGCTCGGCAATTTTCCTGCCCTTCTGGGGTTTGGTTTACCTGGCCATCCGCGCAGCCCGCAGGCACCTGCTCGCCCCGCGCACTGGGATGGTTGAATTGAGCCAGTCCCGCAAGGAAAAACTTCGCCGCTTCAGCCGCGTGATGGTGGCGGTCAATGCGCTCTTCTTGGCCGCGGGCATTCTGGTCTACCTGGCATCCAGCACAGGCACACCGGGAATTAATCTGGGGGATTTTTCACCATTCACCCTGCTGCTGGCAATTTTGCTGCTGGGCGGCTTCAGCCTGGCGGCCCATTTACTGGAATTTTCCCGCCTTTACTTCTACGGCCTGCTGTGCTTTTGCGCAGCCCTTGCTGGGGAATGGCTGTACTCACGCGGGCAGGCCGTCCACCATGGTTTCCCCCTGGCTTTCGGGTTTGTCTCGGCGGTGATGATCCTGACCGGCTTGTATCTTTTCGTGCGCCTGCTGCGCGCCAACCCACCGGTCAAGGCGGAGGAAGTCTGAAATGCCCGGCGAACCCATCACACCTGAAATGAAATCTCTGGCTGAGATCGACCCGCTGATCCATTCCCCAGCGCGCCTGGCGATCCTGGCCCACCTTTATGTGGTGGAGAGCCTCGACTACGTCTTTCTCATGCGCCAAACCGGCATGACCTGGGGCAACCTGGCCACGCATCTGAATAAGCTAGAAGCAGCGGGTTACCTGGAAATCCAAAAAAAATTCATTGGCAAGAAACCAAACAGCCTTATCCGGCTGACCCCTGAGGGCCGCGCCGCCTTTCGCGCCTACAAAAAACAGCTCAAACAGGTACTAGACGATCTGCCGGATTAAGAAAGCCAATGCTCAGTTCCCCACTTTCACCCGCAGCGTGCCGCGCTCGCCAGTGCCGATGTACACGTGGCCCGGGTCAGCCGGGTTGAAATTGATTGACGCCGTCGAGACACTGCTGAGCTGCGAGTCCAGCATTACCCAGTTGCAAAACTCTATCCGGCAGGCGTACACTCCCGCCGGCGTGCCTGCCAGCAGCAGGCCAGGATTGGCCGGGTTCACGCCCAGCTTCGTCACGCTTAATTCCGCCAGCCCAACCCTCTGCCAGCCCGCGCCGTTGTAACGATATACGCCGCCGCTGGTACCGGCGTACACGCTTACCGGGTCGCTGGCCGTGGTGGCCAGCGCGTACACCTCTGTACCGCTATTGGGCAGCTGCAGGCAGGACCAGTTTACGCCGCGGTTGGCGGAATGCCATACGTAGCCGGCATCGTTTGTGGCCGCATACAGGCGGCTGGCGTCCGCGGTATGGACGGCAAGCGCCCGGACTGCCTTGCCCTGCAGCCCGGCCGGTCCCCAGGTCAGGCCGCTATCAAAACTGGCGTAAACCCCGCCTCCGCTGCTGCCCAGGTAAGCCACCGCGGCATCCGAAGGGGCGAAGGTCAGCGCCAACAGAGGCGTTCCCGGCAGGCTATGGATGCTGGCAGCCTGGCGGAAAACTTCCTCACCCGGGTCCAGGATGTCATCCTGTACGCCTGAGGTTTCCAGGCCGTACAGAGCGGGCACCTCGGCTAATGGAGCAATGGAGTCCATCTGCAGTGCATTCACCCGGCTCCAGCCACCGCCATCCAGGTTGATCTTGCGTAGCCCGGCGGTGCTGGTCAGCGCGAATAAGGTGCGCGGGTTGCTGGGGTGCTGTACCAGCGCGTTCACCTGTTCATCCAGCAGCCCGGCATTGAATTCCGCCCAGGTCTGGCCGCCATCGAGGCTGCGGAATACCCCGCCGCCGGAAGTCGTGCTGGCGATGATCTCATTCGCCCCCGCAAACACCATGCCTGTGACGCGCGAATTGTTGAGGCCCTGCACGCTGCGCGCCCAACTGCCCCCTCCGTCCATGCTGCGCCACAAGCCGTCGTTGTAGCTGCCCGCCAGCACCGTCTCTCCCGGCAGAGCCGCCACTGAATAGAAGATCTTATTGGGCAGCACCGTCCAGTAGCTCACTCCGCCGTTAGCGGATTTCAGGATGCTGCCAGGAATTAGGGCGCCAAATTCGTCGTAGTTGTGGCTGTGATCGGCCAGGTAGACAATACTCCCGTTTTGCGGGTGCACCGATATCCCATTGGGATAAACATGCGCCTGGTAGAGCGCGTTCGCCAGCCACCAGTTCTGCCCGCTGTTGGTCGAATACGACACCAGCCCGCTATGCCAGGCGCTGTAATGCGCCCGCGCGCCGCCCGGGTCAAAGGCCACTGCCCGGCCTTTCATCCAGCGGTCAAGATCGTAATTTCCTTCCGCCGGCGGGGTGGTTGGATTCCAGGAGCCTTTCTGCCCGTTTTGAGTCGAGAGCCAGGGTCCCTTTTCATGCACCGCAGCCAGGAATCTGCCTGGCGTGCTGGCATCCGCTGCCAGCGAATAGACCCAGCCGTCGGAAAATTCCAGCACGTTCTCCCAACTCGCGCCGCCGTTTAATGAGCGGTAAAGGATCCCTGTGTAAAAGGTCCCATCGATGCGCGTGCCGGCGAACACCACCCCCGGGCTGGAAGGCGACACCGCCAGCGTGTAGACCACCGCATTGGCTGCGATGCCGTTGTTGACCGCTGCCCAGGTTTCCCCGCCGTCGACCGATTTATACACCCCGCTGCCGTGCGAGCCGGCGTACACCGCCCCGCCGAGAGCGTCGATGGCCAGGGAATCGATCCACAGGTTGCTGAGTCCATTATTAACCGCCCGCCAGGTCGACCCGCGGTCGCTGCTCTTGAATACCCCGCCGAGCAGGGTACCGGCATACACCACATCGGGCTGGCCGGGATGGGCAGCCAGGCTGATAATGCTGCCGCCCCCGGGACCCATCCAGCGCGAAGGCTCGGGTACGGCTACAATTGGCAGGTATATTGTGTGGCCATTCCCAGTCTCCTGCGCATGGACAACCGGCATGGAGCCGACAGACAGCAGCACGAAAAGGATGAGAAGGCGTACAAAGACCAGACGGGATGAGGTTGGCACTGTAAAGGTCGTTTTTTGTGGGATTCAAGCGCAGATCATCAGCATTATATACGAATGCGCCCGCTTGTGGTGAATTTCAATCATGGCTGATATCCCGCCAGATTCCCCGCATTCCAGCCGGCCTATGCTGGGATCAAGTAGAATAATATCTGGAGAAACCTATGAGCGACAATCAAGCACACCCCTCTGTGGAAATCCTGAAACTGGCCGCCCTGCAGGATAAACCGGAGCCCTTCAGCCCGGGCGAACCCCGCTTCTGGACCGACCCGCACATCGCCCGCCAGATGCTGGCGGCTCACCTTGACCCGCAAACGGATGCTGCCAGCCGCAGGCCTGAAACCATCCAGCAGATCGTCACTTGGATCAGCCAGACCCTCGGCCTGAAAGCAGGCGACCACCTGCTCGACCTCGGCTGCGGGCCTGGGCTGTACGCCAGCGCCTTCGCCATGCAGGGGCTTAAAGTCACCGGCATCGATTTCTCTTCTAATTCCATTCATTACGCCCTGGAAATGGCCCACCAGCTTGGGCTGCAGATAGAGTACCGCTGCCAGGATTATCTGCAGTTGCAAGACGAAGACCGCTACCAGGCGGCATTGCTGATTTACGGCGACTTTTGCCCGCTGTCTCCGCAGCAGCGCGCGCGCCTGCTGGCCAACGTACAGCGCGCGCTCAAGCCGGGCGGGTGGTTCGTCCTGGACGTAACCACCCCGCACCTGCGCCAGCGCCTGGGCTTGAAGAACGGCTGGTACGCCGCCCAGAGCGGTTTCTGGAAACCCGGCCCGCACCTCGTTTTGGAGGAAGGCTTCGCCTACGATAACGACCTTTACCTCGACCAATACATTGTGATCGAGGAGAACGGCAAAATCAGCGTTTACCGCAACTGGTTCCAGGATTACACACCCGATACCATCCGCGCGGAACTGGAAGCAAACGGCTTTACGGTCGAAAGCCTGTGGGGCGATCTGACCGGGGCGCCGTATCAACCGGACTCGGACTGGATCGGCGTGTTGGCGCGCCGCAAGGCCTGAGGCCGTGGGGCACACCAGTCAGCATCCGATTCCAGGCGGATGTCAGGCGTCAGGCAACCTCACGCTGCATCATCACCGTACTGACAGCGAACAACAGGCCGGCGAAACCAAGCAGCACCAGCAGGTAGGGCCAAATCGCCGCCAGGCCTAAGCCTTTCAGCATAACATCCCGCAGCGCCTGGTTGGCGTAGTAGATCGGCATGAAATACGCCACCGGTTGCAAAATCGCGGGCATGTCCTTAACCTCCCAGATGGTGCCGCCCAAAAGAAACTGTGGGATGATCACGATCGGGATGAACTGGATCACCTGGAACTCGGTGCGCGCAAAGGCTGATGCCAGAATACCCATGTTAACCCCCACCACAGCCAGCAGGGTGATCACCAGCAGCAGCAGGCTCAGGCTGCCCAGGTAATGGATTTTTAGCACAAGCACGGTATACAGCACGATCACTGTGACCTGCACCAATGCGAAAAGCCCCAGCCCGATCATGTAGCCGAGCACCACCTCGACGCGGGTGGCAGGTGTTGCCGCCAGGCGTTCCATCGTCCCCTGCGAACGTTCCCGCAGAAAAGCCACGCAGGCCAGCAGGAAGACGAAAAACATCGCCAGGAAAGCAATGTAAACCGGGGCGATGAAATCCATGGTGTCGAATTCCTCACCCCCAAAGAGATAGCTGATTAGCAGGCTGACCGGTAAGACCGAACCTTCCTCGCCCTCCAGTGCAGAACTTTGCATTCCAGCGGCAGTGGTCAGGGTAGCCATGGTGCGCATGGCGGCCTGCATGACCTGCGCGCTGATTGCCCTGCTGCGGGTCGGGTTTGATCCTTCCAGGCGCAGGTCTATCTGCCCGTGCTGCTGAGAAACAAAATTCTTGCTGAAATCCGCCGGGATGGTGATCACGCCCTGAACTGTTCCATCCCGCAGGCGCTCATCGATCTCGTCCGCCTGCATTTCCAGCACTTCGAAAGCATCACCGGCGCGCAATTCAGCCAGCATGCGTTCGCCCAGGCTGAGTGCACCCCGGCCCGGAACCTGAATGCCCTCATCCAGGTCCAGCACCCCCAGGGTGATCGGCGCGGCTTCGGCGCGGAACAGCAGCGCTCCCAGGGTTAATATTAGAATCGGGGCGACGAACAACAACGCTACCGTGCGGTGGTCGCGCAGGATCTGCCGCATGACCCGCTGGGCCAGGGTAAAAACGCGCCCGCTGTTCATTGCAGCCCTCCCTGGGACTTTGCAGCTATGAAGTGTAAGAAAGCATCCTCAAGTGTTTCAGCCCCTGCCTGTCTGCGCAGGTCGGCCGCGCTTCCTTCGGCCAGCAGTTTCCCTTGACGGATGAACCCCAACCGGTCGCAGCGCTCGGCTTCATCCATGACATGGCTCGAAACGATCAACGTCACCCCCTGGTCAGCCAGGCCGCGAAAGTATTTCCAGAAGGTGACCCGCAGTTGCGGATCGACGCCCACCGTCGGCTCGTCCAGGAGCATCACCTGCGGGCGGTGCGCCAGGGTGCAGGCTAAAGAGGTGCGCTGGCGCATGCCACCCGAGAGGGTGCGCACCAGGCTGCGTGCGCGGTCGCTCAGGTCGACCAGCGCAATCACCTCCTGCACCCACTGCGGGTCGTAACGCCCAAACATGCGGGCGAAGAAGGTCACGTTCTCGACAACGCTCAATTCTTCATACAGCGCGCTGGCCTGGGTCATGTAGCCCACCTTACTGAGGACCACCTTGTTGGGCATGCGCGTCCCCATCAGCTCTACGCTGCCCTCATTCGGGCGCAGCAGGCCGACCATCAGGCGGATCAAAGTCGTTTTCCCCGAGCCGTTAGGCCCCAGCAGGCCGTAGATCTCGCCGCGTTTTACCGCCAGGTCCACGCCGTCCACGGCGCGGATGGTTCCGAAGCGCTTGCGCAGCATGTGGGTTTGCAATACGATGTCAGCAGTCATACCCATCTCCTAAGCTGAAAAGGAAAAGATGTTCGCAGATTTTTTTTCTCTCGGGCTCTCGCGGCTGGTCGGCCGGCAGGCAATGATTGTGAATATACTCTCATCTATTGCTGGTTACAAGGTGGATTTAACAGCATTGACCTGCAGCACTGGTCCTCACGGAAGAACCTTTAAGAACCTCTCTTCACCTGCGTGCCCGCATCACCACACGCCAGGAATCAGGCGGCAGCGCACGCGCTGCGCGTAATCGGAGTAACCAGATAACTCTTGCTGCAAGGCGCGGTCCTCCAGGCTGGTGCGCACAATCAGCGCCGCTGCGATCAACACCGCCGGGATGAAAGCCCAGCTCGAATCCAGCCACACCGGCGTGGCCAGGTAGGTCAGCAGCGCGCCGGCGTATCCTGGGTGACGCATCCAGCGGTACGGCCAGCTCGAGACCACACGGTGACCGCGCTCAGTTTGAATGCGCACCGTGCCCGAGAAATAGCGGTTCTCTACCAGGGCATAAGTCCCCAGGGCATACCCTCCCAGGATGAGCAGTAAAGCCGAGAGTTTGACTCCCCAGGGAAAAGGACCTGACCAGCCAAAGAGGGCATCCAGCCCGGCAGCCAGCGGGATCAACCCGCTGCCCAGCCCCACCAGCGGGGAGAGCAGCTTATCCCATTTCTTGGTGTCCTCCTGCGTCAGGAAACGCGCCCGTTCGGAAATCAGGTCTGGCTGCTTGCGCGCCACCAATAAGCGGCTGATGACAAAGCCCAGTATTAATACTGCGGCATACACCCAGGCTTCCCACCACCCCCAACGGCCGCTGATCAACAGCGGCAGCAGCGGTACGACCAGCACAACTACAAGCATCAGCAGAACCCGACCGGCAGAAAAAATCCCAGGCTGTGAATTCATCTTTACACCTCGCTCACACTGGTGAGAAATATTACCCACCCATTTATTATGCCTCAGAATTAACGCGAGTCGTATAATGAAACCAGCTTGAGTCCCCGTTTTTCACAACAGTCGCCACGTCGGTGTCCCCCTTCCAGATTTACCTCAATAGCTACCTGCATCCGCGCCGCGCGATGGATGCCCTCGCCAGGCTCGAAAGCCCGCGCATTGGCGCGGTTTACGTCCTGGCTCGCGCCCTGCTGCTTTCATTTTTTTTCTACCTGCCCTTCCACCTGCTTGCCTTCCAGCCAATCACACCTCCTTACCTGGCTGTTTTCAACACGCCGCGGTATTTTTTATTCGCTGCGGGATATTGGCCGCTCTTCGGACTGGTTTCCTGGGCATATTTAAGCGCTATTGTCTATATCCTCCTGCGCCTTTTCAATTACAGAGCCAATTTCGATCAGATTTTAAACCTGAACGGCTTGCTCAACCTGACCATCGGGGTGGTGCTGCTCTTGTTTGACTGGTTGATGGTCGCAGTTGATATGCACACGAATGCCGTGTTTATAGGGATCGCCCATGTACTCATCGCCGACCCGTGGTCGATCAGCCTGACGAGTATTTTCTATAAGAAATATTTCGCAGTTCCCATCTGGCTGTCAGTGCTGCTGGGTATCCTGGTGCGCATCCTCTACCTGCCGCTGGCATTCGTTTTTGTGCGTACTTGAGCGGGTTGTTCCGCGCCAGTTTCTGGCCCGGGAGGTACGGTATCAGCCAACCACGGCCGCCTGCCCGGGAATCACTTTCGCTCAGCGGAGTAAAATCCAAAGCGATCCCATTTTAGGCGCCTGCAGCCAGCAGAAATTTCGTTATTCGCCCGTTGAGTCCGCTGACCTACCCGTGCGGAACCACAGCGCAATCAACACAAAGGCGGCCGTCAGGCCAGGCCCCCAGGCCAGGATGCCCAGGAGGTTAAGCGCGGCCGAGTCGATCACCTGCCCAAAGGTTGACAGGATACCGAGGACCCCGGTCGCGATGAGCACCCAAAATATCACCCGCTCACGTGCGCCGTGTTGGAAAAGAGGCGTCAACAGCAGACAGCCCAACCCCAGGAAAAAACCCCAGGCAAGCACCTCGATGGCCGCCATGATCGACGGCCAGCCGTATGGCAGGAACCATTCCAATCCCTCCGTGCGGCCCATGAGGGTACTCTGGCGCACAACAGTCAGTGAAACATAGCGGTTAATACTGGTCAGGGTGGCGAAAATGATAATGAATGCCAACGAGGACAGGCTGAAGATTTTCCGGTCAGGCCGTGCAGAATGGTGCAGCAAAACCCAGAAAAAAACCATCACCGGCGCCGAAAAGATCGACACTGCGCTGATGATGGTCTGGTAAGGCTCGATCGGCGGGAAGCCGGTGCCAGAAATGAATATTCCCGCCAGAGCAGCCATGTAGGCAGCCCCCAAAACCACGCCGAGCATCCCGCTCCAAAAACCCAGCCGCTGCACACTGGTTGTCATATTTTCCCTCCTCAAGGTTTGGAATATTGAGAACAGCCTTATCCTAGCCTGATGAAATGCTCAATCTGACACACTTTATTAAAACCCAAACGACGGTAAAGATTGTAGCCCATTTCGGATGACTGCAGGATGGCAGCCCGGTAGCCCATCTGCCTGGCGTCCATTAAAGGGATACGGGTCAGATGGCTGCCCAAACCCTTTCCGCGTGCCTGCGGCAGGGTGGCCACATTGTAGATGCCAGCCACGCCGGCACTTAATAACAGGCTGGATGCGCCCAGCGGCTGGCCGTCCAGAAAACCCAGGTAATGCCGGGCAGGAAAGTCCAGGCCTGCCCCGGCCAGCAAACAAAAATACGGCTCAGCGGCTTCTTTCGGCAATTCGTAGCCTTCAATGAAGATTTTTGCCCATAAGCGCAGCATTTTCAGGTTATTAACCGGACGAATTTGAATTTGAGCAGGGGTTTCTGATACTCCCAGCTGCTCCAAATCCAGCGCCATTCCTGGCGGGCCGTTTTCCAGCTCGAACCCGAATTGGAGCAGTAGGTCAGCCCAACCGCAATCCAAATAAGCCGGATGCAGCCACCAGGTGAACTCCCTGGCCTGGAAGTGGGCGATGATTTCTTCCACCACTTGGGCCGCATTTTCGTCCGGCGCGCGGTCGCACAGCACGCCGGAAAACCAGCGGTGAGGTACGTCGGTCTCCCAGCGCAGCAGCCCGCCAACCTGCGCGGATTTCGCCGCCGCTGATCGGCTGGCGAGGTTGAAGAAATCGAACAGGTTGGCGCGGTTGGCATGACACAATGCGGCGGCAGATAAATCCGTCAGGATCTCGTTCATTCTTCACTCCTGGTCGTACCGTTAAGTGGTTCCAAAAATAATTGGCTAAGTTTTTCTTTGACCCGATCGGCTCCGCACCCACCAGCCCCGCGGCGGGCTATCGCAGATCCAATTCCAGCGCCTGGCGGATGTAATCGCGCAGTGCTTCGATATTCATTTCAGCAACGGTTTTAATCTTTACATGCCGGGAGACCTTGCCAACCCCCTTCAGCAGCCCGAAGCGGTCCTCGATTTCAGACCCGCGCGAGAAGGCAAAGGTGATATCTTTCTTGGTCGGGCTGATAACCGCGATAATGCGCTTTACGCGGTAAGCCGGTATCCCGTAGCTGATGATTTCCTGCGCCTGCGGCGCGCACTCTTTCATTAAATTCCGGATCGATGCCACCACCGGATGGAACTGCGGCAGCACGCGCATTTGCACGAACTCATCAACGCTCATTTCTCCCATCGCTTACACCTCACTCTCGTAGGCTATCCTCAACGCGCCGATATCCAGCTTGACCATCTGCAGCAGCGCCTGGGTTACCCGCTGCACTTTTTCGGCATCGGAAGCCTGCAACATGCTGCCCACATCGGCGGGGACAATCTGCCAGGAGATTCCGAACCTGTCCTTCAGCCAGCCGCACTGCTCTTCCTGAGCGCCCGCGGGTAGAAACCCCTCTTGTCTGTAGCGCGTCACGCCGGCAATATTGGAGTCCTTGAGGATCGAAAGGTCGGGCTGAACAGCATCCCTGGCCTGGGTATCGAACCTCGGGCAGGGAAATTTTCTTTGCATGCGCCTCGCTCCTGTGTATCATACAAATCAATTGACCAGGGATCTATTGCAGACCTGAGTAGAGAATACCATAATTTGACTGAATTTGTCTTATATTGGCTTCTCTGATCAGAAAGCATCTGCGCAGGCGAAAATGATCATTTTTCATAGGGAGATTCAGGATGCGAAATACCCCGCTTTGGAAAATTCCATCCTTGCAGGGGGCGAGGCAGTCTTTCCAATATAGACGCAACAGTTCGATGTGTTTCCTTTATTGCGACTTTGACCCTGTCAGGGTGTGCTTGAGTTCTTGCAGGGCGGTTGGTGGTCCAGCCAGCATCCGTGCCTGGATCTGCAACGCGCAGTCCTGCGGAGACAGAAGAGATGTATCCACCACCAGATCATAGATCCCCAGCCCGTGTACACGCTCGAACTGCGCGCGTGCCTGCCCGAGTGTGCGGTTGCGCCGTGCCCGTTCTCTTTTTTCCAGCACCTCCAACGGGCAGAAAACCGCCACCAGGTAGGTGGGCAGGGAACTGAAACGGATAACGACATCCCGCCACCAACTGTCCTCGACCAGGACATGGTCGACCAGCACATTCAAGCCCGCCCGCCCAAGGGTTTCGACCGCCCGGTGCATACCGAACACCAGTTGGTTTCCCACCTCGCCAGCCTGCACAGCCAGCCCTAACACGTCATCCCACAACGGGCGCTCGAGATAACGCTCTGGCAGCATCCAGATAAATTTGTCGATGCCCGCTTCCAGGAAAGGCTTTTCCATCAGCTCCTGCAGTGCCTTGAGAATGCTGGTCTTTCCTGAACTGGAGGTACCGTTCAGGATGATGATTGAACCGTTCGACTGGTGTTCCAGGCTGGTCCCGCCGGTCAAACCATCGAACACGACACCCATCTCCTCCTGCGAGGCAAACGCCTGCGCCAACGCTGGATTGCTGCGCGCCAGCAATCCAACCACAACCCTGCACGGTGGTGGGTAGGAGAATCGCAACGATCCATATCAGGCTAGCCCCCTCAACACCCGCAATGCCCGCAGGGTCACCCATTTACTCGGCTTTCCCTTCTTTTCGATGTCCGCCCACATCTTCCCGTTGAGGGAATTCTCCATCTTCCAGCGCCCCTGGGCATCCTGCTTATCCAGGATGAATTTGAGCGCATTTTCCAGGCGAGGGTCGCTGCCGCAGCCGGCATCCACCAGCACCGCGATGATCTCGAGCACGTCACTCCAGTAGCTCAGCGGGAAACCCAGCTTGAACCAGGTTGAGCTGACCCGTTCGCTGTAGGGATAATCCGCCTTAGCCGGGTCACGGCTGAGCAGGAGATCGACACCAGCCTGCACCGCGCGCTGCCAGGCAGGCGTGCGCATCTCGGGCGGCACGGCGTTCAGCCCTTTCAGCGCCTTGACTGCCCCCCAGCCGCAGGGCTGATTCTGGTTGACGCCGCACACATAACCTGGGCCAGGCGTATAGACGTAGTAGCGAATATCGCCCTCGCCGTTGATGGCCTGGATGTGCCAATTCAGCGCGGCCTGCAGGCGCGCATCTGCAGCCAAGCCAAGCGCGAACAAAGCATTAATCAGGTTGCCGCTCAGGCAGTGGATGGCGCCCGAGGCGGTTGCCGGGCGGTTGGCTGAAAATGCCCCGTTCGCGCCCACCTGGTTCGCCAGCAGGTACTCGCAGCCGCGCCGCACGCGCTCGTCCGCCGGGTCCGCACCCAGCTCGGCCAGCAGGATGATCTGCCAGACGGTCGCCTGGTACTTGGGCGAATAGCCCGACCCTGACCTGACCCACCAGCCCTCCGCATCCTGGGCCGCCAGGATTTTTGGCACCGGCCCGCCAGTCATGACCTGCTGACGGGCACGGCGCACCTGCGGGTCATCTTCGGGCAGCCCCAGCAGGTCGCGCAGGGCGAAGTAGCGCACGCCCGGGTTGTCATTGTCTTCCTCCAGCAGCCAGGGCAGCGGGTCTCCGCGCAGTAAGTCAGACTTTATCATGTTAGCACCTCCACACACCTTGACTTCCACCAGCCATCCAGCGGATAATCGCCTGAGGGCGCATACCTGGCGGTCATTCTTCGAAAACCGCCACCGCCCGCACCGGTGAGCCAGTCCCGCCGCGGATTTTTAACGGCAGCGCGATAAACTTGAAGCGCCCGCGCCCGACCAGCAGGTGCAGGTTGACCATATTCTCGTAGTGGGTGAAACCCAGCTCCCCGCAGATGCGGTGCACCTCTTTGTTCGAGACATGCGCCAGGCCGGGTGAAGCCATCTCCACACCAAAGGCAGCGATGCCCTGCCCGCCCAGCCAGCGCGCCGCTTCTGCGTTCAACCCAGGGCCACGATGCCAGTCGGCGCTTCCGTGTGCGCGGCGGTAATGATCCGTGTAAATAAGGACGGTGTCGCCCTGTTTAATTTCCAACCCGGCCTTTTCCGCTGCCCGCTGCAAATCCCGCGGCTCGATCAGCGCCTGCAGGCCTTTGTGCGACAGGTCCAGGCAGATGCCCTGGGTGTAAAACATGCGCAGCGGCATATGGTCGATCGACTGACCGCTGTACACGCGCCCCATATGGCTGAGGGCGTCCACATGCGTGCCGCTGTGCTCGCTCATGTTCAACCTCAGCACCGACGGCGTTTCAACCGGCGCATCCAGGATGCCGTCCCACTGTTCGTGCGTGGCGTGCACGTCGATCTCCACCTGCGGCAGGCTGAGGTGAACCGGCATGCCGGCGTAGATCTCCTGGCTCAGATCGATGATTTCGACCATGGCTGTGTCCTTTCTGGCTCAAGCCCGCGAGGAAAGCAAATCTATCCATATGATACCCATGAATCGGGATCTACTCACACCTTCTGCCCACCACATCCCAACACCCTGCCAAAACGGGTCTGTCTTACCAGGGGCAGATTTCATGCCTCCCCCTATTCCGCGGCGTCCCAGGCCGCCTGCAGCCATGCGGTCACCTGGGCGTCAATGTCCTGGCGCCGGGTCAGCTCCAGGTGGTGCAGGAAGCGCCCAGGTGCCGCTTCCACAATTTCCTTCCAGCGCGTTGATGGGTCAGGCCGTGGGAGTTTCAGCGACAGCACCAGCGGTTAAACAAAAACACAAAGTCCAGTGGTTAATAGCAGCCCAGCGTCTCCTGTTCGAACCTCTCCAGCAGCGCGTCCATGGCAGGCACACGTTCCGCTGCCAGGGCGCGTGATGCTTCCAAAGAGAGGATGCTCAAGGATCGCTCCTGGCGCCGGCGGGCCTCGCTGAAACCCGTGCGCAGGTCGCGCGGGTTGATGGCAAAATTGCGCAGCACGCCCACCACGCCCAGAAAATCCAGCGCGTCGGCATCCCGCAGCAAGATCGACTCAATGCTGCGTCCCTGGCTGCCGGCCTGGTGGTGCAGCTCGATGCACTCGAGAATCAAGGCCTGCTGCTCAGAAGGACAGCCGCGCTCCCTGAGGAACTGCTCTGCGACCTGGCGCGAGCGCAGGGCGTGATCGACATCCTTCTGCGCCCAGGGAGCGTAAGCGCCCCAATCGTGCAGGTGAGCGGCGATCCACAGCGCCTCGCGGTCATAATCCAGCCCCTGCCCGATCTGCTCGATCAACTGCAGCAGCCGGCGGGTGTGCTGCAGGCCCCAGTTGCGCCCGTACTCTTCGGTCAGGCGGACGATTTCGGATTTATCAACGCTCATGACTTCCTCCAGGAAATTTCATATTTCTGCATTCGGACAGTTAACCGTTTCGTTTTGCCAGCCACGCCAGCACCGCCTTGCGCAGGCTGCCTTCGCCGTCGGTCACATTGGATAGGATGTTGACGCAGATCTCCTCCGCGACCAAATATCGCGAGTCGAAGCCCACGCCGGCATCCCCTCCCACCAGGTAATACTGGCTGTCGTCCAGGCGTTTGTAGATACCCAACCCATACCCGCGCTCCGCGTTGAACGCGTGCTGGGTGCGCAGGAACTCGGCCGTCAGCTCGGGCGCGAGAATCTTAAAAGAGAACAGCCGTTCCCAGAAGGAGCGCAGGTCATGCGTGCAGGTGAACAGCCCGCCGTCTCCACCGCCGCGCAGCGGCAGGTTGTAGATATTGCTGGTATGGCCGTCCGCGAGGTAGCCGCTGGCGGTGTTCTCCGGCAGGTCGTTGAGGGCAAAGAAACCGGAGCGCAGCATGCCGGCTGGATGCAGCACCTGCTCAGCGATAAAGTCGCGGTACAACTGCCCGCTCAGTTTTTCGATCAGAATTCCCAGGAAGACATACCCGCCGTTGGAATACGAGAAACGTTCGCCCGGGTTGAACTTCATCGGCCTGTTCTCAAAGAGAGGCAGGTAATCCGCGGGCGTTTCCAGATGGTACCAGGGCAGTTCGACGTAGAAGTGGTCGAAATCCTCGATGACCTCTTCATCATAGTAATCGTAGATGCCGGATGTGTGCGTCAGCAGTTGGCGGATGGTCGCCTGCGGGTGGATGAACCCGCGGTAAGCAGGGTCGATATCCGCCATGCGCGTTTCCAGCGAGATGCGTCCCTGCTCGATCAGCCGCCCGATGCCCAGGGCGGTGAAGACCTTGCTGCCCGAGGCGATGCCGAACAGGGTGGTGGTCAGGTTGGGCAGCTTATTCTTGACTTCGCGGTATCCAAAGGCGCGGTTGTAACGCTCCACTTCACCCTCAAAAACCGAAACCACCCCCGAAAATCCGGTTTCCCGGGCGGTTTTATCGAGCAGGCCGATCAGATCCTCAATTTCATTGCGCATATTTTTATCCAGATCACATCTCTTTCAATAAAACCGCTGCGGCGGCGCTGGTCGAATGGTCCACCTGGACCAGGCAGGGATATTAAGGGGGCGATTACTCGCCGCGAGATTTTTCCGCCCGCTGTTTCCCCTCTAAACTGATGGTCATCTTTTTGTCCCGCACCATCGATTTGATGTAAGCCACCCGCCGGAAGCGCAGCGCCGACCAGTCCTCATCGATTGCCACCTGGCGCACAGGCTCGAACCCCAGCTCGCCCAGCACAGTCCAGCCCGAATCGCGGTTGAACTCGCATTTATATTTCTTCGAACTGCCCTTTGGGTAGGCGAACCAGACGACCGCGTCCCCCTCCGCTTTTTCGCCGACAGCCCGTGACAGGCGGTCGAGCTCCGCCTGGGTGATCACAAATGTCAGCGAGAAGTCAATCTTAGTGACCGCTTCAACCTCTCGATGGATGGTGACGTTTTCCAGGGCAGTTAGTTCAGTTTCGAAAGAAGCAGGCGCATTCAGCACCAGGATTTCTGGCTGATCCTTCAAGTTCAGTTTCTTAAAAACAGCCGGCACCGTGATTCTCCTGATTTTTCATGGGATATTTTTCCCAAACCGCCTCAATTATGCCATAATACAAGTATTCCCCAAGTAATAAAATATGGAGCGATTTATGGCACCCATCATGCGCCGCTACCAAACCCCTGTTGATTATGACCGCATCAGCGCGTTCCTCATCCGCCACCACCAGCCAGGCAACCTGGACGGCAACTGGCTGGAGCCCGAATGGGAATACATGCACTACCACCCGCAGATGAATTTTGACATCCTGGACCGGATCGCTATTTTGGAGCAGGGCGGCGAGATCGTGGCGGTCGTCCATTACGAGTGGCGCCTGGGCGAAGCCTTTTTCCAGTTTCACCCCGATTACCGCCACCTGTTTGGCGAGATGCTGGAATACGCCGAGGCTAACCTGGCGGGTATCTCCAGCCAGTACGGGCGCCGTTACCTGTGCGCCTACGCCAACGACAACTGCCCGGATTTCCAGGCCCTGCTGGCTGAACGCGGCTACACGCTTGACCCCGAGGGGGTGCGTCCCTGCTACCGCTTCGACATCCCCGACCCCTTCCCGCCCATCCCCCTGCCAGGCGGCTACCGCCTGACCAGCCTGGCGGAGGAGCCCGACTGGGCCAAGGTGCACGCCGTGTTGTGGCGCGGCTTCGACCACGGCGAGGATGTGCCCATGAACGAGGAGGAGTTTGACAGCCGCCGGCGCATGTTCGACACGCCCAAAGGCCGCCGCGAGCTGAAGATCGCCGCCGTGGCCCCCAACGGCGAGTTCGCCGCCTTCTGCGGCATGTTCTACGAACTGTCCGGGCGCTTCGCCTACGTCGAGCCGGTCGCCACGGTGCCTGCCTACCGCAAGCTGGGCCTGGGCAAAGCCGCCGTGCTGGAGGGCATCCGCCGCTGCGCCCAACTGGGCGCGTCGGTCGCCTACGTCCACTCGGATCAGCGCTTCTACCAGGCGATTGGCTTTAAGAAGGTCTTCAACAGCGAGTGCTGGGTGAGGTATTTTGATTGAGTCGGGGGAGAGTGCCCAGGATGAGTGGGATTATCGCCAGCAGCGTGTTACGGGATTAAGACACCGCCATATGCGTGCTATCTGACTCAATGGCAGGCTGCGAAGCTGGCGTTTACGGGGGTATGACGGCGAAGGACTCAGCTTTATTGAGGCTGAACTATTCCACAAAACTCATTTCAGATTGAATTATTATAAATTCCCTTATTTTCCTCTTTTTTGTGAAAAACCATTGATCTGCGGTTACAATTGTGCAATACTATGGGGACCTGCTTTTCTTACCAGCAAGAAGCGGGCGCCGTTAATGGTTGAACTTTTGATTTGAGGTTGTCATCATGAACAGCATTCCTGCCGCATCCCGCTACACCGGCGACATCGCCAGCCAACCCGCCGGCACCGTCCGCGAATACACCGCCGAGACCCAGGAAATCGACTTCAGCCCCGAGCAGCACGCCGTCTGGGCTGATTTGTACGCCGGCATCCACCAGCCCTACCTGCTCGAGCACATCTGCCAGGAGTTCAGCGACGGGCTGGCCCTGCTGCAGCTCGACCCGCAGCGCATCCCGACCATCGCCTACCTCAACAGCCGCATCATCCAGCGCACCGGCTGGCGGGTCGAGCGCACGGCGGTGCGCTACACCACCGCCGACGACTGGTACCCCAAGTTCGCCCGCCGCATCTTCCTGGTCACCGATTACCTGCGCACGCGCGACCAGATGGAATTCACGCCCGAGCCGGACATGTTCCACGACATCTTCGGTCACCTGCCCTACCTGACGCAGGTCTTCTACGCGCGCATGGAGGAGAAATTTGCCCCGGCTTATCAGAAGGCCACGCGGGAAGAAAAAGAGGTCATCAAGCGCCTGGCCTGGTACAGCACCGAGTTCGGCATGATCGTACAGGACAACCGCTTCAAAGTCTTCGGCGCCGGGACCATCTCAGGGCGCGCCGAGCTGACCAACACCATCATGGAATTCTACCGCCTGGGGCGCGACAAGGTGATTGATTACAGCACGCCCATCTTCCCGCAGCTGTGGGAGCAGTACCTGGCGCACAAAGCCGACCTGCAGCGCCTGGTGGAGGGCATCAACCGCCTGCACCAGCAAGGGCAGATGTCCTCGCAGGATCAGGGCTGGAATGTGGTGCGCGAGCTTTACCGCAGCCTGAATATCCCCACCCAGGGTTACCTGGGCGGCGAAGTCATCCTGGCGCCCTTCGACATCGATATGGTCGCGCAGATCCCCAAGACGGTCTACGCCTTCAACCCGATCTTCTTCGTGTGCGAATCCTTCGAACACATGGCGGACCTGCTGGACAGCTACCTGAAACCCATAGCCCTGCGGGATTGATCTGATCAGACCCTTGGCCTGCTGGCACGTCTGCTAATCAGGTTCGATCTTCCAGAATTTCTTCCAGGTGTTGAATAACATTTGGAAGATCTTTAGTGATAATCGACCAGAGGATATCAAAATCCACGCTGTCATAGCCGTGGATCAAGCGGTTCCTGGCCCCGATCATCTGCAGCCAGGGTAATTACTGATACTTTTCCTGAACCTCAGCCGGTACACGGTTGGCAGCCTCGCCGATTATCTCAACCAGGCGGGTAAGTGCCAGATTCAACAAGCGGTCTCGATCCAAATCTTCCCGTTGTTTTCCCTGGCAGATTTCCACCGCCTCGCGTGAATGGGCCAGGATTTGCCGTAAGGCAATATTTGGATCACGCCTGCTCATATGCGGCTACTGCTTCAGAAAAGACCGTACGGCGGATTTCCGGGCTCAAAAAATTAGGGGTATGCAATTCAACCCGGCGGCCCAACAGGTGAGAAAGTTCGGCTTCCATGAGGAAAAAATCGAAGCCAGGCGCGTATCCTGCTTCGAACTCGACCAAAATGTCAATATCGCTGGAGGGCGAAAAATCCTCGCGCAGCACTGATCCAAAAAACGACAACCTCCGGATATGGTGTTGCCGGCAAAAATGACCGATTTTTCGCTCATCAACAGGAATTTTGACCCTCATATTAAAATTATAACATGCGGGAAATCCTAGCCCTTGACATATGAGAGCTTCTTGCTGATCAGGCCTTCCTTCAGTTCGTAGATATCCACGCCGCGCACGTGGCCTGGGTTTCCGTCCGCGTCCAGCCACTCGTAGCGCCAGCGCATCACGCAGCGCATGCCCATGCCGAACAATTCTTCGATATGGATACGCGCCTGCGGAGAGGCTTGAAAGAAGTCCCGCCAGAATTGGGTGACCGCCTCTTTGCCCTGGATGACTTCGCCATCCGGGGGCGGCTGCGTGTTTTCGAAGATACAGTCCGCGCTCATCAGCGCCATCATGCCCTCGACATCGTGGCGGTTGAAGGCTTCGTTGAAGGCAATCACGGTGCGCGCTCCGGTTTCCAGCCTGGACATGCGAATCGGGCTCATGATGACCTCCTTTATGGATCAGGCAGGTTACTATAAAGGCCACAGCATGGGCGTCAGAACGATGGCGATCAGGTACACCACCAGCGTCAGCAGCCCGCCGACTTTAACAAAATCCAGGAAGCGGTAGCGGCCCGGGCCGTACACCATCAGACAGGCCGGCTCAAGCGGCGTCAGGTACGAGGTGCTGGCGGCAATGGCGATCATCATGGCGAAGGTGCGCGGGTTCAGGCCCAGCTGCACGGCCGTCTGCAGCGCCACCGGGATCACCACCGCAGCGGCTGCCTGGTTCGACATCGGCTGCGTCAGCAGCACGGTCAGTACAAAGAAACCGCTCAGCAGCCAGAGCGGGTTCCAGCCGCCGACCAGCGCGGTCAAACCCTCAGCTAAAAACTGCGCTGTGCCGGTCGACTGCATGGCAGCCCCCAGCGCCAGCATGCAGCCGATCAGGATGAGCACCTTCCATTCGACCTGGCGGTAGGCATCCTCGGGGTTGATCGCGCGGGTGACGAACACCAGCAGCGCGCCCAGCAGCATGGCGGCTGGCAGGGGGATGACGCGCAGGGATCCCAGCACCAAGGCCCCCACAAAAATGCCAATTACTGTCCACGCGCGGCGTTTGTTAAATCGCTGGGCTTCGACGATCCCGAGCACATCAAAGTTATTTTCAGCGCGCAGCCCGGCGATTTGTTTCTGGCTGCCCTGCACCAGCAGCACGTCGCCCATTTTCAGACGCGTGTCGGCGATCTTGGTGCGGATGATGCCGCTCTGGCGGTTAATCGCCAGCACCTGGATCTGGAAGCGCTCGCGCATCTGCAATCCACGCGGGGTTCGGCCAATGAACGGCGAGCTCGGCAGCAGGACCACTTCGGCCAGGCCCAGGCCGTCGCCCTGCAAGTCACCGTCTGAGAACTTGGCGTCGGCCTGGATATCGATCCCGACAGCATCCTTGATTTTCAAGATCGCCTCCGAAGAACCTTCGACCAGCAGCGCATCCCCAACATGCAGTACAGCATCCGCGGGCGGTTCGAGCATGCGCTGCCCATCACGCACAATCGAGAGCACGGTCAGATCGTAAGTGCGTCCAAGGTCCGATTCAGCCAGGGTGCGCCCATCCAACGGGGAACCGGGCAGGATGCGCAGCTCTGCCAGGTAGGGCCGCAGGTTGAACGTTTCCGTCAGGTTTTTCGGCGCCTCGCGTTCCGGTATCAGACGCTGCCCAATGAAAATCATGTACAGCAAGCCTGCCGCCAGAATAGGCAGCCCGACTGGCGTCAGCTCAAAAATTCCGATTGGCGCCAGGCCAAACTGGGTCATCAGCCCGCTGACGACCACATTGGTCGAGGTGGCGATCAGAGTGACCGAGCTGGCCAGCACTGCCGCGAAGGCCATCGGCATCAGCAGGCGCGAAGCGTTCACCTTCGCGCGCTGGCTCATCCCGAGGATGACGGGCAGGAAGAAAGCCGCCGCCGCGGTGTTGTTGATGAAGGCGCTCAACCCGCCTACCGCCAGCATGGTGGCGGGCAGCAGCCCGCGCGGGTGCCGGCTGGTGTAACGCAATAGCTGACGGCTGACCACCTCGACCACGCCGGCGCGCATCAAGGCCGCCGCCATGATGAGAATGCCCAGCAGCAGCATGACCGTGTCGCTGCCAAATCCCGCGAAGGCCTGCTCGACCGGCACCAGGCCGAATAAAACCAGCGCCAGCAGAATGCCCAACGCGGTCACATCCGGCGAGACCCACTCAAATGAGAATAAAACCAGCCCAGCGGCCAGGATGATCAATAACAGCAGGATGGGTAGTGTCATGGGCGCAGGAAGCCTAGCAAACGCGGAGTCAATAAATCTCGGATGAATACACCTGACATCCAGTCTGAAGCGGTTCAATTGCAGCAACAAAGGTATTATCGCACATTCCAGTTGAAAGGGAGGACGATCCAGGCCGCCTGGCTAGGGTCAAAAATATCAACGCTGGTGTGTGGAGATGTTTTTCTATGAATGCCTGGCAGCCCGGCCGATTAACGCAGTAATCAGGCGGTCAAGGCTTTCCGGCACAAGGGTAAATGAAATAATGGGCTCAATCAGCTCTAGCTCCATGATCTCGAGTTTTCCACCCAGGCGGATCAAATCAATGCGCGCGTGGAGGTGTTCGACCGGCGGGCAGCCATAGGGAGAATCTGCCTTTTACATGGGCGCGTAGGAAAACCGCATCAATTTTAAAATCTAATGTAAAATTAACTTGACTTATTGTAGTTTTTGTTTTACTATATGTATATCTAAATTTACTTTGAAAGTGGAGTTTACCATGTCGTACAAAGAACAAAAAACAATCACCCAAATGGTAACCGGCGTTGTGGTTTTTGCGGCTTATTGTATCCACGCCCTTGGCCAATACCAGGCGGGAGTTTTAACTCAGAACAACCTGAGATCCTGGGCGATCACCATGCTGATCTTCATTGGCATCGGGATCGTGGCGTCCATTGTCATTCTTATCATTTTCCATATCCTGCATTCGATCGGGATCGCTGTGCGCGAGAAAGTTCGCGATCATGATTTTGATAATAAAGCGATCGAGAAAACCATCCAGGCGGAGATGGTCGAAGACGAGATGGATAAACTGATCGAATTGAAGTCGAACCGAATCGGGTTCATCCTTGCCGGGGTCGGATTTGTGGGTGCGCTCCTCTCGCTGGTGTTAAATTACTCAGCCGCGGTCATGCTCAATATCATTTTCTTCTCTTTCCTCGCTGGATCGATTTTGGAAGGGGCCGCCCAACTGTACTTCTACCGCCGGGGAGTTCTGCATGCCTAAAAAATTTATCATCTCCAACAACATTCGTAAACTGCGGTTTTTTGCCAACGAAATGACCCAGCAGGAGCTGGCTGAAAAAGCCGGCGTTTCCAGGCAGACGATTATCGCCATTGAGGCCGGCAAGTACTCCCCTTCCCTTGAACTGGCTTTCCGCATCGCGGATGTATTTGGCGTTGAAATAGGAGAAGTTTTCAGTTACGAGGTTATTGAGAAATGATGCGTGCATATATCTTCGATAAACGCCGCCAACCAGAGCCGCTGCTTCTGCGGGAAATAGAAAAGCCCGTGCCGGGTGAGGGTGAGGTGTTGGTGAAAATCCAGGCCGTCTCTATCAATGCCGCCGACTACCGCTCGATGAAGCTGGGCATCATCCCGAAAGGCAGGATTTTCGGCGCCGATATCGCCGGGCGCATCGAAACAGCCGGGAAGAACACAAGCCTTTTCGAACCAGGCGAGGCTGTCCTGGCCGACCTGGCCTCGGTTGGTTTCGGCGGTTTCGCCGAATATGCGGCAGTGCCGGAAAAGGCGTTGACGCCAAAACCGGAGAGCCTGACCTTCGAACAGGCGGCTGCCCTGCCCATGGCGGCAGTCACCGCCCTACAGGGGCTGCGCGACTCTGGATGCGTACAGGCCGGTCAACAGGTGTTGATCTACGGCGCCGGCGGCGGGGTGGGGACTTTCGCGGTCCAGTTAGCCCGGCACCTCGGCGCCCAAGTTAGCGCGGTTTGCGGCACGCGTAATGTCGACCTGGTCAAATCCCTGGGAGCAGCACAGGTCATTGATTACACAAGAGAGGATGCCCTAAAGCGAGGTCAGCGCTATGATCTCATTCTGGCGGTCAACGGCAGCCGCGCCTTGCGGGATTACCTGCGGGCGCTCAAACCCAAGGGAAAACTCGTCATTGTAGGCGGGTCGCTCTCACAGGTGGTGAAAAGCATCTTACTGGGAACGTTTTTATCCCTGGGTGAGAAGAAAATCCGCACTCTGGCTGCGAAACCCAGCCCCAGCGATCTGGCATGGATCGCCGGCCTGGCGGCGGAAGGGAAGATCAAGGCGGTGATCGACCGCTTGTTTCCCTTTGAAGAATTACCCGCTGCCGTGCGCTATCTCAACGAAGGTCACGCCAGCGGGAAGGTGGTGATTAGGGTGGTGTGAAGCCGTTCTCTCCGTAGCCGCTACGATCGAACCACGCTTTTAGATCTCTCATCGTTTTCAGGGCAGGCAGGCGAAAAATCCGTCACGTATTGGCGGATTTTTCCGTTATCGTGCGGTATACTTTTTGCACGCGGATAGATCTTACCCGCCAGCATCGGATGAGTGAATGGCATGATTACCGTTACCACGCTCACCTATTACCCGATCAAAGCCTGCCGCGGGATCGATACACCCGTCTCTAACATCGAACCCATGGGGCTGGCAGGCGACCGCCGCATGATGGTGGTGACCCCTGAGGGCGGCTTCCTGACCCAGCGCGATCATCCCCGCCTGGCGCTGGTTGCGCCTTCGCTGCAGGACGGCAGCTTGACTTTGAGCGCACCTGGTGTCGAGCCGCTCGGCATCGAACTGCGCACGTCTGGCGCGACCGTTCCGGTTGATATCTGGGGCAGCAAAGACGTAGCCGCCGTAGACCAGGGCGACCTGGCCGCGGGCTGGCTCTCGTCCTGGCTTAATGCGCCTGTTCGCCTCGTCCACCTCGCCAACGGTTACATACGCAGGCTGAACCCCGCCTATGCCGTCAGCCCGCACGATCACACCGCCTTCGCCGACGGTTACCCGATCCTGGTCACCTCCGAGGAATCGCTCCAGGACCTGAATTCACGGCTGGATTCCCCCGTCCCGATGAACCGCTTCCGCCCCAATCTGGTGGTCAAAGGCGGCCAGCCCTTCGCCGAGGACGGCTGGCGGCGCGTCCGCATCGGCGATGTAGAGCTGGCGCTGGTCAAACCCTGCCCGCGCTGCGTGGTCACCACCATCGACAAGGATACCCTTATGCAGGGCAAGGAACCGCTTAAGACGCTCAGCGCTTACCGCAAGACCGAGATGGGCGCGCTCTTCGGCATGAATGCCATCCCCGTCAGCACTGGTCGCATCGAGGTGGGTACGCCGGTGGAGGTGTTGAGTTAGGGCGTGCCCTGCGTATCAGGCGAAAGGTGAGGATCAACCCCCATAGAACCCCAGCACTTGCCTGGCACGCTCGGTGATGAAGGCATTGGGGCGGCCTCTCTGACCCATCGGAACCACTGTCTGGGCTGGTCTTTCCATTTCCCAATAACCGCCGGGTTTCATTTTGCCACGCAGCAGGTCCAGCGCGCGCGTCATGCGGCTGTCACGCACGCCTTCCCTTGACAGCAGCCATAACAATTCCAGGAAATCATTTTTATAGAAGTTCGGGAAGGTCAGGCTGGCGATATGCGGGTGAATGAAACCCGCCGGGCTGCGGGAACTGAAGCACACCTCGTGGCGCAGCACAAATTCGATGCAATCCGCCAGCAGTCGCCGGGCTTCGTCGGAGCGCTGCGATTCTGGAATAAACGAAAGGCCTTTGAAAAGGCGCGTCACCCCCCAGTAACAGGTATGGCTGCCGTAGCAGGATTTATTGCGGCCATAGGGATAGGACGCCGGGGTGTGGTACTCCCCATCGTCGAAGCGCTGGTAGGCTGCAAAGAAGTTTATCGTCTGCTGCAGTCCCTCGGGATGGGGGATCTGGAAATACTGCAGCAGGTAAATCATGTTGCCGTTCAGGCATGGGATGGGAAAATGGCTTTTATCCGGCAGGGTGAAAATGCCGTGCTCGGGATGATAGAAGCGCTCAATGACCAGGCGCATTGCCGCCGAGACCTGCTCCAGGCCAACAGGGGCATTCAGGTCAGCCAGCAGCACCAGCGTCCACAGGGTGGCCTTGTACTTGGGCGTATAGTACAGGTACTGCACGCGCTCGCGCGCCTCATGCGCATCGAAACCCCAGCGAGAAGAACTGTCTTGCCGGGCCAGGATGGCCTGGATGGTCTGCTCACGGATGCGTGCCATGTCTGATACCATCATGAGGGTTGGTGGTCCATGAGTTCATAATAAAGGGATTTATGACCTGTGTCCAAATTGCGGCAAAGTCTGGCAGCCTGGTTCAGCGCCGCTGACCAGCCAACCCCGCCAAAATTATCGACGGGACACCTCAAACATGCTGGTCGACCAGGATCGGGTTGCCGTCCGGGTCAAGCAGCATGAAACTGCCCGGACCGCTCCCGCGCTCATCCACTTCTGCTATAAAATTCAGGCCGCGGGCTTTCAACGCGCGCTGCAAAGCGCGCACATCATCGAACTCCGTAAGCGGCCTGGCTTCGCTGTCCCAGCCCGGGTTGAAGGTCAGGATGTTCTTCTCGAACATGCCCTGGAACAGGCCGATGACCGCCGCGCCGTTCTTCAAGATCAGCCAGTTTTGCGACTGCTCGCCCATAAAGACCGTAAATCCCAGTTTCACATAAAATTCGCGCGACGCCTGGATGTCTTTCACCGCCAGGCTGACAGAAAAAGCGCCCAGTTCCATGTTCACCTCTACAGAAATGTATCGCCAGGATAGTATTACAGCTTAGCAGCCATTTGTCCATCCGGCGGCTGTAATCATCTTAGCATGCTTTACGATTTTTTCCCGCGCCCCGGGTATTCTCGACCTCAAACGGATCCGCCCGCCGCTGCCATCCTCACTCCCCCAGCGCCTGGCGGAAGAGCGGGTACACCGCGCGAAAGAACCGGACAAACTCACGCAGCAGCTTCAGCAGGGGCAGCTTGCCTTTGGATGGGTCGAGGTGTGAAAAACCCATCTCGGTGAATTGGGTGCCCGGCCTGCCGTCCAGCGCGGCTACCAGCCGGCGTGACTCGCCCACCGGGATGACCTGGTCGCCGCGGTCGTGCAGCAGCACCAGCAGCGGCGTGCGCACGTCTTGCAGGTAGTTGATCGGGGATAACCGCTGCAGGCGTTCCCTCATCTCCATCGACAGGCGCTCCAGAGCCTTTTCGGCGCTCTCCGCGTCCGGCCCGGTCAGGAGCGCCTGCACAGCCGCGCCTTCCTCCGACAGACCGGGGATTGGTTCCCCACCCGCTGTGACAGCAAAAGCCGTCCTCAACCTGTCCGCTTCTTCGGCTGGCAGCCAGGCCGTCAGCGAATGAACGAAAACCCTGCGCGTCAACTGGTCGACCTTCCAGGGGGTGCGCCCATGCGCGCTTCCCACGCTGGCACTGGCGATGTCGCGCGCGAAGGTCCACATGGAGGAGAAGGGTGCATAAGCGCTCAGGAAAGCCACGCGGTCGCGGATGAGCGGGTTGGCGGCTGCCATCAGCGCAAAAGACCCGCCCACGCAGGTGCCCAGCAGACCACTGTGCCTTGCATCCACCCAGGGCTGATCGCTGAACCAGCGGTATGCCAGGACGATGTTCTCGATATCATCCGGGTCCAGGCGAAAATCGCGCATGGCTGGCGACCAGTACAGCAGGGCGGCAAAACCAGCCCGCGCCAGCGCCCGGCCCATGACCGGTACTTGCGGGTGGTCGACTTCGAAGGGCACCACCCCCAGGCACACCAGGATACCGGGATGCGGTCCGCCCGATGAAGGACGGTAGACCTCTCCCTGCGCCTGGCCCGAGCGTGTCGGGTAGGTCACTTTGATCACCTCCGGCGCGCGCGTGACCCAATCCAGCGGGCGGGAGGGCAGCATTGGAAACACCTTGAGGAAGAAGACGATCGTCCGTCCCAGGGCGCGCATCGAACGGCTCGCGCGGGTGAAGAGAGTTGACATAATCAGCCTATAGGTTCGAGGTGGGGAATGCTTCAGGAGATATACCAGGGCTGGTAATCCCCGTCAATATAAGTTATGCGTTTCTAAGCAGGTTCCTGAAATTTTACCGCTATTACGCCGGCCGCCCGTAACCGGGGTTCGGATTCAGCGGAACCGGCCTCTTCTCCAGGCAGCGCCAATGCCGCCGATGAGGATACCCAGGGCCAGCCCCAGCCCGATATTATCGAACGCCACGCCCAGGGCTATGCCCAGCACAATTCCAACACCCATGCTGGCCGCAATTTGCTGGCGTTTTTTATCCGCGGGTGGTTTTAGATTTGGCTCGTTCAAACCGTTATCTCCTTTTTCATCAGTTTAGATGGTTCTTATGATCATTCACCACCAGGTTCTCCCATCCGCCCGGTCCACTCATCAGCCCCTGTAAGTACAGAATATTTTCAAAGGCTGCATACCAGAGACGGTTGGCCACTTTCTGTTCAGTCCGGATTTCTCATCTGACCTGCCTGGCCCGCGTCATAAAGGTTTCAGTAAAAATGCTCTTCATTCGGAACAGGAACACGCCGCCGAGCGGAAAAAAATTGGCTGAGAGCAGAACGCAATTTTACTCCCAAAACCATCCGCCGGCTGGATCAAGCACGATCAAAAATCCGCAAGCCATTTCGGCACGCGCGGCGGGATGTCCTCGCTGCCCAGCTCGCTGCACAACACCTTCAAGTCTTCGCGCGCGCCGCGCCACTCCAGGTCGCCCAGGTCCTCCGACAGAGGGACGTCGCCGCGCAGGGTGGCCAGTTGCCGGAAGAGGAACGCCTGTGGCCGGTCGGCATTCAGGCTCTCCAGCAGCCGGGTGGCGCGACTCAGCGGCAGGCCCAGTCGGGCGGGATCATTCGGAATGTCCTCGATATGTCCGAACTGCGCCAGGACCGCGGCAGCCGATTTGGCGCCCCACCCAGAAATGCCCGGGAAACCGTCGGCGGAATCGCCCACCAGCGCCAGCCAATCCGGGATGGAGGGCGGGCGCACGCCAAACTTGGCCGCTACCCCATCCTCATCCAGGGTGATGTCACGGCGGCGGTCCCAGCAAACCACTTTTTGTCCTTCGACAAGCTGCGCCAGGTCCTTGTCCGGCGAGCAGATCACCACCTGCTCGACGCCCGGGCTGTCTTTGAAGCGCAGGGCGGCGGTGGCTATGGCATCATCGGCCTCGTATTCAACCATCGGCCACACCAGGATGCCCAGCGCGGACACCGCCCTTTCCGCCAGGGGGAACTGCGCCAGCAGGGCCGGGTCAACCCCCTCACCGGTCTTATAGCCCGGGTAGAGCTCGTTGCGGAAGGAAGTGATCTCGCGGTCGAAGGCGCAGCCGATGTGGGTAACCCCGGGCGCCGCCAGCAAGGCCAGCAGGCTGCGCAGCAGGCCGACGGTCGCGCCCACCTCGCGCCCATCCGGCGCTTTCTTTGGCGGCGCGCCGAAATGGCTGCGGAAAAGCTCGTATGTCCCGTCAATCAGGTGGATTTTCATAGAATTGTCTCCAGGCTTTGAAGTTCGCACCACTTCTGTTCCCAATCGCACAGGGTGTGGGTGTAGACCCTTTTCAGGGCAAAAAACGGTTTTTATGGTGTCTCATTCACCAGGAATTATAGCGGCCAAATTTGGTTTTACTAAGCATGAATGCCGACGATGTATTTTGGTACACCCATAAATGCGACAATTCAAATCCATGGCTAGCAAATATATAAGACCTACATTCTTTCCCCATTTACCACCATAAACTTCGCGATTATTGGGGAGCAAATAATCTTAATTCGTTGGTGTTTTGATTAACAATATTAATCGCGGCGGATCAACCACCGTTTACCATAGAAAATTTAGGTTAACTCAAGAACAAAAGCCCTCCCTAAGCGGAGGACTTCTGTCTTTCCGAGTGGTGAAAACAGACGCTTATAAATTGTCTTGAGATTTATCGGCTTTCAATGAATACTGCCCGGAGCTGTTCATGAATCTCGCAAGATCACCCGATCGAAAAAGGACTGGAAGATGAATGCGTCTCTCCCATCACTTAACAATTCCTACTTTTTGGTTACAGGGTCGGAGATCCAACCTTCAATGTCAAAACGGCCTTCTTTGGTAACCAAATTGAACACGCCGACGGCGTTACCACTACCTTCAGCATCGAAAAATCGTCCGGTCCCTCCGTTGATGGTCCATGGCGAATGGATCACAACCACGACCGGGCTGCCATCTTCGGCAAATTCAAGCACATTTACAACCGTTCCTGAATAGGTTCCCCAAATTTTGTCACCACTTGCAGCAGTTTTCTCAAAGCGACCTTCCTCAAACGTCGCCGTTGCGGGGTTAAAACAATGCTGACGAATGATGCTGTATTGCCCTAAGTATGTAGCTTGCCCGCTCCCTTTTATATCTACCTTGAGCCGGGTGGGACCGCAATCCGGATGGGGTGCTTCCTGAACAACCTCCTCAGGTCCACCCGCCTTATAAGGTGTGTTTTGTCCGTCAGCAAAAACACTTGCCGGCACCATACCAGCTGCCAGAAGGATTGCAATCAACAGTACAAAACCGGTAACAGAAAATACCTTTTTCATCAAGTACTACCTCCTGTATAAATTTGAGAACACATACGCTAGTTTCATCTGGCATCACCTTACACCGTGATCGCAAAAAAAACATTAAATTCTGTAATTATGTTCACAATATGGAAACAGCCGGCATGATACCGGCTGTGTAGGAGCGTGGCGAACACAAAAATATTTTTAGCCAGTCTTATACTTTACTTTGGGTTCAATGCGAATCTGATCGCCTGTTCCAGCTCCATTGCATGACCTTCAGACCAGGCAGCAATGAAGTCTTCTTCCCCTAATAATTCCTGTGTGGTTGTTTTTACTTGCGTATACTCGTTTTGGAGGACCGCTTCTAACAGGGGGCCTGACTTTTCTCGGATCGCATCCAAGACTCCGAAAAGCCGGGCTGCCCGATGAGGGTCATTTTGCGCCTGCGCCAGGCACGCAAAGCCGAAAAACGAATAGCCTAATCCACGCCTGTCCCCAATTTGTACGAACAGTTGCAGACCTTCCGTGTGATAGCCATGTGCCTCGGGAAAGTTGCCGTGGATTCTGGAAATCCGCCCCAAGTGAAAATTGGAAAAGGCGACACCCTGCATGGACCCCTTTCCTTCTTCCATGATTTTTATAGATTCCTCAAATTGGGCTCGCGCCAGTTCGTAATCCCCTTGAAATGAAGAGCCAATGGCAATAAAGTGTAAGGCGATCGAAATCAGCCATTTATCGTCAATTTCTCTTGCAATCCTGAGGCATTCTGTAAACATTCTCCCTGCTTGAGAATGTTCGCCCAGGCCATTGGCCGCAAACCCCAATCCGTGTAACGAGAAAGCAACCCCTGACCTTTCATCGATCGCTTCAAACAGTGTCAGGCTTCTTTCCAGACTCGCCCGGGCCGATACAAAATCGCCCTGCCAGCAGGCAAGAAATCCAGTTGTCAGGTATGCCTGTGCCATGACAGCCTGAGAAATTACACCGGTTTTTTTAAGAACCCTATCAATCCATTCACGCCCCTCTGACAACGAATTATGAACAAAATAGTACCAATGCAGGCTCCCGGCCATTTTCAAACCGGCTTCTACGAAGGATAAATTCGTTTCACAGAAATTCAAGGCGGCCCGCAGATTGTCTTTTTCCAGGGCAAAGACCGGTAACCAGGATAGCATCTCGCTATCTGTTAAAAAGAAGCCGAGGTGTGGTTTTACGGTTTCAACCAGCCTGAGATAATAATCCAGATGATGTTTTTGTATCTCGTTAGTCTGACCTGCCTTTTCCAGCTCATCCTGTGCAAATTGCCGAATCGTTTCCAGCATGCGATAACGTGTCTTTCCATCCAGATCCCCTTCTCTGATCACGAGGGATTTATCGACCAGATTGGAAAGGAGGTTCAAAATTTCTCCTTTCACAAGGCGACCATCAAATGAGCAGACCGCTTCTGTCGCTTCTAACCCCCAACTTCCTGAGAAAACCGCGAGCAATCGAAACAACATCCTTTCTTTTTCACTCAGCAGAGCGGAGCTCCATTCCATAACCGCCCGAAGGGTCTGATGACGAGGTAAGACCATTCGGCTGCCGCCCGTCAGCAGTTGAAAACGATCATCCAATCGCGCAGCGATTTGTTCTGCTGTCAACAGTTTTACCCTTGCTGCTGCCAATTCGATCGCGAGAGGAATTCCGTCGAGACGCTGGCAAATCTGGGACACATAAGCTGCGTTCTGTTCTGTCAGCATGAAATCCGATCTGACCGATCTTGCCCGTTCGACAAACAAACGAATACCTTCAAATCCGATTAATATGTCCATAGTTGACGGCTGCTGTGGCTCAGGCAGAGACATCGTGGGGACATAATAGATACTCTCCCCCGTCAGGTTCAAGGACTCGCGGCTGGTAGCCAGGATCGTCAGATGATCGCACCTCTCAACCAGGAAATTTACGATATGGGCGCAGGAATCGATAAGGTGTTCGCAATTATCGAGGATCAAGAGCAATTGTTTAGATTTAAGATACCGATAAAGAGTTTCGTTTAAAGGTTCGTTTGCCACTTCAGGCACACCCAAAGATTTGGCAATCGCGTGATTTACCAGCGTTTTATCCAGCAAACTTGCCAGGTCAACCCACCAGACCCCATCTTTGTACGTTTCCAACAGCTCTGTTCCAATCTGAACTGCCAGGCGAGTTTTTCCACTTCCTCCCGGTCCTGTTAAGGTCAACAAACGGGTGGATGAGATCATCAGCTTGATTTCATTCATCTCGAGCCTTCGTCCAATAAAATTGGTGAGAGGGATCGGGAGATTTGTGATGCGAGCCTCGAGTGGGTTGGTTTCCGCTGGTGTCTGCTTGATCCATTCATACAACCTGATGGTTTCGGCTGCTGGCTCTACCCCCAGTTCTTCCAGCATGGTCTTCTGGCATTCTTCATACTGCCGGAGAGCTGCACTGCGGTCACCCAATGCAGTATAGAAAAACATGAGATGTTGATGCGCGCGTTCATTGGAAGAATCGAAACTTAATATCTTGCGGGCAATCGCAATCGCATCCTCATACTCGCTATTTGAACGCAATTGCTGGGTAATCGCTAAAAGCGTTCTTAAAAACAGCGTGCGATAATATTGCCGCATTGGCAATATCCAATCATCATAGAAATCCGCAAGCAGGTCTTCTTGATAGAGGGCAATATCGACCTGACCCGGTCGTGGCGATGGGCTGGATAGGAATCGCGAGGCTTGCGCCTCAAAAACTTGCGCATCCACCCATAAAGGGTTTTCAGGGTTAAGAGCAACCATTTGTCTGTCGGCGATAAGGAGGTCATGTCCAAGTTTATTATTGAGCACAGCAAGTGCATTACGCAGCGAGTTGCGGGCTTCGGTTTGCGAAGAATCCCCCCAGAATAAAGCCGCCAATTTTTCACGCGCATGTCCGTTAGGGTTCATCAGCAGGTACGCGAGCAGTGCTTCTGATTTTCGCGTGGGCAGCTGGATGACTTTTGAACCCTGGTGGATCCGGAAACGACCGAATAGATAGATTCGCATCTGTGTCGAAACTCTGTCATTAATTTGATTGGGCATCGGCACCTCACTTAAAAAACCTTCCTCGGTTAAGCCGGTAACAGGACATCGGATATAAAATAACCCTTTTTTATCGTTATGACGATTTTCCGACCACCTCCACTCCAGGGCAGGTACGAGCAGTATATTTTTAACCGGACCTGCACCAACTGACCTGGAAGTATTTCAGGACGCCCGACCTCATGCTTACATTCAAACCTTAATTTCGCACCGCCCACCGCTCATCGAGGAACCCTGCCGAACAATACGGCGATCGCCACCTTCCCGCTGGATGTACCGGCAGACATAACAATTTTTCCTGTCTTTTACCCTCGCTTCTTCACGGTCGATAGAAACCATCTGTTTTCCAATACCCCCACAACGAACTGTTCCGGCAGGCGCGGATCTTCCAGGCGCTGGCGCGCCTGGCTGCTATCCTGCCTGCCAATAGCGGGGTTGAGCACAGCATGGACCGCCTCCAGGTCGTCCCTGGTCAACTCGCGAATGAGAAATCTTTCCGTATGCAGTTCAGGGATGCGCCGGCTTATGGTTCACCTCATCTTTCTCTGGATACATCCGCGCACAAGCTGTTCAGGTGTCTCCATCAACCAGCCATGATCTGGATGACCACGCTGTCGCCCACATCCAGATCCTCCGCTTTTTGGACCATCAATTTTATGGGTACCAGGTAGCGTCCATCCTTCGGAAAAAGGGACGTTTTCCATTCGGTTTCTCCTATGCGCGCCGTGACCGGGATCACGCCCCAGCCGTAAGACAGGCTGCCCGAGGCGGCTTTCAAGACCTGACTGGCACCCTCGGGCATGACAACGAAAAGAAAAGGAGCCGGTCCGCGCCAGTATATAATCTCACCTTCGAATTCAAAGATCATTGACGCGCAAGTTCCAATCTCCCGCCAGGTCTGGTCATAACTGTTTCGTTTCAGCCAGCCAGCGCTTCACAGCACCCTGGAACACGGATTTCTTCACCAAAAAATCATCCAACGACGTGAAGGTCACGGTCGCGCGGATGTTCGAGTTCCATTCGAGCAACCCGGTATCGTCAGCATACAGCGGCGGCGCTTTTTTATCTTCTTTGGGTCTCGCGCCGGTATGCAGAATGACCCCGACGCTGCACTTCTTATGCAGCATAAGGGTCAGCCGGTCTCTACCGTCATCGCGATAGGAAGGCGCGTTCCATTTGATGATTTTTTCCAGGTTGGGGCAGGCTTCATGGATGGCGCCCAATACCGCCTCGACCAGGGGTTTTCGTTCGTCCATAAACTGCTGCAGGAAATCTTCGTGAGTCTTGATGATCAGGAGTCCTCACAAAAAACCGTTATTCGAACCCGCAGGCGGTGGTTCTGGCAGGGCGTACACCTCTCAACTTTCGGCGCGGCGGTAGCGCATGAAGACCACCCCGCTGGGCGTAGCCGAGGTCTCGACCAGTGTCATGTCCATGCGCTTGCCCGGCGGGAAGATTTTCTTTCCATTGCCAAGCACCAGCGGGTAAATGTGAAGCGTGTACTCATCCACCAGGTCATGCCCTGCCAGCGTCTGAACCAGCACACTGCTGCCGTCGGTGAGAATGCTTTTGCCCGCCTGCTGTTTGAGCGCGCGCACCGCATCGACGACGTTGCCGCGGATGAGGGTGGAATTCCGCCAGGCGGAGACGCTATCCAGCGTGGTCGAGACCACGTATTTGCGCATGGCGTTCAAGGCGTCCGCGAAAGGGTCGCCGGCCATCGATTCGAACGCCCCGCCGTGAATCTGCCAGGTCTTTCGCCCCAGCAGCAGCGTGTCAGCCCGGCGCATAGCCTGGTCGAAGTGCGCGCCAATATCGTCGTGCCAGTAGGGCAGAGTCCAGCCACCGTGGACAAACCCACCTTCGGTATCCTCATCCGCGCCGCCCGGCGCCTGGATAACTCCATCCAGGGACATGAATTCGTGCACGATAATTTCTCGCATAGCGCCTCCTGTCTGTTTCGGGTACCGCGTAAATGCCTGTATTAATATAATTTATTATATCCTTTTTATCCGATTATTAACAAATAAAGCCGCCTCCTCTGATGCCTGTACCCCGCCGAACCAAGCGAGGCGAGGTGGCGTCCTAAAGATAGGCGCCGGGTGAGGTTCAATCCTCATCCAGAATCAGCGCGCCAAAATCAAAACAAGCCTTTCCGCGATAGATCTCCTGGCGATCAACTTCACGCACATCCCCCTCCCTTGTGACCAGGACGTTCACGGCGTAGAACGGGTGCCTGTCACAGCCCATTTTGTGCGACCAGTCGAACAGGTACACCAGGTAGCCTTGCGGCGTCTCTTCAACATGCGTTTCTTGTATCTCATCCACCAGATAGTCCACATTGGCACTGGGGTCCAGGTCGAAGCGCGCCTGCAGGCCGGTCATCGCCATGGCATAGCTTAGGGCTTCCTCCGGCGACTCAACCGGCGCGAAAAGCTGCCTGAACTCGGATTGCTTGATCATCAGACGGTATAAGCCGTCCTGGTAGACGACATAAGTTCGATACCGGTTGTCCAGGCCCGGCGGCAGGCGGAAGTAGGCTGTATCCGCTGGCTGGCCCTCATTATGAACGCATTCTACAACGTTGTAAGGCGGCTGCAGCCCGCCGAGGTGGAAGCGCGGCGCGTGGATCTCAGCGCATCCCAGGGCAGCCAGCTCGGGGCAGGACTCCTGTAATTCGCCCTCGCAGCCCAACTCTTTCAACCGCTGCCCGTTAATGCCCCAGTCGAGCGGCGGGTACTCCGTAATGCGGACTTGCCTGGATAAAGGCAAAAGTGGTAATGACAGAGAACAACCCACCAGCAGGGTGGAAAGGATGACGAAATTGAGCAGAAGAACTCTACTGGTAATAATTGCCCACAAAGTTGGATGATCGCCAGGTTTATTCATGATTTTCCTGCTGGTGACCCAATTTTGAAGGATGCAAAACACAGCGATCGCACTGTGTAACCAATTTTGGTCAAATTCGTTGGATGGAAACCGGCATACCTCCCGCCAGCTGCGGGTGCTGGTTGGCGTAAAGGTGCTTCCTGCTGGAAATCTGTGTCGACACCTTCCTTTTCTTGAACGATCTTGCGCTTTAGATGGCAGGTTATCAAGCCCATGCCCGCCACCCCCGACGGGGTGCTGAACAAGGCAAGTCGCTCATAGGCCAGGTGTTCAGGGGTAATCATCTCTAGTGTTTTCGGTATTGCCCGCTACCATTATAGTACCTTTGGGTCTTGGGTGAGTATTTGGGACACAGGTGCGCATTGACCGTTGGATGGATCGAGTGTTTTGTCCTGGTTTTCTAATGTTCCCCTGACCAGGGTCAGTTTGCCAACCCTGGGAGACTTGAGCTGCCATAGGTCAATCAAAATTTTCTGTACAAATCGGGATACATCCTCACCCAATTTTGCCGCCAAGGATATCCAGGATCGCCTTCTTGGAAAACTGAATAAAGCCAGCCACCTGGTCCTGGCGGTCAGCCAGGTGTTCCTCGGCCGCGCCAAGATAGGCTAGCCGGGTTTCCATCAATACAGGGTGATATTCCTGCGGCAAGCGCGGCAGGACCCACTCAGCAGCCTTATCTTTGGGTACAATCTCACCCGTTACCGAACTGTACCAGATGCGCGCCAGCGTGAGAACGATATTACCCTCATCCCCGGACCAGTCTTCCACCGAGTTCCATTGCCTGACCGAATCAGCAAGCGCCTGAAAAAAATCCCGCTGCGGCACGGGCTCGAATATTTCCGCCGCTGGCGGCCCGTAAAGGGCGATGCTGGACCGCCTGGCCTGCGACAACAGGATCGCCAGGTCCGCCTCCAAAAGCGCTGGGGCAAAGATACCCGCTTGCAGGTCGCCGCGAAGCCACTCTCCAAATTGCAATTCGCGCCGCGGCGGGTAGCGCCAGGGCACGACTTCGCTGCGCACAACAGCGGTTACCTCCAGCGCCCGCAGCGTCGGGTGCCTGCCAGGCCAGGCTGAGAGCGTCAATAAATCCAGCAACAGGCCGCGCCCCACCGCCTCCACCGGCGGCGCACTCAAGGTGACGAGCAGGTCGATGTCGCTGTGCGGCTTCAGCCCACCCAGCTGCGCAGAGCCGTACAAGTGCACCGCCAGCAGGCCGCTGCCCAGGCGGCGCTGCAGCAGGGCTAACGCACTGGATACCTGGTCGGTAATTTCCAAGGGGATAGATTCAATCATATTTTCCAGAGGGACCTCTTTTTTTTTCTTATTGCTGCACTCGATACCCGCGAGAAATGATATTACACCTAGGGGCGAATACGCCCGTTACTCATGACCTGCTGGTCTGCTGTCGGAGATATAAGACAATGAGTTAAAAAAGGTCGCGAGAATCAACACCTGGATAGGGCTATTGGGTGGATGTGGCCAACGGATGATTCTTCCATCTCGCGCAAGCCAACGGCAAAGATAAGGAACTCGGTGGGAGAGATTTATGCCCGGACAGATGCCGGTGCTTTTATAGAGGCGAATACTTATACTCGCCTGGCTAAGATAAAGAGATCATCGCCAAACGCCGCGGTTAAAATTTCTCTGTTTACCTTGAAGGAAGGCTGCCGTTGCGTTTATGAAGAATAATCTCTTATGGCGTAACGGTAATTGGCAGAAACGTGGAGTAGAATGGGTCAATGTAGTTTATACGGATACCACAAATCTGGAGGGTGCTGTTGGTCACACCCTCCCACGAATAATTTAGAGAATAGGCCCATGAGGAATTGTCGACGATATCCGTTACCTCTACACTGCTCTTACTCCCATACCCGGCATTACCACTCGAAGCTACGGACACGATGTCGAAATTAGTTTGATAGGGATTGTACCTGGTTAGCCAGACGACCAGGTCACTCGCTGTTGAATCAACGTAGAACACGTCCATTGATTTAATTATGGAACGGTCAGGCAATGTAACGGGGAATTGCATACGGGTATCGACTGCACTGCTCGTGATAAAAATACATCCGTTCCCAGTGTATGAGTATTCAATCGTGCTGCTTCGGGGCAACAAATGAGACCCCAGAATAAACCAGTGGCTCATCTTCGCCTCCTCAGTCAGAGAAGTCGCGGGAGCAGCGCCGGAAAATTGTTCTAGCAACCCGACATATCCGTCTCCAGTAGTATCATCAACAACCGCAGGCACCAGTGTAGCGGCCGTATTGTCCTCTAAAGCCCTGTTTTGAAGCGAGTCTACTTGTACATAACCAGCTCTGCCTGATTCTTGCTTTGCTTCAACAGAACCGCTCCAGGCAAATATGGAAAGGATTAAGGCGGTTGTAAGCATCGATGACAGCAGCACTGCGGTAAAATAAGGCTTCCCGTTCATAATTCCCTCCTTTAAATCGATCGTTTTATGTCTAGAATCTCCAATAAATGCTGGTTATCCCAGTTTTAGATTGTGTATAAATTATATATACTTTATCAAAAGAGTAAATAAATATTTCTTTCCCAGAATAAAAGCCACCATCTTAACATCCCCTTTACGGCTTCTACCCTGGCAGCATTAAAACCTCAAAACTCATACTTGACCGCTCATTCCCTGGCAATCAAAAAAGCGCCCTCCTTTTCAGGAGGGCGCTTTTCCACATATCCAGCCGTCAGGCCAAATCAAAGCGGTCCAGGTTCATGACCTTATCCCAGGCCGCGACGAAGTCCTGCACGAATTTCTCCCCTGCGTCTTCACAGGCATACACCTCCGCCAAGGCGCGCAATTGCGAGTTAGCGCCGAAGACCAGGTCCACGCGCGTGGCGGTCCACTTGAGCTCGCCGGTGGCGCGGTCGTAGCCCTCGAACAGGTCGCCGTCTTCCGAAGCCGCCTTCCAGACCGTGCCCATGTCGAGCAGGTTGACGAAGAAGTCGCTGCTGAGCGTTTCGGGCCGCGTGGTAAACATGCCGTGCGGTAAACGCTTGTAGTTGGCGTTCAGCACGCGCAGCCCGCCGATCAGGACGGTCATCTCCGGCGCGCTCAGGGTGAGCAGCTGGGCGCGGTCCACCAGCAATTCCTCCGCCGAGACAGCGTATTTGCTTTTTTGGTAATTGCGGAAGCCGTCGGCAAACGGTTCGAGCGGGGCGAAAGAGGATACATCGGTCTGCTCCTGCGAGGCGTCCATGCGCCCGGGCGTGAATGGGACTGTCACGACAAAACCGGCGTTTTTCGCCGCCTGCTCCACGCCGGCGCAGCCGCCCAGCACAATCAGGTCCGCCAGTGACACCTTTTTGCCCCCGGTCTGGGCTCGGTTGAAGTCCTGCTGGATGCCCTCCAGGGTCTGCAGCACTTTGGCCAGGCGCTCGGGCTCGTTGACTTCCCAATCCTTCTGCGGCGCCAGGCGGATGCGCGCCCCATTGGCGCCGCCACGTTTATCCGAGCCGCGAAAGGTGGAGGCCGATGCCCAGGCAGTCGAGACCAGCTCAGAGATGCTCAAGCCTGAGGCCAGGATTGTGGCTTTCAGGCTGGAGATGTCCTGCGCGTCGATGAGCTCGTGATCGACGGCCGGGATGGGGTCCTGCCAGATCAATTCCTCTTGCGGCACTTCGGGACCGAGATAGCGCGTGCGCGGACCCATATCGCGGTGCGTCAACTTGAACCAGGCGCGCGCGAAAGCGTCGGCGAACTCGTCAGGATGCTCGAAAAAGCGCCGGGCAATTTTTTCGTAAACCGGGTCGACTTTTAAGGCAATATCGGTGGTCAGCATGGCCGGCGCGTGTCTTTTGGACGGGTCGTGGGCGTCCGGTACAGTTCCGGCACCCGCCCCGCCTTTAGGGATCCATTGGTGCGCGCCAGCCGGACTTTTGGTCAGTTCCCATTCGTAGCCGAACAGGTTCCACAGGTAGTTGCTGGTCCAGCGGGTGGGCGTTGTGGTCCAGGTGACCTCCAAGCCGCTGGTGATGGTGTCACCGCCTTTGCCGCTGCCGAAGGTGCTCCTCCAGCCCAGGCCCTGCTCTTCCAGGGGCGCCGCCTCGGGTTCTGGCCCGACGTGATGGGCTGGGCCGGCGCCGTGCGTTTTACCGAAGGTGTGCCCGCCGGCGATCAGCGCGACTGTTTCCTCGTCGTTCATCGCCATGCGCGCGAAGGTCTCGCGGATATCTTTGGCGGCTGCCAGTGGGTCCGGCACGCCGTTGGGGCCTTCGGGGTTGACGTAAATCAGGCCCATCTGCACAGCAGCCAGCGGGTTTTCGAGTTCGCGCTCGCCGCTGTAGCGCTGGTCGCCCAGCCACTCGGTCTCGCTGCCCCAGTAGATGTCCTCCTCCGGCTCCCAGATGTCCTCGCGCCCGCCGGCAAAGCCGAAGGTCTTAAAGCCCATCGACTCCAGCGCGCAGTTGCCCGCCAGGATCATCAGATCGGCCCAGGAAATTTTGCGCCCGTACTTCTTCTTTATCGGCCACAGCAGGCGGCGCGCCTTGTCCAGGTTGACATTGTCGGGCCAACTGTTGAGCGGCGCGAAGCGCTGGCTGCCCGTGCCTCCACCCCCGCGCCCGTCGCCGATACGGTAGGTGCCGGCGCTGTGCCAGGCCATGCGGATGAAGAGCGGCCCATAGTGACCAAAGTCGGCTGGCCACCACTCCTGCGAGTCGCTCATCAGCGCGTACAGGTCTTGCTTTACCGCTTCAAGGTCAAGCGTCTTGAATTCTTCAGCGTAATTGAAATCCTCGCCCATGGGGTTGATCTTGGGGCAGTTCTGGTGCAGCACTTTCAAATTCAATTGGTTCGGCCACCAGTCCCGGTTGGTCGTCCCTCTGCCGGACAACCGTTGGTGCATCCCGCCCACATCCGGGGTCTTGCTTTCGTCAGTCATTAAGTCACCTCCTTTTATTAACTGAATATGCAATTGTGATACGCTCATAATTTAGGCCGCGCAAAGCTGGCAATTATAAATTGCACGGGTGCTAGAATCATACTACAAACAGGGCCAATAATTGGAGATTTCAGGGAAAATTTACAGACTCTTATACAATTATCATCTTCCGCCTGTCCGCGCCGCCCTTATCAGTCGGCCGCAAATCCCGCTGTGGTCATTCCAGTGCCAACACAGCGTCTGCTGATGTGATTTCAGAGGATGTTTTGGGCGTGATTTTTACGCAAATGTTTGATACACTGAGTAGACCTGGGTGGTGTCACCCCCTTGCTCTCGCCACCTCATCGACCCGCTATGAAAATCACGATTCTGACATATGGTTCCCGCGGTGATGTCCAGCCTTTTCTAGCGCTGGCAGCAGGCTTGCAAAAAGCAGGTCATGCCGTAACCCTGGCAGCGCCGCACCGATTTACGGGCATGATCACTGCCCACGGCATCCAGTGTGTTCCGCTGGCTGGCAATCCCGATGAACTCAGCCGGATGTTCAACGACGCAGCAGGCAATACCTACCAGATGGTGCGCAGCATGCAAAAACATATTTTTGAAATCGCGCCGGATATCGTGCGCGAGGTTCGCAGGGCGGTCCAGCGCGCCGATCTGGTTGTGCACAGCTTCGCCTTCACGACAGGCGGCCACAGCTTCGCCCGCGAGCTGGGTATCGCGGATGTTTCAGTGCAACTTTTCCCTGTTTTTGCGCCGACTCGGGCCTATCCGGCCGTCGGCGCGCCGCAGCGCATGCCAGGCTGGTTGAACTATATGGCGCACTGGTTTTTCACCCAGGTGTTTTGGCATGCGGGAAATCTCGGCTACCGACGGCTGCGCCGCCTGGCCCCAGCGGATTTTCCCGCGCGGGTGTTTTGGCCGTTCAAACCTGTTGCTGACCGTGCCGCTTCTCCGCTGCTGTTCGCCATCAGCCCGGTTGTGCTCCCCAGGCCGCGGGAATGGGATCTACCTCACATTCATATGCCAGGCTACTTCTTTTTGGACGACCAGGAATTTCAGCCGCCGGACAGCCTGATGCGGTTTTTGGAAGCCGGAGATCCCCCGGTTTGCGTCACCTTTGGAAGCATGGTCAACCGTGAAGCAGAAAGGATCTTTCGCACGGTAATGGAGGCTGTCAGGAGAAGCGCGAACAGGGCGATCTTCCTGACCGGCTGGGCGGGCTGGCAGCCTGAAACCGTCCCTGAATACGCTCTTTTTTTGGAAAGCGCGCCCCACGCCTGGCTCTTCCCCCGCTGTAAATCCGTCGTGCACCACGGCGGCGCAGGGACGACCGCCGCTGGGCTGCGTTCCGGAGTACCGTCAATCCTGATTCCCCATGCCGCCGACCAGCCATTTTGGGGTTGGCGGGTAGCATCGATTGGCGCCGGACCAAAACCTATTTCACCAAAACATCTGACTGTAGATTCACTTCAGCAGGCGATCAACCAGGCAGGTACTGAACCGATGCGCAGGCGCGCTCACGAGATCGGGATGAGTATCCGCGCCGAAAATGGGGTGGCGCAGGCCGTTTCCCTGATTGAAGCATTTGGAATAAAGAGCTGACTTGCGCCTGACGCCCTCGATCTTCCAAGTAATAATGGCGTTTCCAATTACGCTGTCTATTATTTGAATGGCACCTACAGTAGGGCTGCCGCCAGGCTGTATCCAGTCAAAATCTACTGGGACGATCATTTGTACTGGCGTACGGTGTAGCGCAGCACAACCACGCCGCTGCTAAAGCGGCGCGTGCCGGTCAACTCCAGGTCCAGCCGCACGCCCGGGGGGAAGAATGGCTTCCCGCCTCCGAGGATCAGCGGGGAGATGATCAATTGCAGCTCATCCACCAGCCCGGCCTTGATCGCCTGGGCGGCGAGCTCAGGCCCGTCGACCGAGAGATCCAGCTCGGTGCCTGCCTTCAGCCGCTGGACCGCATGCGGATCGAAGACCCGCTCGATGCGCGTGCGCGCGCTGCGCGGTTCGCTGAGCGTGCGCGAGTACACAACCTTCTCGGCAGCCTGCCACTGGCGCGCCCAGTCGAGCTCCACCCGAGGCTGGTCTGGCAGCATGTGCGCCGTCTCCCAATAAACCATCGTTTCGTACATTTTTCGCCCGTAAAGATAGGTGCCCAGCGACGACGCCAGCTCATTAATGCAGGCATACAATTCCTCATCCTGCGGCGCTCCCCAGCCGAAGTCGCCGTGCTCATCCTCAATATAACCATCCAGAGACAGGATCATCGAGTAAATCAGTTTACCCATGGCGTTCACCTCCTGGGTTCAATACCATAAGGCGGAGAGACCCGGCCTTTTTGTGGTCATCCCCTTCCAGTCCATATCAGGAATGACTCAGACCCCTCTTGAATACCAATCCAGCACGCGCAGAGCGCGCAGGGTGATCCAGCGGCTCGGCTGGCCAACGGCTTCTCCCAGCTCGACCAGCATCCTGCCGGGGTACTGCGCTTCGAGCAGCCAGCGTTTAGCCGGGACAGAATCAAGCAGCCAGGCGATGACCGACTCTTCACCCAAGGGATTCGGCAGTTGATTTGTTATGCCTGTAACCTGAGTTCAGGTCTCCTGATTGAGTACAGGATAACCCACACCGGAGAAATTCAGCCCAGGTTTCAACAATCAGACCTTGCATCGGTTGAGTCAGTCAGGAGGAAGGGTCAGCCGCCCGCCTTTGAGCGGGCTTTTACAAGCATTACCGCGCTCACTGCGATCCAGCCTAACGCCGCCAGGGTAACCAGAATGAGCAGAAGGCCCAGATCCGGGGCGAATCGAAGCAAAGTGACCATAGTTGCATTGTTACCCGGGACGAGCACCAAATGAAGATAGCCTAATAGGCCCAGGTTAAGCGCCAGCGGCAGCCATTTACCCCAGCTCCTGGTTTTGTTTTTCATGATTCGCGGCTGCCGGGCGGTTACCACCAACCCGCCCATCAGGAGCAGCCCCAACGCGCTGAAGATCCAGCGAGAATGGCGAACAACAAAGGTCTCGGATGGCGGGAAATAATACGCCTCCCCGCCGTTTGCGATCAGCGACACATCCCAGGCGAAGTTCTTGAAAACAGAAGTGATAGTATTGTCGTTGGTGTTCATCAGCAGGATGACCCCGTAATCCAGCCCCGGGAGCAGGAGCGCAATGGTTTTATACCCCAGCCAATCGCCTTCGTGCCACAGGACCTGCAAATCATCACCTGCCCGCAGATCCGTATCCAGGGTTTCCAGGAAAGCCGGGTCCAGAAAGTTGGGGGCGTGAAACCAGCCCATGGCGTAATTGTAGCCCGGCTCGATCTCAGCGCCGGGGGTATGCAGCTTCACAAAAGAATTCGTCGACAAACCAAGCACCGACCCCTCGCCACCTAATTGGGCGATCAGGTAACGGCTCATATCAGCAGCGCTCGACCACAGCCCGGCGGAGGGCGTCACGGCCGTGGTGTAGGGGATGATCCTGTCGACCACCACCGGAATGCCACAAAACGGGTAATACCCGCTGGCCGCCTGCCCAGCCCGCGCAGACTCCAGGCTGGCGTATGAGCGGGACATCTCCAGCGGCTGAAAGACATGCTCGTGGATATAGGATTCGAAGCTGTGCCCTGACACTTCCTGAATCAACAGGGCCAGTACGTTGTAATTGATATTCGAATATTCCCAGCCCTCACCGGGCTGGAAGACCAATTTCACACCAGCGAGGTCGCGCACGCCTGCCTCCAACCCATCCGGGCGCAGATTGGCGCTGAGACCATCGGTCTCTGAAAATCCGCTGGTGTGATAAACCAGGTCCGCGACGGTCATTTGCTCCTCGCCGCTGCCCTCAACATCGAACCAGGGCAGGTATTCCTGCACAGGTGACTCAAGCTTCAGCTTTCCAGCTTCGACCAGCTGCATCGCGCCCAGCGCTGTGAAGGATTTGCTGACCGATGCCAGCAGGAAAGGCGTATCCGGCGTGACCGGGTCACCACTCGCATTCGCAGTACCATAGGCGCGGATGAATTCCACTTCTCTATCACGCACCACCGCCACAGCCATGCCGGGGATGTCATAGGCGTCCATCTGAGTGTGAATAAACGAGTCAATTTCGGCCGCGTAGCCGGATTGAGCTGCTTGCCTGGCATCAACTGCCGAACCTGGCAGGACGGCAAAAAGAATAAAGCCAGCGGCTATCAGCACTGGCTTCCATGCGCGGAATTTTATGACCCGGTGTAAGTAGCTGTGATTCATGTGCCGTCTCCTTCTTGAGAATGGTGCCATTGAGACACACGACAGCACCTCAGCTCGATTATTGGATAAATTTTATCATATTTATTCAACACGGAGAACCATGCCCTGCCCAAAGGTGGGGAACGGTTATATGTACCTACTTCCGCCAGTGTGTCGAGGCACTGATCGGAGATTACAGACCAGCCCTATTGCAGCCCGCGCTGCGGGGTACGGGCTCGGTAAATGCGACAATGCAACCCCCTCAAAATTGTTAACCGCTGGCATGGGTAGATGTCCGCTGCCTGTAGACCGCACTCAACTGACGGCTTTCTTCACCAGCGCGGCGATTTTCTCCTCTTCTGCGGCGGTCAGATCAGTCAGCGCGAAGGCAGTCGGCCACATCAGCCCTTCATCCAGGTTGGCTGAATCGTTAAAGCCGAAGGTCGCATATCTCGAGCCAAACTTGGCCGCGGGCTGGAAAAAGCACACCACCCTGCCGTCCTTGTCGCTGTAGGCAGGCATGCCGTACCAGGTTTTTGGCATCAGGTCCGGCGCGTTGGCGCTGACGATCGCATGCACCCGCTCGGCCAGGGAACGGTCCGGTTCGGGCATCTCAGCGATTTTCTCGAGCAGGGCGTTTTCCCCGGCTGCGCGGTCTTTGGCCATGCGCTGCGCAGCTTTCAGTTCTTTGGCGCGCTCCTTCATCGCGGCGTGCTCCTCGGCGGTGAAACCGGCCTCTTTGGTTGGGCTCATGACAAGCTCCTTTGGTGATTGATTGTCGTTAAAGACGAAGATTCACCCACACAATCCAGGGTGTTTTTATATTTTAGAACATTTATACTATACTGTCAAGATAAAATTTGTCCGAATTACACAACACCCACTCAGTGAGCCCTAATACGAAGGGAGCAGTCATCCAGCTAAGCCGGGTTTGGGTATCCTGATCCATCAAGGCCTGAGGCAGGGCGGCCTTGAATTCTTCGCTGCCAGTGGGCAGCTCAGTCTGCGTGTCCTCAAATAGGTCCGGCGCGGGAGGTGGGACTACGGGCTGTGCGGTAACCACGAGCGAGGACGAGCAGCCAGCCAGGTGCGTGCTGGCGAGCAGAGGGCCAACCAGCAGCCGGAACGGCACAAGAGATCGGGGAATAAGTTTTTCAGATATGGGTGGAGCTCCTGGGATTTCAGTCCAGAGATTACAGATAGGGCTCAAACCACTCATCAGGCAAGTCCTATTCAAGGGATTGAACCTGTTGGTTCCCCAAAATGAAGACATAATTAGGAGAATAAATGGTTCCGCAAAAAAACGCCTACTCCGTCAATTGGAGTCTGGAGTGCGGTAGAGCAGAAGGATTTGAGCACCGCGCAATAATCTCCCAAACCAGCGCTAATGCGCTCTAGCACTCAGAAACCTGACTTCCCGGTGCTTTAATTTAAGGCTACCATGCGCGAATTAGTGGCATTGCTTGGAGGGATTGCGCTCTGAACGAGGCGAATAAGCTCAACTGGCTGGCGGGTCGAAAAGGAAATATCCTTTACCGGGCCTGCTTTCCGTTTAAGCCTGACCACAACCCTGGGATATTCCAGGAAATTGAGAAAAGCGCGGTAGCGCTTGCCAATCATCATAAAGTGAATTCCAGCTCCGCCGTATTTTGCCAGCCATGGTAAATCATCGTCCACTTGAATAGAGCTGATATTTGTGAGTGCTATTTTCCAGGAGAAAATCCCAAAGGATAGTTTTAGCGCTTCCGAAGAGAGCTCAATAATCAGGGTCCGATAATTGAATGAGTAGAACAGGAAACTGAAAAATAAAAACAGAAGGACGAACCCCAACAGGTCCAGGGAGCGCGCGGTCAACCGCCAGATGAACAGCGCCAGGAACAGCAGGGATAAGCCGGTAAACAGAAGCAGCGTCTTTAGAGAGCTTAATTTCTCGTAGTATAACAGGCGGGTAATCATCAACTGGTACCTGGATCAATTGGCGTGTCTGTCGGGCCTAAAAATGCTACGCAATCGTTTTACGCGCCAGGATGGCGCGAAATGGCGTCCGGCCCACCAGGCTGACCAGCTCCTTTTCCTTAAGGTAATGATGGTCCTGCATGAGCCGGTACAGGTAGCTGGCGGAATGGGCGAATATTGCAAGGCCGTCTTCTTCTCGCTGAAGGTAGTTCATATTTTGCGGCGCATCCTCGGCAGCATCCATGGTCGTAAAGGCAAGGAGACCGCCGGTTTTCTGGACACGAGCGATTTCCGCGAATATTCCCTCCAGGTCGCCCATAAAATGAAACACGCCGCAGCTAATGACATGCTGAAATTGGTCATCCGCGTAAGGCCAGGGCAGCTGCAGCAAGTCCTGCTCAACCAGTTCCTGCGCGATTCCCTTGGACCTGCACAAGGCGAGCATCTCCGCAGACCCGTCGATCCCAAACACCTGCACACCGGCGCGCTGGAATAAACTGGAGGACAACCCGGTGCCGATGCCGATATCCAGGAGAGTCTCTCCTTCTTTTACATGTTCATAGCTCAGGCCAAACAGAACCTCGGCCAGATAACAATCATAATTTTTAATTTGCAGATCATAATCCGGGGCGTATTTATCGTGACGGGAAGCCATTTGCTAATCCGTAGTTCATATGATTACGAAAAATGCCACGAGCCGTCAATGGCTCAAATGCCAATGGAGTGGGAGGCAGCCACCACCTTCTCAGAAACCACCAGATAGATGGCTAAAGCCATCACCCATAACAGGAAGCTGTACGCCATCGTCCGTTCCTGCACGCCGATCATTACAGCCGCCGCTGATGGCGAGGAGGCAGCACTGGCAATGCGCCCAGCCGCCAGGAGAACATAGGCAGCCGGGATGGCGATGGACAGGATGCGCATCCAGCCGTGGAAGGCAAACGCCCCAAAAATCATCGCCAGCACGAAAGACAGCACGCTGAGGAACATCAGCAGGACGCCCGGCGTGCCAAACTCGGGGCGCAGGCCGAAGCGGTTGGGAAAGAACAGGGCAGCGGTAAAACCCGCGGCGGCATGCGCGATGATCAAGCCAGCGACGATGCGCGGCAGCACCCCCGCCGTGACCTGCCAGACGCCAATTGCGAATGCGGCCAGGAGCAGGCTGCCCGCCAGGCTGAGCCACAGGACAAGCCCGCGGGTCGGGGAGCCGGCCGCGACGAGCTCGCTCATCGACTGAACAGAAAAGCTGTAGCCGTCCAGGAGCGACCCCGCCAGGCGGTCCGTCCCCAGGGAGACCAGCGGGGCGAGGATCCCGCACAAGAGCAGGATTTTCACCACAAGATTGGGGAAACCAGCGGGAGTATCCATCAACACCTCCCTGCCAAAAAAGCATGAACACGCTGTGCTGAGTCAATATTACACCCAAATCGGCCCATCTGGCAGCCGGGATAGATCAGCAGCCGCCCCAGACACCTTTATGTTCGTGAGCCAAAGGCTCAAAATCCTTGCAGGTATCCACCCCCAAGGGTTTTTCCAATAAATTCAGTTAATTCGCGCCAATCATCTTCAAAAATAACGAACAACAATCGACCCCCCGGGGGGGAGGAGGCATTTCAGGAAATAATTGAATCAAAGCGAAGGCGCTATTTTTCGGGGCGGCTTCCTCTTAATCAGGATCAACTGCTGAATATCCTGCACATCCTGCTGGCAGGATTGCGGGTCTGACACGCGGATATACATCCAGCAGCCGTCATGATAACGGTGTGAATCCGTCAGCGCCCGCCGGACGGTCGCGCCAAAGCTGTCCAGCCTACCCAGGGCTAAGTCCAGCTCTGCCTTACCCAGGATCACCAGCGCCGTGAACGATCCCTTCTCGGGATACAGCTCGCACAAGGGACGCCCGCCGGCGCGGTGCTGTAAATTCCAGCCGTAATTCCTTCCCCCCTTATCGAACTTGGGAACGATATCATAGGTCTCAACCAGAAAACGCCGTAAAGCAGTCCAGGCCTCAGCGATGGGTTGGCCGATTGTGTTGATCATATCCTCATCCGAAGGCTGCCTGCTTTTATCCAGCATGCGTTCGTACATGTTAACCTCCTGCTAAACGGTCAAGCACTTGTTCGATATGGGCGGCTGCCGCCCACTCCTTCTCTTTGAATGCGTTGGATGACATCGGCGCAGGCCTGCCGTGCCGCAGGATCGCCAATGGCAGCCCTGGCTTTTACATTGATTAACATTTTACCGTTGATCATCCGCCAGGCTGGAATAAAAGCCCAGTTAAAAAAGGCAGTAAAAAAATGGGGCTGTCCGACAGCATCTTGGACAGCCCGTTGCTGGTCAATATTCTTACCTGCCCCTGCCGTCATGCCGGAAGGGAATCAAAAGGATCTGCGCTGCCAATCCCAGTTGGTACCTTGAGCTGGCATGATCGCCGTTCCGCTTAAGCGGCTCCAGTCTGGAAGCGGATCACTCCCGCAGGATCTTCTCCATCGTCTTCCCTCTGGCGAGCTCATCCACAAGCTTGTCCAGATAGCGGATTTTCTGCATGAGCGGATCCTCGATTTCTTCTACCCGCACACCGCACACCACACCCTTGATGAGCGCACTGTTCGGATGTAAGCCTGGAGCCTGAGCGAAAAAGGTTTCAAAATCATTTTCCTGATCGATTTGCTGCTGTAAGCCCGCCCGGTCATAGCCGGTCAGCCAGCAAATGATTTGGTCCACTTCCTCTTTGGTCCGGTTTTTTCGTTCCGCTTTTTGCACATAAAACGGATAAACACTGGCAAAAGTTGTCTTGAAAATGCGATGATTGGACATCGGAACACCTCCTTATCATACAGACCCTTTCTCGTGGTTACTTCACCGAACGAGCAGTCAGGCAGGCTGTCCTTTTGACGAGAGAACGCAGAAACTATTGAGACCAGTATAACCTGATATCTCCGCTTTACAAAATATCCGCTCACAGGTGTGGGTTGACTGGCAGGCAGCCGGTTCAGGCGTTGCCCGAAGCAACAGTGCCGCGGCGATCCATGCGCAGTACGTAGGTTGGCTGGCAGGCAGCCGATCCAGGCGTTACCCGAAGCAACAGTGCCGCGGCGATCCATGCGCAGAACGTAGGTTGGCTGGCAGGCGGATGACGATACCCCCGCTCTGCGCAACGGCGCTTTGACGATCCATCCGTGCCTGCCAGCCAACATTGTGTTTTTGTCGGCTGTTGGGGTTTACTTCACATCCAGTCGCCACTCTCCCAAATTCCAAAAAGCCGACCTACAACCTGATGCGGTCGCCGTAAAGCGAGTATGACATGGAAGCGACAGGTCGGTTACATGCAGCCTCAGGCCGCGCCTTCGGCTTCCTCATCTTCAATACCAGCCCACCTGAGGGCATCCGCCCGTTCTTCAAAGGTGAGATATTGAGTAATCCTGCCATTGTGGAAAACGAAGCCATCGGCAAACCGCCCGCCAACCCAGTCATTTGAGTCTTTTAAGCGGACCCAAGCATAGAGGTACACAACAACTTTGTCTCCATTCACCAGGAATTTCTCAGGCTGGCAGGTTCCTTCAGCCCAGGTCCCGCGCCCTTTCGCGACATGCTCCTGCACTTCAGCGATACCCCGATAGTTGCCAGCTGATGGGAAGCCCTCGGGTTCAACGCGCACAATCTGCGGATCAAAATCCTTGGTTATGGCCTGCATGTCATTGCGATTTATTGCAGCGTAGAACTGCTCTAGCGCTTTTTTCTCGGTACTCATAGATCTCACTCCGTGGCGATACTGGTTGTACAGTCTGACGCTGTGCGTCAGACGCGGAGAGTGGGTATGGATTCAGCCTGGGAGCATTATAAATTCACAGGGCGGAAAATGCTCGATAATGCCGCATGCGAAGCGTCCCACACGTTGGATGAACGCTGAGTTAACCCGCTCTATTGTGTACACAACATCACATTTCGTTGGCTGTTTGGGCGAGTTCTACTGTTCCGGTGCCTTTCACTCCACCCTAACAGCCGACCTACATTTTTTCAATCTTAGGTGGACTGGGTGGCAGCCGGTCCAGGCATTGCCCTCAGCAAGGGCGCTGCGCCGATCGATGCATGCCTGCCAGCCAACACGCCGATTTGTCGGCTGTTGGGGCGAAATCAACCGTTCCAGCCTTTTTTCCGCCCCAACAGCCGACCTACATTTATTCATGTGTAGCTTGTAGGTTGGCTAGCGGGCAGCCAGTTCAGGCATTTGCCCGAAGCAACGGTGCCGCGGCGATCCATGGGCAGTACGTAGGTTGGCTGGCAGGCGGACGACGATACCCCTGCTCTGCGCAACGGCGCTGCGGCGATCCATCCGTGCCTGCCAGCCAACACGCCGATTTGTCGGCTGTTGGGGCGAGATCTACTATTCCGGTGCCTATTATTCCAACCCAACAGTCTACCTACATTTATCCAATCGCCGGCTGGGTTGATGGGCGGTGAAATTCGTCAAATCAGATTTGGAGGATGGTTTTACCTACGCGCAACTGATTCGCGGATCGTCAGACTGGCCTGGAACACCGGCAGGTTGTAATCTTCCCCTTTAATTATACTGAGAATGGCTTTACCGGCAGTAATACCCATTTCCATGGCTGGGAAATGGACCGTGGTCAAAGGAGGCGTCATGTAGGCAGAAATGGACTGGTCATCGAAGCCGATCAGGGAGATATCTTCTGGGATGCGGATCCCGCGCCGATAGAGGGCCAGGCGCGCACCAAAGGCCATCTGATCATTGGCGGCGAAAATGGCGCTGAAGATGTGTTTGCGCGTAAAGAGCATTTCAACCGCCATAAGTCCAGAAGCCTCGGTATAGTCACCGTCGATGACCAAATCCTGATTCGGTTCAATGCCCGCATCCATTAAAGCCTGATAATAGCCGTCCAACCGATCACGCGCGTCAGGATGGGTCTGCAGTCCGGTGATATGGGCGATTTGTTTATGCCCAAGGTCAACCAGATGCTTTGTCGCCAGGTATGCCCCCTGGTAATCATCCAGGCGCAGGCATTGGTTGCGCAAGGCGGGAATGTCCCTGCCCACCAAAATTGTAGGCACGTATTCAGCGACACTCAATAAGAAATCAGGTTCTAACTTACCCCCCAATATGATCAAACCATCCACGTTTCTATCAGTGAATGTCTGGATTGACTTTTTTTCAATCACCGGATCCCAGTTACCATCCGCGAAGATGGACAAATAGCCGCTGCCCTCGATACCCTGAAGTATCCCAAACAAGATGGTATCGTAGATCGGGCTGCTGATACGCTGGGTGAGGATCCCAATCGTCATCGATTGACCGCTGGCCAGACCCTGGGCGAAGGTGTTTGGTTTGTAATTCAACTCTTTAATGACCTGCATCACCGCGCGGCGTTTTTCTTCAGCGACATGGTTTTTATTGTTCAGCACCCGTGATACTGTACTGATGGAAACATGGGCTCTCTCAGCGATTTCGTGGATGGTGATCTTTTTACCGTTATCCATGTGTATATCTCCCACGTAAAAATTGTATAACTGAAATCGCTTTCTTGCAATAGGCTATTTTTTAGGAAATTTTCATGTGATTCTTAAAATTTTCAATAATCTATTGACTTTTATTTCAAAAAGCCGTAATATAAAGGAAAGCGCTTTCAATAACAACAGCCAATAATGACAAAATAACCGAAAACGCTTGCAAATCTCAGTATCCTGATTAACCCAATACCCTTTAGAGAACCAAAAGGAGGTGCCGGGTAACCATATTTCTGCCAGGATATGAAATCTCGCATTCACCCAAATTCAAAGAAAATCTATAACAGGAGAGAAGAAATGCGTAAGACCGTATTCACCATTTTTGTTTTCATGCTGGTTGCCAGTCTGTTTCTGGCTGCCTGCGGCGGGACTCCGGCTGCACCCAGCGAACCTGGCGGCGAGACAACCACCGGCCAGGCGGCCCAGGTAACCCTCCGCGTTCTTGTTCACCAGAATCCTCCCATGGTTGAATTTATGAACAATTTCAACCAGCAGTTCACCAACAAGTATCCCAATATCAAAGTTGATATGGCGGTTGTGAACGCGAATGATCTGGCGACCATTACCCAAACCCGCCTGACAGCCAATGATATAGATGTCATCGACATGTTCGGTTTCTCCAATGCTGCCATGCCCTACATGAAGAATGTCGATCCTCCCAACTGGCAGCAGTTGATCGATGCCGGCCTTTTGCTTGACATCACCGACCAACCCTTTGTGAAGAATTACGCTCCGGCTGCCATCGCGGATGCCGGCACCTACAAGGGCAAGGTCTATGAAGTGAACCTTGGGCGTGTGTCCTATAGCGGCATCTATTACAACAAAGACCTCTTCGCTCAATACAACCTGAAAGTTCCAACCACCTGGAGCGAGCTTGTCACCGCCTGCCAGACGTTCAAAGACGCCAATATTCCCTGTATGACGGCTGGCGGACAGGACGGCTGGCCAATTTTTGTTGGGGCTTACGGCCTGATCGGTTCTATCTATCCGGATCAGGAAGCCCTGGTCGAAGGTTTGTGGACCGGTTCGATCAAGTGGAATGATGCCAAATCTCTCACCATGTGGGAGCGCATGAAGGTCTATGCCCAGGAAATGATGGAACCCGGCGCGAGCGGTATCGCCGGCGATGCAGCCCCCGGCCGGTTTGCTTCTGGCGCGGTTGCCATGTTCCCGGGCGGCACCTGGTACGCTTCCGCCATCGAAGCAGCGGAACCGGAATTTGAGTGGGGCTATATCCCCTTCCCTGGCAGTGACAACCCCGAGGATAACAAATACCTGTTTGGGAAATACGACCAGGGCTGGGTGATCGCAGCGAACACCCCCAATAAAGATGCGGCTTTGTTATACCTGACTGAATTCTCCGAACCGGCGAATTATCAGGCATTCGCAAACGCCGTAGGCTTTATCCCCACCCAACCAACCGCCACCTTGGATACCAAAATCGGTCAAGAAGTCGCCCCGTACCTCGAGAACTTCCGCGTCGGCTATGAGCAGTACTGGATTGCTCCGAAGGGCGCTGGTCAATACGCCAACCCGTGGGCAACATACTTCAAACCATTCGGAACTTTTGAAGATCCGCAAACCCTTGCTGACCAGGTCCAGGCAGATCTGCAGGCAGGGCTGGACGCCAATCAGTAACTTCCGCATGTCACAGCAGGCTTCCCGCCCATGGGCAGGAAGCCTGCTCCCTATTTTGGCTGAGGGATAACGATATGAATTACCATTTTGGACGCGGACGAGCCCGGTTAACGCCTTACTTGCTGCTCCTTCCCGGATTGTTCTTTTACCTGCTAATCTCTCTGGGACCTTCCATCGCTACCAGTTTTTATTCTTTCACCGACGCTACTGGAATCAAAGGCGCACCGGTTCGGTGGATCGGGCTGGACAACTATAAAGAATTCCTGTTTATGGGCCAGGCATCGCGGGACAACTTTGCCGCTCTTGGACGAACCCTCAAGTTCAGCTTCTTCGTTACAACCATCCAGTTTGGCCTTGGCCTGGCCGCTGCTCTACTGGTCAACCAAAAAATAAAGGGTGTCAGTTTCTTCCGCACGCTGTTTTTCAGCCCGGTGATCCTGGGAGTGGTTATCCAGGGTTTAATCTGGTCGCTATTTCTGTACCCCCTGGGAGGTCCGGTTTCGCAGATACTGCAGACATTTGGCTTGCATTCCGAGTTCCTGGGCGGGCAACCCTCAGAAGCGTTCGCATGGGTAATTGTTGTCCAGATTTGGGCCAATATGGGCATTACAATGGTCATTTTCATATCCGGGCTGCAGACCATCCCGGAGGAGTTAATGGAAGCCGCTCGTATTGATGGCGCCAATTCCTGGCAAATTTTCCGTAACGTCACCTGGCCGTTATTAACGCCGGTGGTAAACACCAATCTTCTGTTGAACATCATCGGCTCTTTGCAGGCCTGGCAGTTGTTCCTGGTTTTGTTGGGCTACCGCGCCGGTACGCAGGTGCTCGGCTACCTGATATTTGCCCAGGGCTTTGGGCAAACTTCCGGCAGCATGGTGTCCAGTTTCCGGCAAGGGTTCGCGGCAGCCGCATCCATGGTTTTATTTTTCCTCGTGCTGGTCATCGGCCTGAGCGTGCAAACCTACCTGCGCCGCAGGGAAGAAAGGATTTTGGGATGAACGCCACCAGGAAAACCAAACTGTTTAATTTCGGTGCATCCAGGAAGCCAATCCGCTGGGGCGTGATTGCCTCCATGGCTGTATTGCTGATCCTGGCAGCCATCTACATTGGACCGCTCTTCATGCTGGTGAATGCTTCCCTCAAGACACAATCGGCCTTTATGCGGGATGCGGCGTCATTGACGACAACCTTTCATTTCCAGAATTACATCGATGCCTGGAATAAAGCCAACTTCCCCAAGTATCTGCTGAATTCACTGCTTTATACCTTCACAGCGACAGCGATCTACATTTTCACCGCCGTTTTTGTGGCTTTCCCCATCGCCCGCAACTATGTCAAAGGTCACAAATTCCTTTTGACCCTGTTTGTAATCGCCCTGTTTTTGCCGACGAGTTTAATCCCCTTGTTCCAATTGATCTTGAATTTGGGATTATACAACACGCAGATTGGTTACATCATGTTGTTCCTGGTGAATCCGGTTGGGATTATCATCCTGGTGAATTTCATCAAATCTATCCCCAAAGAGCTTGACGAGGCAGCAGCCATGGATGGATGCGGATATTTCTACTTTGTCGTACGCATCATATTCCCGTTGATCAAACCAGCTGTGGCTACTGTGGTCGTTTTGCATGCCATCGGCATCTGGAATGAACTGGTCCTGCCAACAATCTACCTGACCAACCAGGAATATTACCCAATCACACGTGGATTAATCGTTTTCCGCGGCGTCTACGGTAGCAATTGGCCATCCCTGGCAGCCGCAACCCTCATGCTGACAGTCCCGATGCTGATTATGTACCTGTTCCTGCAGCGTTACATTATCTCTGGCTTGACTCAGGGATCGGTAAAAGGCTGAAATCGAAACCCCGTTCGCTCAACCAGAACAGGAGAGGCTTGTATGAAACACCAAACCCAGTACCGTTTCACGATAACCGTCGTGTTTATCCTGTTCGTCCTGTGCGCTTCCTGCGTGCCGGCAGCATCACCCACCCCTATGCCTACCCCGATTGCTGTTCCAGAGGGCTGGGAGTTGACCTGGCACGATGAATTCGATGGTGATGCTATCGACCCGAAAAACTGGACGTACGACCTGGGCGCAGGCGGCTGGGGGAACGGGGAAGGCCAATTTTACACTTCGCGCCCTGAAAATGCCCGTATAGAAAATGGCATGCTGGTAATCGAAGCCCGGCAGGAAAAGTACGAAGACTCGTACTACACGTCCGCGCGCCTGAAAACGCAGGGCTTACAGGAGTTCCAATACGGGCGGATCGAAGCGCGCATCAAGGTCCCGGCGGGGAAAGGACTGTGGCCAGCATTTTGGATGCTCGGGTCAAGTTTCAATAATATCATCGGCCCGGGCGGGTCATGGCCGGTCTGTGGAGAAATCGACATCATGGAATATATCGGCAGAGAGCCGGATTTAATCATGGGTACCATCCACGGACCTGGTTATTCGGGCGCAACCGGGATAACCAAATGGAACCGCCAACCGTACAACATCGCCGACGATTTCCACACCTACGCCATCGAATGGCAGGCCGGCCAGATTAGCTGGTTCTATGATGGCGAGAAGTATTTTACGGTCACCAGAGCTGATGTCGGTGACCGGGAATGGGTGTTCGATCAACCCTTTTTCATCATCCTGAATCTGGCGATCGGCGGACAATTACCCGGACCAGTCGGTTTGGACGTTGAATTCCCCCGCACGATGTATGTAGATTATGTGCGTGTTTTCCAACAAAACCCCTGATGCATGGCTGCCCCCTGAATGAAAATGACCACCCTGCCCGACGCATATCAACGCTCCCAGGACCTTGAAGGCAAAATTATCTTCTTTGATGATTTCACCGCGCCTGAGCTCGACCGCTCGAAATGGACTGTCCGCACGACCGGCACGGTGGTGAACCAGGAGGTTCAGGCTTATATCGATTCCCCCGAGACGATCTACATCCAGCAGCAGCCTGGCGAGGGAGATGGTCTGCTCATTATTCATCCCCACTACCGCCCTGGGTTCACCACCCCAGACGGGAGAAGATTTGACTTCATCTCAGGCCGCATCGACACGCGGGAAAAAGTGGAATGCCGCTACGGAATCGTGTCTGCCAGAATAAAGCTTGCGGTCGGTACAGGTGTCTGGCCGGCCTTCTGGATGAACGGCAGCGGGCAGTGGCCTGCTTCCGGTGAGATCGACATCATGGAGAATGTTGGTGATCCCAGCTGGGTGAACGCCGCTGTCCACGGCCCTGGGTACAGCAGCGATGCTGGCCCGGTGGAAAGATTTCATTTCCCGCCTGGCGAATCCGCGAGCCAGTGGCATGTGTATTCGGTCGAATGGGGCCCGGACAGCCTGGGATTTAAAGTCGATGACCGTTTGTATTTCCTGGTGGCAAGAGATAATATTGCTGCTCTCGGTCCGTGGGTTTTCAATAACCCGAAACACATTCTGTTAAACGTTGCGCTGGGTGGAATTTACCCACACACTGTGAATAACATCCGCGTTCCCCATCTGGGCCTGCCAGAAGAGACCATCCAGCTTCTCCGCCAGGATGAGGTCAAAATGCTGGTGGATTGGGTGAAAGTTACCGCATTGTAGTGGGACGAAAAATTACCACTGCTAACAAGGCTTTACAGCCCAAGGGTTGATTCCAGGTTCAAATTTTTTCCACAAAGGTAGCTATGACCAGGCAAGAATACCCGCGAATATACGTTGGTGAGGTTGCCAAAAAATCTTCAAACCAACATATTAAGGGGGAGTATGTCACCATTCAAGGCGACAGGTATTACAAAATCCACAATTTTGATGCCATGCCGCCCTTTTTTATGAGTATCGTCAGCAGTTCCAATCACTGGCTTTACATTTCCTCCACTGGTGGGCTTTCAGCCGGGCGGGGCAGTGCGGAACGAGCCCTTTTTCCGTACTACACGGTGGATAAGCTGACCGAGTCGAGTGAGAACACCGGGCATAAAGCCATCCTGCTGGTCACCCGAGGACAGCGGACCTGTTTGTGGGAACCCTTTTCCCGATGGTACCAGGGGGTTTATCAAATTTCACGCCATATTTATAACAACGTGGCTGGAACCGCGGTTTTTTTTGAAGAAATTAACCACGACCTGGGGTTGAGCTTTTGGTACGGCTGGCGGAGCAGCGATGCATTCGGTTTCGTCAAAACTTCCTGGCTGCAAAACTGGGGAAATACAACCTGCAGTATAGAACTGCTTGATGGCGTCCAAAATATCCTGCCCGCCAATGTTGCCACATCGGCTCAGAACAATTTGAGTTCGCTGCTGGATGCTTACAAACGCAGTGAGCTGGATGCTGAAACCGGTCTGGGTATCTTCGCGTTGAACGCCATGGTGACCGACCTGGCAGAGCCCAGCGAATCCTTGCTGGCTACGGTAGTCTGGCAGACGGGTTTGGAACCGTCCGGGTATTTACTTTCATCCAACCAGCTCGATCGATTCCGCTCGGGGAAAGGGATTGATGCAGAAACTGATGTGCGTGGTCAGCGGGGCGCTTATTTTGTGCACGCCGCCCTGGACCTGCAGCCAGCAAGTGAACGCCGCTGGTACATTGTGGCAGATGTGGAACAGGACAGCAGCGCCATTATTGCTTTGAAAAAGAAAATCCGCGAGAATAATTCGGCTCTGACGGCGATGCTTGAAGAGGATATCGCTGCGAACAAAGAAAACCTGGAAAAAATCGTCGCCGCCGCGGATGGCCTGCAGCTCACCAGTGACACCCTGTGCAGCAGCCATCATTTTGCCAATGTGATGTTCAATGTAATGCGCGGTGGAATTTTTGCCGATCAATACCGCGTGCAAACTCGTGACTTCATCGAGTTTCTTAAGCAGCACAATCGGCCGCTGCTAAACCACTACGCGGCATTCTTATCCCAATTACCCGCTGAAATGACGGTTTGGGATCTGCAGGCTGAGGTCGAAAGGATGCAACAGCCCGATCTGATCCGTCTGAGCTGCTCTTACCTGCCGCTCATGTTCAGCCGCCGGCACGGCGACCCGAGCCGCCCCTGGAACCGTTTCGAAATCGACATCAAAAACCCGGACGGCTCTCCCAGGCTGGGGTACGAAGGGAACTGGCGCGATATTTTCCAGAACTGGGAAGCGCTGGCGTACTCCTACCCGGAATATATCGAAAGCATGATCTGCAATTTCTTGAATGCCACAACCGCGGATGGCTATAACCCCTATCGAATCACCCGCCAGGGGATTGATTGGGAAATTCCAGATCCAGGCAACCCGTGGGCAAACATCGGATACTGGAGCGACCATCAAATTATTTACCTGCAAAAACTGATGGAAATCAGCGCCCGCGCGCACCCCGGAAAATTACAGAGCTTTCTCCAGCGGTCCATCTTCAGCTATGCCAATGTCCCATACCGCATCAAACCATACTCCGACCTGTTAAAGGACCCCTACAACAGCATCGATTTCGATTGGGATCTGGAAAAATCGATCGAATCATCCGTGCATGAATGGGGAACAGACGCCAGGTTATTATTTTCAAAGGTTGGACAGGTGATCCATGCCACCATGGCAGAAAAATTGCTCACCCTTCTGCTTGCCAAGCTGGTAAATTTTGTGCCAGAAGGTGGTATCTGGATGAACACGCAGCGCCCCGAGTGGAATGATGCCAACAACGCGCTGGTGGGCAAAGGACTGTCGGTTGTAACCCTTTGTTATTTGCGGCGAACCATCCAGTTTTGCAAAGATATATTCCAACAATCTGCGCATCAAAACTTCCAGATTCGCAGCGAGATCCATCAACTCTTTTATAAGATACGCCAGATTCTCGAACATTATCAAGGGTTGTTGGACAGCACTTTCAACGATCAACAACGGTACAGGATGATGGAGGAATTGGGTCAGGCTGGCAGCCAGTACCGCTGGACGCTGTATTCACAGGGGTTCAGCGAGGCGTTATCTGAATTGTCTGTGTCAGACCTGGTCTCTTTCTTTGAAATCACTCAAAGGTACATTGACCACACCTTGCGTTCAAATAAACGAAGCGACAACCTGTACCACGCCTATAACATCCTGCACCTGGCACAGGACTCGGCTTCGATCGGACGGCTGTACGAGATGCTTGAAGGCCAGGTAGCCATCCTCTCCTCCGGGCTGCTTTCTTCGGAGGAGAGCGTGCAGCTTCTGCAGAGCCTGCGCAGCAGCGCGTTGTACTGCCGCGACCGGCGCAGCTACCTCCTCTACCCCGACCGGAACCCACCCCGCTTCCTGGAAAAGAACCGCGTTTCCCCACAGCAAGTCAAAAATTTAAGGTTGGTATCCGAACTTGTCAAAGCCGGGGATCACACCCTGATCCTGAAAGATGTTGAGGGCAACTATCATTTCAACGGCCGTATCCGAAATGTAAAAGATGTGACTCGCGCTCTCGAAATGCTCAGGAGAAAACCGGAGTATACAGAACTGGTGAACGCTGAGGCGAAGGAGATTGAGACGCTGTTCGAGAAGGTTTTCAGGCACGCTGAATTCACCGGGCGTTCCAGCACATTCTTCGCTTATGAGGGTCTGGGGAGCATTTACTGGCACATGGTCTCAAAACTGCTGTTAGCCGTTCAGGAGACCACCCTGCGCGCCTGCGATGACAAGACCTGCCCACCGTTGATCGAGAAATATCAGGATATTCGCAGCGGGCTGAGTTTCAACCGATCGCCGGAGGATTACGGAGCCTTCCCGACCGTGCCCTACTCGCACACACCCAAAGGACAGGGAGCTAAACAACCCGGCATGACCGGTATGGTTAAAGAAGAGATCCTGACCCGTCAGGGTGAGCTCGGTTATTTCATCACCAACGGTCGAATTGGGTTCGATTTTCTCCTGCTGGATAAAGAAGAGCTGCTTTCCACCAAAGAGGTTTATCAATATTGGAATGTCAAGGGGCAGCGAGAAATGATCGAGGTGCCGCCGGGCTGCCTGGCATACACAATCTGCCAGGTCCCGGTCATTATACAGGCCGCGCCGGAGGAGAAAATCGCTGTTCATTATTACGACAACGGCGCTCAAATCATCGCGGGGCTTGCGTTAGATGAGGGAAACAGCCGGCGCATATTCACCCGTGATGGAACTATCCATCACCTGGTGGTATCCTGCCGGGTGTAGAGGTGTTTCTGTCGGCTGTTGGGGTGTGATCTACGATTTCGGCGCCTTTCATTCCGCCCCAACAGCCGACCTACAGCTTCTTTTTTGGCCGATTTACACCGCTGCTGTCACCACGCGTAACTTAATCCCGAACAAGAAGATTCCGTGCTCGTTGCCGTCCGAGCGCATTTTGCGCGCGGCCATCTCGACCACCATGCCGCTCTCGACATCCGCGCCGTCCAGGTCGGTCAGCTGAGCGCGCTGCTAGGTGAAGGGGGTAATGAATTTTTCTAGATAACGGTTGAATTCATTTTGGTTATCAATGTTCATTGCATGACTCGCATGGGGCACCATTTTTGCTTGAGCCTGTGGGACCCGCCGCAGTACCTCCTTTGTGTGGCGAAATGTGCTTTTTGGCTCGAATTCACCGTTAAGAACCAGGGTTGGACAGGTGATATTTTCAAGATGAGGCAGGTTAAAACCATAGATCGCTTCCCAAATCTTCCTGTACTCATTACGATCCATCGCAAGCATGCAATTTTCAAGGTACTGCTGGGTGGCTTGATCTTGACTCAGCCATTGTCGACCGCGAGTGAGGCGCCCAAGGCGCAGCATAAATTTTGTAAAGGTTTCGACGCTGAACATCTTGTTGGTTAATAACATCGCCCACTTTGGAAAGAGCACGTCACACAGCAGCCTATCAACCAGGGTTAACCGAATCGAAACATTTGAACCAGCCAGCAGCAATGCGGCAACCCGCTCGGGATATCGTACCGCAAAAACCTGTGCGATACTCCCACCCCAGGATAAACCACACAATACAGGTGAAAAAATCTCAAGGGATTCTATCAGTTGCCTCAGGTCGTCAGCGAATGTGTTCATGAAGTAGTGGTTCAATTCAGAAACGCCCGTTCTTCCGTGGCCCCGCAGGTCATAACGGATCAAGCGATATTGCGAAGAGAAGTAACGCCATTGGGGTTCCCAAATTTGCGAATCGGCAAACGCGCCGTGAATAAACACAAGTGGCGTGCCTGTACCAATTTGCTCATAATAGTGGGGTAAGCCATTGGCTTCTATTTTTGGCATGATATTGCCTTGCTCCGCTTTACATTGATTATACCGATCATGAAACGCTTCGACTCTTCCTATGTATCCTCACAGCCCTCGCCGCCCCTTTGAGGATCTTGCGATGAAAATAATCTCTTGAAGGTACTTGCTTACAGCTGGGCGGCAATAGTTGTCATAAAATTGGCTCGGCGCGTTTGAAGAAATATCCAGGCTGGTTGTTTCGGGACGTGGTAAACATGATCCCTTTGTAACCGAAACATTCATGGTATTATTCCGAGAGGATCGTGCTGCGAATACTTCCTGGTCACGAATTCATGATCTGAAATTACCCGACGCGCGCAAGCGCATGAACTGACCCTGTGCAAGACGCTGTTCATGGCAGCAAGTTAAAATAAAATAACGTCTTATGACCTGGATCGCTCTGACATCCATCGCTTTCCTTTCTGGATCATTACCCTTTTCACTCTGGCTGGGGAAACTCTTTTTAAAAATGGATGTGCGCCAGGTGGGTGATGGGAATCCAGGCGCTACGAACGTATTCAAAGCCGGTGGCAGCGTGGTCGGGTTAGCGGCGCTGTTACTGGACGTCGCAAAAGCTGCCTTTCCGGTTGGCCTGGCGTATCATAATCTGGGTATTCGGGGCATCCCCATGCTTTTCATCGCAGTTGCACCTGTAATCGGCCATGTCTTCAGCCCATTCCTGGGGTTTAAGGGCGGAAAAGGACTCGCCAGCGCTTTAGGGGTATGGATTGGATTGACCATTTGGAAAGCCTCGCTGGCAGCATTGGTTGGTGTAATAATCGGTATTGTTTTGACAGCGATCCCCGGATGGGCAGTCATGCTCGGATTGGCTGCCGTTCTTGCGGCTCTTTTCCTTTGGATTCCCGATCCAATATTCCTTCTGGTTTGGCTGGGTGAAACGCTCATCCTGGCGTGGACCCATCGCGCCGACTTGCGGCAACGGCCCAAATTACGCCCATGGTTGGCAAAATACCTAAAAAACGCAAGCAAGTGAGAGAGGGGCATGAATTATCTCACTCATGACTTGATCATCCATCTCATCCTCTTCCAGCTTGTGGTGTTGGTGGTGGTCCTGAGCAATATCATTATGCTTCACCGCTCAAGGCGGCATGCGCCGCCAGAAGTCCTTCCAATGGTATCTGTCCTCATTCCAGCCCGAAATGAAGAACAGAACATCGGCAGGTGCATCCAGTCATTGTTGGCGCAAGATTACCCATCTTTTGAAATCCTTGTATGGGATGACCAATCCACGGATGGAACCCTCGCTGTCCTCCGGCAGATGGCTGAGTCCCAACCAAAACTGCAGGTGATGGCGGGCAGCTCGCCGCCAGAAAACCAGGTCGGGAAGAATTGGGCCTGCGCACAACTGGCTCGCGCAGCCCAGGGCGATTTGTTGTTATTCACCGATGCTGACACCTTTCACCAACCTCAAAGCCTGCGCGAATTAGTGACGGCTCTGATTGGTGAACAGGCGGATTTATTGACTGGTTTTCCGCGCCAGCAAGTGATCAGCTGGACAGAAAAGCTGCTGGTGCCCTTTTTCACCTGGGCTTCCATCAGTTTTATCCCGCTTTGGCTGGCATATCGAGTCCGTTCCCCGTTCCTGACTGTTGCAGTGGGCCAGCTAATGTTATTTAGGCGAGCAGCCTATCAACACATCGGCGGGCATTATGCCCTGGGAGACGCGATCGTTGATGATTTAATGCTGGCCCGCAAAATAAAGGCGGCCGGTTTACGCTGGCGGGTCGCGAGAGTATCTGATCTGATTTCCTGCCGAATGTTCCATGACGGCTGGGGAGCCGTGGAAGGATTTACTAAAAACCTGTTTGCGGCTTTTGATTTTCGCTTGGTCAGTTACCTGTTTGTTTTCCTGTGGCTGGCGGTGCTGTTTTGGACCCCGCTGGTTGTCCTCGCGAGCATGACCCTTGCGGAGGTTCCCTACGCCCAAACAGGTCAACTGATGATCTGCATTGGCCTTTCGTTACTGATATGGCTGATTCCATATTTAGAAACGGGTATCCCGCTCTATCTGGCGTTTCTATATCCTGTAACAATCCTGGCAAATGAAGGCATAGCCTTTCGCTCTATGATCTTCAGCCTGACCGGCCGATTAACCTGGAAAGGACGCTCGCTTGCAAAACCGAATTGGAAGTGGTTTTGAGTCGCGCCGGAGCAGCTCTGAGAGTCTGCGAGTAAATATTAACTTTTATAGATGGACCTGGTTCTTAACCAAAAAAGCGTCCTCCAAAATCAGGAGAGCGCTTTACTTGGTGTTAGTTTACCAGGCTTTTACCATCGGCCGGAAATTGTACCCGTACATCCGACTCGGTCCGCGGGGGAGAGGTGAAAGGGACAATCTAACGGCGGGCGTAGGCTATGCCTGGAAGCAGAAAAAACTCGAAATTTGGAAAATGCTCGAAAATGCTACACGCCGCGAAGCGGCAGTCCCACACGTCAGGTGCACGCTGTGTTGGGCAGCGTGGACGCAGACGAGGTGCCATTTATTTATTCCATTGCCTTTCCAAGTTGGTAATGGAAAATGCCTGAGGCTTTGGCTAGCGGTGGAATGTAGCGAATCCATTTTGAATGAGCCAAACGCGGCTCAGGGCGACGGAAATAATACCACTCGTCGAGTAGGGAGATGCCATGTCCCCACTTTTCAATGTCCCTGCTATGTTTCAGACCCCAGTGATAACGAGCGCCAATTTTTGTGCGGGCGATTCTGATGTTGTTCAACCAAATTAAGTACGGCGAAAGCGCATCAAAGACTAATTCCGCACCTTGGAATTGATCCCGCAAAGTTAGGAATAATGACTTAACCTGTGCTTCTTCAAAATACATAAACACACCTTCAGCCAAGAAAAGAAAAGGGCGATGGCGATGAATGTTGACCTTGTCTAGCCACGAGCTGTCGAAAACCGAACCACTGAGGAAATGATAACGTCCTCCTTCGTTGCCAATGAGTTTCTTACGCAGTTCAATGACTTCTGGCAAATCAAGATCATACCAGTCTACTGTGCCATTATCTACACGTTCAAAGCGCGAATCGAGTCCACAACCAATATGGACTACAACTGCGTCTGGGTGGCGATTCAGAAAATCTCGCGTATAACGGTCGAATTCGCGATTGCGTAATACAAGCCCCACCTTATCGTCTTCATCTACCCTCATCTTGGCGATCCACGATGCGTCAGGATTCAGCTTTTCGATCAATTCCACAGCTTTATCATCTTTGATTAAGGCATCAGGAAGCTGCGATTCCATTGCTCGAATATATAGTGGGAGGAGCAACGTTTCCGCTACCCCACTCAGGTTTTGATTAGCCACCTCGGGCATGTTCATTCTCCCTGTAATCCGGGCTTATTTATCTGCCCAACTCTGTTTTATCCAGACATCTGTATAAAACGCAGATTAGGTGTCCGATACAATCATTTGCCTGAATGATAAATTAAATGCCTCATTTATTATAGATCCTTAACAAAAAGGTCAGCGCAAAATGTCTCAACCCACTCAGTGCAAAAGAATCCTTGAACAAATGCCTGACCAATTTCGTGTCAAACCATACTCCTATTCCATAAGAATATAAACCAAAAACGCCTTCCATCTCTGGAAGGCGTTAACTGTATCAAGAATACATTAAACCTGCATTACCGGTCTAAACTTGTATCCGTACACGATGATGCCGCGTTCATTGCCATCCGAGCGGATTTTGCGTGTGACCATCTCCACCGGCATGCCGATCTCGACATCCGCACCGTCCAGGTCGGTTAACTGGGCGGTCACCACGGGGCCTTCCTCCAGTTGCACAAGCGCAACGGTGTAGGGGGCGGTTTCTTCAAAGCCAGCCGGGGCGTCGGTCACGTGGGTAAACGAGTAAATGGTGCCTTTGCCGCTGAAGGTAAAAGTGGTGCGGGCTTCGTTGCCGCAGTGCGGACACACGTCGCGGGGCGGGAAGATTTTTTCATCACAATGCGGGCACACTTCACCCACCAGGGCGTAGCGCTGTTGTTTCAATCTCCAATGGCGAGGAATTTCCATCTCTTGTCTCCTTCAATAATCCAGTCAGTAAATGAGTCCAGGGTACAGTCTAGCCAATGAAAGCTATCAATTGCTATCAGACCTGCCTGAAATGGCTGTCAAAAGCTATCAGGCCGGGCGGCGTTCCAGGACATGCGCGAAAGCCGTGGAAGCCGGTCCGCCCAGGGAAAGCGTAAGGGCGAGGCGCGCATCCGCAACCTGGTTAGCGCCTGCCTGCCCGCGCAGCTGCAGGGCCGCCTCGACAATCTGGTACACACCTGTTGCGCCCAAAGGGTTCCCGCGCCCCTTGGAACCGCCCATGGTCATGACCGGCAGGCGGCCTGTGAGCGCCAGCTCGCCGTTTTGGCCCAGACGCCAACCCTCGCCGCGCGCCGCGTAGCCGGCTGCTTCAAGCCCAAGCACAGCGTAAATCGAGAAGGCGTCATCCAGCTCGAATAAATCCACCTCGCCGGGCAGGATGCCGCCCATCTCGCAGGCGCGCTGCACTGCGTAGCGAGCCGAATCGAAAGCCAGCGGATCGGGGCGGTCGTGGATGGCGAGCGTGTCGATCACCCCGGCCGAGCCGCGCACACGCACCAACGGGTGCTCCAGGCCGGCTGCCAGTTCAACGGTGGTCAGGATCACGGCCGCGGCGCCATCGGCGAAGGAAGCCAGGTCGAACAGGTTGACCGGCTCCGCCAGAGGTGCAGCCTTTTCGTAGGTCTCCTGGCGGATCGCCTTGCGGTACATGGCGAAGGGGTTGTTGACCGCGTTAGCGTGCGCCAGCACCGGTAATGCGCCAAAAGCGCTGCGCGGCGCGCCGTACTGGTGCAGGTAGCGCTGCATCAACAGGCCGGCCTGCCCCGCCAGTGTCAGCCCCACCATGGCTTCGAAATCAGCGTCCATCGAAAGCGCAATCGCGGCTTCCTGCTCGCTGCCGAGCGCATCCGTATACTTTTCGACACCCAGCACCAGGGCGACGTCCACATAGCCAGAGGCAACCGCCATGTAGCCCATTTGGAAAGCCGCTCCGCCGGAAGCACTGGCAGCCTCGCAGGTGAAAGTTTCGATGCCTTCCAGTCCAGCGTTGTCAGCCAGCAGCGTGCCGAGGTTGGCCTGGTGCGAGGTGACGGATGCCAGGAAGTTGCCCACGTACAGCGCCTGCGGCTTGAGCCCGCCGGCATCTGCCCGCGCGGCTTTCATGGCCTGGTACGCCAGGCTGCGCAGCGAAATATCCCACAGCTCACCCACCGGGGTCTGGCCGATGCCTGCGATGACCACTTCACGCATCTCCGCCTCCCCCTAGTCAGCCAGTTTGCCGCGCTGGCGCACGTACATACCGTAATCAATTTCGGTCCGGCGCGCGATATACTCCTGCGTGCGCACCGCCAGGTTCTGGCGCTCAGTCAGCAGGTCGGTGGTGCGGATGATGAAGGCATCTGAACCGGCGCCCGAGCCATAAGAAACCATGAGGATCTTATCGCCGGGTTTGGCCTCATCCAGCACGGCGGTCAGGCCGATGATGGCAGCGCCCGCGTAAGTGTTGCCGATCACAGGCGACAGCAGCCCGGTTTTAACCTGTTCGGGCGTGAAGCCCAACAGCGAACCGGCCCGCTGCGGGAACTTGGTGTTGGGCTGGTGAAAAATGGCGTACTGGAAATCTTCCGGTTTCATACCTGCGTCGGCCATGGCGCGCTTGCCCGCTTCGATGATGTGCTTGAAGTAGGCCGGGTCGCCAGTAAAGCGCTGACCGTGCTCAGGGTAGCGCTGGTTGGCGCGCCGCCAGAAGTCCGGCGTATCGGTGACGTAGGAATAACTGGCTTCGATCACCGCCAGACTCTCTTCCGCCGGGCCGAAGATGTAAGCCGCCCCGCCAGCCGCCGCGGTGTACTCGAGCGCGTCGCCCGGACGTCCCTGGGCAGTGTCCATACCGATGGCCAGCGAGTAGCGGCCCATGCCGGCGCCCACCATGGCGATGGCTGCCACCATGGCTTCGGTGCCGGCCTTGCAGGCGAACTCCCAATCGCCGGCCTGGATGTGGGTCGAAGCCCCAATGGCTTCGGCCACGATGGTCGAAGAAGGTTTGACCGCATAGGGGTGCGACTCCGAGCCGACCCACACGGCGCGCAGCTCGCGCGGGTCGATGCCGGCGCGTTTGAGCGCATTTCGGGCTGCCTCGATTGACATGGTCACCACATCTTCGTCCAAACCAGGCACGGATTTTTCTTTAACCGGTCCGCTCTCCTTACCACCTTTCCATATCCGCGAAATCTCGCTGGCTGGCAGGCGGTAGCGCGGCACATAAGCGCCGTACCCAACGATCCCGACCGGGCGGGAGGGTTTCAACAGCAAGGATTGGGTTTCAGGTTGTTCCATTCACTACTCCAAAACAAATCAACTTTGCGCACTTTGTGTCTTCGCGTTAAATTCTTTAACGATCTCCTCGGCGCGGTCGATGCGCACGGTCTTCTCCTGCACCAGGCGGTCGGCGACCTGCGCCACCAGTTCCCCGCTGGCGCCGGCGGCAATGGCCACCTGGCGCGCGTGCAATGTCATGTGCCCGCGCTGAATGCCCTCGGTTGCCAGCGCGCGGATGGCCGCCAGGTTCTGCGCCAGCCCGACCGCCACGATGATCTCGGCCAGCTCGCCAGCCGTTTTGACTCCCATCAAACGGATGGCAGCCTGGGCGGTTGGATGAACGCGGGTTGCCCCGCCAACGATGCCCACCGCCATGGGCATCTCCAGCTCACCGGTCAGGTTGCCCTCGGCATCCCTGCCCCAGGTGCTCAGGCTGGTGTAGCGCCCGCTGCGGGAGGCATAGGCGTGCGCGCCGGCCTCAATGGCGCGCCAGTCGTTGCCGGTCGCCAGCACCACGGCATCCACGCCGTTCATGATGCCCTTGTTGTGTGTCGCGGCGCGGTACGGGTCAGCGGCGGCAAATGCCCAGGCGGCGATAATGCCGTCGCGCACTTCTTCGGCGGTGTAAGACTCAAAAGCCAACTGGTCCAGCTTAATGGTCACTCGCGCGCGCGCCAGGCGCCGGTCAGCCAGGTTGGAAAGGATGCGCAGATGCGCTTTGCCGCCGCTGATCGAACTGACCTTTGGCGCCAGCCGCTCCAGCGCGGTGTTGACAGCGTTGGCGCCCATGGCGTCGCGCACGTCATAAATCAGGTGCACCACCAGGAAAGGCCCGATAGGCGATTCTTCGATCAGGCGCACTTCCAGGTCGCGGGGGCCGCCGCCCAGTTTGGCCAGCAGCGGGTCGATCTGGCCTGCTTCGGCCAGGAGCATTTCTTTCTCTTCGAGGATGCGCAGGCGCGCACTTGCCGGGTCTACCAGATTTATCACCTGGATCTGCCCGATCATCTCCGGCGCGGTGGAAGAGGTAATAAAGCCGCCGCTGGCCTGCGCCAATTTGGCCATGAAGGACGCCCCGGCCACCACCGAGGGTTCTTCGATGGCCATCGGCACCAGCACTTCGCGTCCGTTGACGATAAAATTTAGGGCGATGCCCAGCGGCAGCGCGTGCAGCCCGACCACATTCTCGATCATGTGATCGGCCTGTTCCAGGCTCAATCCGGCCGCTCCGCTGAGCGCGGCCAGCGACTTCTCGTCCAGACCGCTTTGCTCAGCGATCCATGCCAGGCGTTCTGCCAGCGGTAAATTGTAGAATTTTCCCTGTTTCACTGCAGCCATGCCTCGTCCCTGCCAGAATTATTTCCGCGATGATTTCATACAGCCAAACTAGTTTACCCGCATAGGGCAGTCAAAAGCTATCAATTTGAACCCAAAAGATTATACAAAAGGAAAACACGGATTATACATGTCGGCCGGTAAAGCCATCTGCTTGACGCGAACTTTGCGAAACCTATATAATGAGACAGTCTGGCCCTCACTCCTATATCCGGGCGTACGTCTCCAAAATTTCCTCAGGACTCCGTCCATGACCAAACTGGACGCACAAACCATCCAAACCGTGGCTTCTGTTCTGGCGGACAGCTTCCTCGACGATCCGCTCATGCTGGCAACCTTTGACGGCATCTCCGGGCGGCGCGAAATCGTCTACCGCCAGGGGCTGCTCCAGGCGAGGTATTTCGCCCGCAGCCACGAGATGCACTTCGCAGACGGCGACGCGCGCGCCTTTCTAATCGGCATCGACAGCCGCGCCGAAAACAGCTTGCAGGAAACCTGGCTGTATTGGCGCATTTTCTTGACAACCATCGCAATGCTGCAGCTGAAGGAAATCAAAGCAGGGTTGGCCAATTACGGCCGCATCATGAGCGTGCTGAGCTTCGACTGGCAGAAGAAATTCGTCACAGGCGCGTATTACCACATCAAAATCATCGCTATCGCCCGCGAGCTGCGCGGCAGCGGCGCCTTCCGCCGTTTGATGACGCCTGTCCTGGCATCCTGCGATCGCAATAATCTGCCTGCCATCCTCGAGACTCACAATCCTGCCAACCTGCCCATTTACGAGCGCTTCGGCTTTGAACTGGTACTCACAAAAGAGAGCCCCAAAACGGATTTGAAACAGTACTGCATGGTGCGCATGCCCCGGCAGGAACCAGGAGGTACAGGATGAATCCTGCCTTGTTGATTCTCGACCCGCAAAACGATTTCTTCGGCGCGGATAACCCCAACCTGGCGGCTTTCCAGGCTGCCGTGCCGGTCATCAATGCCGCCAGCGCCCATTTTCGCGCCCAGAAGTGGCCGCTGGCTTTCATTCAGCACACCTCGCAGCATAAGCCGGCTGGTTCTGATATCTGGGAGATTTACCCCGGCTTTGAGCGTCGCCCAGACGATTTGGTCCTCAACAAGACCCACTACAACGCCTTCTGGAACACTAAGCTGGACTCACTGCTGCGCTCACTGCAGGTGGATTTTGTGCTGGTGTGTGGGTTCATCTCGGAATACTGCGTGCTTTCCACCCTGCGCGGGGCTTTCGAGCGCGGATACGCCGGCGCGATTTTGCATGGCGCCATCGCCAGCCTGCAGGACGCCCGCACCCGCTTCGTGCTGGACATCTCTCCCCACATCGGTCTGGATCAGTTTAAGGAAGGAAAACTTCAATGAAAGCTTTGATCGTTTACGATTCATTTTTCGGCAACACCGAGCGGGTCGCGCAGGCGGTCGCCGCAGAACTGGGCACACAGATGGAAGTCCAGGCGTTGCGCGTCGCACAGGCTGACCCGCGCGCCCTCTCCGGCCTGAATGTGCTGGTGGTGGGATCGCCCACGCGCGCCTTTTCGCCCTCGCCCGAGATCAAGAAATTCCTGTCCGCCATCCCCTCCGGCAGCCTGGCTGGTACACGCATTGCGGGGTTCGATACGCGCATCGACCCGGAGGAAAGCAATTCGGGTTTTCTTAAATTCATGGTCAAGCTTTTTGGTTTCGCCGCGGAACCGATCGCCGCCAAATTGATGAAGAAAGGCGCGCAGGCAGCCGCCGCGCCAGCCGGGTTCTTTGTCAACGGAACGGAAGGTCCGCTCAGGGAAGGTGAACTGGAGCGTGCTGCCGCTTGGGCGCGCCAGATTCTAATGACAAGTATGGGCTAAACTGTCAAAGTAATGTGCCGAAGCCTGGACGTCCCTTCGACAGGCTCAGGGCGCGCACTTTCCCCCGCGGGCTGCCTGGCGAAGCGAGGTGCCGAAGCGCCATCATAACATCTTGCGGGCTGAACTGTTCAGTTCAGCCCGCAAGATTCACTTGATCCGGTTTCAGCGCGAGATCACCGGCAGGAAAACCTTGATCACTTCTGGCTCGACCACTGCTGTCTCCGTCAGAGATGCCAGCAGCGCCTCGCCATCATCCAAGTCCACCAGCGACAGGGTGATATCGTAGCTGCCCGGGGTGTTGAGCAGCAGGCGGAACTCGATGACTTTGTCCTGGGGGGCTGATAGCGGGAACCCTGAAGCCGGTCCGTAGTATCCCACAATACCGTCTGCGGCGGCTTCTCGCGGCATCCACTGCCAGGTGCTGCCGTCCCAGTACTCGAACAGGCCAATATCAGCCAATCCTGCGCCCCCGATCTTATACCTCAATTGGACGTGTTCATATCCCAGCCCGTCTGACGGGTTAGTGATGGTCACGTTGAAATCCCGCGGCGTCCTGTTCTGGTAGGGTCCAGCCAGGTCTGGCGCATCGATCGTCGGTTGACCTGGGTCTTCGACCAATGCGGTTTGCTGCAGCGAAGCCAGCAAGGCTTCGTCATCCTCCAGATCCACCAGCATCAAGGTCACCGAGTAGCTCCCCGCGGTAGTAAATCGAATGCGGAAGGTGGTGGTGGCTTCATACGGCGCCGCCATGGGAAAGCCGGTTGGCGGCCCGAAGTAGCCCACCAGGTCATCCCCGTCCTGCGCCAGCGGCATCGCATGCCAGCTGCTGCCATCCTGGTATTCGAACAGATCGATGTCCGCCAGTTCAGCCCCGATTATCCGGTACTGGAACAGAACCTTCTCGTAGGCCAGCCCGTCGGCGGGGTTCTCGGCGGTCACCTGGAATTCCTGGGTGACCCCGGTACGGTAGGGTCCCGCCAGATCGGGAGAATTCAGAGCCGGTCTGCCCGGGTCCACAACCACAGCGGTATCCTCATATGAGGCCAGCAACGCATCACCATCCTCCAGATCCACCAGCGCCAGGGTCACCGGGTAGCTGCCCGCCTTGGCGAAACGAATTCGGAAAGTTGTAGTTGCTTCATACGGCGCTGCCATGGGAAAGCCGGTTGGCGGCCCAAAGTAGCCGACCAGATCGTCCCCCTCTTGCGCCAGCGGCATCGCATGCCAGCTGCTGCCATCCTGGTATTCGAACAGATCGATGTCCGCCAGTTCAGCCCCGATTATCCGGTACTGGA